>Ga0102590_1002819_pt1 | contig 19163 bp, 20 predicted proteins | sample AraplaMF_Col_mMF_FD_76859 | JGI IMG/M metagenome (GOLD analysis project Ga0102590, IMG submission 76859) | Arabidopsis root microbial communities from the University of North Carolina, USA - plate scrape MF_Col_mMF | ecosystem: Host-associated > Plants > Roots > Endosphere | place: USA...
ACAGGCGAGCTGGAAAAGATGCACGACTGGGCCAATAACCTCGCCGACTGGTTCCCCTGGATGTCCGATGGCGCTATTATCCATGCCTGGCAAGTGATCCAGCAGGGCGGCCCTGACATGAACATTAAGGCCATCAGAGACCGCCTGATCGAAGCCGTTAACCGCGGTATACCGGTGTACACAGAAGGGCTCCGCCTGCTCTATGATGGATTGACGATGCTGTCCTTCGAGTTTAAGCAAAAGGATGAAGCGGTGGAACAGGCCTTCGCCCGGATCAAGCAATACATGGCCTATGCAGATATGAGCCAGGAAACCACCACTTTCACAGGCATCTATCCCGACCAACCCGGCGGCAACAAAAAGGAAGACACCCTGAGCAGCAGGCCGGTAAAGAAAATAGAATAAGCTATAAACATATCCCCTATGATATTCAATGTTAACTTCCTGCCCGCAAAGTATGGTGATTCCATTTGGATCGAATATGGAGAAGAAGGCGATACAAAAAGGATCCTGATCGACGGCGGTACCAGCGGCACCAAAAAACATATCCGCGAACTGCTGGATGCCATCCCCGGTGATAAACATTTTGAGCTGATCGTGGTCACACATATCGACCGCGACCACCTGGAAGGCATCTTAAGCCTGCTTGATGAAGATGAACTGGATTTTACGGTAGGTGCCATCTGGTTCAACGGCTGGAACCATCTTCCGGGCAATGATCCGCTGGAACACTTTGGCGCCGTACAGGGCGAAAGATTGACCGCTTCCATTCTCAAACACGAACTACCCTGGAATAAAAAATTTGATGGAAAGGCGGTGATGATCCACGATGATCAGCCGCTACCCGAGATCCCCCTCGCTGGCGGTATGAAGCTCACCTTGCTCAGTCCTACGCTTGAAAACCTGGCTGTCCTGCGTGACAAATGGGAAAAGGAAGTAGAGAAGGCAAATCTGATTCCCGGCTTTGGATTAGTAGAGCCACAGGATGATGGCATAGAGCCCTTTGGCGCAGACGAGCCGGATGTGGAAGCCTTATTCCAGGAAGAATTCCATGAGGATGAAGCGGCGGCCAATGGCAGCAGCATCGCCTTTCTGGCCAGCTATGGCGGCAAGTCTGTATTGTTTGCCGGAGATTCGTTCCCAGGGGTGGTACTACGCTCCCTGAACAAGCTCTATGACGGCCAGGCCCCGGTAGACCTGGTGAAACTCTCCCACCATGCCAGTGCGCATAATACCAGCCCGGAACTGATCGCAAAACTGGATTGTAAGCGTTTTGTGATCTCTACCAACGGTTCTATTTATAAACATCCCTCGCAGGTGACGGTAGCCAGGGTGATCAAGCTGCAAGGCCCGGGCACAGAACTGATCTTTAATTACAAAACAGCGTATAACCGTTGCTGGGACCTTACATCGTTAAAGGAGAAGTATAATTATGTAGCAACCTTCCCGCAGGATGAAGGGATAGAGGTGAGTGTCTGACATGCCTGGCCATTAGGGTTTAGCGGCAGGCTCCCATAACTCGATTTTGTTGCCTTCCACATCAAGGATGTGAACGAACTTTCCATACTCATCAAATGTTTCGATCTCATCGAGCACGGTCACTCCTTCTTCTTTTAATGCCGCAACAAGTGCTTCGAGGTTTTCAACCCGGTAATTGATCATAAAGTCTTTTGAGGAGGGATCAAAATACTTGGTCTTGTCAGGGAAAGGGCTCCATAAAGTATATCCTTTCTCTGTTGCGTCAGCTGCCTGCTGCCATTCAAACTTTGCGCCGTACTGGCTGGTGTCAAAACCGAGATGGGTTTTATACCATTGTTTCATTTTTTCAGGGTCCTGACATTTGAAGAAAATGCCCCCGATGCCTGTTACGCGTTTCATTTTTATACTGTATTTATTAAACAATAATAATGCTTTTTTCTAAGTGCATCCCGCAAAAAGATAAGCCGCTCCGGGAAGGAAGCGGCTTGGGCATGCCTGGGGAAAACCTGGATGATGTATCAAACAAGCTTAATCGTTCTTCGGCGCAGGCGCCAGCAAACCGGCCAGGGCGCCGATAGCAGCGGAACCCAGCGCTGTAAAGATAGTAGGCACGGTTGCGTCGTTCCGGATCGAATTGCCCGACATCAGTACAATCACGCCAATAATGATCAGCAGGATGGTAAGGCCGAGCGCAGCCACTACCAAGCGGTACACCCATTTATCATTAATCGGTTGCTGTTCAAATTGCTGGATCACTTTTAACGGATCTTTCGTAAATTCAGTCATCAGATCAACATCATCTTTCAGTGCTTGTCCTAATTGCCGCAAGGCTTGGTTTTGAGTGCTCATGGTATGAAGGATTTTGTTTCACAAAGCTACTGTGACGCCATAGTGAACAACAAGGGGGAAAAGATCATTTCTGAAGAGGGTATTTTAGACAGCGCCCCGCGTGCATTTCCCCGTTTTTACGCTTTACTTTTTTTGGCTTTCATATGAATATCAACCACTTGAGCCCGGCCTATGATCCCGTGTATTTTTCCGGTTCACGGCTCTTGACTAACTTGACCCCGTCATGTCAATTCTTATTTTTTAACCTCAAATCAAATCATCATGGAAGACAATCAAACCACAGACACCCTGGTCCCCGATTATCAGAAAAACCAGAAAAGCGCTTTAAGATTAAAAGTAGAAGCCCTGCCGCCCCTGGAAATTGGCAAAACTTTCAACGGAACATTTATTGGCTCTCCCGGTACCGGCCAGGAAGTAGATCCTGTGATGGCCGACGCCTGCATCCAACGGTATAAATATGAAATGAGACGGCGCTTCGTACTGGCGCCCGGCGACACGCTGCCTGGAAGTCCCACCACCGATGTGCTGCAGATAACCCATTTCGTTAACTTCACCGGCCGCGATCTGATGTATTGGATCCTTGAACAATGCTTTAAGCCGGAAGCGCAGGATGCCGTAGATTTCAAGCTGGCAAATGGTATCTATACCGAAGAGTTCCTTGAATTTCACTTTCCCGGCAACGAACCCGAGAAATCCAGGAGAAGGAACCGTATCACCATCTTCATCATCCCCTTTGAAAAAGGCACGTCTAAGGTGCTCACCGGCGGCTCTGCCTATGACCTCGGTGGATTAGAACCATAACCTTATGCAATTGCATTTCTACCAATACACCCAGTTCCTGAGCCTCCTGCTGGCCATCCTGTGCTACGGGGGGCTCAGTAAATACAAGCTATCCGCGTTCCTGCCCATGCTGGTGGTCGTTAACCTGATAGAGGTGGTGGGCGCCAATTACCGCGCCCTGGGCGCGATACCCTGGCTTTCCAATCATGCCATCTATAACCTGAACCTGCTGCTGGAAACGCCCTTCCGTTTGTACCTCATGGGTCAAATGCTCCAGATGGGCGTTCATGAACGGCTCACGTTCAGGGGCATCGCTTTCCTCTGCATGGTGGTGATCCTCCTCAATTACCTGTTTTTACAGGGCCCCTTTGTTTTCAATACTTTTTCTTTAATATTGATACAGATTCTTACCATCGTGCTCTCCTGCTTTATATTGTTACGACTGGCGCTGCGAGAGGATATACGAATGAACCTGTGGCAGGCCCCCTATTTCTGGATCAACGCCGGTCTGCTGCTCTTCGCGCTGATCACGCTGGTAATACTCGGACTGCAACAATTCATGCAGGATCAGAAAGTAATGTTATGGGGCAAAAGCCTGTATAAAGCCATCATGCCCCTCCCCAATTTTATATTATACCTGGGTTATAGTTATGCCTTTATTTTATGCAAGATCCCCAGCGCCAGATCATTATTATCATCATAGCCATTACCATCGTATTGCTCTTCATCGGCATTCTCTTCCTGGTAATGATATGGTCTTACAACAATAAAAAACTGCAGATGGCCCGCGAAAAACAGCAGATACAGGATGCTTTCGAAAAACAGCTGCTCCAGTCCAGGCTGGAGATCCAGGAAGAAACCCTCAATGCCGTCAGCCAGGAGATCCACGATAACGTAGGACAGCTGCTCAGCTACGCCAAAGTACAGCTGAACATCATGGAACAAAAGACCGCCACCGGGCATGAAGAACTGCATGCGGTAAAAGATACCATCGGCACCGCCTTTACCGCGCTGCGCAATATCGCCAAAAGCCTGAGCAGCGACAGGGCACAGTCTTTCAGCCTGACAGACAGTATCCGCGAAGAGGTCAGTAGGATGGAACGCACCGGTATCAGGATCTCTTTTACCCTCCACCAGGACGAACACCCCCTGAACCAGCAGGCAAAGATGCTGCTGTTCAGGATCATACAGGAAGCTTTACAGAACATACTTAAACACGCCGCCGCCACAGCAGTGCAGATTGAAATGCAATACCTGCCCGAACACCTGCTCATCCATGTGCACGACAACGGCAACGGATTCGATGTAGAAAAAGAGCTGGCGCAGCGCGGGGGCCTCGGCCTGCAGAATATCCTTAACAGGGCCCGGCTGATGGGCGGCGCTGCCTCCATTGACAGTCACCCGGGAGCCGGAACATCCATTAAGATAAATGTACCATATGCCTGATACAAGATATATCGCCATTGTTGATGATCACGCCATGTTCCGCAAGGGACTGTCTGCATTGGTCAACCTCTTTCCCCGTTACGAAGTGCTGTTCGAAGCCGCCAACGGCCGCGAAATGATCGAACGGCTGAAATACCAGCGCCACCCGGATATCATCCTGCTCGATATCTCCATGCCGGGAATGGACGGCTATGAAACCGCCGAATGGCTGCGCACCCATCATCCGGAGATCCACGTGCTGGCCCTCAGCACCATGGAAACGGAGATCGCTATCATCAGGATGATCCGCCAGGGCGCCAAAGGATATGTGCTGAAAGACGCGGAACCGGAAGAGCTGAAGCTGGCCTTTGACGAAGTCTTTTCCCGCGGCTTCTTCTTCAACGACCAGGTAACGCGCACGGTGATGCGGAATATTTCGCAGCTGGTAGATGAAAACTCCTCCCTGAACACATTCGTTAAACTGACGCAACGGGAAATGGAATTCATCCGGAAAGCCTGTAGCGAAAAGAGCTACCAGGAAATAGCCAAAGAGATGTTTGTGAGCGAACGCACCGTAGACGGCTACCGCGAAGCCCTGTTCAAAAAACTCAGTGTATCCACCCGCGTAGGCCTGGTGCTGTATGCCGTGAAGAATAATCTGGTAGTGCTCTGACAAGCTCCTTCCGGGAAAAGAACCGGCACAAATACGGGAAAAACGCCCCTTCCCCTGCCCTTCCGGATTGGCTAACTTAGCTGCGAACATTATCATTAACACCCCAAAAAACTCCTTTTATGAAAGTCAAAAAGGTAACAAAGGGCCCATTTACCATTGCGGTAAATGAAACGGACCCTATTGTATTAAGTGTCACTATCGGCAATGCACAAATAGGCGGCAACGTAGTGCGGATAGGCAACAAACAGATCGCAAAAGGTGAAATTCACGATCTCCTGCTCGGCAGTGGCGCTGAGCTGACCGGTGAGGAGCTGACAATAATTACGAATGTACTCGATGTAAACCCAGCCAGCAACAAGATCAGTATTACGCATTTCTTCTTCAACGGCGCTCCGCCGGTATTTAGTTACCCCTTCCCCGGAGAAGACATGGACGTAGATGATAACGGAGACGTCCTTTCGCTGACCGCCACCTATACGTTCATCAAAAAGTAAGACCATGAAAGCTTTGATCCTTTTGCTGATCCCCCTCAGCTTGCTGACACTGAGCAGCTATGCACAGGAAGGCGTTGTAAATCTCAACAACCTTATAGTGCCCACATCACCCGGGTTCGTGATCCTGGACAAATCTCCCGCATCCATAGAAAAGCCGGTAAGCCCTAAAACCTTTGGCGTGAGCGTGCTCAGGCTGTTGAAACAGAATGAGGGCGGACTGGATTTCACGCCATACTGGTTCTGGAATCATCCCAACTTGACATTTAAGAACTATATCGATAACAGATCTCCTATCCTTCAAACGCTTAATTTATCCCTAGCGGCGTCTCAGGGAGACTCTGCCAGCTATTTATCTGCAGGCGTACGTACACATTTGTTACGCATCTTCTCGAAAGATAAAATAAGCGACATTAATGCAATAGAACGGGACATTATCACTGCCTTAAGCACAGATCCGGACAACCTGGACCTGGAAGAATTGACCCGGCTGAAAGATAAATTAGCCGCATTGACAGCGGAGCCCCGTCTGAGTATGGAACTGGCAGGCGCCATGGCAGGATTTTCAGCTGATAATAAATTCTCCCATCTTGCCAATAAGCGCTATGGGGCCTGGTTGAATGTCGCTTATCGCCCCAATGATAAGGTTCCGCTGAACGTGTTGGGCGTGTTCAGATATACCAAAGCGATCAACGGGTCAATAAAAAGCAGCGACTCCACCTTGATTGATTATGGTATAGCGGCATCCTATCAACAGCAGAAATTCGATATTCAGCTGGAGTATGTTAACAGGAATGATGTTGAAAATCACGAGCACTATAACAGGCTGGCCCTGGTGGGGAATTACGTGGTGGCGAACAATGTAGTAGTAGTGGCGAGCTTTGGGAAGAATTTTGCGGAAACGGAAAATATTATTGCTTTGTTTGGAGTGAAGTTTGGTATTGCGAATGAGAAACTGAGTTTAAGGTAGGTGGGCGGTACGCTTTATTTTCCTGGCAATCCTTTCTCTGTAAAAAGCACTGCCAGGAAAATATTTGTTCAATAAAAAAATTGCTCCAGTACGATCTTTCCATCTTTCACTTCATACAGCATGATCTGGTGGATCTGTACCATTCCATGGCCCTGTACGGTCAGGTCCTTCTCCCGTACTACCGCAAAATGATTGCCGGTCACTATCGGCTCACTGGTATACAATCTGTGCACCGCTTCTATCCGCTTAATAAACCCGTCCGCTTTTTTGCGCACGTCTGCCTTGCCTTCGGCATTGTCAAAATATGGAGAGCCAGCAGGTTCTATGCTCCTTACGTTGTCTGCAAAAAATTCATCCTGGATCTCATACCATTTCTCCTGCTGGGCCAATTCATGGAAGCGGGCGGCTACTTCCTGGGTGGTCATTACTTTTTGTTGTACGTTGGTCATTGTCATTATTTTTTGGAGTGATATTGTACAACAAAAGTAATGTCGGAAAATCACTCTGCCGGGGTGTTAAATAGACATTATGAAGGGTTGATTTAGACATAGCTACATTTCAATCTTCCTCGCCGGCAGATCGGGAGGGACCTCCCTGACGATTGCATTAATGCTGTCCATATTGGGCTCTGCCCATCCCCGCCTGTTAAAGGTGGAGCTTTCTGAAATGCCTTTCCGCAGTTGCGCTTCGCAATAATTAATGACATGGTCTAATGCCGAAAGGGTTGACTTGTTTGCCGGTTTATCCAGCTGCCCGAGGTTCAGGTATTTGTAGCCCAGCAGAAATTTATAGGCGTTCAGGTAATCCTTATTATCATAGTAGTATTTCCCCATAGAATAATAGATGGCGGGGTTTTGTGTACTGGACTGCCCCCAGACCGTGAGGCTGACCATTATACAACAAACAGAGAGGACAATTTTACGCATGATCATTTGATTTTTAGGCTGTCCGTCAATACAGGTCTTACATCGCTGCTGGTAACGGCCGGGCCGCCCGCTTGTTTATAGGAAGCACTATCAAACTGCAGGCCTCTATAGGTGGATATGGCCAGCACGCATGCGCCAAACAGGACGAAGAATGTACCTGGAGCAGCTTTCCTGATCAGTAGTTTTTTATCTTTCCAGGTAGCCTCTACATCTCCTGCCTTATCAAAAACGCCTTTTACAAACAGCTTGTATCCCAACAGGATGATCAGCAATGCGCTGAGCGTTACGATGATCTTATACAAGAAGATGTACAATGCATACTGGTCCATGTAGAAAATTTTACTCTTTGCAGTCGCCGCACTTTGAATAATCGATCGTTCCATTGCTGGCATCCTCCCATCCTTTTTCAATCATCTTTGACCTTTTATATTTATTGGGATGCGATTCCGAATCTTCCTCAGATCCGTATACCATAATACATTTAATAGCCGCGCTTTTGGAGGCGCCTAATTTCATCAATGCAAAGCCGCTCCAGTAGTCTGCATCCAGCTCATCATCCAGGGGGCTTTCATGGCGACCAAAGCCGGCGATGTGATGGCCGATCTCATGAGATATGATAGAAATAGCGGCCCATTGGGTAGCGGCGTCTTTGTCGACCTTATTCAGAAAAAGATGATCGGCGATCAGCACTCTTCTGCCGTCCAGTATAGTAGCAAAGCAATTATCTTCTTTACTGGCAATATAAACGGAAATGTCGCCAGTAAATCCAATCTGCTTTTTTACTGCCTGTACTACCTCGGGGATCCCTGAATCGTCGCCTATATGCGCCTCCCGGGTAATAAACTGTTTAGCTTTTGTTCTGCCGGCGCCGAAATAGCCATCTTTCAGGCTAAAGCCACAGAAGGGGGCGCGCCTGCTTTTTTTAAGCTGTTGCTGGCCCTGGATCGCGGCGGGAAACAGTACACCGAGACTTAGGAGGAAAAGCACATAGCGTATAAAATACCTTTTCATACACCTGGTTTGAGCGGGTTATTGCTTTCTGTATCCGGATGCTGTTTTAGGAATGGTGATCCTCACAGCTTTTGAGTCGTCTACATCCATGGTGAGATCTTTGATCTCTTCCGTATTGATTTTACTATTTGCTTCAGACCCCTGCTTTACCTTAGGTGCAGGCCGCCCGCTGTTCTCTGTAAGGGATTGGGTAGTGCAGCCCTTGACAATCTGTGTGTACAGCGTGTTTACGTAATTGGCTTGCTGATAATACCATACATTTAATTGGTAATACCATTGATAGCGGCAGTATTGTACCAGTGTGGGATTATTCACCACGCCATAAGCGTTTATTTCCGGGCACTGGTTCGGGATGGCTGTCCAGTAATAGTAGACATACAGCTGGTTTACCTGTGTAGCATAATTTTGCAATTGTGCCACTGCATCTGCGCAGTTCGTTGAAGACTGCGAAAAACTCAATACAAAAGGAAATACGACTAACATCAAAGTGCCCGAAAAAGCTTTCTTCAGCTGCTGGCAAAATTTTGGGGCGTCCATACAGGGGAGATTTAATGTTAACAATTGGGGCTAACGTCGTTACATGCTCACATGACTATTGCAAGGTAGGAAAAATGGAATAGCCCTGCAGAAAAATGGGTAAATGGAGGGTTTTAGTTCGGGAGCGTTGGGAAAGCGTAAATGAGTAGTCTTATTAGGAGAATTGATACTTTAAACTAAAGGAAGTATTATAATTAAATGTCCGGGGTATTGATCTTTAGTGAATTTTGCTCAATATGCGCCGCCAGGGCGGGAATATCCTCCATCCCTTTATCAATAATAGACTTAAACCATGCTATCCCGAAGAAATCGATCATCTCACTTGCTTCCCATGTGCCGTATCGCTCACGAAATTCGAGGAAGATGGAAGGAACCAGCAAATAATTGTCCGTGCTTTCACTCTTAAAAAGCGCCCAGTTCAGCTCGCCTTTAAAATCGGTGATCACTTTTTCCAATCTTCCATAAATAGGATCATTTTTCTCCAACTTTCCGAACCTGAACCGGAGAAAAAGCATGCGGTGATAAGGTTTATCCTTCAACCACATACTTACCATAGCAGTGGAAACCGGATATACCTTTTTTAATGTCTCATATATTAAAAACCGGTTGTTATCTTCCATAACCTATTCAATTACTTCCGCTTTCAGGTTATCAGGGTTCATGTCAAGATACTGCTTCATATAGTTCTCAGCATCAATTGGTTTATCGCTGAACATCGGATCATAAATATATCCATCTTTATGGAAAACCTGATGAAATTTCCATTCTGCTTCTTCCCCATACTCCATTCCTTTCATCCATTTCCCATCCTTGGGTGTAAATTCTATAATTTCTCCGCCCGAGACAGACTTTTTCAACCTGGCTGCAATATCAGAACAATCAAGAACTTCTCTGTCAAGCGTACTGTTAAAAGTGTTTGATAACAGCTTGGCCGCATCCTCATCTATCGCGGCAGGTATTTTAAATATCTTCTTCAGGAGAGCCCCTCCAATGATGGGAAGGAATACGCCGGCGGTTGCAAAGCCCTTATCAATCGTAGTTGCCTTGGAGCCATCCAGGTTCTTACCTGACATCAGCACTGCCCCATCATTGGCATCAGAAAGCGGCGCTGTAGTATTCCACCATGGAGATAAGTAAAGCAATGACTTGACGTACCAGTTAATGCCGTCCCCATCTTTTCGTCCTTGTCTGATAGCGTTTTGTCTCGCTTGTTCGGCAATGGCTACGTTACGCATCCCAGTTTCATGAAGCTCCTTCATCTTCTCACGAACGTAGTCTGCAGAAGCATTTACTGATTTCACTGTTGCGGTCGTAGGCATTCCGATCACGCCTTCCAAACCATCCAGGTCAATTGCCCAAAGAGGCGTATTGGAAGCAAACTGGTAAGGGCTCAATTCAGGATATTCTTCTCTGAGCGGATCTACGCTCAGAAACCGTGCAATTCGAGGATCATAGATCCTCATTCCATAATCCTGCTGATTGCCGGCTCCTTTTATTTCATTGTCATTCTCTTTGCCGTTATAGCCATATCGATATTTGCTATCAGCACTGGATACCCGTCCGGGCATCAATGCTCCAAAAGGATAATAGTCCGTAGCATTAACAACATCCGCCTTATAATACTCAACGATACCATCCGCATTGTTATCCACCGTTTTCTTCCTGTCGCTGACAACCATCATTACATTCCCCCGGTGTTCCGCCAACTCATAAGCTTTTTGTCCCCGCGTATAGGCAATGGTATAGGCAAATCCGAGCCCAGACAGATATGATATTTCTGCGCCCCCGTCGCTGTGAAGATCACCCAGGAGCTGCTCTACATATTCTTCAGCTGGCACTATCAGGGTTCCAATTTTATCGTCAATCGAATTTTGTTGTTCTTGTAAGCTTACTGCGGCTTTTACCAGCTCATCCCAATCATACCCCCTGGATACCGGCTTGTATAGACAGGAATCAAGCCCATGCAGCCATTTCTCATACTTGCTTCTGTTGTCTGCTACCTGCTGCCATTGTAACTCCAACCAACCGCGATATAACAGGAACACGTCCTGCTTCTCCTCTAGTAACGAAGTATATTTACCTGATTTCAAGGGAACACTGTCCACTAAACCACCTTCCCGGTTGTAAACGAAGAGTTTGTCAGGTGATTGCCTGTGTAACACGATCTTTGCCGCACCAGATAGTGGGTCAGTATTGTAGTATTCAACATTGCCTCCTTTCTTTATCATCAGACCGGCTAAGCCTGGCTTGATAACATTATTGGGGTCTCCCTTTGTAAGCAATTGTCTTGGCACCCTGCTATCAAATAAACACAGCCGCACGCTTATTCCTCTCATAAGCCCCTCCATAGCCAATATTTTTTGAAGCCGGGTTTCAGCTGATCTCACAATTGGGGCATTAAATACAATGCGGATGTTATAGGAAGTGTCTTTTAACGCAATGCTGCCATGTAGCCGGTATAGGGTCTCTGCATGATTGATATAATAAAGATGCTCATAACAGTAATTCCGGTAAAAAATAAAGGGATCAAGTGTTCCTAATATAACCCCGTTATATTCTATGCTGCTAAGTTGGACCGAGTCAAAAGCAGTTCCATAACAGGTAAACCATTTCAGCTGATGTGTGTTTTCATTCAGTACTGACATATTCACATATCCTCCGCTGCCGTCTCTTCTACCAAACATTTTCAGTCCTGGATATTTTGCAGCAACCTGCTTCAGCAAAGGATCAACACGCTGGTCTTGTTGTAAATTGGGCTGGGCTGTACCTGTTAGCTGAATAAAAAGAGCAATCAGTGCAAAAAGATAGGATAACTGTCTCACGGTATAGGATGCAAATAGTTTATTGACTAATGATTGCGCACAAGATATAAAAAATTCCCAGGCCGTATCACTTGCTTGTCACCACAATAATATACAAATACAACAACGGCAAAAAGCTCAGCACTGCAAGGAGCAGCATTGTCCTGAACCTTCTCGTCCGACGGTACCTGAAAGCTAATCCCACAAAGAGGATGGTGAATAGAAAAAACAGCCACCAAAAAGGCCAGATCAGCGCGGCAACCTGGTGCCAGTAGCTAAGGTTCATAGATATTTTTTCAAATAACCGCTTTTTGCTAAGAACGCCTTGCAGTCCTTTACTTCGAGAATATCCTTTACCGCCTGTTTTTTATCCACCGCATTCCTGAAATACTGCTCTGCGATCTTATAACCCATCCAATAGCCGAGGTCATTAGGCCGGTCATCTTTCCCGGAAACACCATACAGCCAATCATTATAATCGGTGCTGTCCATCCGCTGCACAAATTCTTTACAGAGTCTTTCTTCGTGCTTATTGCCGTACACCGTGGCCGGCAGGTTAATATTAGCCCCCGAGATCAGCTCGCCTAAAAAATCTGCGCTGCCTTCCATAATGCTCTGCTGCAGCAAGGTAGGATTCTCCACCATGTTCTTTTGCTGAAAGTGGATCAGCTCATGCGCCACGATATAAGGAACACCGTCGGGGTCTGTCTGCTTTTCTGCACCAATGAACACGCCTCCCTCATTGGCTGTTCCGCCGGAGTTATAAGCTCCGATCACAAAATACACAGGCGGGTACTTTGCTTCAGGATACCAGTATTTTAAGGCGTAAAAAGTGCTCCTGCACTGCTTTTCCTTTGCTTTCATCTGCAAAGTTTTGGGCCTTACCTTTTCATATTCACCGGCGCGTTTTTTAACAACCTGGAATAAATGATCGGCACTTTCGATCCTGTTAGGGGTAAATCCTTTCACGCCGGCGCTGCCGATATCCATGTAGCCCGGGCCAAAAGGATTGATGCTGGTATCTTTTTTATAAAGATCAAAAGCCTTCCAGAAATTATCGATGTCTTGTGTGAGGAAGACAACGCTGTCAGGATCATTGGGAAAAGAGGTTTGGGAATAAGCGCTGGAGCTTATCAATACGGCCATGAATAACAGTAAATAATATTTTGGCATACCAGGGGGCTTTATTGTAACAATTTAGTACAAAAATATTTATTAAAGGAAACTGTTATCTTTATGGGTACCGCTTTAACAATGATGAACGCAGAAGTTTTCAAACGTTTCAAGGAATACCTCCCGCCACAGGCATTGCATCAGCCCTTTCATTTAGACAACCCCATAGCAATGGATCAGTTGTTTTATTATTTCCGCCACTCATTGGATACGGTCAAGCCAGACATCAGCCAGGTAATTAAAATATCTGAACTTTTTTACTTTGACTTACAGGATCTGGAAAAAAACATAAAGGGCATCAATGAAGTGATCCAATTTTTGAAATTCCACAGCTGCGCTTATACTTTAATGATAATTAAAGGTTTGGCGATGTTTGGATACATGCGAACATGGTTAATAAACGCTATTAAGGGAGGACCCTCGGATCAGCTCGTCCATCTAAGGAATTTTCTTATTAGTAAAGAGCCATTGCTCATTAAAAATCGCTCTGCATCAATTTGGTCATGGGTGTCCTCACTGTTTTACTACTCAAATATCACAGGTGATCTCCTTGAATTGGCAAATGATGTAATGAACGATTTTTCAAAAGACCTGAAGCCTACTTTTAAATATACAAATCTGTTTGCTATAGACGCTCTTCAAAATATCTTTATATGGTGCATTATTCACAAACGTACTAAAGATATTCCGGTCATCGCAAAAATGCTGGAAGATGTATATGAGAAAAATGAAGTTGACGTTGATTTCAGGATCTCTGTAGGGTATTACCTTTCGGGGAGAGGTGCGACTAAAGCAGGCATTGACGGAAAGAGCTGGGCCAGGCGTATATTAACCGACCATCAGCACAAACTAGAACCAGTTAGTAAAATGAATTTGATACTCCACGAATGTGTGGAAAATGTAGAGTTACTAGAAAAGAGAATGGATGAGCTGTTGAAAACCATAAAAGACTATTGCAAATCAGTTCAGTGGGACCGGAATGCGCCCGCTATGAAATACCGGGAAGCCCGGAACTTCGAAGTAGTCTTCAATGCTTTATCAGATTGCATGCTTGATAAAAGAACGGACCTGGCTGAAGAAATTTTTTTTGCATATTATGACCTCCCATCCCTACAGGAATTGAAAGGTAAAATACTTCATATCATTCCCAACTCTGAGGATGGCGTAAACTATTGCATGAATAATCAAGTGGTTAATTGGGCAATTGACCCAACAATCAAAACGCCTGAGCTGACAGCTGCAGAAAGCAGCTTTTTAAATCTTCCCATTCCTCTTAATGACACGTTTGACTACACACCGGTAGAAGTACCTAAACACCGGATAGGTATACCGATTGCAGAAAAGTCTTTGCCCTATCAAAAGCAGCTTTCCTCCTATTTCAATTTCCCACTGATCCAGTCATTGGATACGAGTGCAATTATTGGGTATCACGATCACTACAATTATAGGCGTGCATTACAGCCGATGATGATCTCTGAGCTGGGCTTTACATTTCCTATCTTACAAAGCTTTAAAAATCCCCTGCCTCCCAGACAAATAAAAAATGTGCTTGTCTGGCGAGGCCTTTCCAATATGCCTGATGTCGAATGCGATGGCATAAAGCTGATTATGGAAAAAAAAGGAGTGAACGTTACAATCCTGGATGGCTACGTCTGTAGTGTGCAAGATTTTATCGATCATTACAATTCGCCTCTTTTTGATGTAATTTTTGTTTGTGGTCATGGCCAATATAAGCCAGGTGAACCGCATGAATCTTATATCCAGCTGCATGAGAACAAAGAGCTGAATATAGCCGACTTGTCAAAATTGAGGCTGGATATAAACGAACGTAGATTACTATTTTTAAATATCTGCGATGGCGCCTCTAGCGTATTGAAAAATGGACCGCAGGGTATAAGCATATCTCAAAACCTCGTCAATGACAACCAATCTGTCATGAGTCATGTATGGCCGGTCAGTCCCAGATGCGCCATGATTATGAATTGGATCCTGGCCGGTTTACTATTGGATGGAAACGATTACTTATCTATCTATACACAAATGGTGCTGCTGATCAAAGACGGGAAGGCCGGGATGCTTGAATTTTTAAGCAGGTATACGTCTGAAAGCGACATGCTGGATAGAATCACCTATTCAGACGAAAACTATTCGCTCTTCTATTACTGGGGCTCCCTTACTTATGCTATTTAACCCCTGTTGCGGATTGATACCTACTCCCTCCTACTCTCCACCGTATACACAAAGCTATCTGCCCGGTAATACCCTAGGTTGTATTCTATCGGCCTTTCCCCCTGGTCATACACAAACCTTTTTCTAAACAGTATCGGGCTGCCCGGCTCCACTTCCAGTTTCGCGGCAATGAACTTATCCGCTGTTTTTGCACTGATCTCTTCTTTAGACAGCGTAGCTATCACATGATGATCCCTTTCCAGAATATCATATAATGGGCGTTTAAAATCTTCTTCACCGGTAAGGCCTACACGCGGATGGAAAAACGAGATGAAATATACAAAGGGGCCTTCGGCCTTGCCTCTCAGGCGTTCCAGCTTCAGGATCTTCTTGTCTGTGCCGATGCCGAAGAAATTAGCCACGCCCTCGTCCGGCGTTACCCAGGTAACATGCAGCTCGAAGTTCCGGATGGCAATGCCCCGGGCCGTCATTTCCTGCGTAAAGCTCAGCCAGTTCTTGGATTTGGAGCTGATGGCCGGTTCCGCCACTTTGGTGCCGATACCTTTCTTCCGTACCAGTAATCCTTCATATACGAGTTTGTTTAAGGCCTGCCGTAAGGTAGACCTGGAGATAGCCAGCTGCTTGGCCAGCTGTACTTCATTAGGTAAGAATTTCCCGTTTGCATATTGCGGGTCATTTATAATGGCGCGCAGCAAATTTTCCGCCTGGAGATGCAGCGGAAGGGGATTTTTGTGATCAATACTAAAGTTCATAGTCGCATTAGGTCATGCGCAAATTAGTAAAAAATTTGATGTGCCCGCCTGCCACTTTGATGGTATGTCTGGTCATGATAAACACCGGTCAGGATGCAAAAGTAATACAAAAGCATCCTAAATAGCTAATTATCAATCCAAACTCAGCAATTCCAACCGTCTGTCATTATTTTTTCTATCTACTTGCAAAAATAGAATTATGTTTATATGTTTGTACATATTAAATCGGGCTATTCGCATGAGGCTCATTATTACATTTCACGTTATCGGCTTATTACTCTGCTCTCAGCTTTCTTTTTCGCAAACGGGCAATGATCAACTGGCAGCTTCCATCCTGGCAGACAGCCGCCTGGATACTATTCAGGCACGCGCGCTGCGCCTTTTAACGGGCTTTACCGCCGGCACCTCCTACGGGGAAGTATGGATCAGGGATTTCAACACCTTTATTAATGGCTCTCTGAAAGTACATCCGCCCGAAAAGGTAAAAGACATGCTCCTGCTCTTCTTTAAAATGCAGGGGCCCACAGGTGATATAGTGGATGGGATGATCGACTCCACTAAAGCGAACGTCAGTTATGATTTCCGCTATTTTAAACTGGCACCCGGCTGGGCCGCCCATAAGAACACGGTAGAAACAGACCAGGAATCATCCCTGATCCAGGCCGTGAAGAAATATATTGACGCCACCGGCGACCGCTCCATCCTCACAGAACAAATAGACGGCAAATCTGTTTTACAGAGGATGGAAAGCGCGCTTAACTATATATTACGTGAAAGATGGTCTCCCCAATACGGCCTGGTAACCGGCGCCACCACTATAGACTGGGGCGATGTACAACCTGAAACCGGCTGGGGCGTAAGGATCAATAATAAAACAAAATGGGCCATCGATATCTATGACAACGCTATGTTCGTCCTGGCCCTGCAAGACCTGCAGGCGATGTTGCCCCCCGATTATAAAGTACGGAGAAATTGGAAAAATATTGAAAACCAGGTGCGCGCCAACGTCCGCAAGCACCTTTGGATCTCTCAATCACAGAAGTACCTGCCGCATCTCTATCTTAATGGCAGCCCATTTTCCTCGACCTTCAATGAAAAAACGATCCTATATACCGGCGGAACCGCTTGCGCCGTACTGGCAGGCTTCCATACCCCCAAAGAAATAGCCGCCATCAACCAGCAGATGGTACAGGCAGCAGGCAAAGAACAACATGCTACCATCGGCATCACCGTGTATCCTCCCTATCCTTTAAAGGAATTTCCGAACATGAAGCCGTATCTGTATCAGAACGCAGGCGACTGGACCTGGTTTGGCGGTCGCATGATACAGGCGCTGATCAAAAATGGATTTATTAAAGAAGCCAACGCAGAACTGGCCCCTATGATAGACAGGGCCATCGCCAACAAGGGTTTCTTCGAATGGTACGATGTACAAACAGGTCAACCAAAAGGTTCAGGGGATTTCAGGGGAGAAGCGGGAGTTCTCTACGATGTGATTACGTTATTACGACAGTGGGCCATGCAGAATAAATAAGTTGACAGTCGTTAGTAATGACGAAAGTTTAAAAGTTTGAAAGTTTAAAGGTTTGAAGGCATCGCGGCTATCAGTCGCGAACGTTTCAGACTTTCAAACCATCAAACCCTTAAACTTTCATCAGGACTAACAATTGCCAACTCCTCACTTTTAAACATCCTTTCATAAACAAAAAAACCAGGTTATGAAACAAAGACTCATTTATGTCATTGTATGCATGCTGCTTGCAGTAAATACAATGGCGCAGCTCCGTATAAGCGGGCGGGTTACAGATGCAAAAGACGCATCGCCGTTACCCAACGTGACCATACAGGTGAAAGGTACCAGTACGGGTACCATTACGGACGTAGATGGAAAGTACACCCTCAGCGTGCCCGACAACAACGCGGTACTGGTGTTTTCCTACACCGGGTATACGCCGCAGGAAGTTCCGGTGGGTGCGCAGACCACACACGATGTAGCCCTGGAACTGAAAACCAACGTACTGACAGACGTAGTGGTAGTAGGTTACGGTACCGTAAAGAAATCAGACCTTACCGGCGCGGTGAGCACCATCAAGGCAGAACAGCTGATGGACAAACCCGTGCCAAACGTTTCGCAGGCGCTGCAGGGTAAGATCCCCGGCGTAGACGTAAACATTAACAGCAGCGCCCCGGGGCAAACAGCGAAAGTGCGGGTACGCGGTATCGGCTCCATCAACTCCAACATCGATCCCCTTTACGTGGTGGACGGTGTGATTGGTGTAGACGCCAACCAGCTCAATCCCAGTGATATCGCCTCCCTGGAAGTGCTGAAAGACGCCTCCTCCACCGCTATCTTCGGGGCCAGGGGCTCTAACGGTGTGATCCTGGTAACTACTAAAAGAGGGATCCGTGGCGACGGCGCTCCCCGCATTTCCTACGAGGGCAATGTGAACGTGAGCACACTGGCCAGGCACGTGAAAACACTGAACTCAGACCAGTTCGTAAAAGTGTATAACGAAGCTTTCGCCAATGCCACCAAATTCGATCCCGCAGGCGGTACCTGGGCGCCCCCGGCGGCACTCAACCACACCAACTTTCCCCTGCTGTTTGACGCGAACGACAAACCACTGTACAATACCAACTGGGAGAAAGAAACGTACAAGCCCGCTGTATCCCACAGCCACTACCTGTTGATGCAGGGAGGCAGTGAGAAATCGGCCTACAGCCTTTCCCTGGGTTACCTGGACCAGAACGGCCTTATGATTGAATCCTGGTTCAAAAGATATTCTGTGCGCTTAACGATGGATAACGACGTCAACAAATGGCTCACCGTTGGCGGTAACATCTCCTTCATCTCCGGCAAACAAAGGGTCGTATCTGACGCCAATGGCGCCCTCAACGTTCCCCGCATGGTGGCGGAAGAAGTGCCCATCGTACCGGTGAAATATCCTGATGGCACCTGGGCAGGCAATAACGACATCGCCGGCCTGGAAGGTGGTCCTAACCCGGTGCACATCGCACAGAACAGGTATACCATCAACAATACCCTGCTGGCAATGGGAGATGCTTACCTCCTGTTCCACATCACCAAAGACCTCGATTTTAAAAC
>Ga0102590_1002821_pt1 | contig 19147 bp, 19 predicted proteins | sample AraplaMF_Col_mMF_FD_76859 | JGI IMG/M metagenome (GOLD analysis project Ga0102590, IMG submission 76859) | Arabidopsis root microbial communities from the University of North Carolina, USA - plate scrape MF_Col_mMF | ecosystem: Host-associated > Plants > Roots > Endosphere | place: USA...
CTGGGACTGCTTCCTCCGGGACCTGTCGTCCCAGTATCAGGCTGTCCAGCCCCAGGGTGGAACTTCAACTCCCCCTTCGCGGCAAGGTCGGGGCCCGCGGCGAGTGGCGGCTGCCTGCCACAACCTCCGCAAGCTCTTCCGACACGCCGGAACCGACCGACTCGGCACCCTCGCCACCTGACCAGCCGGTCAGTCACCGCCCTACCCGGCCGCACATCCGAGCGTCAGGGCCCCAACCTCAGCTCTACAGGCGCAGACGGGGGCGACCGCGAGCAATCCCATCGATCACGACCAGCACGCCGCTCGCTCGTTACTGACCCACGCTCATAGCCGGGCGGCACGGAGGCGACGGCCCCGGCGGCAGCAGGGGCGACAGCTCGCCCCGGCAGCCATCCCGCTCGGTGAGTTCCGCGCTGCCGGATTCCCATCGAGTTCGCTCGACTCCCAATGCCGGGAGACCGCCTACGGCCCCTCCCCCGCGGCGCACGGGCTCCCGGCACCGGGTTCCCAGAGGAGCTGTGATCGCCCAGGGGTTGCCCATCTGCAAGGCGGCGAGGGAGAGTTGACGGCACGCGTATGCTGGGCATGAAACGCATCAACGCCCGCACCGGATCGTGAGCCGGGTGGGCCGAGCGGGGGAAGAAAGGTGCGTGCCCGATGACGATCGGGCTCCTGTCCACGATTGCCGGTGTGTTCTACGGGGGCACCGTCTCCATCCTCGCCCTTACGGCGACCTTTGCTTCACGCAGCACATTGCGGCGTGAAGCGCGCAGCACCCTCGCTGTCCTGGTATCGGGGAGGGCGGTGGCGTCGCGGCAAGCGGGTGCCAGGGACGTGAGCCGTAACGGCTGAGTAGCCGGCGGTGAAGTGGCGAGGCCGAAACTCTGCCATGTTCGGCGCCCGGCCGAACGGCGAGGACCGGCACATCACTTCACCGCCTCCGTCGACTCCCGCCCCGCGCATCGCCCGACGCGTCGCCTCGGCCCATGGCGTACGCGCTGGCCAAGGTCAGTCCACAGCCTGCCAATTGCAGCGGAGTCGGGCGCTCACCCAGGACGACCGCGCCCAGCGCCACCGCGCCTACGGGGGTGAGCAGCAGCAGGACGGCACCGACATGGCCGGCGAGCCTCGGGGAAGCGGTTGCGACCAGCAGCCACCCCACGACCTGGCTGCAGGCGGCCACCGCCAGCAGCCAGCCGAGGACCCTCCACCCGGGTGCCGGGTCGAACCCGTACCACAGCAGATCCGCGGCCAGCGAGACCACCGCCGCCGAGGCCACGACCGCGGTGTACACCTGCCGTACCTGCCCGGTGCGACCCCCGCGGCGCAGTAAGTACAGGAATCCCGAATAGCACACCGCCACCAGCACCGCATGGACCGTGCCCCGGAGCGGATCGGAGCCCACCGTCGCACCCTGCTCCAGCAGGCCGCCGGTACACACCACTCCCACCAGCAGCACGGGCAGTCAGCACAGAAATCGATGGGGTACCGGTTCCCGGTCGACCGCCCAGGCCAGCAGCGCCACCATCACCACCTGCACATTCACCAGCACCGTGGACAGCCCGGCCCCGACCTCGCCGATCGCCTGGGTCCACAGCAGCATGTCACCGGCGAACAGCGCCCCCGCGGACATGGCAAGCCCGTACCGATGCCTCGGGAATGCGCCGGCGCGTCGGCGTTCCGCAGCCGACAGCGCGAGCAACGCCGGAAGGGCGAGGGCACATCGGTAGCAGGACGCTGTACCCGGCGAGGTGCGTGCCAGATCGAGCAGGACGGCTGACGCCGATACGGACAGCGCCCCGATCGACATGCTCCACACCGGATACCGTGTCACCCACGGACCATCGGGCCGCCCGTCGTTCCTCGACGCAGTGGTGGACGCCTGCCGACCGCCGATCGGACGGGGCACAATTGACCACTCCTCCGTTCGTCCGGTGGCACTTCCAGGATCAACCCGTGTCGGCGGACACGAGTACCCAGCGAGGACGACTGGGAACAAATCGCTGGTGGTTCCCGGTGCTCGTACTCACGGAGTGCCGCGGAACATGGTGTCTCCCGGAGCGAAGGGCGAGTTCCATGATCGGTTGACTGCTGCGCGCCGCGGTCGGAGCGGTGGCTTCGGAAGAGGGAGGCGGCGACCAGGAAGAACACGGTCTGCCCAGGTCTCGTGCGCCTGCGATCGGCGCCGGGAGCCCTCTCCCCTCCCGTTCCGATGGTCCGCCATCCGGTGCGGCACCGCACTGTGAGCCTCAATAACAGCACCCGCACCCGCACCCGCACCCGGCGTCGAACGTTCAGCAGACCACCGCACTGCCCCATCGAGGGCGCCCGAAACGCAGGTTGCTTGCGGGAGCCCTCCGGCATGCCGTCCCCGGGACGGCGTCGTTCAGAGTCGGCCGACCTCGATGAACTCGAAGGTCAGCAGCCCGTTTGCCGCATAAGGAAGCCGTCCCGGCTTGTCCTGGGCGTCCTGCACGCTCTCGGCCTCCACCAGAAGGAACGCGCCGGGCCGGTCGTGGCGGCGGAACGCCGAGAGCACCACGCCGTCGGCCTTGAGCTCCCGCAGCACCCGGGCCTCGCCCGCCGTGTGCGCAGCCAGCCCGCCCGGGTCGGTGACCGTTCCTGTCACATGCAGATACATCAATGATCTCCCTGGTACTGGTGATGACATGCGATACGCCCCGGCCCTGTGTCACCGAGGAGCACTCCTCGCTCCGGCGGACGGCGACAACACCGGGGACCGGCTCAACCTCGGGCAGCCGCCGCGGCCGCGCTGCGTGCCGAGATCTCCCGGAAGTCCTCCGCCGTATGGCGCCGGATCCTGTATTCCTGTCCGTGCGCCCACCGAGCGGTGAGTTCCGCGAGGCGAGTGCCGTAGCGTTCGGCGGTGACCATGTCACCGTGCGCGCTGACCGCGTCAGGGCCTTCGTCCACGTTGGTCTGACCCATCACACCGAGCCAGGAGCCGAGTCGATTGACGTCGTAGATCGTGCCGCCGGTCCAGTTGTTGCCGGCCGAGTCGCCGACCGAGATCCACTGCATGTTCATCTGCGCGGCGAAGACGGCGAGCTGCTGCAACGAGAACAACTTGTCCCCGTTCTGGGATGCGGAGTGGGTGAAGCCTCCGGCCAGCTTGTCCTTCCATTCCTGCCCGAGGAACGGATGGAACGCGCCCTCCAGGAACGCCTTGAACACCGCCGACAGACTGCCCATGTAGGTCGGCGCGCCGAACACGATCGTGTCGGACCGCTTGAGCAGTTCCATCGTCGCGGCGTCCGACCATCGGCCTTCCGACACCTGGTCGCCGCGGATCTCGACCAGGTGCACATCGACATCCGGCACACTCTTCGCTCCCTGTGCGATGTGTTCGGCGAGCGCACGGGTGTGTCCGTTCGGGGAGTGGTAGACAACGGCCACTGTAGCCATGGGGATTACCTATCTGAAGTGCGATACATGTCCGCGTGTGCGGACCGGGGAACCCGTGGTGGACACATGGATGTGTGACCACGGGCGGGTGGTGCGGCAACGAAGCATGTGTGGAAGAAGGACTCACACCGAGGCTTCCGGCGCGTACCAGAGGTTGCTGCGAGAGGACGGGTACGCCACCCGCGTCACTGTCAGCCGACGGGAGCTGTCCGCTACGGCAAGCGAACGCCCCACGGCACAACAGCCGCGCGAGCAGGTGGCCTCGCCTGTGATCCTGGCGCAGTTTCCGTGCCGGGCCCGTGCGCCGCGTTGAGGACAAGTCCTCAACGTCACGCCGCCATCACATCACCGGTGAGCCGTCCGCTGCGGGTGCGATGTGGGTTCATCGGGCGCAGGAACGCCGGGTGAGTTGAGGCCTTGGACCGGATCGGGAGATGAGCGGTCGTCAGGCGACCTTGACGGGCTCGACGGCGGTGAGGAATTCGTCGATGGTGGCGACCTCGTGCCCGAAGGTGGGATACGAGATGTCCAGGGCGGCGCGATGGGCTTCCTCGGTGAACTTCGCCACGGCATCGGTGAGGAAGGTGACGTGGTAGCCGGCTTCCAGCGCACGCCGCCCCGTGCCCTCGATGCAGGTCTGCGAGGTGAGACCGGCCAGGACGACCTTCTCTGTGCCATGGCCGCGGAGATGCTCGTCGAGGTCGGTTCCTGCGAACGAGTCGAACATGTGGTGGCGCCCGACAACGACGTCACCGGCCTGCGGCTTCAGCGGCGGGTAGAACTCGGCGCCGTAGGTGCCCTCCCAGAAGACCTGGTTGTCCACCGCGAACTGGAAGCGCGGCAGAAGGTGTGTGACGCCGGAGAAGGCGCCGGCATGCAGGCCGTGCGGCGCATGGAAGACCGTGACGCCGGCGTCACGGGCACCGGCGATCAGACGGCCCAGCTGGGCGCGCAGATCCAACCTGTCCAGCATGGGGCCTATCTGCTCGCTGAGCTTTCCGTCCTCGGCGAGGAAGTCGTTCAGGACGTCGACCACGACCAGCGCCGTCCGCTCTGGGGGGTAGCTGCGATTGCTCACGGGTTTCCTCTCGGTGTGTGGTCCAGGGGCGCCGTCGGCACCGCATGGGCGTCAGGGCGCAGCCCTGAGCTCTTTACATGATGAGCATCATGAATAACTTAATCATGATGAGCGTCATGTAAAGTGTCAAGCAAGAGCTGTTCCGGCCGGAGGCATCCATGCGCGCATCCCGTGAGCAAGTGACCGCAAACCGTGAGAACATCATCGTCAGCGCAGGTCAGCAGTTCAGGAAGCGCGGCTTCGACGATGTGACGATCGCCGACGTGATGAAGGCCGCAGGATTGACCCACGGCGGTTTCTACGGCTACTTCGCCTCCAAGAACGCGCTGGAAGCAGCCGTCTGTGAACGCGGAGTAGCCGACAGCGTCGCCGCCGTCGAGGCCGTGGCCACGGACGACAGCGGCGACAAGGAAGCAGGCGGCGGTGCGCTGCTGCAGCGGTTTGTGCGGGAGTATGTGTCGGCTGAACACCGGGACGCCCCGGAGCACGGATGCACCGTCGGGGCGCTGGCGCGCGACGCCGGCCGCTGCCCCGTCGAGATCCAGCGCATCTTCGCGTCCGGCATCACAGGTATGGCGGAGTCGCTGGCACGGCTGAGGAGGCTGGACGCAGCGGAGTCGGAGGAGGGGAATGGCTCCGCACCCGACTTCGCCACTCTGTCCACGATCATCGGCGCCCTGACGCTCGCGCGGGCCGTGGCCGATGCCGATCCAGCCCTGTCCGACACGATCCTTGAGACGGCGAGCGAACACATCGCATCGTCCACGTCCGCCTGACGGGTACGGCGCGTTGTGCCACTTGACCCAACTGTTCTGCGCCGGTGACGAGTCGAGCGGGAAAGCACCGGGCGGCGCAGTCCGTCGGCCGGCCTGGACGGTCAGGGAGTTCGAACCAGGAGTTCGCTACGTCAATGCGACGCATGCACACCGTTCTCCCGCTTGAGTGGACCGTCCTTGCCGGCGATGAACGCCCCGGCGCCCGTACATGGGCTTCTGCGATGCTGGATACTCTTCCCGATAGGGAGGAAGAGCATGTCCATAGAGGCAGACGCACGGGTGGACTTGACCAACGCGTACACCGAACGAGTACGTGCCGATCTCGAACGCGTCGACAGTGAGATCGCACAGCTGGAAACCCGGCTCAAGTCGCTCCATGCGGACCGGGTGCTCTTGGGCAGGCTCTGGGAGAACCTCTCGGCCGTGGCCGCGGAGTCTGCGGCACCTGCCCCGAACCGGAAGGGACCGGCAGCAACCGGTCACCTCGCTCCGGAGAGTTCCGCACCCGCTCCCGCGTCCGTCGACGGCACTCGCGGCCGCCCCGCCAGACGGGGATCCGTACGGGCTGCCGTACTGCGGCGCTTGCGGGCGTCCGACGGGCCCATGTCCGTCAACGACATGTTCGAGGCGTTGCCGAGCGCGGTCCGCGCCTCGGGAAAGGTCGTCGTGCGCAATACCCTCGAGGCCCTTGTGGCCAGGGGCATCGCCCAGCGTTCGCGCCAGGGGCAGTCCGTGCGATACACGTTCGCCGACCTCCCCGCCGGGGACGAAGGGGCGTAGGCCGGTCGCGGGTTCCCCGCACGTGGCCTACCCCATCACGCGGTCGCGGCTCCTCTGGCGCTGCCGACCACCATTCTCGAGTGAGTGTCCGGTATGGACAGGGCCGAGCGTCGTGCCGCGGTCAGGGATTCAGGACGCGTAGTGGGGTTCCGTTGCGGTACGCGGCGATGTCCTCGACGGCTTCCCGGTAGAACACGTCGTAGGTGGCCTCGGTGACGTAGCCGATGTGGGGTGTGAGCAGGGTATGCGGCAGATCGCGCAGTGGGTCCTCGACGGGCAGCGGCTCGGTGTCGTAGACGTCCAGAGCCGCGCCTGCGATCCGGCCCTGGTGCAGCGCCTCGACCAGGGCCGGGGTGTCGACGATCGGGCCGCGTGAGGTGTTCACCAGCAGGGCGGTCGGCTTCATCCAGGACAGTTCCTGCGCGCCGATCAGGCCGATGCTGCGCTCGCTGAGCTTGTAGTGCACGGTGACGATGTCGGAGGTGGAGAACAACTCCCGTTTGTCCACCGCCGTCACGCCGTGTTCCGCGGCACGGGCGGGGTCCAGATGTGTGCTCCAGGCCACCATCCGCATTCCGAACGCGGCGCCGACCGCAGCCACGCGCCCGCCGAGGTTGCCCAGGCCGACGATTCCCAGGGTCCGTCCGGCGAGGTCACCACCGACGGTGCGCTGCCACGCGCCCTGCCGCATCCCGGCGGCCTCCTCATGGATGTGCCGGGTGAGGGAGAGGATCAGCCCCCAGGTCAGTTCGGCGGTGGCGTGCGGAAGGATCCCGGTACCGCACACGGTGATCCCGAGCCGCCGCGCCGCCGTCATATCGATGGAGGCGTTGCCCATACCGGTCGTCACCAGCAGCCGGAGCGCGGGCAGCGCTTCAAGACGCTCCGCCGTGAACGGCGTCCGTTCGCGCATCGCCACCACGACGTCGAAACCGTCGAGAGCCGCGGTCACCGCATCCGTGTCCCCCAAGTGATCATGGAGGAACACCACCTCCGCCCCGAGACCGTCCCAGTCGGCGAAACGACGAGCGGCCCTCTGATAGTCGTCCAGCACAGCGATACGCATCGCGCAGTTCTCTTTCTCTGTTGGTGTCTGGTTCCCGGTCACCACCGCCCGAGGCGGACACGCCGTAGATGACGTGCGGAAACGGACCGGAGGGTAGCCGGCGGTGCCGACCTCGTTCGGACGCCGGGCTATGGCGTGCCGGCGGACGCCGGGTTGTCCATCGCTGAGGCCCAACTGCTCGCTGCATCGTGATGGTTCACGACCTGTCATGGGCCTCTGGGGACAAGGGATGTGGAACGCACATGGTCCGTTCGGGCAGCCGTCCTGCCCGAACGACGTTCGGCGCGCACGCGCGTCGCGTCGCGCTGTTACGTTGACTGACATCCGGGCCTCGCTTTCCCCCGAGCGTACCCGGAGAACCGGCCCCGGCTTCGCATCCCTTGCCTGTGATGGGAGGCCGGGGCCGTGCCCTGACCGGATCAGACCGTCCAAACGCCTTCAATGTCGACTCCGATGGACCAGTTCCCACTTGCGGAGTTGTCAGGGTTTCGCCGGTGCACACGACGTCTGGTGGGCACCTTGATCCCGTCGAACTCCGTGTACGCGCCGACATAGTGGGCGACGGCGACTCCGACATTGACATCGACGTTGTAGTCGAGGCGCCGCAGCAGACCGTCGTCGCCGAAGTAGAAGGTCTGCTGTGCAGAGTGCGTGGCGATGGTCGGCGGAAAGTTCACTTCCAGCCGATGCCACACCTCCCCGTTCTCGGTCCACTGCTCACCTTCACTCGATGTGACGCCCGGGTAGGTGAAGAGGAACGGCGTGGTGAGGTAGTTCCACATGGCGTAGCCAATGAAGTAACCGACCTGTAGTGACTCCCAGGGCGAGGTCAGCTCGTAGCCGGCGTAGGTCGACCTGATGTCGGACCTGCTCTTCAGGCCGGTGCGGCCGGGACGGCGTGTCGCGGTCGCATCTGCGAGTGGTCATGAGGTTCCTCGGTCAGGCTCTGCACGATCGTTGCCGAAGGTCCTGGTCCGCGTCTGCCAGGGCTTCCTTCCGCACCAGTGGTTGTGTCCCCGAGGCGGGATGCCGGATGCACGTACTTCGGCACACACATGGTTGGTGCGGACGTGACATCGCAGGTCATCGTATCCCCGGGCCACCGGCATCGCGCGGTAATGAGGCCTGGCGCCGCAACCGGTGCACTTTGGTGCCGTGCCGCCTGCCCCATGGGGAGGGGCGCCGGCTCGCCAGCGGATCCTGTCGTAGCGTTTTCGGCAGAAGCCGAGAGTCCCCCTCTGGGGTCCACAGTGGGGCGACTCCTGCTCACGCACCGGCGAATGCGGTCCACCGGCCGACCGTGATTCGGGTGTTCCGCTTCTGATGCTTCCGCATTTCCGGGCAGGAATGGACCACTGGGATCCACGTGTCACCGACGGATTTGCCACCCGACGGCAAGTCATCCTGTTCGACGATGCCGGCATGGGGGCGTCGGGAGGCCGGACACCCGACACCGCCGAAGGGTCGCCGAGAACGTCGCACACTTCCTTGGAGCACTCGGCACCGACCGGATCGACCTACTGGGGTTCTCCGTCCAGCCAGGCACTGGTTCTCGTCCGCCCTGACCTGGTACGCCGCCTCGTCCTCGTCGGCACGAAGCCTCGCGCCGGCGAGATGGCGGGCCTCGGGGAACGGGTCCCCGAGGTCGCGGCCCACGACGTACTGACCGAAGAGGACTACCTCTACCTGTTCTTCGGCCCCTCGTCTGCGAGCCGCGACGCGGGCCGGGAGTTCTGGCTGCGCCGTCACGAACGCACCGTGGACGTGGACCCGGAGTCAGGCGCCGACAGCGTCCGTGCACAGAACGCGCTCCGAGCCGACTGGAACAGCCCTCGCGGAGAACGATTCGCGGAACTGCGGCGCATCGGACAGCCCACATTGGTCGTCAACGGGAACAACGACATCATGGTGCCCACGATCAACTCGTGGATTCTGGCGCAGCACATTCCGCAGTCCCAGCTGATCATCTATCCGGACTCCGGGCACGGGTCACTCTTCCAGCACCCGGAGCTCTGCTGCGCCCACGTCACCCGATTCCTGGACTCCGAGATCCCGTTCACATGAACGACCCGGCCCCTGTGGTGCAGGCTCGGCGCCAACAGGTCCATGGCCACCGTGCGTTGCTCCGGTCGTGCGACGGACAACGGATCAGGCGCCTCGCAGGGCAGCGACGGCTCGACGCCGTCACCGGGACGCCTCTTAACCGCTCGCCCGCAGCCTCGACTCTCCCTATTCTCAGGCCCATGGATCTGCGTGAAGAGCGACCGGAGGACGGGCAGGCCGTGCGGAGTCTCCATCGGGAGGCATTCGGTGATCACGGTTCTGTCGTGGCCGAGTTGACGGACGATTTGCGCGGCACCCTCGCGCCCGACGGCGGGCTGTCGCTGGTCGCCGAGCAGGCCGGGCATGTGGTGGGCCACGTCATGTTCACTCGCAACCTCCTGGACGCCCCGCGGTGCCTCGTCGAGGTGCAGGTGCTCAGCCCGCTGGCCGTGGCGCCCGGTCACCAGCGACGGGGTGTCGGCTCGGCCCTGGTACGAAGCGGCCTGGAGATCCTCTCCAAGCGGCCGGTTCCGCTTGTCTTCCTCGAGGGGGACCCCGCCTACTACTCGCGCTTCGGGTTCGTGCCCGGCGGGGAGCTGGGCTTTCGTAAGCCGTCCCTTCGCATCCCCGACGCCGCCTTCCAGGTGCTGAAGCTTCCGAGGTACGAGGAGTGGATGACGGGCACTCTGGTCTACTCGCAACTGTTCTGGCAGCACGACGCGGTCGGCCTCCGGGACGCCGACGCCTGACCGACGATTCCGACGGCGGACCGTCCCACTGAGGGAGCAGCCCCGGCTGCTGCAACGACCGTGCGCGCCGGGTCGCCCAGGGCCGGCGCGCACAGTGCCGTGACCATCCCCTTCGTCCACTGGGAGTCACACCGAGCGCTTGCCGGAGGCCTTCACCGGACGTCCGTGCCCTGTCCGGACCGGGCCCGTGCCGTCCTGCTCACCATTCGGTACAGCCGTTCACATGCTCGAAGCAGCTGATCGTCTTGGGTCCCGCGATCCCGTCGGCGCCTCTAGGCCGTACTCGTTACTCGCCTGCCCGAGGGGTCAGCGCACCACCGTCGCCAGCACCTCGTTGAAGGCCTCCGTCGAGCTGGGGTGGGTCCAGATCGCGTCCCGCAGGCCGCTCGCCGTCACCCCGCTGCGCATCGCCAGCGCCACGGTGTTCACCAATTCCTGTGCGTCCACGCTGAGTAGGGCCGCTCCGAGGATCTCGTCGGTCTCGGCGTCCACGACGAACTTCATCAGCCCGCGCACTTCACCCACGATGCTCGCCCGAGGCATCGCCGCCAGGTCCGCGACGGCCTTGGACGCGACACGCACGGATCGGCCGGCGGCCCGCGCCGCGTTCTCCGTGAGGCCCACCCGAGCCAGCGGCGGCGTCATGAAGAGTGTGTAGGGGACCGCCACCCGGTCGGTCGTGGAGCGCTTGCCTTCGCCCGAAAGCTGGTCGGCGACGATCCGGTAGTCGTCGAGGGAGATGTAGGTGAACTGAGGTCCGCCGTTGACGTCACCCATCGCGAAGATATGCGGTCGGCTGGTACGCAGGTACTCGTCCACTTCGATGGCGCCGTTGGCGGTCGTGCGCACACCCGCGGCCTCCAGCCGCAGTTCCGCGGTGCGCGGTGCACGTCCCGCAGCGGCGAGCACCGCCTCGGCTTCGACGGTGCCCGCGGCGCCGTTCGCCTCGTAGTGGACGATGGCCGCGTCTGCCGTGTCGGCGACCTGGGAGACACGGGCTCCGGTGACGAAGGTGATTCCCTCCTCCCGGAGGATCTCCTCCGCGGCTTGTGCCACGTCCTCGTCCTCTCGCGGCAGGATGCGGTCGGCGACCTCGAGGACGGTGACCTCGCTCCCGTAGCGGCGCACCATCGCCGCGAACTCGAGCCCCTGGTAGCCACCGCCGATGACGGCGAGTCGGCGTGGCAGGTCGGGCGAGCCGATCAGATCCGTGCCGGTGACCAGATGCGCGCTGCCGCGCAGGCCGGGGATGTCCGGCACCACCGACTCCGCGCCGGTGTTGACCACGATGGTGTCGGCGGTGATCTCCAGTCGGTCGTCACCCGCCACGACCTCCACCCGCTTGTCGTCGAGGAAGGCCGCGGTGCCGGTCACCACCGTCACCGAGTCCAGTGAGTCGAGCATGCGGAAGTTCTTGTCGCGCATCGCGGAGGTCAGCGTTGCCGTCGATGCCACGGACGCCGAGTACCACGCCTGCGGATCCGCGTCCTCAGGACGGGCGGAAGCCCGGTGAATGAGCGCCTTGGTCGGTACACAGCCGATGTTGATGCACGTGCCCCCGTACATCAGGGCGGACTGCTCCACCATCACCACACGTCGTCCCAGTCGGCCCATGGCCGCCGCGAGTGTCTTCCCGCCCTTGCCGAAGCCGATGACCAGCAGATCCGCATGCAATTCGTCCATGGGCGTCAGACTCCGTCGAACCTGCCGATCCGGCAAGACGCCAATGGATCAATTATCGTCGAGATAGGCTCATGGACACGATCAGCACGCTCCTGCGTATGGCCCGCCTCGAAGGCGCGGTCGATGTGCGCTGCATGCTGGCCGGAAGCCACACCCTGGACAACCCGCCCGGCGAAACCGGGATGGTGCCCTTCCATCTCCTCCTTGACGGCCTGTGCATGGTCGAGACCGGCGGTCGCACCGTCGAACTGCGCGCGGGCGACGTACTGGTACTCCCCCGCGCCGGGCGGCACCGCGTGCGCGTCACCGCCCTGGAGCCGCCGGTGCCCGCCGACCGTTATGAAGGCAGGTCGGTGGCCACCCTGCGCAGCGAGGGACCCACCACTGTGGATCTCTTCTGCGGTCACTTCACCTACCGGCCGGGCGCCGGGGAGCTGCTGTTCGCCGGGCTGCCCGACGTCCTGCACGCCTCCTTCGGCACAGGGGCCGACTCGCCACTGCGTCTGCTCGGCGAGCTGATGCGGAACGAGGCGACCCTCGACGGCCCCGGCGCCGGGGCCCTGCTGGCCTCGCTCTGCGAAGCCCTCCTGGCACTCGTCCTGCGCGGAGACGGCTCCAGCGGTCCTCGGGCGGCAGCCGTCCCCCCGCCCTGGACCGCCGTCGTGGACCCCGCTCTGCGAGCCGTGGTCGACGCGGTGATCCTCGAGCCGCACAGACCGTGGACGATCGCCCGCCTGGCCCGCCTCTCCGGGGTCTCCCGGGCCACTCTGGTACGGCGCTTCTCCGCGGCGACCGGCATGGGCGTCGCCGACTTCCTCACCCGGACCCGGATGACGGTGGCAGCCGATCTGCTGACCACCACGGAGCGTAGCCTCGACGACATCGCCGCGAGTGTCGGCTACCGCTCGCCCTCTGCCTTCGGCCGAGCCTTCCGGACCACCACCGGTACGACCCCCGCCCGTCTGCGGCGATCCGCGGCGGAGTACGGGCACTGGCCGGCGTAGGCAGCATCCCACCGCAGCGATGAGTTACGGCCCTGACGCCGGTCTGTTCTGGTGACCGTCGTAGGACACCGCACGACGCTGCCCGGCACCAGACACCACGGAGGACACCATGACGACCACGCCGGACGACCCGACCACCGCTCTGCCCGGCCGCCCGCCCGTCGTCGACCTGGCGACCTGGCAGGCCGCACGTGACGAGCTGCTGGTCCGCGAGAAGGCGCATACCCGCGAGGGCGATGCGATCGCCGCGGCCCGCCGCCGGCTGCCGATGGTGGAATTCGACGGGACGGTCGAGGTCGTCGGACCCGACGGACCGGTCCCGTTCCTGGACCTGTTCCAGGGCCGCGAGGAGCTCGTGGTCTACAAGCACATGTGGTACGACGGCGCACCGCACCAGGGGCAGTGCGAGGGCTGCACCACCACGGCCTGGCACTTGGACGACGCCGTCTACCTCAACGCCCGCGGCGTCTCGTTCGCCGTCCTGACCACGGGCCGTCCGGACGAGGTGGCCTCGTACGTCGAGTTCATGGGTTACACCCAGCCCTGGTACTCGGTGCGCGACGTGGAGGCGCCGGTCGGCGGCGACATGGGGCATATCACCTGCTTCCTGCGAGACGGCGACCGTGTGTTCCTCACCTACTCCACGACCGGTCGTGGCAACGAGCCGGTCAACGGTTCCCTGTCCCTGCTCGACATGACGCCCTACGGCCGCCGCGAAGGGTGGGAGGACAACCCCGAGGGCTGGCCCAAGGCTCCTCAAGTCGGCTCCCCGGTCGGTGGTCATGGGGCGCCCATCTGCTGGTACTGGCGCTCGGACGCGGACGGGAACGCCGCCTGGGGCCCGACCAGCCGCCCCGTGCCACAGTGGACCCGCCCTGGCGCAACCCCCGTGGAGACACTGGGCCGACAGGGCCACCACCACTGACGCGTCTCGACCGGCGGTGGCATTTCCGGCCCTTGTTGGACGATGATCGACGGGCAGCGGGCACCGCCGACGCCGGTGCTCCCGGTGGCCGGGAGCACTTGGCCGTGGGGCAGTTCCAAGGCGTGGGACTGGTGCCAGGTCCTGGGCGCGATCGTGAATCCCGTCCAGGGCCGACTCGCCCGGGGCAACCTGCCGGCCCGCATCCCCCCGCACCACTTGGCACCTCAACAGGGGCCCGACACCCGAACTCGGCGCACGCCGGTGAGGGGACCAGAGACTCCAGTGGATTGCGGTCAGTCAGTGGATGTCTCCGGATCGCGACGGAACAACGCGGTCCACAGGAACGCCTCGCCGAACAATTTCGACTCGAACGGCTCGTCGTGCATCCGGCGCAGCTCGACCTCTGTCAGGTCCGAGAAGATCCAGCGCAGTGACTCTGGGGTGTAGGCGAGTCCGCCCTGCAGTTGGAGTTCGCGATAGAGGTCGGCGTCGGAGAGTTCCGAGCCCATCGCGCCGGCGGCGAAGCAGGTAAGCGCGAGGTGACCGCCGGGAGCCAGGACCCGGTCGAGGAGGGCCAGGTAGCTGACGCGGCGGTGCGGGGGCAGGTGGTGGAAGCATCCCGAGTCAACAACCAGGTCGTATGGGCCGGTCAGTTCCGTGCCGACGGCCTGGAATGCGTCGCCGCAGATGAAGCGGACGTCGACTCCAATCTCGTGAGCCCGGTCCTCCGCCCACGCGAGAGCCGCCGGGGAGAGGTCGACGGCATCCACCTCGAATCCCCGAGACGCGAGGAACAGGGCGTTTCGGCCCGGACCGCAACCGAGGTCCAGGGCTCGGCCCGGGGTGATCAGGTCCTGGTCGAGGCAGGCGGCCAGGCTTTCGTCGGGCTTGGCCACGAAGAAGGGGACGGCCCTCGAACGGTCGGCGTAGAAGCTGTCCCAAAAGGCCGCACCGTCACCCGTGGCCCACTGGCCGTTCTGACTGGTGAACAGCCCGTCCAAGAGCGCGAGAACATCCTCGGCGGTGCGCACGGTCCGGTCCATCCGGCCCCCTTTCAACAGAGCGCGAGCGTAGGGCCGAGGGCGCCGAAAGACCAGGTCAGGGTCTACATCTCAGCGCCGCGGTAGCGCTGTTGGACTCCGGAAGCAGGGGACGAGGTGCACCCACCTCACCGTTCGCTCCAACGGGCGTCCCCGCCCCGACGACGGGCCGTGAAAGGGCTCCTCAGGGTTGGGCTGGGCTGACTTTTTTTGAGGACAAGCGACACGTCGCAGTGGCGAGCGCTGGTGTTCCGCCGCCTTGGGTCTGCGTGCGGAGCGCGTGTCCGCGCGGTGTGGTCGCGGCGGTTCGAGTCGACGACCGCGGCAGCCCGGGCACTTCCACCGGGTTGCGCAGGGAGTCGTTGGTCGAACGGGAGTTGTCACGCCTTGCTGACTACCCGTCAGCGCCGCGTGGCGAACGACTCGACGTACGCCAGGGCGCCGTACAGCGCGTCACGCAGCGGCTTGCTGTCACCGGCCGCCTGGTCCAGCAGCGCTCCGCCCTGGAACGCGGCGGCGATCAGGTGGGTGAGCGCGACCGGGTCCGCGTCCGGCCGCAGCTCGCCACGCTCGCGCATGATGCTCAGGCCCCGCCTGAACAGCTCCTGCCATTGCTCGAAGCCGTCGGACACCGCATCACGGTAGGAGGGTTCCGTCTTGACGACCTCGGCGGCCAAGGAGCCGAACGTGCACCCGCCACGCACCATGTCCAGCGACGCTGTGAAGGTGTCGGCCCAGCGGCGCAGCGCGGCAAAGCTGTCCAGCTCGGCGAACTCGGGCACTTGATGGCGGGCGCGGATGACGTCGGCCTGCCGGGCGAGCACCGCGCGCACCAGGGATTCCTTGGTGGGGAAGTGACGAGTCAGCTGGGAGCCGCTGACCCCGGCGGCGATGCGGATCTGCTCGTTGTTGGTGTTCTGCGCCCCGTGCTCGTACATCAGCTCCGCTGCCGCCTTGATGATGCGGTCGCGCGTGGCCCGGCCCTTGGCTGTCAGTTTCCGAGCCGGCGCTTCGCCGGTGGTGGTCATGGCTTCGACCCTATCACCAGAATGGGCTTGACAACCCTTTTTTTGCGGTGTTCCATGGGCGTAGCCAAAAAGGGGCTGTCAAGCCCTTTTTTATTGAACGGCCGGGTGGGAGGTCCAACCGCCTCCCTGCTCGACAGCCAAGCGCGACCTCTCACTGATCCCGTGCCACACCCTCGACGGACTCTCTCCCACCACAGGCACCCGACCGGACAGGACAACCCATCGTGGAACGCAACCTCCTGGTGATCGGTGCGACCGGCAAGACCGGTAGCCGCGCCGCCGACCTCCTGCTCCAGCGCGGCCACCACGTCCGCGCGCTCGTCCACCGAGCCGACGAGCGCTCCGAGCGGCTCGCCGCCCTCGGCGCCGACATCGTGCAAGGCGACGTCCTCGACCTCGACTCCGTGGCCCGCGCGGCGAAGGGGATCGACGCCCTCTACTTCACGTATCCGATCCGTACCGGCCTGATGGACGCCACGGCGAACGTGGCACAGGCCGCGGAGGAGAACGAGGTGCAGGCGATCGTGAACATGTCCCAGATCTCCGCCCGCCGCGAAGCCGCCAGCAACGCCGCACGTCAGCACTGGGTCGCCGAGCGGCTGCTGGACCGCTCCCCCGTCGCTGTGACACACCTCCGGCCGACGTTCTTCACCCAGTGGCTGATCGACAACTGGGCAGGCGCAACGGGCGAACTGCGACTGCCCTTCGCCGATGGACGCCACGCCCCGATCGCGGAATCCGACCAGGCGAAGGTGATCGCGGCCATCCTCGAAGACCCCTCCCCGCATGCCGGCAAGATCTACCCGCTGCACGGGCCGGAGGAGCTCGACCACTTCGAGATTGCCGAGAAGATGTCACGGGCGCTGGGACGCGACGTCACCTATGTGCCCGTCGAACTCGATGAATTCAGCGACATCCTGCACGGGCGCGGCGCGCCGGAACACCTCGTGCAGCACCTTCTCGCCGTCGCGATCGACTACCGCAACGGCATCTTCGCCGGCACCAACGACCTGGTGAAGAGGATCGGTGGTACCGACCCTGTCGACGTCGAGACTTTCGTCGCCCTCAACCGGGCGTCGTTCGACTCACACACCGCCTGAACAGCCGAGGAAAGACGCCATGAGCGCCTGAGCTCGTCACGGGTCCGTCCCCCCGGACCGGGGCTCGAAACCGGTCGCACGGCGCGCTCGGCCGGCCGGCGGGTGGTGTCGACCAGCTCACCTGAGCCGACTTGCTACCGACGTACACCCGCGCACCGACGGCACGGCCGCCCATAGAGGCGCAGAACTCTCCATTCACCCGTGGCAGAAAGGACACCGAGGTGACCGCACAGCCGCCCTCGAACGCCGTGACACACCACTACCAACAAGGTGACCTGCACCAGAGGATCGATGACGCGCTCGACCGGCTGTACCCGGGGCGCAGTTCACTCACCGCCGACGAACTCCATGGCGTGGACGAGTTCCACATCGGAGGCCATGCGGCGACACGACAGATCACCGAGCACCTGCGCCTGCGGCCGGGCATGCGTGTACTGGACGTGGGGAGCGGGCTGGGCGGGCCGGCCCGCCATCTGGTGCAGCAGGCAGACGTCGATGTCACCGGCGTGGACCTCACCGCGGAGTATGTCGCGGTCGCACGTCGGCTCACCGATCGCGTGGGCCTCGCCGGCAGGACGCGCTTCGTGCATGGCGATGTGACTGAACTGGCGTTTCCCACAGGGAACTTCGACCGTGCATGGATGCTGCACGTGGGCATGAACGTCGCGGACAAGTCCCGGCTCTTCAATGGGATCGGACGCGTCCTGACCGTCGACGGCCTCTTCATCGTGTACGACGTCATGCTCCTCGGGGATCCCTCCCTCCTGAGCTACCCACTCCCCTGGGCCTCGGAGCCGTCGCACAGCTTCATCGCCCGGCCCGAGCAGTATCGCGCGTCGCTGAGCGACGCAGGGTTCGAGATCGTGGCCGAGCACGATCGTCGGTCCCAGGGCATCCGGTCACTCCGTGGCCTCCGCACCGCGGACGCTCACCACGAGGGCAGCGCCCCGCAAGGCCCTGGAGCGTCCGACGCCCGACCGGCGTCGGTCAACGTGGCGATGGGAGCAGATGCGTCGGCCAAGATCGCGAACGTGCTGCGGCACATGGAAGATGGCCTGCTCACCCCTACCGAACTGGTCTGCCGTCTGCGGTGACACCACGACGCGCGCCGCCCGGCTCCAGGCCGTGGGCAGCGCGGCATATCGATTCCTGCGAAGGCAGCCGATCCGCTCGACCACTGCCTCGGCGGCTCACACACCGGACCCGCCGACCGCTGTCACCGGCCGTGCGCGAAGCGAGCCGTGGCATCTCGTATCGGGGCCGTCGGCCACCGGCCCGTGCTGACGATGGGCCCACGCGACGGCCGCTTCGCGCACCGTGCTCGTTGCTACATCTCCGCTCTCGGCGGGGTCGGGATCGCGCCCTGGGTCCGCAGCTCGGCGATCTCGGCGGGGCTGAAGCCCAGCTCGGCGAGGACCTCGTCGTTGTGCTCGCCGAGGTCCGGCGCACGCTTGGCCACCGCCTTCGGCACCCCGCGCAGATTGATCGGGCTGCTGATGGTCTCCTTCAGATCGCTGACGCCTTCCAGGGGTACGACGATGTCGTTGGCGCGCAACTGCGGATCCTGCGCGGCCTCCTCCGGAGTCTGGATGAGGCTGAAGGTGATGCGCTCCCGGTTCAGGGCGTCCTTCCAGTGGGCGAAGGGCTGCGAACGGAACTCGGCGTCGAGCAGCTCTGTCAGTACGGCGGAATGCTCCACGAAGCCCTCGACGTCGGCGAACCGGGGATCCTCGAGCAGCTCCGGGTGCCCGATGACCCGTGTCAGTCCTGGCCAGTTCGGGGCTGAGGTGACCAGCATGAACCACTCGCCGTCCGCCGTCCGGTAGGAGTTCGTCAGCGGGTTGAGGGGCGCCTTCCGGTCGTGCAGCTCGAACGGCGTGCCATCGGCGAGCGCAGCGGCCACAAGCGTTCCCGTTGCCCAGATACCCGTGGCGAGCAACGACGTCCCGACGCTGGCCCCTTGTCCCGTCCGCTCACGCCGGTAGAGGGCCGTCACGATCGCCGCGTAGATGGCGACGGCCGACATGTAGTCACCGCTGCCCCAGACCGGCACCGTCGGCGGGGCTCCCGCGTCCCGGGTGGAGGCCAGCAGCCCGCTGCGCGACCATGCGGCGGTAAGGTCGAACCCCGGCTGCCCCGCATCGGGACCGGCATCCCCGAAGCCCGTGATGTCGGCGTAGACGACCTTCGGGTTCCAGCCCGAGACCTCGTCGTAGCCCAGGTGCAGCTTCTCGCGCGTGCCGTGCGGGAAGTTGGTGATCACCACGTCGGCCCACTCGACGAGGCGCTTGAGGATCCTGGGGGCCGCGGGGGACTTCAGGTCGATCACCATGCCGCGCTTGTTGCGGTTGGCGAGGTGCCAGCTGTAATTGGCCTGTGCGCGTGGACTCGGTGGCACGGAACTCAGCCGCCGCTGGGGGTCGCCCTTCCCGGGAGGTTCGATCTTGAT
>Ga0102590_1002823_pt1 | contig 19139 bp, 18 predicted proteins | sample AraplaMF_Col_mMF_FD_76859 | JGI IMG/M metagenome (GOLD analysis project Ga0102590, IMG submission 76859) | Arabidopsis root microbial communities from the University of North Carolina, USA - plate scrape MF_Col_mMF | ecosystem: Host-associated > Plants > Roots > Endosphere | place: USA...
GCCGCTACACAACATCAAAGCCCATGACCGCACGGATCGAACGACCGCTTTCACCACACATGCAAGTCTACCGCTGGACGTTGACGATGGCGCTGTCCATCGTCCATCGCGCCACCGGTATCGCCCTTTACGTCGGAACCCTGCTGCTAGCCTGGTGGCTGGTTGCGGCGGCTTCGGGCCCCGCCGCCTACGCCAATGTGCAGGCCTTCACCGGCAGCATCATCGGCCGGCTGATCGTGTTCGGCTACACCTGGGCGCTGATGCACCATATGTTGAGTGGCATCCGGCACTTCGTCTGGGACCTCGGCTACGGCTTCAAGGCCGATGAGCGCGAAGCGCTGACCTGGGGCGCATTGATCGGCGGCATCGTGCTGACGGTGCTGATCTGGATCATCGCCTACGCGATCGGAGGTGGACGATGAGCACAAGCGATACGCCGAAGCGCAGCATGCGCACCCCGCTCGGCCGCGTCCGCAATCTCGGCTCGGCGCATTCGGGCACCTCGGACTTCTGGCGCCAGCGCATCACCGCCGTCGCCATGACGCTGCTGATGATCCCGGCGCTCGTGATCGTCATGATGCTGCTCCGCAGCAACCATGCGGGCGCTGCGCAGACTCTCGGCTCGCTGCCGATCGCCGTGATCCTGCTGCTCTTCATCTTCGCCAGCACCTGGCACATGAAGATCGGCATGCAGGTCGTCATCGAGGACTACGTCCACAACGAGAAGCTGAAGCTCATCTCGGTCATGCTCAACAACTTCTTCTCGGTCGCCGTCGCGCTCGCCTCGACCTACGCGATCATCAAGCTCTCATCCGGAGTGTAACCCATGGCCACAGAGACGAATGGCAAGGGCAACGGCGCTCCCGCCACCAACGGCAAAGCCTATCCGATCGAAGACCATACCTATGACGTCGTCGTCGTCGGCGCCGGCGGCGCGGGCCTGCGCGCCGTGGTCGGCTGCAGCGAAGCGGGCCTGCGCACCGCCTGCATCACCAAGGTGTTTCCGACCCGCTCGCACACGGTTGCGGCGCAGGGCGGCATCTCCGCTTCGCTCGGCAACATGCACAAGGACGATTGGCGCTGGCACATGTACGACACCGTGAAGGGGTCGGACTGGCTGGGCGACCAGGACGCGATCGAATACATGGTGCGCAACGCGCCCGACGCGGTCTACGAGCTCGAGCATTGGGGCGTGCCGTTCTCGCGCACCGAGGACGGCAAGATCTACCAGCGCCCGTTCGGCGGCATGACCACCGAGTTCGGCAAGAGCCAGGCGCAGCGCACCTGCGCCGCGGCCGACCGCACCGGCCACGCTATGCTGCACACGATGTACGGCCAGTCGCTGCGCCACGCGGCCGAGTTCTTCATCGAGTTCTTCGCCATCGACCTGATCATGGACGACCAGGGTACCTGCCGCGGCGTCATCGCGCTCAAGCTCGACGACGGCACGCTGCACCGCTTCCGCGCCCAGACCGTGATCCTCGCCACCGGCGGCTACGGCCGCGCCTACGCCTCCTGCACCTCGGCGCACACCTGCACCGGTGACGGCGGCGGCATGGTGCTGCGCGCCGGCCTGCCGATGCAGGACATGGAGTTCGTGCAGTTCCACCCGACCGGCATCTACGGCTCGGGCTGTCTCGTCACCGAGGGCGCCCGCGGCGAAGGCGGCTATCTCGTCAATTCCGAGGGCGAGCGCTTCATGGAGCGCTACGCGCCTTCAGCAAAGGATCTGGCCTCGCGCGACGTCGTCTCGCGCGCGATGACCATCGAGATCCGCGAGGGACGCGGCGTCGGCAAGAAGAAGGACCACATCTTCCTGCATCTCGACCATCTCGATCCCGCTGTGCTCGCCGAGCGCCTGCCGGGCATCTCCGAATCCGCCAAGATCTTCGCCAACGTCGACGTGACTCGCGAGCCGATCCCGATCGTGCCGACCGTTCACTACAACATGGGCGGCATCCCAACGAATTATCACGGCGAAGTCCTGACCAAGAAGGACGGCGACGACAACGCGATCATCCCCGGCCTGATGGCGATCGGCGAAGCCGCCTGCGTCTCCGTGCACGGCGCCAACCGTCTCGGCTCCAACTCGCTGATCGACCTCGTCGTGTTCGGCCGCGCTGCCGCGCTTCGTCTTGCCGAGAAGCTGACGCCGAACGCCAAGCAGCCCGAGCTGCCGGCGAACTCGTCGGACCTCGCGCTCGGCCGCCTCGACCATTACCGCTACGCCTCGGGTGGCACGCCGACCGCGAAGCTGCGCGAAGGCATGCAGAACGTGATGCAGACCAATTGCGCGGTGTTCCGCACCGGCGAAGTCCTGAGCGAAGGCCAGCACCTGATCGAGAAGGTCCACAGCGGCATCACCGACATCGCGGTGTCCGATCGTTCGCTGGTGTGGAATTCCGACCTGATCGAGACGCTCGAATTCGACAACCTGATCTCGCAAGCGGTGGTGACGATGGACTCCGCCGCCAACCGCACCGAAAGCCGGGGCGCGCATGCCCGGGAGGACTTCTCGGCGCGCGACGACAAGAACTGGATGAAGCACACGCTGGCCTGGCTCGACGACAAGGGCAAGGTCAAGATCGAGTACCGTCCGGTCCACGACTACACCATGACCAACGACGTGCAGTACATCCCGCCCAAAGCCCGCGTGTATTGATCGAACAGCAGCCGTCATTCCGGAGCGATGCGCAGCATCGAATCCGGAATCTCGAGATTTCGGGTCTGGTCCTTCGGACCATCCCGGAATGACGAAAGGTTAGAGAAATGGTTGAATTCGCACTTCCGAAGAACTCCAAGATCACCGGCGGCAAGACCTGGCCGAAGCCCGCGGGCGCGACCGAGACGCGCGAGTTCAAGGTCTATCGCTGGAATCCGGACGACGGCAAGAATCCGAGCGTCGACACTTATTACGTCGACACCAACGATTGCGGTCCGATGGTGCTGGACGGCCTGATCTGGATCAAGAACCACATCGACCCGTCGCTGACCTTCCGCCGCTCCTGCCGCGAAGGCGTCTGCGGCTCCTGCGCCATGAACATCGACGGCCAGAACACGCTCGCCTGCACCCGCTCGATGCACGACGTCAAGGACGGTGCGGTGAAGATCAACCCGCTGCCGCACCAGCCGGTCGTGAAGGACCTCGTCCCCGACCTGACCAATTTCTACGCGCAGTACGCCTCCGTCGAGCCGTGGCTGAAGACGACCTCGCCGACGCCGCAGAAGGAATGGCGCCAGAGCCACGAGGACCGCGAAAAGCTCGACGGCCTCTACGAGTGCATCCTGTGCGCCTGCTGCTCGACCTCCTGCCCGAGCTATTGGTGGAACAGCGATCGCTATCTCGGCCCCGCCGCGCTGCTGCAGGCCAACCGCTGGGTCTCCGATTCGCGGGACGAGGCGACCGGCGAGCGCCTCGACAATCTCGAGGACCCGTTCCGCCTCTATCGCTGCCACACCATCATGAACTGCGCCAAGGCCTGCCCGAAGGGCCTGAACCCGGCGGAAGCCATCGCCGAGCTCAAGCTCAAGATGGTCGAGCGCCAGATCTAGCATCGTTCATGCTACGCCCCCCGGCCATCGCGGCCGGGGCATGCCACGCCCCGCGGCATTTTGAGTAGAATTTGCCGCAACGCGCGGGACGGGCGATTCGCCGCAATACAACCAAAGATTACAGCCATAAGCCGCTTCCTTCCCGGCGGGAAGTTCAGTTAAGCTCTCCGGTCTGGGACCGGAGCGAACGTGCACGGCGCGCAACGCAATTCGCTGAGACTGTTGCAGTGGATGATGGCTGCATCCCTGGCGCTGCCGATTGCGTTGTTCGTCATCGCCTCCACGATCTCCTACAACTCGACCCGTGACATCGCCGACCGCGAGATCCAGCGCACGCTCGACGTCGCCCATGAGCATGCGCTCAAGGTGTTCGAGACCATCGACCGCAGCCTGTCCGAGCTCAACGAGGTCGTCGGCGGCCTTCCCGACGAAGTCGTCCGCGCGCGCGAGGCGGCGCTGCACCGCCGGCTGAAGCGGCTGGCCGATTCGCTGCCGCAGCTCAAATCCGCCTGGATTTTCGACGCGGACGGAAAGGCGCTGGTCAACAGCCTCGCCTCGCCGCCGCCGGAACTGGGCTTTGCCGACCGCGACTATTTCTATGTCCATGTCGACCAGAACATCGGCACCTTCATCGGCACGCCGCTGACGCCGCGCCCGCCCTACCAGGGCGCGCGCTTCTTCGGCGTGAGCCGCCGCCGCGACTCCGACGACGGTCGCTTCATCGGCGTGATCCAGGCCTCCGTGCTGCCGGAATATTTCGAGAGCTTCTATGCCCGGATCGGCTCCGATCCCGGCAGCTTCTTCGCCATGGGGCGCACCGACGGCGTGATGCTGGCGCATTTCCCGCGGCTCGACCGCGACCTCCGGCTCGACCCAAGCGGCCCGGTCGGCCGCGAGATCGCCGCACACCCCGCGCAGGGGCTCATGACGATCGTCTGGCCGTCGGACGGGATCGAGCGCCGCATCGGCTACAGACGCGTCGCCGAATACCCGATCTATGTCAGCGCCGGGCTGGAGACGTCGGCGATCCGCGCGCGCTGGTACGCCACCATCGGCCAGCATCTGGTGTTCGGTGTCCCCGCCACCGCGCTGCTGTTTCTGCTGCTCGCCCTCGCGTTCCGGCGCACCCAGCATCTCCAGGCCGAGGCCGCCAAGCGGCGTGAGGCCGAGGAGGCGCTCAAGCACAGCCAGCGGCTGGAGGCGCTCGGGCAGCTCACCGGCGGCGTCGCGCACGACTTCAACAATCTGCTGACCGTGATCCGCGCCTCGGTCGATCTGTTGAACCGGCCGCAGCTGACGGAAGAGCGGCGGCAGCGCTACATCACGGCGATCGCGGATGCGGTCGCGCGCGCGGCCCGGCTGACCTCGCAGCTGCTGGCCTTTGCGCGGCGCCAGACGCTGAAGCCGGAAGTGTTCGACGTCGGCGAACAGATCCAGTCGCTGCACGACATGCTCGCCACGCTGCTGGGCCCCGCGATCGAGATCAAGATGCGGCTGCCGGCGGAGCCGTGCCTCGTCAATGCCGATGCCAGCCAGTTCGAGACGGCGCTGATCAACATGGCGACCAACGCGCGCGATGCCATGCAGGCCAAGGGCCGGATCAGCTTCGCCGTCGAGGCGGCGGCGAGCGTTCCGGGCAGCCATATCTCCGGAGACCTCGGCTTCGTCGCCGTGACCGTCAGCGACACCGGCGTCGGCATCCCTCCCGCGCGGCTCGGACGCGTCTTCGAGCCGTTCTTCACCACCAAGCAGGTCGGACACGGCACCGGTCTCGGCCTGTCCCAGGTGTTCGGTTTCGCCCGGCAATCCGGCGGCGAGGTGACGGTGGCGAGCGAGGTCGGACAGGGCAGCACCTTCTCGCTCTTCCTGCCGCGCGTGCCGGCGGAGCTGCTGCCGCGGCGGCAGGCGCCTGACACAGCACCCGCTGCCGGCAGCGGCATGTCGGTGCTGCTGGTCGAGGACAATATCGAGCTCGCCAATTTCGCGGCGGACGGGCTCACCGAGCTCGGCTACAGCATCACGCTGGTCGACAATGCCACCGATGCGCTCGCCGAGCTCGTCGTGGACGCCGATCGCTTCGACGTCGTGTTCTCCGACGTGGTGATGCCCGGAATGACCGGGCTCGACCTTGCTCGCGCGATCCGCGATCGCAGCATCGGCGTGCCGGTCGTGCTGACCACCGGCTACAGCCAGGCCGTGTCGCAGGAGGGCAGCCTCGGCTTCGATCTGGTGCAAAAGCCCTATTCGATCGAGGAATTGTCGCAGGTGCTGCACCGCGCCGCGCGGCTGCGGCGGGTGCGCGACGGCGCGGCCGAGTAGAAGTAACATGGAACCGCAGGGAACCGGCTGAGTTCCCTCGCGTTACCCGGCCATGCAGAAGCCAGCCAGGAAGCGCGAACAGGGCAAGACCCCCATTGTCGAGATCAAGGGCGAGAACGGCGACGAGGTCGCGCCGCCGCCGCCGGAGGTGCTCGAGCCCGATCCCGAGCTGTCGCCCGAGGAGGCCGAGCAGGCGCGCAAGGATTACCTGCTGACCCGCTTCTGGATCAGCGCGCGCGGCTTCTGGGGCCGCAATGGCGACCGCCTCGCCTGGCCGTTCTCGATCGGTCTCGGCGTGCTGATCGTCCTCACCGTCGCCTTTCAGTACGGCATCAATGTCTGGAATCGCGCGATCTTCGACGCCATCGAGAAGCGCGATGCGGGCACCGTCTTTCATCTCACGGCGGTCTTCTTCCCGCTCGCGATCGGCAGCATCGTGCTCGGCGTCGCGCAGGTGTTCGCGCGCATGAGCATCCAGCGGCGCTGGCGGGGCTGGCTCACCAACAGCGTGCTGACCCGCTGGCTCACCAACGGCCGCTACTACCAGCTCAACCTCGTCGGCGGCGACCACAAGAATCCGGAATACCGGATCGCGGAGGATTTGCGCATCGCGACCGACTCGCCGGTCGATTTCCTCGCCGGCGTCACCTCGGCGCTGCTGTCGGCCGTGACCTTCATCGTCGTGCTCTGGACCATCGGCGGCGCGCTCACCGTCACGCTCGGCGGCTCCGCCGTCACCATTCCCGGCTTCCTCGTGATCGCGGCGATCCTCTACGCCGCCATCGCGTCCGGCTCGATCGTGGTGATCGGCCGGCGCTTCGTTCAGGTCTCGGAGGACAAGAACCAGGCCGAGGCCGATTTCCGCTACACGCTGACGCGCGTACGCGAGAACGGCGAGAGCATCGCGCTGCTCGGCGGCGAGGAGGAGGAGCGAGACGGTATCGACCGCAACTTCACTGGCGTGCTCAGGCAATGGGCGCGGCTCGCCGGGCAACACATGCGCACGACGCTGGTGTCGCAGGGATCGAGCCTCGTTGCCCCGATCGTGCCTCTCCTGCTCTGCGCGCCAAAATTCCTCGACGGCAGCATGACGCTGGGACAGGTGATGCAGGCGGCGTCCGCCTTCACCATCGTGCAGAGCGCGTTCGGCTGGCTGGTGGACAATTATCCGCGGCTCGCCGACTGGAACGCCTGTGCGCGCCGCATCGCCTCGCTGATGATGTCGCTCGACGGCCTCGAGCGCGCCGAGCAGGGCGACGGTCTCGGCCGCATCAAGCGCGGCGAGACCAGCAACGACGCCATGCTGGAGCTACACGACCTCTCGGTCACGCTGGACGACGGCACTGCCGTGGTCGGCGAAACGGAAGTGGTGATCGAGCCGGGCGAACGGCTACTGGTCGCCGGCGAATCCGGCACCGGCAAGAGCACGCTGGTGCGTGCCATCGCGGGGCTCTGGCCATGGGGCGGCGGCAGCGTCAATTTCCATGCCGACCGGCGCCTGTTCATGCTGCCGCAGCGGCCTTACGTGCCGTCGGGGTCGCTGCGCCGCGCCGTTGCCTATCCCGGCGCCGCCGAGAACTGGACCGGGGAGGAGATCGGCGAAGCGCTGCACAAGGTCGGCCTCGACCATCTCAAGGAGAAGATCGAGGAAGAGGGGCCGTGGGACCAGACGCTATCAGGCGGCGAGAAGCAGCGCCTCGCCTTCGCACGGTTGCTGCTGCACAACCCGGACATCGTCGTGCTGGACGAAGCGACCTCGGCGCTCGACGAGAAGAGCCAGGACAAGATGATGCAGATGGTCACCGACGAATTGCCCAAGGCCACCATCGTCAGCGTCGCGCATCGTGTCGAGCTGGAAGCCTTCCACAGCCGCAAGATCGTGCTGGAGCGCCGCAAGGGCGGCGCCAAGCTCGTCAGCGACATCGACCTGATCCCGCGCAAGGGCAAGCGCAGGCTGCTCGGGCGATTCCTGAGGCAGCGCAAGGCGCCGAAGAAGGCGGCGTGAGGCAGTGTCGTCCCGGCGAAGGCCGGGACCCATACCCCCAGGGAGCAGTTTGGCGAAAATTCGGAGCGGGAGTCTTCGCACATCACTAACATTCGTGGTTATGGGTCCCGGCCTGCGCCGGGACGACACCGAAATTGTGGCTCCCGCCAAAACCGGCTATGCATGCGCCGCCTGCAACGAGGACCTGCTGCTTGACGCCCGACAATGCCCCTTCATCCGCGCCGTTCGGCGCGTTCGCGCCGAATGCAGCGCAGGCCGCGATCATTCGCCTCACGCAGCAGTCGGGGCTGAAGCGCGGCGCGTTCCGACCGTGGATGTCGCGGCTGGTCAATCTGTTGCGCGGCGGCCCGATCGACGTGCAGTATCAAGGCGCCTCGTTCCGCCTCTATCACCAGGGCAGCGCCACCGAGCGTGGTGCGCTGTTCAACCCGGACTACAATCTCGACGAGCTCGATTTCCTGCGCCAGCACACGCAAGCGGGCGGCGTGTTCGTCGACGTCGGCGCCAATGTCGGCACCTTCGCGCTGGTGATGGCGCGCCAGGTCGGCACCACCGGCAAGGTGGTCGCGATCGAGCCGCATCCGCTCACCTTCGGACGGCTCGCCTTCAACCATGCCGCATCGAAGGCGGCGCAGGTGCGGCTGGTTCAGGCCGCGGCGGGCGACAGCGACGGCGAGCTGATGATCGAGAGCGGCGGCGGCAATCTCGGCGCCACGCATGTCGTCACCGGCACGGCGAGCGCGGAAGCGATCAAGGTGCCGTCCCTGCGCCTGACCCGTATTCTCGACGAGGCCGGCGTGCGACAGGTCGATTCGCTCAAGATCGACGTCGAGGGTTTCGAGGACCGCGTGCTGATCGGCTTCTTCCGCGACGCGCCGCAAGCGATGTGGCCGCGGGCGGTCGTGATCGAGCATCTGTCACAAAACGAATGGCAGCAGGATTGTATTGCCGACATGGTCGCGCGCGGCTTTACGATCGCGCGCAAGACGCGGAGCAATACGTTCCTGTCGCGTTGACGGGACCAAGCAACGGAGGTTTGCGATGATCGACCATCTGGGTTTCTCCGTCTCCGATTACGAGCGCGCGAAAGCGTTTTATGCGAAGGCGCTGGCGCCGCTCGATTACAGCCTGATCATGGAGGTCACGGCGGAGCAGACCGGCCACGCCGCGGCAGCCGGCTTCGGCGCTGGCGGCAAGCCCGATCTCTGGTTCGGCGCCGAAGGCGCCATGAACAAACCGGTGCATATTGCGATTCTCGCCAAGGACCGCGCCACCGTGGATGCCTTCTACAAGGCGGCGATGGCCGCCGGCGGGCGCGACAACGGGCCTCCGGGCATCCGTCCGCATTATCACGCGAACTATTACGGCGCGTTCGTGCTCGACCCCGATGGGCACAACATCGAGGCCGTCTGTCACGCGCCGGAATAGACGGGTTCCGGCTGGAACATCGCATCCCGCGGGCCGTTATCGATCCTTGCAGCAAGGAGTACGATATGGCCAACGACAATGCCCGCGACGTCGACCGCGTTTGGGATCTGATGAAGACAATCGGATTCGCGATGCTGGTGACGCGCGACGGCGACAAGTTGCGCGCGCGGCCGATGAGCGCCTATCTCGATCGCGATGCGAACACGATCTACTTCCTCACCGATGCGCGCCGTCACAAGGACGAGGAGATCGCACGCAATCCCTCGATCAACCTGTCGTTCGCGGATTCCGGAAGCCAGAAATATGTTTCGCTGACCGGGACGGCCGCCGTCTCCAACGATCGCGCGAAGATCAAGCAGTTGTTCTCGACGCCGGCAAAGGCGTGGTGGGACTCCGCGGAGGATCCCAACATCCGCGTACTCAAGATCACGCCTGATGATGCCGAGTTCTGGGACTCGCCGGGCACGGTGATCTCCTATGTGAAGATGGCTGCCGCGGCGGTGACGAACACGCGTCCTGATATCGGCGAGAACCGCAAGGTCTCGATGTAATGCCGATCGAGCCGCCCGAGATTCCGCCATCGACACCGGGCACTCCGACCGAGCCGCCGCCGGGCATTCCGCCCGGCAATCCGCAGCCCGAGATCGCGCCGCCGGTGCGCGAGCCTGGCGAAACACCGCGGCCCGACGAATTGCCGGGCCGCATGCCCGAAGAGATTCCATCGCGCGGGCCGAACGGGCCGCTCACACCCAATCCCGCGACGGACGCAATGCCGCCGCGGATCGCAGCGGATCGCATATGAGGCGAAGCATCACATGTGAGGCGATTGCAAGGTGCGCCTGAATGCGCAATGAACGTCACCATAGTGAGGTGATTTGCGTGCAGAAATAAATCGGGCCACGACCGCTTCGCCCGCCACAATGCGGCCTAACGCGTAGCTGTTCATCCCAACACTTCGTCAAAGAACCTTCCGGGGAAGTTCACCACCATGACCAACCTTCGTTTCGTGCTGCTTGCGACGACGGCTCTCACCGCGATGCAATTGGCCAACACCGTATCGCATGCGCAGGGCGCTTCGCCGCTCGTGGTCGCCCAGGCCCAGCCACAGCAAGAGACCGGCCCTGACGGAAAACCGAAGCAGCCGCCGAAGGGCCCGCCAGGAGCTGCGCCGCCTGCAGCCCCGGCACGCCCGGCCGCACCGCCGCCCGCCGCGGCACCGCCTCACCCGCCCGCCGCGCCTCCGCCGGCCGCCGCGCCCGCGCGCCCTGCCGCGCCGCCGCCTCCACCGCCTCCGCCTGCGGCCCGCCCGGCACCGCCGCCACCTCCCCCGCCGCCTGCCGCCCCGAAGCAGCCGTCGCCGCCTCCGGCCGCGGCTCCGCAGCAGCACGCCCCGACCCCGCCGCCGCCGCCGCCTGCGGCCCGTCCGGCTCCGACTCCGCCTCCCGCCGCGGCCCCGCAGCACACGCCGCCGCCTCCGCCGCCCCCTGCAGCGGCGCGTCCGGCGCCTGCGCCCACGGCGACGCCCCCGGCTCCTCCGGCGGCGCGACCTGCCGCGCCTGCCCCGACCACGACGCCGGCTCCGGCCGCAACACCTGCGCCGACCGCCACGCCCGCTCCGGGCGCAGCGCCGGCTGGCCGCCCCGGCGTGCCACCGCCGCCGCCCGGCGTGCGTCCCCCCGGCTCGCCTCCGCCGCCAGCGGGTGCCCCGACCCCGGGGGCTGCGCCCGCTCCGACGGCAACGCCGGCTCCCGGTGGCACTGCGACGCCGCTGCCCGGACGTCCGGGATCGGTGGCGCCGGCTCCCGGCGCAGCACCGGCTCCGGCCGCAACGCCTGCTCCCGGCCAACAGGGTGGAACGCCTCCCGCCGGCGCGCCCGCTGCCGGAACTCCGGCTGCGCCGCCCCAGGCCGGCAACCTGCCTGCACGGCCGCCCGCGCCTCCGCCCGGTGCCGCGGCGCCGACCGTCGTGCCGGGCTCAGCGGCTGCAGCGCCGCCGCCCGACCGGGCGCAATACAGGCCGCCGACGGTTGCGCCGGCCTTCCGCGCCGCGCCGACGGTTGCAGCACCGCTGCCGCCGCCGCCCCGTCCGCAGCAGCGTGATCTGACGCCGCTCGCGATCGGTGCGGGCGTCGTTGCCGGTGCGGTGATCGGCGCCACCATCGCCGACATGCACAGCCAGCGCCGCGAGGTCGTCGAAGGCGGCCGCACCGTCTACACCGAGCCGGACCGCATCATCATCCGCGATCCGGGCGGGCAGGCCTACGTGCGCGGCAACGACCTCTATCGCTTCCGCTACGGCGCCCGCGACATCCGCACCGACACCGTCGGCGGCGAAACGCGGACGGTCGTGGTGCGTCCCGATGGCAGCGAGGTCATCACCGTGGTCGCCGCGGACGGTTCGCTGCTGCGGCGAATCCGCAGGGACCCGCGCGGACGTGAGATCGTGATCATCGACAACAGCTATCGCGATCCGCGGGCGGTCGGCGGCTTCTATGTCGACGTGCCGCCGCCGGTGGTCAACATCCCCTACGATCGCTACATCGTCGACGCCCAGGAAGCGTCGCCGGACGTGATCTATCAGACCATGCGGGCACCTCCGGTGCAGCGGATCGATCGGCGCTATTCGCTCGACGAGATCCGCTACAGCCCGAACGTCCGCATGCAGATGCCGAGCATCGACGTCAACACGATCAACTTCGAAACGGGATCGTGGACCATCCCGCCGGACCAGGCGGCGCGGCTGCAGGTGATCGCCGACGGCATCAACCAGGCGCTCCAGGCCAATCCGCAGGAGGTGTTCCTGATCGAGGGCCACACCGACGCGGTCGGCAATGACGTCGACAATCTGTCGCTGTCGGACCGCCGCGCGCAGGCCGCCGCCGAGCTGCTGACTCAGCAGTTCAACGTGCCCGCAGAGAACCTGACGTCACAGGGCTATGGCGAGCAGTACCTGAAGGAGCAGACGCAAGGGCCGAGCCTGATCAACCGGCGCGTCACCGTCCGCCGCATCACGCCGCTGCTCAACGGCGGCCAGGCCAACGCGGCACCGCCGCCGCGCTGAGGCGACACGCATAAAGGCAAATGGCCGGGAGCGATCCCGGCCATTTTTGTTGTCGTCATTTCGAGAAGCGAAGCGACGAAGTAATCCAGACTGTTGCAGCAGATAGACTGCTGGATTGCTTCGCTTCGCTCGCAATGACGAGCGAAGCCCCATCGTCAGCTATCGCTCATCCGGGCTACGACGACGTCAATCAGCCCTTGTCGCTCTCGAGCTTGAAGATCTGCGAGCCTTCGCTGCCCGACAGCAGGCCGGTCTTCGAATAGAGACCGAGCTTCGTCCGCGTGTCGGCGATGTCGAGATTGCGCATGGTGAGCTGGCCGATGCGGTCGGCCGGCGTGAAGGCTGCGTCCTCCACCTTCTCCATGCTGAGCCGCTCGGGCGCATAGGTGAGGTTGGGGCTTTCGGTGTTGAGGATCGAGTAGTCGTTGCCGCGGCGCAGCTCCAGCGTCACCTCGCCGGTGACGGCGCGCGCGACCCAGCGCTGCGCGGTCTCGCGCAGCATCAATGCCTGCGAGTCGAACCAGCGGCCCTGATAGAGCAGACGTCCCAGGCGCATGCCGCTGATGCGGTACTGCTCGATGGTGTCCTCGTTGTGGATGCCGGTGACGAGGCGCTCATAGGCGATGTGCAGCAGCGCCATGCCCGGCGCCTCGTAGATGCCGCGGCTCTTGGCCTCGATGATGCGGTTCTCGATCTGGTCGCTCATGCCGAGGCCATGGCGTCCGCCGATGGCGTTGGCTTCGAGGAACAGCGCGACGGGATCGGTAAAGGTCTGTCCGTTCAGCGCGACCGGCTGGCCTTCCTCGAAGCGCACCACGACCTTCTCGGCCTTGACGACGCAGTCGTCGCGCCAGAACGGCACGCCCATGATCGGGTTGACGATCTTGATGCCGCTGTCGAGGCTCTCGAGATCCTTGGCCTCGTGCGTGGCGCCGAGCAGATTGCTGTCGGTCGAATACGCCTTCTCGGCACTCATCTTGTAGGCAAAACCCTGCGCGGTCATGAACGCCGACATCTCGGCGCGGCCGCCGAGCTCGTCGATGAACTGCTGGTCGAGCCAAGGCTTGTAGATCTTCAGGCTCGGATTGGTGAGCAGGCCGTAGCGGTAGAAGCGCTCGATGTCGTTGCCCTTGAAGGTCGAGCCGTCGCCCCAGATGTTGACGCCGTCCTCCTTCATCGCCGCGACCAGCATCGTGCCGGTGACGGCGCGCCCGAGCGGCGTGGTGTTGAAATAGGTGATGCCGCCGGTCGAGATGTGGAAGGCGCCCGACTGGATCGCGGCGATGCCTTCGTGCACGAGCTGCGTGCGGCAATCGACCAGCACGGCCTTCTCGGCGCCGAACGCTTCCGCCTTGCGCGGGATCTCGTTGTAGTCGGCTTCATCCGGCTGGCCGAGATTGGCGGTGTAGGCGTAGCAGCGTGCGCCCTTCTGCTTCATCCAGAGCAGCGCCGCGGAAGTGTCGAGACCGCCCGAAAAAGCGATGCCGACTTTCTCACCCTTGGGCAGGCTTTTCAGGATCGTGGTCATGGGGCTTCCAATCGGTCTCAAGGGGCTGATGTCAGGACTGACTTGACCGCGCGAATATCAAATTTCGCAGGGGTCGGCACGCATTTAATGGCTCAAATCGAGGGTTCGGGGCCGGTCTTGCCGCCGAACAGGCGCTGGCGGAGGCGGTAGCCGGGCGCGGCCAGCCGGGTCAGCGCGGCGTCCACGGCCTCATCCGAGAACCGCGTCCGCGGCCAGCGGTAGATCAGTGCGTAGGCCAGCCAGATCACCACGAAGGTGACGAGGCCGGCGATCGAGACGTCGGTGAAGAAGTGCCCGCCGAAGGCCATGCGCAGCCCACTGGTGACCGCGCCGAAGATCACCGCGGCGGCATAAGCGAGCGGCCGCCATGCCGGCGGCGCCAGCGCGGCAGGCGCCAGCGTCCAGAACGCGGTCGCGCCCTCACCCGAGAAGAACGAGCAGTTGCGCGCGCAGCCGCCGCGCGGATCCCACCACGGCACGAATTGCTGGTCGCCGGCGAACTGCGTCACCACCACCGGACGCGGCCGGCCCCAATAGGTCTTGAAAGTCAGATTGGTGAGGATGCCGGCCGACAGGATGATCGTCGTCAGCAGGAAAACCATCGCGCGCCCCGACACCATCAGCGGCCGGTCCGGCCGAAACAGCTTGACCACGAGCGCCACCAGCGAAGGCAGCACGAACGCCCAGGCGATCCACATCGCAGCATCCCGCACAAAACCGGCCCAGCCCACCGATTTGAGCGGAAAGGTTTTGGTTTCGGGGTCGAAGAACAGCGACGCCAGCTTGAGATCGAGCTCGGGGTAGAGGCCGAAAAGAACGCCGATCACGAGCCACAGCGCCAGGCCGATGAAAAGTCCGGTACGGTTCATGGCGCGCGGTTTAGCGGAGTGGGGCGGCGATGGAAACCCCACGAAATGTAGCCATCCTCCCCCGCCAGGGGAGGGTAAGCAAGTTACCGCGCATCCTGCGTCGAATTCGACGGCAGCGGCGGAGGCGGCTTGTGCGGGGGCGGCGGGTTGCGCCAGGCGCCGGCGTTGCGGCCGGCGACCAGCCAATAGACGACGCCGGCGACGATGCCCGCACCGGTCATGATCTCCAGGTGACGCCGCACGATGCCTTCGAATTGCAGCGTGTCGGAGTGGAAGGGCACGAGGCCGAGATAGCAGGCGAGCCCGACAAGGCCGCCGCCGACGGCATAGGCGAGCGCACTGCGGATGTAGAGCGCTTCGGTGATGGCGACGATCACCGCCGCCGGCACCAGCGCGAAGCCCGAGACGAAGATGAAGCCGAAGCCGAGCAGGATGTCGATCGCGCCCTGGTCGACGGGGCCTGCGCCGAGATCGGCGAACTCCGGAAACAGCAACGCGACAACGACGATCATACCGCCGACGAAGCAGGCGGCGAGGAAGCCGATGAAGATGACGACGAGGCGGCCGATCAGGGACATGGCGCTACTCTCACCGTCATTGCGAGCGCAGCGAAGCAATCCAGAGCTATGTCCACGGAGACGATCTGGATTGCTTCACAGCTGCGCTCCTCGCAATGACGAGGCTGCGACAGCGCGGACATGGCAGTTAATCCGTCATCGCCATGGCGCGCAGCGCCTGGCGTTCACGCGCCGAGAGCTTTTCCGTCTCCGACTTGAGCTGGCCGCAGGCGGCGAGGATGTCGCGGCCGCGCGGCGTGCGCACCGGCGAGGAATAGCCGGCATTGAAGATGTATTCGGAGAATTTTTCGATCTGGTCCCAGTCCGAGCATTCATAGGCCGTGCCGGGCCAGGGGTTGAATGGGATCAGGTTGATCTTGGCGTGAATGCCCTTGAGCATCTTCACCAGCAGCTTGGCGTCGTCGAGCGAATCGTTGACGCCCTTGAGCATCACATATTCGAAGGTGATGCGGCGCGCGTTGGAGGCGCCGGGATAGTCGCGGCAGGCCTGCAAGAGCTCCTTAATCGGATATTTGCGGTTGAGCGGCACCAGCTCGTTGCGCAGCTCGTCGCGCACCGCATGCAGCGAGATCGCGAGCATGACGCCGATCTCCTCGCCGGCGCGCACGATGTTCGGCACCACGCCCGAGGTCGATAGCGTGATGCGGCGGCGGGAGATGCCGATGCCCTCGTTGTCGCCGACGATCAGCAGCGCGTCGCGCACCGCGTCGAAATTGTAGAGCGGCTCGCCCATGCCCATCATCACGATGTTGGTGACGCGGCGCGTGCCGTCCTCGCGATCGGCCCAATCATTGAGACGGTCACGGGCGACCATCACCTGTCCGACGATCTCGCCGGCGGTGAGGTTGCGCACCAGGCGCTGCGTGCCGGTGTGGCAGAAGGCGCAGTTCAGGGTGCAGCCGACCTGCGAGGAGACGCAGAGCGTGCCGCGGTCGGTCTCGGGGATGTAGACGCACTCGACTTCATGCGCGCGTTCGACATTGTCGCCGCTCGGCAGCCGCAGCAGCCATTTGCGGGTGCCGTCGCTGGAGACCTGCTCGGCCACGACCTCGGGCCGGTCGACGGTGAAATGCTGGGCGAGCTCGGCGCGGATGCCCTTCGAGATCGAGGTCATGTCGTCGAAGCTCTGGGCGCCGCGGAAATAAAGCCAGTGCCACAGCTGCTGCACGCGCATCTTGCGCTGCGCCGGTGCCACACCGATCTCGCCGAGGCGATCGGCAAGCTCGGCGCGCGACAAGCCGATCAGCGACGGCTTGGCCGGCGGCACATAGGTTTCGAGCGGAGTCTTCTCCACCAGGATTGCGTTGTGCGGCTCGGCAGTCGGTTGCATTGAATGGACCTGATCAGGTGGTCGTTCCGGCGCGATGCGGAGCATCGAACCCGGAACCTCGAGATTCCGGGTCTGGTCCTTCGGACCATCCCGGAATGACGGAGAAGCTTGGAACCGGCTCTATATAGCAACCGGGGCCGCCGATTGCGACCGTGATACCGCCCGCGGCCTTAACGCCTGCAGCCTTAACGCCTGCAGTCCTGGGCGATCTTGTCGAGTGCCTGGGCGAGGCCCTTCAGCGAGAAGGTATCGGTCGTCTCGGTGCCCTTGGCCGAGACGCCCTTGACCACGAGATCGGCGGATTTGCGCATGGCCTCGACCATCCGCTCCTCTTCGGCCGCATTCTTGATCCAGAGGCCGTCGCCCTGCGTGTACATCGCGAAGGAGGCGCCGCCGACCTCGACCGACGATTCCGAGCCCGGCTTCAGCGCGTAGCCGATCATGACCGAGACTTCGTTGTTCACCTTCTCCGCCGGCCGGGTCGAGACGAAGGCATAGGCGGGATCGCGCGGCCGGTTCGGCGGGTTGGTCTTCGACGCCGACGGCTTGGCCAGCGCGAAGCAGACCTTCTTGCCGTTGGGTGTCGCCGAATAGGCGCCCCAGGTGCCGAACTGCCCGATCAGCGTCGGCTCTGCGCCGCCCGCAATCCCTGGGGGCGGCGTCGCAGGTTTACTCTCTGGCTTTGCGGCCGACTTGGCCGTCGTATTAGCCGCCGGCGCGGCCGGCTTCGGTGTCGCCGGAGCAGACTTGGGCGCCGGTTGCGCCGACTGCGCCCGCGCGGAGTCGGTGACCCCACCGGCCATGACGCCAGTCATCAAAGCTAAAATCAGCACCCGCCACATGCTGGAGTGGTTCCCTCAATATTGTGACTGGAAGATGGCCCGGCCGCGCTTTGTCCCCGGGCAGGGATAGCCGGAAAAGTCCAATTTGGGAAGGCAGTTAGCGCGATGACAACAGCTAGCTTTTGCTTCGCGCGGCGCGCTGCTCGGTCCATTGCGCCTCGCTCCAGCCGAGCAGGTCCTCGGCGCCGGAACTGCGCAGATGCGCGCCACCGTCGATGACCACCATATCACCATTGATGTAGCGGGCGCCATCCGAGACCAGGAAGCTGGCGAGGTCGGCTAGCTCGCCGTGCTCGCCCGTGCGCCCGAGCGGATTGCGCGCGGCCCAGCTGTCGTCGCGGCCTTCGGGGCGGAGTTGCCCCGATGCGCCCGCGGTCGGGAACGGACCCGGCGCGATCGCAACGGTGCGGATGCCCTTCGGGCCCCATTCCACCGCGAGACTTTTGGTCATCGCCAGCACCGCCGACTTCGCCATCGCCGACGGCATTGTGAAGGCGCGGCCGGTGATGGTCGAGGTCGACAGGATCGAGAGCACGACGCCTTGGTGCTTGCCCTCGATCCAGCGCTTGCCGGCGGCGAGCGTGCAATACATCGCGCCGTGCAGCGTCGGCGCCAGGATCGCATCTGCGGCGCGGAACGACAGGTGCTCGCTCTGCGCGATGAACGTTGCGGCGGCGTTGTTGACGAGAATGTCGAGCGGCCCCTCGCGCCAGATCGCGTCCATCATGCTATCGACGGCAGCACCGTCGCGAATGTCGCAGGCGATGGTCGTGACCTTGCCGCCAGTCTCCTCGCGCATCTCACGCGCCGTTGCCTCGAGCCGATCGTGCTTGCGGCCGCAGATCACGAGCTCGGCGCCGAGTACAAGGAAACGGCGCCCCATCGCAGCGCCAAGGCCCGAGCCGCCGCCAGTGACGAGGATGCGCTTGTTCTTGAGCAGGCCTGTTTCAAACATCGTTTGAATCCTCGCTGTTGCCGCTAGCGCAACGAAGCAATCCGGAGTCCGCGCCGCGGAAATAGTCTGGATTGCTTCGCTGCGCTCGCAATGACGTGAGGATAGGTCTGCGCATCGCTTTGGGCAAAGAATCCGGATTGTCGGGCCGCCCCAAATCCGGCAAAACCGGACCAACTATAACTCCACTCGAAACGCCCCAAGGTGCTGCCATGAAAGCCATCCTCTGCTCGCAATATTGCCAGCCCGACGACCTCGTGCTGACTGAGGTGCCGGATCCGGTGGCAGGCCCGGGCGAAGCCGTGATCGCAATCAAGGCGGCGGCGCTGAACTTCTTCGACATCCTGATGATCCAGGGCAAGTACCAGATCAAGCCGCCCTTCCCGTTCTCGCCGGCCGCTGAAGTCTCCGGCGTGATCGAGAGCATCGGCGCTGGCGTGACCGATCTGAAAGTCGGCGATCGCGTGGTCGCATCCTGCGGCCACAACGGCGCGCGTGAGAAGATCGCGCTGCCGGCGGCTTCGATCGTGAAGATCCCCGACAATCTCGACTATGACCGCGCGGCCGGCATCATCATCATCTACGGCACCGCGCTGCATGCGCTGGAGGATCGCGCCAGCCCGAAGCCGGGCGAGACGCTCGCGGTGCTCGGCGCAGCCGGCGGCACCGGCCTTG
>Ga0102590_1002825_pt1 | contig 19125 bp, 12 predicted proteins | sample AraplaMF_Col_mMF_FD_76859 | JGI IMG/M metagenome (GOLD analysis project Ga0102590, IMG submission 76859) | Arabidopsis root microbial communities from the University of North Carolina, USA - plate scrape MF_Col_mMF | ecosystem: Host-associated > Plants > Roots > Endosphere | place: USA...
CCCCCTTCGCACTCGCGCAGGTCGCGGACGGCGGCGACATCGCGGTGAACCCGTTCAACATCAACGAAGCGGTGGAGACCGTAGAGGCCGCCGCCGACGAACTGCTCGGCACCGGCGCCCGCCTGATGACGCTCGGCGGCGACCACACCATCGCCCTGCCCCTGCTGCGCTCGGTGGCGAAGAAGCACGGCCCGGTGGCCCTGCTGCACTTCGACGCCCACCTGGACACCTGGGACACCTACTTCGGCGCCGAGTACACGCACGGCACCCCGTTCCGCCGTGCCGTCGAGGAGGGCATCCTCGACACCTCCGCGCTCTCCCACGTCGGCACCCGCGGCCCGCTCTACGGCAAGCAGGACCTCACCGACGACGAGAAGATGGGCTTCGGCATCGTCACGTCCGCCGACATCTACCGCCGCGGTGCGGACGAGGTCGCCGACCAGCTCCGGCAGCGCATCGGCGACCGCCCGCTGTACATCTCGATCGACATCGACTGCCTCGACCCGGCCCACGCTCCCGGCACCGGCACTCCCGAGGCCGGCGGCATGACCTCGCGCGAGCTCCTGGAGATCCTGCGCGGCCTCGCCTCCTGCAACCTGGTCTCGGCCGACGTGGTCGAGGTGGCACCGGCCTACGACCACGCGGAGATCACGTCGGTGGCCGCGTCCCACACCGCGTACGAGCTGACGACCCTCATGACCCGCCGGATCGCGGCGGACCGTGCCGGTGAGGGGACCGGGACCAAGTGACCCACGACCACGACCTCGTCCTTCGTCCGACGGCCGCGCAGACCGAGGCCGCGCTCGCCCCTCCCCCCGGCCGCAACGGCGGCGACCTGGTCGTGGAGACGCTGGCGGGGCTGGGCGCCACGACGGTCTTCGGCCTGCCGGGCCAGCACGCCCTCGGCATGTTCGACGCGCTCCGGCGCTCCGCCCTGCAGTACGTCGGGCTGCGGGTGGAGAACAACGCGGGCTTCGCGGCGGACGCCTACGGCCGGATCACGGGGGAGGCGGCCCCGCTCATCGTGTCCACCGGCCCGGGCGCGCTGACCTCGCTCGCGGCACTCCAGGAGGCGGCGGCCGCCTCGGCCCCGGTCCTGGCGATCAGCAGCCAGATCCCGACGGCCGGTCTGGGCGGCGGGCGCCGCGGCTATCTGCACGAACTGCCCGACCAGGCCGCCTCCTTCCGGGGCGTGGTCAAGTCCGTGCACACGGTCCGCACCCCCTCGCAGATCCCGTCGGCGATCGCGGCGGCGTGGAAGTCCGCGCTGACGGCCCCGCACGGCCCGGTGTGGGTGGAGATCCCGCAGGACGTGCTCCTCGCGGAGACGAGCCTGCCGGTCGTGACGGCGGTGGACGCGACCCCCGACGAACTGGTGCCGCGCCCGGAGCTCACCGCGGTCGCCGCCGACCTGCTCTCCCGTGCCGAACGCCCGGCGATCATCGCGGGCGGGGGAGTGGTCAGGGCCGACGCCTCCGGCAAGCTCCAGCAACTCGCCGAGAAGCTGAACGCCCCGGTCGTCACCACCTTCGGCGGCAAGGGGGCGTTCCCCTGGGAGCACCCACTGTCCCTGCGCTCCTGGCTGGAGGACCGCCACACCACGGACTTCCTCGAGGACGCGGACGTGCTGCTGGTGGTCGGCTCGGGCCTTGGCGAACTGTCGTCGAATTACCACACGTTCAGGCCGCGCGGCCGGGTGATCCAGATCGAGGCCGACCTCGGCAAACTGGAGTCCAACCACCCCGCCCTCGGCATCCACGCGGACGCACGCCTGGCGTTGCAGGCGCTGCTGGAGACGGTGGCCGACCGGCAGGACGAGACGGCAGCCGAGCGCGTGCGCACGCTGCTGGCGAAGGTCGCCGACCGTATCGCCGCCCAGGGCCTCACGCTGGAGCAGGACGTGCTGGCGTCGGTGCGCCGTGCTCTGCCGTCCGGCTCGCCGTCCTTCTGGGACATGACGATCCTGGCCTACTGGGCGTGGTCGGCCTTCGACCCGCGGGGGACGAACGCCATGCACTCGGCACAGGGCGCGGGCGGCCTCGGCTACGGCTTCCCGGCCGCGCTCGGCGCCGCCGTGGCGGACCCGACGCGGCCGGTGCTCGCGGTCTCGGGCGACGGGGGCGCGCTGTACTCGATCGCCGAACTGGCGACGGCACGGCAGTACGACCTCAACGTGACCTGGCTGATCGTCGACGACGGCGGCTACGGCATCCTGCGCGAGTACATGAACGACGCCTTCGGCCGGACCACGGCGACCGAGCTGACGCGCCCGGACTATGTGGCCCTCGCGGAGTCGTTCGGCGTCCCGGGGGTGCGGACGTCGCCCGGGACGCTGGAGACCGACCTGGCGAAGGCCCTGGCGGCGCCGGGCCCGTCGGTCGTCGTGCTCCCGGCGGTGCTGCGCATGTTCGCGCCGACGCATCTGGACTGACCGCCTGACCGCCTGACCGCCGCACCGGCCGAGCGCCCGGTCCCGCCGTCAGGGGCCGGGCGCGCCGCTTCCCGCCCGGCGCGGGTGTGAATTCCCCGCGGCAGGGGTGATGCCCGTACAACCTTTCACCCGTGTCCGTGCGTCATGAAGTCGGACGTGCCCGGGTACGTCCGACTCCACACAAGGGGATGGGGACCTCCATGACACACCGGATGTCCCGGCGTGCCCGTGTGCTCTGCGCGAGCCTCGGTGCCGGGATGCTCATACCGCTCGTGGCCGCCACCGCGCCCGCCGCTGCCGCCACGCCGACGGTCAGCTGCACTTCGGGCAAGGCGGGCCTGGCGGCCAAGCTGAAGAAGGACATCACCGCGGCGCTCTCCGGCCGCAAGGGGACCGTGGCGGTCGGCCTCTACGACCGCTCCACCAACACCACCTGCTCGCTGCGCAGCACCAATGCCTACGACTCGGCCAGCGTCGTCAAGGTGACCGTGCTCGCCACGCTGCTGTGGGACGCCAAGAAGCACAACCGCTATCTGACCAGCCGTGAGGTCAGCCTCACCACGGCGATGATCACCAAGTCGGACAACAACGCGACCAGCGCGCTGTGGAAGCAACTGGGCCTGACCAAGATCAAGGGCTTCCTCTCCGCGGCCGGGATGACCCGGACCAAGCCGGGCGCGAACGGCTACTGGGGCCTGACGCAGATCAACGTGCAGGACGAGCAGAAGCTGCTCAAGCTCATCACCGCCAAGAACTCGGTGCTGAGCGACAACTCCCGTGCGTACACCCTGAAGCTGATGGGGAAGGTCGTGTCCTCGCAGCGCTGGGGCACCCCCGCGGGCACGCCCTCGGGCGTCTCCGTGCACGTCAAGAACGGCTGGCTGCAGCGCGCCACGCACGGCTGGCGCATCCACAGCGTGGGCACGTTCAACGGACGCGGCCACGACTACATGATCACCGTGCTCACCCAGGACAACAGCACCATGAGCTACGGCGTCACCACCATCCAGAACGTGGCCAAGGCCATCCACAAGGATCTGGTACCGACGACCGTCGGCACGAAGGCGTTCGTGCCGACGAGCAGGCCGCAGGAGGCAGTACCGGCGGTCCCCGCGAGCTGACACGGTCCAAGTCCCCGTGGTTCACGGGGAGTCCACCCCCGGGCACTCGACTCGCCCTACGGTGGCGGGCACGCGTCTGAGAATCCTGCTCGCCACCGTCACCGCCACTGTGGCGGCGGCCGCCTCGCCGGCCGCCGCAGGGCCCTCGCCTCTCGGGGGCACCACGGCCATCCACGCGTGCTCCTCCCACGTCGCCGTCGAGAGCTTCTCCGACGCCCTCGACAAGCAGACGTACGAGGGCACGTTCGTCGGCAACTTCTCCGCGCTCGCCGTCGACCGCGACGGGCAGATCGCCGCGCTCTCCGACCGTTCGTCGCTGTTCACCCTCCGCCGCGGGAGCCTGAAGCCCACGGGTGTGGTGGGTCTCGCCGACGACAAGGGCGCGGCGCTCGACTCCGAGGGCCCGGTCGTCGACCGCGACGGCACCCGGCTCGTCAGCTCGGAGACCGAGCCGTCGGTGCGCCGCTACTCGCGCGACGGAAAGATCCTCGACAGCCTTCCCGTGCCGTCCGCCCTCGAGGTCGCCCCGGCCGGGCGCGCCACCTCGAACCTGACCTTCGAGGGCCTGACCCTGCTGTCCGGCGGACACAGGCTGCTGGCGGGCATGGAGGGCTCGCTCAGCGGCGACACCTCCGGGATCGTCCGCTTCCAGACCTGGACGCGGCAGGGGCGGCACTTCTCGCTCGCGGCCCAGTACGGCTACCGCACCGACACCGGCCTCGGCGTCTCCGAGACCACCGCGACGCCGGACGGCCGGCTGCTGGTCCTGGAGCGCGGGTTCACCGCCGGGTACGGCAACACGGTCCGTCTTTATCTGGCCGACCTGCGCCACGCCACCGACACCCGGCGCATCAACACGCTGGCCGGTCAGGACGGCGTGCGCCTCGCCCGCAAGACCCTCCTCGCCGACCTGCTGGACTGCCCCTCGCTCGGCGCGCAGGCCAAGCAGCCCCAGCCGAACCCGCTCCTCGACAACATCGAGGGCATGACGATCACGGGCGCCTCGCACGGCCGGCTGAACGTGCTCCTGGCCAGCGACGACAACCAGAACACGGCACAGATCACCCGTCTGTACTCCCTGCGGGTCCGCCTGCCGCACCCATCCGCCCACTGACCCGTCCCGGGTCGCCGTAAGGACCGGGTGCCGCCCCGCGCCCGGTCCACCGGGCTGCACGCCGTGCCCGGAGTCCTGCGACGGTCCGCTCCCGGCCGCCCGGAAGAGGCCGTGGTGCCTGCCCGCGGACGTCGACGACACCCGATCGGCCGCGCCCGGGATTGTTGCGGCGGGATGAAATCCGTGCCGGTCCGCGTTGGTGCATTGCGGAAGATCAGGACCATCTCAGACGGCAGGAAGGGCACGGCGTGGCAGTGCACGAGGGGGAGAAACGCGGCTGGGCCCGGCGGCTCGCGGGATACGCGTGGCGTCACCCGAAGGACGTGGTCCTGGCGCTCGGGTCCTCCCTCGGCGGTATGGCCGTCATGGCGGTCGTCCCGCTGATCACCAAGGTGATCATCGACGATGTGGTCAGCGCCCACAACCGTTCGATGGCGCCCTGGGCCGGAGCCCTCGTCGGCGCTGCCGTCCTCGTCTATCTCCTCACCTACGTCCGCCGCTACTACGGTGGACGGCTCGCCCTCGACGTCCAGCACGATCTGCGGACCGAGATGTACGGGACGATCACCCGGCTGGACGGACGGCGACAGGACGACCTGTCCACCGGACAGGTCGTCGGCCGCGCCACCAGCGACCTTCAGCTGATCCAGGGACTGCTCTTCATGCTCCCGATGACCATCGGGAACGTCCTGCTCTTCGTGATCTCCCTGGGGATCATGGCGTGGCTGTCGGCACCGCTGACCCTTGTCGCGCTGGCCGTCGCGCCGGCCCTGTGGTTCATCGCCAAGCGCAGTCGCGTCCGGCTGCATCCGGCCACCTGGTACGCACAGGCCCAGGCGGCCGCCGTGGCGGGCGTGGTCGACGGCGCCGTCAGCGGCGTACGCGTGGTGAAGGGCTTCGGGCAGGAGGAGCAGGAGACCGGAAAGCTCCGGCAGGTGGGGCGCCGGCTCTTCGCGGGCCGGATGCGCACCATCCGTCTCAACGCCGTGTACACCCCGGCGCTCCAGGCGGTGCCGGCCCTCGGGCAGGTCGCCATGCTCGCCCTCGGCGGCTGGCTCGCCGTACGCGGGCACATCACCCTCGGCACGTTCGTCGCCTTCTCGTCCTACCTCGCCCAGCTCGTCGGCCCGGTGCGCATGCTGGCCGTCGTCCTGACCGTGGGCCAGCAGGCCCGCGCGGGTGCCGAGCGCGTCCTGGAGCTGATCGACACCGAGCCGTCGCTGGAGGACGGCACCAAGGAACTGCCCGCCGACGCCCCGGCGACCGTCGAGTTCGACGACGTCTCCTTCGCGTACCAGGACGGGCGGCCTGTCCTCGACGGGCTCTCGTTCGAGATCCGTCCCGGCGAGACGCTCGCCGTCGTCGGCTCCTCGGGCTCCGGCAAGTCCACGGTCTCCCTGCTCCTCCCGCGTTTCTACGACGTGACGCACGGGGCCGTCCTCGTCGGCGGCCACGACGTGCGCGAGCTGACGCTCGGGTCACTGCGTGCCGCGATCGGCCTGGTGCCCGAGGACTCGTTCCTGTTCTCGGACACCGTCCGCAACAACATCGCCTACGGCCGTCCCGACGCGACCGACGAGCAGATCGAGCAGGCCGCTCGCGCGGCTCAGGCCGAGCGCTTCATCGCCGAGCTGCCCAAGGGGTACGCGACCAAGGTGGGCGAGCACGGCCTCACCCTCTCGGGCGGTCAGCGGCAGCGCATCGCCCTCGCCCGCGCGATCCTCACCGACCCGCGTCTGCTGGTACTCGACGATGCGACCTCCGCGGTGGACGCCCGTGTCGAGCACGAGATCCATGAGGCGCTGAGGCAGGTCATGGAGGGCCGGACGACACTGCTGATCGCGCACCGCCGCTCCACCCTCAATCTCGCCGACCGGATCGCCGTCCTCGACGGCGGCCGTCTCGCCGACGTCGGCACGCACGAGGAGCTCCAGGAGCGGTCGGCCCTGTACCGGAGGCTGCTGACCGACCCGGACGAACTCGGCGGTGTCTCCCCGGGCCACGCCCTGCCCGCGGCCCCGCAGGAGGAAACGACCCTGGGCGTCCCCCCGCTCGAGCCCATCCGTGAGTGGGGCAGGGAGGAGCTGGACCCCGAGTTCGACACCGAGCGCGGTGTCACCCCGCGCCTGTGGAGCGGCGACCGTGAACCGAGGGACCTGGCGCTGGCCGCCTCCCCGGCGACCCCCGAACTCCTCGCCCAGGTCGAGAAGCTGCCCCCGGCCACCGACACTCCCGGCATCGACGAGAAACGCGCGGTACGGTCCGAGGACTCCTACGGCCTCACCCGGCTGCTGCGCGGTTTCGGCCTCCCCCTCCTGGTCAGCCTCGCCCTCGTCGCGGTCGACGCGGGCACGGGCCTGCTGCTGCCGATCCTGATCCGGCACGGCATCGACCAGGGCGTCTCCAGGATGGCGATCGGCGCCGTCTGGACCGCTTCCCTGCTCGCGCTGCTCGCCGTCCTCGTCCAGTGGGCGGCGCAGTCCGGCGAGACCCGGATGACCGGGCGGACCGGCGAACGTGTCCTGTACTCGCTCCGGCTGAAGATCTTCGCGCAGCTCCAGCGGCTCGGACTCGACTACTACGAGCGGGAGCTGACCGGCCGGATCATGACCCGGATGACGACCGACGTGGACGCACTGTCGACGTTCCTGCAGACGGGCATGGTCACCGCCTGCGTCTCCGTGGTCACCTTCTTCGGCATCATGGGCGCGCTGCTCGTGATCGACGTGCAGCTCGCGCTTGTCGTCTTCGCCACGCTGCCCCCGCTGATCGTGGCCACCTTCTTCTTCCGCCGGGCGAGCGTGAAGGCGTACGAACTCGCCCGTGAGCGTGTGTCGGCGGTCAACGCCGACCTCCAGGAGTCGGTGTCAGGTCTGCGGATCCTCCAGGCCTTCCGGCGCGAGCGGGACGGCAGGCGGCACTACACGGAGGGCAGCGAGAGCTACCGCAGCGCGCGTATCCGCGGTCAGTGGCTGATCTCCGTGTACTTCCCCTTCGTGCAGCTGCTGTCCTCGGTGGCCGCGGCGGCCGTGCTGATGGTGGGCGCGCACCGGGTGGACGCCGGGACCCTGACGACGGGCGCCCTGGTCGCCTATCTCCTGTACATCGACCTGTTCTTCGCGCCGGTGCAGCAGCTCTCCCAGGTCTTCGACGGCTACCAGCAGGCCACGGTCTCCCTCGGTCGCATCCAGGAGCTGCTCCGCGAGCCGACCACGACGAAGGAGGCCGCCGAGCCCGTCGAGGTGCGGTCGCTGCGCGGCGACATCGCCTTCGACGGCGTCGACTTCGCCTACGGCGACGACGAGGAGGCGCTCAGCGGGATCGACCTGACCATCCCCGCGGGGCAGACCGTCGCCTTCGTCGGCGAGACGGGGGCCGGCAAGTCGACGCTGGTGAAGCTCGTCGCCCGGTTCTACGACCCCACGCGCGGTCGGGTACTGGTCGACGGCACCGATGTGCGCTCGCTGGAGCTGTCCTCGTACCGGCACCGGCTCGGTGTCGTTCCGCAGGAGGCGTATCTCTTCGAGGGGACCGTGCGCGACGCCGTCGCCTACGGCAGGCCGGACGCCACCGACGCCGAGGTGGAGGCCGCTGCGCGGGCGGTCGGCGCGCACGAGATGATCGCCACGCTGGAGGGCGGCTATCTGCACGAGGTCGCCGAGCGCGGCCGCAACCTGTCGGCCGGGCAGCGGCAGTTGATCGCCCTGGCCCGCGCGGAGCTGGTCGACCCGGACGTCCTGCTGCTCGACGAGGCGACCGCCGCTCTCGATCTGGCCACGGAGGCGCAGGTCAACCGCGCGACGGATCGTCTCGCCGGCCGCCGTACGACGCTCGTGGTCGCTCACCGGCTGACCACGGCCGCCCGCGCGGACCGGGTGGTGGTGATGGACCACGGCCGGGTCGCCGAGGACGGCACCCATGACGAACTGCTGGCGCTCGACGGGCGGTACGCGCAGTTGTGGCGCACCTTCGTCGGCGAGCCGGAGCCGGAGGAGCCGGTCGGCTCCACGGCGTGAGCGCGGGACGGCGGCCGTCCGCGGCCGCCGTCAGCACCGTCCATGGCCCCCGCCGGACGCAACCATCCGGACTACGTCATGCGTCCGTACATCAGTACGCTGATCGTCACGGGGAGGACAACGGTGGACAGTGGTGCGATACGCCGACGCCTGGCGTTCGGTCTGGCCGTGCTGACGGCGTCCGGCCTGCTCGCCATGGTGAGCCCGGGCAGCGCCGTGGCGGCCGACTCCTGTTCCGGGCGAAAGGTCCGTACGCTCCCGTTCTCCACCGGCTCCGTGCGGGTGTACCGCCATGACGGCTATGTGTGCGCCGTGACCGTGGCGAAGAAGGTGTCCGGCCGCAAGCCGATGTCGGTCAGCGTGCAGGCGCGTGGCCTGCGCCCCGCGGTCGACACCGGCCGCTACACCCATCACGCCGGTCCCGTGACCGTGTACTCCGGTCACCGGTGCGTATGGCTCCGCGGCTCGGTGGGAACCGGTTCGGTGAGCTCGGGCTGGATCCTGTGCTGACGGACCGCCGGGTGCGGCGGTGGTCTTCTCGGCCAACTCACAGGTTTTCCCAACCTCCCCTGGTGTGAGACCAGTTGCTCCGCTAGGTTCCGGCGGACATCCGCGTTCACAGGGGAGGGTGCATGCGCAAGGCGCTCAGATGGCTGCTGGCGCTCGTGGTACTCGTCGGCACGCTGAGTACGGCCGGAGCGGCCACCGCCGCCACGGCCGATACGGACATCAAGGACCGGCTGCTCGCCATACCGGGCATGAGCCTGATCGAGGAGAAGCCGTACACCGGGTACCGCTTCTTCGTTCTCAACTACACCCAGCCGGTGGACCACCGGCACCCGTCCAAGGGCACGTTCCAGCAGCGGATCACCGTGCTGCACAAGGACGTCTCCAGGCCGACCGTCTTCTATACCGGCGGGTACAACGTCTCCACGACCCCCAGCCGCCGCGAGCCGACCCAGATCGTGGACGGCAACCAGGTCTCCATGGAGTACCGCTTCTTCACCCCCTCCCGCCCGCAGCCCGCCGACTGGTCGAAGCTCGACATCTGGCAGGCGGCGAGCGACCAGCACCGTATCTACGAGGCGCTCAAGCCGATCTACGGCCGTCACTGGCTCGCGACGGGTGGCTCCAAGGGCGGTATGACGGCGACGTACTACGAGCGTTTCTACCCGCGTGACATGGACGGCATCGTGGCGTACGTCGCCCCGAACGACGTCGTGAACAACGAGGACTCCGCCTACGACCGCTTCTTCACGAAGGTCGGCACCAACGAGTGCCGGGACCGGTTGCAGGCGGTGCAGCGCGAGGCGCTGGTGCGCCGTGAGCCGCTGGAGAAGAAGTACAAGCAGTACGCGGCGGACAACGGCTACACGTTCACCACGGTCGGCAGCCTGGACCGGGCCTACGAGGCGGTCGTCCTCGACTACGTCTGGGGCTTTTGGCAGTACAGCCTGCTGTCGGACTGCGACACGATCCCGGCGGACGCGAAGCATGCGACGGACGACGAGATCTGGAACTCCGTCGACACGATCTCCGGCTTCTCCTTCTACACCGACCAGGGCCTGGAGCCCTACACGCCGTACTACTACCAGGCGGGCACGCAGCTCGGAGCGCCGACGATCCACTTCCCGTACATCGAGAAGAAGTACGTGCGCTACGGCTACCAGCCGCCCCGGAACTTCGTGCCCCGCTCCATCCCGATGACGTTCCGGCCCGGGGCGATGCACGACGTGGACAGCTGGGTCACGCACCACGCGCAGCACATGCTCTTCGTCTACGGCCAGAACGACCCGTGGGGCGCGGAACGCTTCCGGGTCGGCGCGGGCGCCCGTGACTCCTACGTCTTCACGGCCCCGGGCATGAACCACGGTGCGAACGTGGCCGGCCTGGTCGCCGACCAGAAGGCGCTGGCCACCGCCCGCATCCTGGACTGGGCGGGCGTCGCGTCGACGACGGTCCAGGAGAACCCGTCGTCGGCCAAGCCGCTGGCGCGGTACGACGCGCGGCTGGACCGCCGCGACGTGGAGCGCGAGCCGGCGCTCAGGCCGTGACCTGTCGCCGTCGCGGCGGGGACGAAGGGCCGGCCGCCCCGCGTCCCGCGCCGCGACGGCGGTCATGCGCGGCGGCGGGGACCACCGGGTTCGCCCGGCGGTCCCCGCCGCTCTCACATCTGCCGCGCGCACCCCACCGGCCTGCTGCCGCCCAGTTGGACGTAGAGAGCCGTCGACCCGGGGCACTGCGTGCGGCGTGCCACCGCCGATGTCACCTTGTACTCGGGGGCGTGGCTCCCCTTGCCGTCGCAGGCCGTCTCACGGACCTGTCCCTTCCCCGCGCCGTACACGCAGTCGCCCACGATCGTGCGCGGTCCGCCACCGCCCCCGGGGTCGCCCGGGTGGGGCGGCTCCAGGTTCCGCATGCAGGCGTAGCCCTGCGGCACCGCCCCGTCCCCGTCCTCGTCCGAGGCGGGCCGGGACTCGCTGATGTGCAGCACGAAGTCCGTGGTGGCCGGGCAGGCCGGACCGCGCGACGGATCGCCGTCGTAGCGTGCGACCACCCGTGCCGCCGCGCGCTCGCTGGTGCACGGGACTTCCGTGAAACTGGTCGTCCCGAAGGAACTGCACTCGTTCACCGCGAGGAACTCGGCGCCGTAGCCGATCGGTCGGGTGGCCGTGGCGCCCCCGCTCGGCCGGTCCTTCGCCGGGTCCGACGCCGTCTGGCAGCCGGTGATCCCGGCCGCCGCCAGCGCAGCGGTCAACAGCGCACCCAGCAGCGCCCGTGTCCCTCGCATCGCGACCCCCCGGTCCAGCGTGACCCGCGGCCACGGCTCACGCCAGACATGTGGGGTGCTTTGCGACAGTTGGGGACGAGCTGTCCGGTGTGGGGCGTACGCCTAGTACGACAGCCCGAACCCGACGGGGTACAGCACCTGTGCCGGGTCGTCCGCCCGCTGCACCGGCACCGGCAGCTTTCCGCGCGGACGCACACGACCTGCGATCACCCGGGCGGCCGCTCGCAGTTCGACGTCCGTCCAGGAGTACGACGCCAGGAACGCCTTGACGTCCGGCAGTTGGGCCACGTCGTACGGATTGCGCAGGGCGATCGCGACGACCGGCTTCCCGGTGGCGACCAGCTGGTTCACCAGCGTCCGCTGGGAGCTCGCCGCGGTCACGTTGTACGTGCCCACGACGACCGCGTCCGCGTTCCCCGCAGCGGCCACGGCCTTCTCGATCGTCGCCGGTGAGGGCGCGGTGCCGGTGGGCAGCACGGTCGCCGTGAAACCGAGGTCGGTGAGGGCGTCGGCCAGTACGGTGGTGGGCGGTCCGTCGGTGCCGGACGGGGAGGCCGGATCGGCGCCGACCACCAGCACCCGCGGGTGGGCGCGGCGGGAGAGCGGCAGCAGGCGCCCGTCGTTGACCAGCAGCGTGGTGGTGCGGTCCGCGATACGGTCCGCCGCACGCAGGTGCGCCGGGACGCCGACGGTCCGGTCGACGCCGGCATCGGAGACGAACGGTCGCTCCAGCAGCCCCAGTCCGGCCTTCAGCCGCAGGATGCGCAGGAGCGACTCGTCGAGCCGGGCCTCGGTCAGCTCACCGCTCCGTACGGCCTGGAGCACCGCGTTCCACGCCACGTCCAGGGACGGCGGGTTGAGCAGCTGGTCGACGCCGGCCTTCAGTGCGAGCACGGGTACGCGGTCGTCGCCGTACTTCTGGCGTACACCCTCCATCCCCAGCGAGTCGGTGACCACGACCCCGTCGTAGCCCAGCTCCTCGCGCAGGATTCCGGTGAGGATCGGATGCGAGAGCGTCGCCGGGTCACCGGAGTCGTCGAGCGCGGGGACCATGATGTGTGCCGTCATGATCGCGCCGATCCCGGCGCGGATCGCCGCCCGGAAGGGCACCGCGTCGAGTTGCTCCCACAGCTCGCGGCTGTGGGTGATGACCGGGAAGCCGAAGTGGCTGTCGACGGCGGTGTCGCCGTGGCCCGGGAAGTGCTTGGCGGTCGCCGCGACCCCCGAGGACTGATATCCCTTCACCTCGGCCGCGACCAGGCCCGCCACCGCGTCCGGGTCGGCGCCGAAGGACCGAACGCCGATGACCGGGTTGGCCGGATTGACGTTCACGTCGGCGTCGGGCGAGTAGTCCTGGCGGATGCCGAGGGCGTGCAACTCGGCGCCGGAGATGCGGCCGAGGGTGCGGGCGTCGGCGTGGGAGCCGCCCGCTCCGACCGCCATCGCGCCCGGGAAGAGCGTGGCGGGCTTGCCCACGCGCGCCACGATGCCGTGCTCCTGGTCCGTGGCGATGAGGACGGGCAGCCCGCGGGGCTGGTCCAGCGACGCCTTCTGGATCCCGTTCGACAGGTCCGCGATCTGGTGCGGATCACGGGTGTTGTGCGCCCAGGTGAAGTAGATGATGCCGCCGACGCGGTACTTGGCGATCAGCTCGGCGGCCGTCCGTACGCCGATCTCCTGGAGGTTGGCGTCGATGTCGGCCTGGTCCGGGTCGGTGGCCGAGTGGCCGTAGACCCGCATCACGAAGAGTTGGCCGACCTTCTCTTCGAGCGTCATACGGGAGATGAGGTCCCGGAGCCGGCCATCGGCGGGCACAGCGGCATGACTTGTGCCCGGGGTGAGTGCGAGGGCCGCGGTCAGTCCCGCGGTGGCGGCGAGGACTGTCCGTCTGGAGGGGGTGGGGGTGCTTCCTGTACCGGCGCCGTGCACGTGCGCTCCTTCCGGAGGAGATCGCTGAAGGAAACTTCCAAGGAGTCACCAATATCCGGGAAGTTTCTGCCAGTCAAGGGAATGCGCAGTAACGGCGAGGGGCCGTCACCGGCGCTGTTGGAGGGGGGCGCGCCGATGACGGCATGCTGCCGGCCGCGTGCGGCGGAGAGGGTGGTCAGCGATCGCAGCCAGCAGCGAGGGCCGACACCGCAGGCGGAGACTCATCCGGCAGCTCGCGGATGGGACGGGCGCGAGGGTGGCGGGGTTCCCGGTTCCGGCCATGTCGCGGGAAGTTGATACCGCTGATCCCAGGACGGCGACCTGGGGTGTCTGTGGCTGCCCGCCGGGCACGTCCGAAGCCCTCCGACACCGGCGGAGTCCGGTCGGACCCGCAATCCGTTCGACGCGCGCGGGCGGGTGCGCCACACTCCGGCCGTGACGTTCATCTTGACGGGGCCGGTCCTGGAGGGCTCGCTCGTACGGCTGGAACCACTCGGGCAGCGGCATGCGGCCGACCTGGCGGTGGCGGCGGAGGAGGACCGGGGGTCGTACGCCTACACATGGGTCCCGAGGGCCGAGGAGATGGGCGACTACATCGCCGCGCAACTCGATCGTGCGGCGACCGGCAGGCTCGCGCCGTACGCCCAGATCTCCCTCGCCACCGGACGGGCGGTCGGCGCCACGTCGTACTGGGAACCGCGCTGCTGGCTGTCGGACGGCCGACTGGACGCCGTCGAGGTCGGTTTCACCTGGCTGGCCCGGTCCGCCCAGGGCACGGGTGTCAATGCCGAGGCCAAACTGCTGCTGTTCCGCCATGCGTTCGAGGAGTGGGACGTCTCCCGCGTCGATCTGAAGACCGACGCCCGAAACAGTCGCTCCCGCGCGGCCATCGAGAGCGTCGGCGCCCGCTTCGAGGGCGTTCTGCGCAACTGGTCCCGCTCATGGGCGCCGGGAGAGGAGGGCCTGCTCCGCGACTCGGCGATCTACTCGATCACGGCGCAGGAGTGGCCCGAGCGCCGCTCACTCCTGCAGGCACGAGTGCACAAGGCGGCTCGGGCGGCGGCGGGGACGGCCGGGTAGGTCTCGGCGCCCGCGGTTGCCCGCGGCGGCCGTCCCGAGGGTGGTGTCCGGAGCGGGGCGCGGAGGGCTCACGACACATCCGGTGCGGCCGCGTCCCGCAGTTCGGGGGTGGTCTCGTGCGGGACCCCGGTTCGGCGTGCTCCCGCAGTTCAGGTGTGCTCGCGCCCACGAACACGACCGCCGGCAGGCACAGCAGGCCGCCGCTGACGAGTGCGACGGCGGTCCGCCCGAACAGCAACCGCCGGAAGGCTCACTCGCGGAGGCTGGTCGCCGCCCACCTTGCCCGGCCGGCGAATATCGCGTGGCTCACGCCGACTCGCCGAGCAGCCGGGCCAGATGCCGGCGCCCCGGTCCGAGCAGTTCCGGCAGCGGCGCCGCGGCCTCGTACCACCGCTTCTCGTACTCCCAGCACAGCCAGCCGTCCCAGTCGTGGCGGGAGAGGACCTCCACGCACTCGGTGAGCGGGAGCACACCGGAACCGAGCGGCAGCGGGGTCCTGTCCTCGGCGGACGCGATGTCCTTGACCTGGACGTAGCCGAGGTAGGGGGACAGAGCAGGGAACGTCTCCTGCGGCTGCTCGCCGCCCAGCCAGGTGTGCATCACGTCCCACAGGGCGCCCGCGTGGCGGTGGCCGACCGCACCGAGGACCCGCATGACGTCCGCGCCGGTGGGGTGCGAGTCGTGGGTCTCCAGCAGGATGCGCACGCCGACGTCGGCCGCGTACTCGGCGGCGGTGCCCAGCCGTCGCGCGGCGATGGCGTCGGCCTCCGAGGGGGACTGCTCGCCACCACCGCCGGGGAAGACGCGGACACTTGGGGCGCCCAGGTCGCGGGCCAGGTCCAGGAGCGCGCGGATCTCGCCGAGTACGGGTCCGTCGTCACCGGGCGCGGCGACCCGCGCATATCCCGCGAGTCCCATGATCTCGATTCCGGACGCCGTGAACTCCGCGGCCACCGCGGCCCGCTCGGCCGGGCCGATGCCGGGGTGCACGGGCTCCTCGGGATGCGCCCGCAACTCCACGCCGTGATAGCCGTGTCCGGCTGCCAGCCGGACCACGTCCGCCACGGGCAGGCCGGGGACACCGAGGGTGGAGAACGCAGCCTTCATGCCCGGCGACCCTACTCGCCGGCGGTGCCCTTCGTCCTCAGTGGGGCGGGCCGAGCAGATCGAGCCGCCAGTCCTGGCCGACGAGATCCTTGCCGAAGGAGCGGTGGGGCTTCTCGCCGACGAGGACGAAGCCGTGACGCCGGTAGATGCGGCGGGCGGCGGCGAGGACGTCGTTGGTCCACAGGACCAGCTCGCGGTAGCCGACACCGCGCGCGAAGCCGACGCACGCCTCGACCAGGCGGTCGCCGACACCGAGGCCGCGTGCGTCGGGCTCGACGAGCAGCAGCCGCAGCCGGGCGGTGGCCGGGGCCTCGTCCCGTACGCACATGACGCATCCCACCGGCCGTCCCGTCGCGTTCTCGGCGATCCACACCCGTTCCAGGTGCGGGTCGTGGTCCTCGGCGAAGTCGGCGACGATCCGTGCCACCAGCCCCTCGTAGTCGGCGTTCCAGCCGTACTCGGCGGCGTACACGGCGGCGTTGCGCTGCACGATCCAGCCCAGGTCGCCCGGGGCGGGGCCGCGCAGCACCACGTCCTCGGCGCGCGGTGCGCGGTCGCCCCCGAGGACCGTACGGATCGTGCGCATCGCCTCCGCGAGGCGCGGCCGGTCGTCGGGGGAGACGCCGTCGAGCAGCACGGAGACGGACTCACGGGCCCGCTCCTCGAGCAGGGCCGCGGTGTCCCGGCCGCGCGGGGTGAGGCCGACGCGGCGGCGTCGGGGGTCGGTCTCGGAGGGCGCCCGCTCGATCAGCCCGTCCTGCTCGAACTTGTTCAGGATGCGGCTCAGATATCCCGCGTCCAGGGAGAGTTCGGCGCGCAGGTCGGCCGCGTCGGTACGGCGGGCGTGGGCCAGTTCGTACAGCACCCGGGTCTCCGTGAGCGTGTACGGGGCGTACAGGTGGCGGCCGTAGTCGAGCGCGCCGATGACGTTCGTGTAGAAGCGGTTGAACGAGCGGATGTCCTGGACGGTCATGGTCGGCCCCGGCAGTCCGATGGTTGACTCAGTCAGAGATATGAGGGAAGCGTACGTCGGCTTCCGGCCGCCGTCCATGGGGCCGCGGCCGCTGCGGGGCCGGTCCCTCGCTCAGCCTGGCCGCCCGGAGGACCGCGGGGCCGCCGTCGACCCCCGGACCATCAACTCCCCGCCCACCGTGATGATCCCGCCCGGCGGCGGCTCCTCCCGGCCCATGGCGACCCGGCCCGCGCGGGCACCGGCCTCCGCGAGCGGCAGGCGCACCGTCGTCAGGGCCGGTACCGCGTCGATCGCGAACGGGAGGTCGTCGAAGCCGGCCACCGACACGTCCTCGGGGATGCGCAGACCCGAGTCCCGCAGTGCCGCGCAGGCACCGAGCGCCACCGTGTCGTTCGCCGCCACGACCGCCGTCAACGACGGTTCCCGGCGCAGCAGTTCGAGGGTGGCCTCGTACCCGGCCCGGCGGTCGTAGAGACCGTGCACCGTCAGCCGGGGGTCGTCCTCGACGCCGGCGGCGGCCAGGGCCGCGCGGTGTCCCTCCAGCCGGTGCCGGGTCGTCGTGCGCTCCTGCGGGCCCGCGATGTACCCGAGCCGCCGGTGCCCGAGCGCGATCAGATGCTCGGTGAGCCGCAGGGCGCCGCCGCGGTTGTCGAAGGTCAGGGCGATCGCCTCGGGGGCCGGCGGGCGCCCGCACAGGACGATACGGGTCCCCGCCGCCGAGAGCTTGCGCAGTTTCGAGCCCACGGCCTCGACGTGCGCACTGTCCTCCACCGCGCCGCCGGTGAGCACCACGGCCGCCGCCCGCTGCCGCTGCAGCAGGGTCAGATAGGTCAGCTCCCGCTCGGGCGAGCCGCCGGTGTTGCAGACCACGGCGAGCCGTTCGCCGCCCGCGCGTCCCCCGGGACCACCGATCTCCGACTGGATGGCGCTCGCCATGATCCCGAAGAACGGATCGGCGATGTCGTTCACCAGGATGCCGACCAGGTCGGACGTGGCCGCCGCGAGGGCGCTGGCCGGACCGTTGAGGACGTAGTCCAGTTCGTCCACCGCGCGCAGCACCCGCTCCTTGGTCGACGCCGCCACCGGGTAGTTGCCGTTCAGTACACGCGACACGGTGGCGGGCGACACCTGTGCGCGCGCCGCCACGTCCGCCAGGGTCACCGTCATCGTCGTCCTCCGGTCGCGTGTCTTGTGATGCTCGTGGCTGTCGTGCTTCTCGCCGTTGTCGTCGTGGTTCGGGGAGCGGGAGCCTCCGGGCGGGCCGCGCGCATCCACAGAGATCCATCTACAGCTCTCCGGACATCCGTGTACAGGTCCGCGGTTCCTCTTTGTTCGACGGATCGACCAACGGCACCGTGACGTATGCGACATGTCGCACTGTGTGGCGCCGTGCGGGCCCATACCGTGCCGCGGTCCGCGGTCTTGTCCGACCCGCCGCACGACCGCTAGCGTCATGCGCCCAGAAAGCGCTTGCTGCCCCGCGCGTCGGGGGCGCCGGACGTGTACGGAGGTCATACGTGACACGCAGGACGGTGCGCATCGCCATGAACGGTGTGACGGGGCGCATGGGACATCGGCAGCACCTCGTCCGCTCCATCCTCGCCATCCGCGAACAGGGCGGCCTCGAGCTGGACGACGGCACGCTGCTGTGGCCCGAGCCCGTGCTGGTCGGCCGCCGAGAGCACGCGCTGAAGGCGCTCGCCGGGCGCTACGGACTCGACCACTGGTCGACCGACGTGGACGCGCTCCTCGCCGAACCCGACGTCGAGATCTACTTCGACGCCCAGGTCACCTCGGCGCGAGAGGAGTCGATCAGAAGGGCGATCGCGGCGGGCAAGCACATCTACACGGAGAAGCCCACCGCGACGGGCCTGGAGGGCGCGCTGGAGCTGGCCCGCCTGGCCCGCGCCAGGGGCGTGCGGCACGGGGTCGTCCAGGACAAGATCTTTTTGCCCGGACTGCTGAAGCTGAAGCGCCTGGTCGACGGCGGCTTCTTCGGCCGGATCCTGTCCGTCCGAGGCGAGTTCGGCTACTGGGTCTTCGAGGGTGACTGGCAGTCCGCCCAGCGGCCCTCCTGGAACTACCGGGCCGTGGACGGCGGCGGGATCGCCGTCGACATGTTCCCGCACTGGGACTATGTCCTGCACGAGCTGTTCGGCCGGGTCCGCTCCGTCCAGGCCCTGGTCACCACCCATGTCCCCCGGCGCTGGGACGAGAACGGCAAGCCGTACGACGCCACGGCCGACGACGCGGCCTACGCTGTCTTCGAACTGGAAGGCGGAGTGATCGCCCAGATCAACTCCTCCTGGGCCGTGCGCGTCCACCGCGACGAACTCGTCGAGTTCCAGGTCGACGGCACCGAGGGTTCGGCCGTCGCCGGGCTGCGCGGGTGCCGGGTGCAGCACAGGTCCGCCACCCCCAAGCCGGTCTGGAACCCGGACGTCCCCGCCGCGGACGCCTTCCGCGACCAGTGGCAGGAGGTGCCGGACAACGCCGAGTTCGGCAACGGCTTCAAGGCCCAGTGGGAGCTGTTCCTCCGGCATGTGTACGCCGACGCGCCCTA
>Ga0102590_1002828_pt1 | contig 19102 bp, 16 predicted proteins | sample AraplaMF_Col_mMF_FD_76859 | JGI IMG/M metagenome (GOLD analysis project Ga0102590, IMG submission 76859) | Arabidopsis root microbial communities from the University of North Carolina, USA - plate scrape MF_Col_mMF | ecosystem: Host-associated > Plants > Roots > Endosphere | place: USA...
AGCATGGTGTGGTCCATAAGCGCGCCATGGGTAAGTGTATCCAGGCGTTGCAGCACGTTCATTGACCAGGTGGCCGCCCGTATGCCGCCGCCGCTGAAATTCATTACAACCAGCCGGGGCTTTTTACCGGGCGGGAATTTAGCCTTCCAATGCTCCAATATTTTAAGGGTGCTATCCTTATCCTTCCTGGCCCGCTGCTCTGAAAAAAATTGCTGCAGGCTGTTTACATCGTACGCCGGCCGTTCTTTGGGCTGCCGGTAGTTTAGACCATAGGCTTTATTGCGGTTGTCCAGCAGGTTGTTCACCGTCATCCAGTTCAAAACGAACATCATTACCAGCAAAACCGGTATGGCCCAGGTTTGCAGCAGGTAGGCGTAAGCGCCGGCTATGCCTATCAAAAAGGCGAAGAACACCATTACACTGGCCCCAGCAGGGATCCGGCAAACATTATAATCCATTAAAAAAGCCAGTATTACCAGAAATATCAGGGCGCAGCCTACCGTGATCATGGCGGCAAAGTGGTGCTGCTTTAAAATACTGTCCAGGTAATGTTTGTTATAGTGATCCACATTCCGGGCGCGGCGGATCCTGAAGGGAGAAGAAAAGTAGTTGTGCACGGGCAGCGCATTTTCGTCATGTTCCTGCCCGGGTTTCAGCACCGTCCTCAAAAAATTGCGGGGGTTGCCAAAGCGGCGTTCCAGGCGGCGGCTAATGTTCTTATCGGCATTAAAAAAGTAAAAGAACGAGAAAAAGATCACGAACAATACCCCGCAAATAAAACCCTCTGCCAGCAGCAATATTTCCGGTACGGTGCTTAACTGCTGGTAGCGCTGGTACTGCCAGCCCCGCACCAGCAGGCATATAAGAAATGTAAGCGGGATAATGGAATTATTTAAACAGTAGCGGAAAAACGGCTGGGAGGTAGTGGCCAGGAATTTAAAACGGCTGGTATGCAGTATAAAGGTGGTAATGTTCCAGCTCATAATAAAAAAGCCGGTAGCCAGGCCCAAAAGGGTGGTGCTGTAAAAATTTACATTACCCAGGTATTCCGGCGCCAGGTACAATGCATCGCCCCCAAATACCTTGGCAAAACCGCCGTTAATGGTACTGAAAAAAATTGCCCAGAAAATAAGCAACACCTGGTACTTGCGAAAGTGCAGCAACAGCAGCTGTATAGGGAAGGAGTAGTAAGTTTTAACCAGCAGTAGTTTCAATTTCACTTGAAGTAGTTTGATGTCCTCATGGTCAAGTGAAACGTCCGTTTGGTATTTAGCGGGTCCGTTTCTTCCCCAAACCAATTGCAGATAAACTTACGAAAAAATAGTGGTATGTTATTAGGAAACGGGCTTACCTGTAAGCGCCGGTTTTCCATTAGTTAAGAACAGCGTCCATACCAATGCCAGTAATAATAACATACCGGTGAACTGGTGCAGTACGGCCAGCAGCAGCGGTATTTTTACCACGCTGCCCATTACCGTTAATACCCCTAATAATACCTGTAACAATACCAGCAGCAAAGGCAGGTAACGGATGCGGTGCAAACGGCTGTAAACCGGTGTTTTAGCGGCATTCCACCACCAAACGGCCACGCCAATGGCTATCAGGTAGGCCAGGCCCCGGTGAATAAATTGCACGGTAATCTGGTTCTGCGTTATACTTTCCAGGAAACCGCCCTGCTGCATACCCGCGGGCCACCACATGCCGTTAATATCCGGCCAGGTGCTGGCAGCCAATGCGGCGTGCAGGCCTGCCATAAATGCACCATAGATCAGCTGCAGGGTTAATAATACCAGCAGCCAGGCATTTAACCTGCGCAGGGAAGGGGAATAAAGTATAGCCGTTGCCGGTGTGCTGATCTTGAGCGCAAACCAAAGCACATAACATAACAGCAGCAGCGCTGCAATGAAATGTACGGCCAGGCGAATGTGGCTCACGTACAAATTCTCCTCATTCAAACCGCTCTTTACCATGATCCAGCCAATGGCGCCCTGCAGGGCCCCCAGCAGGAACAGGATGATCATGGGATTTACCATGCTCCTGTCTATCTTCTTTTTTATAAGGAAATAAATGAACGGCACTGCAAACACAATACCCATCAGACGGGCCCAGTCGCGGTGCAGCCATTCCCAGAAATAAATGGCCTTAAAGTCAGATAGGGTGAAATGGCTGTTCACATAGGTGAACTGCGCAATTTCCTTGTATTTATCAAAAGCAGCCTGCCAGGCTTGTTCATTCATAGGCGGCAGGGCGCCCAGAATGGGCTTCCACTCTGTAATAGACAAGCCCGAACCGGTAAGGCGGGTAATACCGCCCAGTAATACCTGGATGATGATCATGCCTACGCCTGTATATAACCAGATGGCTACAGGACGGTGCTGCTGCAGTGTGCTTTTTTCCATAAACGCTGCAAAATTAGGTCAATTTGCAATTGGAAGTGAATAACTGCGTGCGGCTGTTCTGAAAAACAAGCACTCCTGTTTTTAAAATTTGTTGCCTAATTTGAGCGGAGGGAAACTGATTGTCATATCCAAAGCCTTCAGGTATGTTACTATCACTTTACAGAAAGGCCATACATTGCCTGCGCCAGTTCACCGTTTACCTGCGCCTGTTCTCTGTATTTGCAGCGGCTATTATATTGCTGATGCTGGCTGCCTGGTGTTTCTGGCGGCTTCCGCAGGGTATAGATATTATTGTAAAGGCTACCGAAACAAGGTGGAGCGGTATGGTGGTTTTACTCATGCTGTTCTTCTGGGCTTATGTGAACTGGTACTCCGGCCGTATCGTTGCTTACCGTAAAGATCTGCAGTATGGTTGTTTTAAAGGCTGGCTGTCGCGGCAGCTTATTTCACACCTGCCACGTATACTGGGTTATTTATGTTTTGCGGTTACTGCGCTGGCCATTTTGCAATGCCCCGTGGGCATAGGCCCGCTGGGCAGCTGGTTATGGGCGCTGCTGGGCCTGTACCTGTTATTATACATTTGCATTAGCTATTTAATGATCCGCTGGGGTAATACACTGCGCAAACGCAAAAAATTAATGCTCGTTTGCACGGTATTACTGGTATCTATTTTTGTGGCCATTATATTATGCGGGTGGTTCAATACGGTTACTTCCCTGGTGGCAGGCATTACCTGGATACAATATGCCGCTCTGTTCCTGGTAAATAACCGCAGCAAGCTGGTGCTGCGCAGCAACCGGTGGACGAACCCCCTGTTCGTACGCGTGCTTAAAACTGTGTGGAACAATCATAAAAAAAATAATAACAGGTCCAGAACAGCAGAGGAAGCGCTGCTGTTTGTAATTTTCAATGTTATTTCCACACTGGCCACCATCTGTTATTTTACCGCTATTTTTTACCTGCCTTTCGCCAACCTTATTGGCAGCTTTCCCTTTGCCTTGCTGGCTTTGGGCGTGCTGCTGGGTTTCTTCAATATCATCTCGCTCTCCTCCATGCTATCAGGCATTAATGTAACCGTGGTATATATTGTGCTGCTGGTGATCATTGGTTTTATATTTGAGCCGCACTATGCACGTATTATAAAAGACCGTGAAAACAACACCCAGCTGTTTGATAAGCGGCAGCACCTGCAGGAATATTTTATTAATTGGGTGCAGCAGCGGCAAACGGTTATACAGCGCGATAGCATTTACCCGGTATTTTTTGTGCTGGCAGATGGGGGCGCCTCGCGCTCCGGCTACTGGACAGCCGCGGTGCTCAGCCGCCTGGAAGAAGGCTCCAACAGCCAGTTCTCAAAACACCTGCTTTGCCTTTCCGGCGCATCCGGCGGCAGTGTAGGTAACAGCACCTTCTTTGCTTTACTGCAAAAACGCGACAGCATTTACCGCAGGAAGCATACCCTGTTAGGGGAAGCGCAGGATTATCTGAAATCCGATTTCTTAACGTATACCCTTGCGCGTATGATGGGGCCGGATCTGTTCCGTCCTGTATTCCCTTTTCCTTTTGTATATGACCGTGCAGCAGCGCTGGAATATGCTATTGAAAACGCCGCGCCTGATTCTGTGATCATGCGCAAGGCATTTGAGCAAAGAATGTCGGCGCTTGTAACCCGCCAGCAGGATAGCGCTTACACCTTACCCATATTATGTATTAACACTACCCGCATGCAGGATGGCGCGCCGGGTGTAGTAAGTAACATTAATATTGATTCTACCATCTTTGGTAAACGTGTAGATGTGTTAAGCTTATTGCAACCCGGTGAAGATATGCGCCTGAGCACTGCCGTTGTATTAGGTGCCCGCTTTCCATACATAAGCCCAGCCGGCCGCATACACGACAGCTATTTTGTAGATGGTGGTTACTTTGATAATTCAGGCGCCGGTGTGGTACATGAAATGATCTTAAAGCTGAACCAGTGGGTGCATGACAGCAGCTGCTGCTACCCACAGCTGAAAAACCTGCAGCTGCCTAAAAAGCTGCGCTGGTATGTAATACACATCACCAACTCAAGCCGGGAGCCGGTGCAGCTGCACAAAGTACATCCCCTGGTAAATGATCTGCTGGCGCCGGTGCAAACGCTCATTGGTTCTTACGGCACACAAACCATTGTGAATAACCTGCGCCTCATTAATTATTTGCGTGAGATCAATAAGGATACTACTTACTTTCCCATCTCCCTTTATGAAAAAAGCGACAGCAATACCTATGCTATGAACTGGGCTATATCGGATACGACCCTACGAAAAATGAACGACCGTTTATATCATTATCCGCGCCTGGATTCACTTATCAGATGGATCCGCTACAATTTTAACCTGCCGGCCGGAGAAGTGTCAGAGTTACGTCAAGAAATTTAAGGGCCTAAAAATTTCCTACTAACGGAAACAGGTATATGAACGTTTGATTTTCAGGCGTTCATGCGCCGGCTGTATGGCTTGCGGACATTTATGTTCAAACAATCCATCATAAATTTTTAATGGGTGCATAACGTTCTGTTAACATATGATGTACTATCTTTGCGGCGACAAAAACAAAAAAGTCAAAAAGGCATTAAGTATTAGCTAATACTGCCCCCGAAAAATTTAAACATTTAAACAACTTAATGTCATGAAACACATGTCCAAAACCGCTACTATGGCTATTGCAGCCATGCTGTTAACCGCTACTGGCGTTGCTGCTCAGGAACATACTTTTGCTCTGAACACCGCCCGTACTACCGCTGCGCATTTTTTATCTGATGTGCCCAGCAATTTTAAAGTGAACATTTCCCAGCCCAGGAAAGATTCCCTGGTATTTCGTGTAAGCGTTGAAAATCCCGGTGCCGACAAAGTAATACTGCTGATAAAAGATCAGAACCACAACGTATTACACCGCGAAATTATTCCCGCTACGCCTGTATTCATGGGCCGTTACAACCTGCAGGGCTTAGAAGACGGTAACTATACCTTTGAAGTAAGGAATGGTAAAAATGGTGTGATCCAACGTTCAGTAGAGATCAAAACCCAGCTGTCTGTAAACAGGTTGGTATCCGTAGAAAGCAAATAGTATGCTGTGAATGGTGCAGTGCCTGCACTCCATTATTCACCCTTACTTCATTGCTTTGTATAATGTTTCTAAAATTCGTTCTCGAACATGCAATGTGCTTAGTTTGAGATTGGCGCCGCCCAAAGGGCATACCCGGTTACTAAGGAATACAAACACCAGTTTATACTGTGGGTCTACCCATATACAGGTTCCTGTGAACCCGGTATGCCCGAAAGTAAGGGGAGAGGCGCTGGCGGCCGGATAAGGATCCTTGCGATGTGCATTATCTCTTTCCGGTTTGTCAAAACCCAGGCCACGTCTGCTTTGCGGCGTACCATAAGCACTGAACATTTGAATTGTTTCCGGTTTAATAAACTGCATATCATTATACCGGCCCCCGTTCAGTAGCATTTGTAACAACACCCCGAGATCATCCGCGTTAGAAAATAATCCTGCATGACCGGCAACGCCGCCAAACATGGCTGCACCAGGGTCGTGTACATCACCACGTATCAGCTGCATGCGGAATGTATGTTCAAATTCCGTGGGCGCTATACGTTGTAAAGGAAAACGTTCTCTTGGGCGGAAACCAGTGGTTTCCAGCCCCAGGGGATCGTAAAAGGTTTCTTTTACATAGTCATTCAGCTTCTTACCGGTAAGCTGCTCTACGATCTTGCCCAGGAAAATAAAATCCATGTCGCTGTATACATAGCCCTGGCGCGGATTCAGCTTGCTATCCAGCATGGTCTTATACATCACCCCCACGTAATTGCTATCCATATACATATGATCTGCTACCCGTACGGTATGCAGTGAATCCGCATCTTTATGGTACAGCACTGTATCCGGCATGCCATTGCTATACAAGGTTGCCTTATAAAAAGGAATGAAAGCCGCCAGGCCGGCCTGGTGCAGCAGAATATCGCGGATGCGCATGTTGGCTTTATCCGTACCTTTCACAATCGGTAAATAATCGCCCAGCTTATCATCCAGCTTCACCTTGCCCTCATCATACAGGCGCATGATGGAAATGGTGGTAGCGCAAATTTTTGTTACGGATGCCAGATCGTAAATGGAGGATGGCGTTACTTCTTCCCAGCGGTTGTATTCATAAAAGCCAAAACATTTATCGTACACTACACGCCCATCCTTCAGCGCCAGCACCTGGCAGCCCGGGGCCGCGCCCTGGTCTATCATGTTTTTGGCAATTCCGTCTATCTCGTTTAGCACGGCCGATCTCATGCCCACTTCTTCCGGCGTAATTTTAGGCAGGGTAACAAACTTGGGCAGCTCATAGGTAATGCCGCTGCCGGAGGGAATGTTACACACCGTTACCGGCAATTTTCCCTTAGGCGCAATTTTGCCAAACAGGATGTTGGCAGCTGCTTTCTGGGTTATATCATCATCCTCATAAGCAGCCATAATGGTGGGTGCTTCGCAAAAATATTGCAACGCATAGGGGTTGCCAAAGGCCACCAGCACAGAAGGCATTTCCTGCTGCAGCTGCCGCACCAATACTTTTTCGGCCACGGTAATACCAAAGCTATTGGCCGGGCGGCGGTTGTAATTGTGCAGGCTAATGATCACCTGTTTATAATCCCGCTGCAGCTTGTTCATCAGCACCGCTACTTCCTGTAAGCTCTGGCGGCTGGTAAACACAAACACATCCGCATCCGGACGATAGGCTTTAACCGTTTGCAAAAAGGTGTTGCTGGCATCTGCACCTACAGCTACTACGGCCAGCTTTTCCTTCTTAATAGGAAACATCTTGAAGGGCACCAGGCGGTTATCATTCTTTACCAGTGTAATGGCCTGCTCCGCAATCTGTTTCTTTAAAGTATCTGTTTTAGCATTCAGGTCATCGGTAAGGTGCTCCGTATCTATAACCTGTGGTTTGTTAAGGCCCAGGTTATATTTGGCCGCCAGCACTTTTTTTACGCGCTTATTCACCTCCGGCCAGCTGATCTGCCCGCGTTTAATACCGCGTATAATGGCGGCCACACTGCCTTCTGCAGTAGAGGGCAGCACCAGCAGGTCGTTACCGGCCAGCAGGGATTGCAGGGCCTCCTCCCCTTTGGAGTAAAACTTGGCAATGCCTTTCATTTCCAGCGCATCAGTTACTACCAGCCCGTTAAAGTCCAGCTCATTTTTAAGCAGTCTGGTGGTAGCATTATAAGAAATAGAGGTAGGGGTATTGGGCCGTTTATCAATAGCCGGTACATACAGGTGTGCTACCATAATAGAACCTACGCCGGCTGCAATAGCCTGGCGGAAAGGGTACAGCTCCAGTGAATCCAGCTGTGCGCGGCTTTTGCCTATCACCGGCAGGTCCAGGTGAGAATCTACATCCGTATCTCCATGGCCGGGGAAATGTTTGGAGCAGGCCATTATGCCGGCTGCCTGCATACCCTGTATGGTAGCCACCCCCATGCGGGCTACCTGGTATTTATTTTCCCCGAAAGAACGGTCGTTAATTACCGGGTTGTTGGGATTGTTGTTCACATCCATGTCCGGCGCAAAATCAATATGAATACCCATGCGGCGGCACTGCTCTCCCAGCAGGTGGCCGTATTGCCAGGCCAGCGTACTGTCCTGCAGGGCGCCCAGCATCAGGTTGCGGGGCAGGCTTATCACACTATCCAGCCGCATGCCCAAACCCCACTCGCCGTCAATAGACACCAGCAGGGGCACTTTGGAAATGGATTGATAATAGTTTGTTAGCTGGGCCTGCCGCACCGGGCCGCCCTGGAAAAAGATCACCCCGCCTACTTTATTGCTGCGGATATCGTTCACCACCTTATCAATATGATCCTGCCCCAGGTTGGAATGTGCGCGGATCATAATCAGCTGCGCAATACGCTCCTCCGGCGTAAGGGTGTTAAAAACACTATCGGCCCATTGGGCGGCCGGGTCATCCTGTCCGAGTGTATCTTTTTGTTGCTGCAGGGGCGCCGGTGAAATTGCTGCCTCCTGTGAAAATGTCCTGTCCTGCCATGTGGGCCCCTGCTGAACCGCTTGTCCTGTCATGAAAAACCCTGTGAGGCCCAGTACCATAAATTGCTTCCTCATCATACCTATAAACATACAAATATTTATATGAGGTTCAACGGATTAATAAAATAAATTATGTATCTGTTTAACGTGCATAAAATAAATGCTTTATACTAAAATCATATTTCAAAAAATTTTATCTTTTTAGCGATTTTTTTAAATGTTGTTAATTAATCCGATAAATTGTTTTATATTATTTAAGCAACGGTAATTTTAGTTACCAGAACATTCAATAGTTTGTTATATTTGCAATCTTGCTAATTAAGTTTTTTTAAAGAACATGGTCAATATTATTTTATTTGGCCCTCCCGGCAGCGGCAAGGGTACACAAAGTGCTAACCTGATCCAGAAATACGGCCTCATTCACCTGAGCACCGGCGATCTGCTGCGGAGCGAAATAGGCGCCCAGACACCCCTGGGAATGGAAGCTAAAAAAGTAATGGACCAGGGCCAGCTGGTACCGGACGAAGTAGTAATAGGCATGATCAGTTCCAAACTGGATGCCAACCCGGAAGCCCGGGGATTTATATTTGATGGTTTTCCCCGCACCTCTGCCCAGGCAGAAGCGCTGGACAAGCTGCTGGCTTTAAAGAAAACCAGCATTGCTGCTGTACTGAGCCTGGAAGTACCTGAAGATGAGCTGATCAAACGCCTGCTGAACCGGGGCCTTACCTCCGGCCGCAGCGATGATGCCAGCGAGGAGATTGTGAAGGCACGTATTGTGGAATATCATAACAAAACTGCCCCGGTGGCTGATCACTATGCCAAATACGGCAAGTTTAAAAAGATCAAAGGCAACGGTAGCATTGATGAAATATTCAGCCTGCTGAGTAAAGAGATCGATGAGCTGGTGAGCGAGAAGGTTTAGTGAGCAGTTGGCTTTTAGCAATTAGCTGTTAGCAGTTAGGGCATCAGGCCAGGAAATGTAACTGACCACATTAGATAATATACGAGCAGTTTGCAGGTCCTGCCTGCGCAAAAATATCATAACGCAAAGATCGTAAGTAGCGTGATTGTATCTTTTCACGCAAACTTCCCGATCTTTGCGTTTTTATTTAAGGCAGGGCAGCCCCTGCCACCCGTAAATTGAAACAGTTTTGGAAAATTTTGTAGACTATATACGTGTTTTTTGTAAATCCGGCAAAGGCGGCGCCGGCAGCGCCCATTTTATGCGCACCAAATTCAACCCGCAGGCCGGGCCTGACGGGGGCGATGGTGGCCGCGGCGGGCACATTATCCTGAGAGGGAATGCCCAGCTATGGACCCTGCTGCACCTGCGCTGGTACAAGAACGTAGTAGCCAAGGATGGCGGCAACGGCAGCCGCAATAACTGTACGGGTGCAGATGGGGAGGATATTATTATTGAAGTGCCACCCGGCACCCAGGTGCGCGATGAGGAAACCGGGGAGCTGGAAGCAGAGATCCTGAACGACGGACAGGAAGTGATCTTAATGCCGGGCGGCATGGGCGGCCGGGGTAATGCCTACTTTAAAACATCCACCAATCAAACGCCGGAATATTCCCAGCCCGGTGAGCCCGGCCGGGAAGGTTGGAAGGTGCTGGAGCTGAAAGTGCTGGCGGATGTAGGATTGGTGGGTTTTCCCAACGCCGGCAAATCGACCCTGCTTTCAACCATTACCGCTGCCAAACCTAAAATTGCTGACTACGCATTTACTACCCTTACCCCCAACTTGGGCATGGTGGCTTACCGCAATAACCAATCGTTCTGCATTGCCGACCTGCCGGGTATTATTGAAGGCGCCCACGAAGGCCGTGGCTTAGGGCACCGTTTCCTGCGCCATATAGAACGTAACGCAGTACTGCTATTCCTGATACCGGCGGATAGTAAAGATCACCGGCAGGAGTTCGACATCCTGTTGAATGAGCTGGAACAATACAATCCTGAGCTGCTGGATAAACAATTCCTGCTGGCCATCAGCAAAAGCGATATGCTGGATGATGAGCTGAAAACAGCCATAGCCGCGGAGCTGCCGGCAGATGTGCCGCATGTGTTCATCTCCTCCGTTACCCAACAGGGGCTCAGTGAGCTGAAGGATCTTTTGTGGAAAGCATTAAATAATTAATAGACAGCGCTTATACCTGCATAAATAATATCATTTAAAAAATTCTGGTTTATTGCTGACCTTTGCATTGTCATTCAATGCGAGCAACCCCTCCCTATTCCAATACTTCTCTTAAAAAAGGATTTTTTATGCAAACGCAAGGACCCGAATTAAAATTCCGCACCCGCAGATGGGTGAAACCGGAAGACCTGAACCCTAACCACACCTTATTTGGCGGCAGCTTATTAAAATGGATAGATGAAGAAGCTGTGATCTACGCCATTCTGCAGCTTAACAACCCGCACGTGGTTACCAAGTTTATTTCAGAGATCAATTTTATAAGCGCGCCCCGCTTAGGCGATATTATTGAGCTGGGCATAGTAGCTACCCACTTTGGCACTACATCTATTACGCTGAAATGTGAGGTCAGGAACAAGATCACCCAGGAACCGGTGCTGGCTATAGAAAAAATGGTGTTCGTAAATGTGGATGAAAGCGGAAAGCCCACACCACACGGTAAAACCGCCATTACATTTGCCAAAGACCGCTTAAAAGATAATCCTGATCCTGCAAGGCTGAATTAAGTTTTAGGCCGAAAGATCGCAGAGCGCCGTTTTACGGGCATCCCTAACCCGGATCACCCGGGCGCCGGTGAGTAAAATGCCCATTGCCAGCAAGGAACAGCCGGCCATTACCCCGGTCATAGGAAAAGTAGTATGATCTATTTTGCTGAACAGGCTCACAGCTACAGAGGCCAGCGCACCCAACCCCATTTGTAAAGCGCCCATGAGCGCAGATGCGCTACCCGCATTTTTAGAGAACGGCGCCATGGACAGGGCCGATGCATTGGGAAAAATAAACCCTGCGCATGACAGGTACATGAAAATAAGCACCAGCGTACCGCTAAACCCTATCCAGCCGTTTGTACTGGCAGTTACCAATACCAGGGCTATAATGGTTTGAGTGATCAATGCAGTTACGATCAGCTGCTCACTCTTATACTTTCTGAGCATTACACTATTCACCTGCCCTGCACCTATCAAACCCGCTGCCAGCAAAGCAAATATGAGACTATATTGCGTGCCGGACACCTTAAAGATCTCCAGGAATACGTTGGGCGAACCCGCTACATACGTCAGCAATCCCGCAAAGGAAATAGCCCCGGTTAAAGCGTAGGTGGTAAACCGCGGCTCCCGTACTACGGAAAGAAAGCTGCGTGTAATAGGCCCCGGTTTCAAAGAGTAGCTGGGATCCGGTGCGCTGCTTTCCGGCAAGCCCCAGAAAGCGGCGGCCAGTATTACTGCAGCCAGCGCGGTAAGAATTATAAAAATGTAATGCCAGCCCAGGAACTCACTTACATACCCGCCAATGGCCGGCGCCAGCATGGGCGATGCGCCTACTACCAGCAGCAGCATGGAAAATACTTTTGCATTATCCTCAACCGGAAACAGGTCGCGCACCATAGCGGTAGAGGCTACGGTGGCTGCACAGCAACCTAATGCCTGCAAAAAGCGCAGTACGATCAATGCCTCTACAGAGGTAGCCATCACACAACCCAATGATGCCAGCAGGTATACCAGCAAGCCTATATGTAAAGGACGCTTACGGCCAAAACGGTCCAGCAGCGGGCCATACAGCAGCTGCCCGGCAGATACGCCAATAAAAAAGCTGGATAAAGAAAGTGCTACCGCTGCAATATCGCTATGCAGGTCTTTGGCAATTGCCGGGAAACCCGGCAGGTACATATCAATAGAAAAAGGCGCCAATGCTGTCAAGGCGCCTAATATGATGATGAGGAAGAAATATCTGCTCTTGGTCATAATGCCCGGGTATTGGTTATACTTCACAAAAGTACACAAGGTATATTTGGGAGGTATGTACCAAATCCCGGTATTAATTGTACTTATACCGGATCGGTTTCCCTAGTTTTCTGATTGATATTCAGGCGCCGGTATGGGCACTTTATTTCCTGCAGGTTGGTTCAGCTTGTTACTTTCCTTCACTTTCACCGGTACGCCGCGTATATCCCATACAATACCCAGCGCGCCTAAGGTGCGGATAATATAGTACGTGATATCAATTTCCCACCAGTAAAAACCCTGCTGGGCAGCGCTTTGATAATAGTGGTGGTTGTTGTGCCAGCCTTCGCCCAGCGTTACCAGCGCCAGCACCAGGCTGTTGCGGGATTGATCGCCGGTTTTATAACGCTGCTTACCGATCTTATGCATCAGGGAGTTGATGGTAAAGGTGCCGTGAAACAGTATGATGGTGCTCAGGAAAAAACCGATCAGCAAGGTAGAAACCCCTGCGCCCCAGTCAAAGAAGCCGGTACCGTTCACTTTGTTACCTACCAGGTATACTGCAATGGCTAAAATTACCGGTGGTACAAAATGGTATTTGTTGAGCCAGTACAGCTCCTTATGCTTCATATCTTTGATAAGCTCGTAACGGGTGGGCTTGTATTCAGGCCCCATGATCCAGCCAATATGCGCATACCAGAAACCATACAGGTTTGCAGAGTGCGGATCTTCCGGTGTATCGCTATGCTTATGGTGAACGCGGTGATTAGCAGCCCACCACAGCACCCCTTTCTGAAAGCTGCTTTGCGCGCCGCCTGCCAGTATAAACTGGAAAAAGCGCGATGTTTTAAAAGCGCGGTGTGAAAAATACCGGTGATAACCGCCGGTTACAAAAAACATGCGTACTACATACAGCGCCGCGCACAAGATCCAGTCAAACGCTGTTACATGTGTAAAGAAAGCCAGTAAAGGTATCAGGTGCATGCCCATGAAGTCCATCTCATGCAGCCATTTAGGCCGCTCCCTGTGTTGTTTTGTGATGTTCATTATTCAAAAGTAGGATGATAGTTTCTTTTATCCAATGATTTAAATCATATGGTAACGTACTGTTAAGATATGGTTCATTTATAAAATTAGTACATATCCGGGTTATAATAAGGGATTAATACACTTTGATGTAAATAAATTACCATAGAATTACTTTATTTTACGTCAAATCCCGGATACCTGTGAAACACACTATCACTACCCTTGCGTGCGCTGTTATACTGGGCGCATGTTCCGCACCTGCTGCACCGCCCGTTGCCGCTACAGACAGTACTGCTGTTGCTAGCACCTCACCGGAACAAAATGCTGAAGGTCTTTATAAAGGCGATTTTGGCGGCGCGCCTATTTTCATCACCATCAACTATACCAGCCAGAATCACCTGGCAGGCTATAACGTACATAAAGGTTTGCGGCGCAACCTGAGCGGGGCGCTGAAACAGGAAGGGGATAGCTGGGTGGTAAGCCTGAATGAGCCCGGTGATCATCCGTACGACGGGCATTTTGAGCTGGTGTTTGATAAAGGGTTCACTACAGCCAAAGCGCACTGGGTGCCGTTGGACAAGAAAACCCTGCAGGAAAAAAGCTTTACACTAAGCCGGGTAAAACATACTGACGGCACCGAAGATGCCAGTGTACTGAACTATCCCTTTACCAGTGATCAGGGTGAGATGTACTTTGATGAAGATGGCAGCTGCCTGTTCGATTATTATCCCAAGCTAACTGACACCACTAATGCTGAACAATCCATTACACTGAAAGGCACCTGGGAACAGCGGGGCGATACCATACGGGTGAACTGGCAGCCCAATGAACAATTCCCTAAACGTAACAGCATTTTCATTTTACAGTTTGACGAGGATAAAAGATATAGTACCGGCCTGGAAGGAGAAGATATTATCTTCAATAAGATGGTGGCCGGATGATGCTGCAATACATGAAACGCGGTTTCCTTCTTGTATTTACTGCGTTTATACTCTACGGTACCTGGTTAATGCTGCGCCTTAGCTGGCCCTATACATCCCTTAACCGGTACACGGATTTTCTGATGACCAAACAATGGGTGTATCACATTCGCCACTGGCGGCTAAGCTTTTATACCCATGTGTTCATTAGCTGTGTGGTATTAGTTACCGGGCTGCTGCAGTGCAGCTGGTATTTGCTGAAAAAATATCCGCGCCTGCACCATACTTCCGGAAAAGTATATGTGTTAACGGTGCTTTGCCTGAGCGGCCCCAGTGGGCTGGTCATGTCGTTTTATGCAAATGGCGGAATAGCCGCCCGTATTAGTTTTGTGCTGCTCTCCTGCTTATGGCTGGGCAGTACGTATATGGGATGGCGTTATGCCCTGAAAAGACGCTGGCAGCTGCATGGCCATATGCTGCTGCGTAGTTATGCCTTAACACTTTCAGCGCTTACATTAAGGCTGTATGCTTACCTGATAGATGTGTTCAATATTCCCCTGCATCCTAAAGATGCCTACATTCTTATTTCCTGGTTAAGCTGGACGCTGAACCTGTTGTTCATGGAAGCCTGGATCCGTTTTTTTCTTAAAAAGAGAATGGCCGGGCTATTAACGCATACCCAGTAAGGCAGGTTGTTTGGCGAAATGCCCATCGGCTTCCAGCACATAGTATTCCTTATCCAGCTCTTTCATTTCCACGATCTTATTATTTTCAAACCCGGCCTCATACGGATCTTTCTCATATTGCATCTTAAACCAGACTACCTGCACATCTCCATTGGCTTTGATGGTGGGGATCCGGTAAGGATCCTCCAGTTTTTCACGCCCGCCTATTAGCATTTTTTGTATGAGCTTACCTTTCATGGTATAGCTGCATATGTAATACAGGGGATCGGCCTCTGAATCGCCCAGCTCTTCCCGCGATGCATAAATGATGGTACGCACACTATCCGTACTTTTTACCAGTCCAACATGATAGAATTCATTCCCTACCTCACGTGAAAATTTTTCATCGCGCATTTCAGGTATATAACGCTCAAAGTCATACGAAATGTAATGGTCTCTCAGCGTGAGCGCATATTCCTTGTCCAGCACAATGGGCAGGTCCAGCACCTCAAATTCCCTGCAAAAGAGGTTCCACTGCAGCTTTTCGGGATCTGTGGCGCCACCAAATGCGCTGATAACAGTGTGCCGAAAATCCCATTGATAGGCATCCCGTAAATTTTTCAGGTCCGGGTCGTTGAGTATATTTTTCAGATTGCTGTACCCAAATTCAATAGCCGATACCAGGTAGTATTTTGCTTTTTCGTTATGCCCTAAGCGGGAGTAGGCGCAGGCCTGGTTATATAAAACCTTGTGCAGGGGCGTATAATCCAGCAGCTCTGCGATAGTATAGGCGCTGGTGGCTTCCAGCGGCTCATTGTTATCCAGCAGGGCATTGCCTAGTTCATAATAGGCTTTGGCCTGTGGCTGCAGCAGTATAGAGTTTTTAAACAGCGTAATGCTGGCCGCCGGGTTCTTTTTGTTGCGGTAAGTGTCAATGGCTTGCAGAAAGATCTTGTCGGCCTCCTTATGTGTAACGGCGCTTTCTTTTAATACCAGCTTTACCGTATCCCGGTTATAAAGGGATGAAAGCTGTAAATGAACAGCGCTGTTGTTTGCAGCAGTATGGGTAGTGGTTTGGTGGCATGCAGCTAAACCTGCGCTCAGCAACAATAGGGATAAATAACGCATAACCGGAAATGATTAGGGTATAAATATAAATAGAATTTGTTTAATGTGTGGGGTATAAAAAAGCGGATGGCAGTTTGAATACCATCCGCTTTTTACTGAGCCAACCATGGGATTCGAACCCACGACCTACAATTTACGAAACTGTTGCTCTACCAGCTGAGCTAGGTTGGCAGCTGGCTACAAATTTAACGAACCCTTGCGGATTAATAACAGCAGTCCGGAAATTTATAATTATTGCAGGCAGGGATCAAATAACATAGCAGTACACAGGCAGTGCTTATGATCTTTGGCAGTAAGTATAGGATAGTTCACACAGCTTTTACAACCTTCCCAGAAAGCAGGGTCCTGCGTAATATCAGCATAGGTTACCGGTATAAAACCCAGGCGGGCATTCAGCTTCATCACCGGCCCGCCGGTAGTGATACCAAATATGCGGGCCTGCGGGTAACGTAAGCGGCACAACGTAAACAGTTGCTGCTTTATAGCCGCTGCCACGCCCAGGCCGCGGAAGGCCGGCGCTACTATCAGCCCGCTGTTGGAAATAAATTTCCCCTGCTCCCACTCCTGCAGGTAAGAGAAGCCGGCCCATACCCCTTCTTTTGTAAAGGCAATCACTGCCTTGCCCGCCAGTATTTTTTCTTTGATCATTTCAGGGCTGCGTTTGGCAATGCCCGTACCGCGCGCTTTGGCGCTGGCTTCCATTTCTGCTGCTATGGGCAGCGCAAAATCCGCATCGGCCACACCGGCCAGGCGGACCACTATATCCGGACTTTCCATTTATTGAGGATTGATCTGTGTATGCCCGCTTAGCTGCTGTTGTATAAACTGGTTATACAGGGAAGCGGGTATCAGTGAATATAATTTTATGCGGTTCACCGCATCTGTAACAGGTATAGCAGATAATGCCGGTAAAAAATGCGCTTCAATAGCGCTTTTCACTACTGCATTACCCCGCTCATACAGGCGGCCGGCCAGCTGCAAACAAGGCATAGCCCGGCTGTAATGCCGCTCCCGTAACTGCTGCAGGGTATAATTGCTAAGGCAGCTAACTGTTTCGTATATATGAAAAACAGCCGGGAACTGGTGCAGCGCTTTGCGTAATACCGGTACGGTATCTTCTATCAGTGCAGGTACTTCATATTGATTGATCATAACATACTTTTTAATGCTTCAGGAATTGCACCAGTAACTGTGCCAGTAAGCCCAGGGCTACCGCACCCACCAATAGGTAATACATGGTTTTGGATGCTGGCGCCGGAATTTTCTTTTGCGGATGCATATAGATCGTTTTCCCCTGGTATGCCAACCGTGTTCCAATTTGTAACGCAGCTGCACCAGTATCGCCCCAAACCTTCTACAGCACATCATTACAGCCGCTCTGCCGTAAACAGTATATAAGTCCTGCCCGCCCTTGACCCTTCCGTTTCTGTAAACGGTTTTCCATTTCTGAAAACAGGCATCCATGTTGTATGGGTTTTAGAAAGATTGTTATGAGAAAATCGCGCACCCCGGCCTGCTACATAGGTACCTCCGGGTGGAGCTATAAGCACTGGAAGGGGGTGTATTACCCCGAGAAGCTGAAGCCGGTGGATTACCTGCAGTTTTATAGCCAGGAGTTTGATTGTACGGAAATTAATACCAGCTTTTACCATCTGCCCAAAGAACCAACCGTGCTGAACTGGGCAGCAAAAGTGCCCCCCGGCTTTTTATTCTGTCCCAAGCTAAGCCGCTACATAACCCACTTTAAAAAGCTGCATGACCCGGCAGAAGGGATGGAGGTATTTTTTAAGATCTTCGATCCGGTCGCAGAACGGCTGGGACCCGTTTTAATTCAGCTGCCGGCCCAGGCAAGCTTTAATGCGGGCGTGGCGGAGGAGTTTTACCAGCTGCTGTCTACCACCTATAAGCAATATGATTTTTCAATTGAAGTGCGGGATAAAAGCTGGTTCAGCAAGCAAAGCCTGGATCTGATGGAGCAATATGGAGTGGGGTTGGTAATAGCTAATTCCGGTAAACGCTTCCCTTATAAGGAGGCGGTCACTGCCCGGCATATTTACCTGCGCTTTCATGGCCCGGCGGAATTATATTCCTCCAGCTATGCAGCCCTTACGCTGCGGGCCTACGCACGTAAATGCGCCAAATGGCTGCAGGAAAAACACCAGGTATGGATCTTTTTTAATAACGATGTGCATATGCATGCCATAGAGAATGCACGTACACTTAAAACCATGCTGGCTGAGGAGCAGGATAAGTTGTGAAGGAAAGTTGGTAGCTACAAGTAAAAATATGGATGAAAGGCCGTACCCTTCAGTTGCCAATTGGTAACCGCTGCTGCAAAACAATGCTTTTTACAGGTGAACGGCTTTCGAAAACGGGAATTTGATTTACGTGATCGGGAATTTATGTGGTTCTCAGCTGCTGGCAGGTATTTAATGGCTGCGCTATTGCAGTGCTATTGGTATGCTTCCCCCCTAAAACAGCCCTTTTTCCCTACTAACATCCCAGTGCAACTCTACCCCCCTACATAAAACCCTACCCGTTTTACCACCCGGTTTATTCCTGTAAGGTTTAACCCAAAACCCCGACCCGAATTGCGCACGGGTTGCACCCGAATATCATCCGAATTACCGGGCCATTTCTACCGGTCTGGGGCCTGCTGCCACACAATGGCCATCATCTACCTCTTCCCCTTCATCTATTACATCCCCAGCCCGCCCAGCATACCGCCGGCTAAACCTTTCATCTCGCTTTCCCAGAGGTTTTCCGCATTTTTCAGGGCCCGGTTCAGGGCAGTTATCAGCAGGTCTTCCAGCTCCTCCTTGTTATCCGGGGCCAGTAAATGATCGGCAATGGTAATGTTCTTTACTTCGCGGTTGCCGGTTACCGCTACCTTTACAGCGCCGTCGCCCGCTTCACCATCCACCGTTACATGGGCCAGTCTTTCCTTACCTTCTTCCATTTTTT
>Ga0102590_1002830_pt1 | contig 19093 bp, 10 predicted proteins | sample AraplaMF_Col_mMF_FD_76859 | JGI IMG/M metagenome (GOLD analysis project Ga0102590, IMG submission 76859) | Arabidopsis root microbial communities from the University of North Carolina, USA - plate scrape MF_Col_mMF | ecosystem: Host-associated > Plants > Roots > Endosphere | place: USA...
GTTTAGATTCTGGATTAAACGTTTTTTCGGTTTAGATTTTGGCACAAAATAGATTAGATTTTGGCTTTACTCTCGTCATTTTTACCCAATAGCAGATGCAATATATAAAATTAGCAGGAAAACATCACGTACAATTAAAATGTTATAAATGCTGCGTTGATACGACAGGGTTACTTCTTTAGATATTGACTATCAATTCTATCATATGTAGCACTGCAACTATATGACATGATTAAAAAAGGAAGCGGGGAGTTCCCTGCTTCCTTTTTTAATTTATAACGATTCCGGCTACTTAGTGTTCGTCTTCCAGGAAACCAGATCTCATATGTCCGGAGAATGTGTAAGTCAGATTATCCGGATCATCATCAAACTTCGCTTCAAAGTAGATACTGTCTACCACGGCGCCAGACTCGGTAGTAGATACATGTTGTATCACCTTACCATTGCTGATCGTTACCTTGGAATCATAATAACCGTTCTGTGCGTTGGCAGTCGCGAAAGTAAGGCCTCCTCCGTCAAACTTTGCCTTTACCTTGAACTGCCAGAAATTTTCCAGGTCGTCTACCCAAAGGCTGTCGTTATTAGCGGCAGTGTTGTAGGTCATTATCTTAATGTAGTCTGTGGTATTGCCGTCGTAAGTCACTTTTACAAACCACTCGCCAGACAGCTTCTCAGCGCCGGTGCCACCAGGATCGGGCAGGTCTTTGGAGCAGGAGCTGAAAGTGCCGATCCATCCAAGTAATAGCAGAAGATATATAGTTACTCTTTTCATGTTTTAATGTTTTTTAGTAAAACCCTGATGATTATTATGGCACTTTCGTCCATACTTTTTCCAGTGTAAGCGTACCGGGATAGTCCAGGCGTGTAATGGTCCAGGTTATTTTGCCACCGGCATATACACCCGGATCACTGGCTACCACGCGTTGTCCGCCAAGATCCTGCAGCGGCAGGTGCAAAGTGGTTCCGTCTGTGCAGAAGAACAATGCGCCGATCACTACCACACTACCGCCTCCCCAGCAATTGGAAGTGTAGAAGAGGCCATTAGATATCTTGGTGATAGTAGCCGCCGGAGACGTGCTGGATACATAGTTGCCTGAAAGGTCTACAGCAGGATCAGGCGCTTCCGGCAATACCCCTACGTAACGGTTTACGCTCTTGGCAAATCCGTCTTTGTTAACAGCTGTGTAAGTAAGCTTATAGATACCGGAAACATTTGTATTCACGGTACCGCTCACTTTAACATCCACCGCTTGCCCGTTCTCTGTAGCCTTTGCGCCGGGATCAGTAAAGGCCTGGCCTTTTACGATGCCCATATACTCGTTTCCGTTGAGCGCAAGATCTACGAAGAAGGTGATCTTTGATTCGCCTATCTGGGTATCTGTGATGGTGACATCGGGATCTTTCTTACATCCCCCCAGCAACAATATAACCAGGAAGCTGCAGCCAAATTTTATGATAGATAGTTTCATGATCATACTGTTTTAAGTTATTTAATGGCCCACCAAACAGGGGTTGTAGGAGGTACCAGGGCCGGTACATTAGGATTCGCGCGTATTTCACTGTCAGGGAATACGAAGCGTTTAATGAATTGCCCGTTGGTAACCGCATTCTTCGGATATACCCAGTACCCCGGCGTATAATTGGCAGCCCAGGTTTTACCGTCTGTAGAGTTACTATATACGGCACTGGTCTTGGGGAAACCGGTACGATTCTTTTCAAAGAAGGCCTCCAGTGAATGGGAATTTGAAAGAGATGCCCATTTCTGTACAATGATCGCTTCCAGTTTTTGCGCCAGCGTTCCTGTGGCAGGATATGCATAATCGCCTGTCAGCAAGGCGCCCGGAGTGAGGCCGACCTGTGCAAAAGCGGCGGTAACACCAGCATCATATAATTGCTTACCGGTAGTACCATTAGGTCCGGTACCGTTAAAATACCTTTCCACTGCTTCCGCCTGCAGGAAGTAGGACTCTGCTTTTGAAATGAAATGCACAGGAGAGGTGGGATCAATAAATAAATTGGATGCGCTACCCCAGGGATTGGTGGCGGGATTATTAAAGTCTCCCTGGTTAATGGCAAGCGGTCCGCCTGGCCCAACGGTAAAGTACTCATTCACACGCGGGTCGGCATGTGTTGCCAGCCAGCTATAGAACGTCATGCTCAAACGTATATTGGTGGTGGTGTTCAGGCGGCGGAAATTCTCTTCATACAAAGGGTTGCTTTTATCTGGCTGGTCTATGTAAAAGGCCAATGCAGCATCTTCTTCGAGAAAGGTTGCACCTTCTGTGTACAGTTTTCTGACACCCGCAGCAGCATCGCTCGATTTAGCATTGATCATGCGCAGATACATTTTCAGCTTCAGGGTATTGGCAAAAGCGATCCATTTATCCAGCAGGAATGGTTCATCTTTTCCCACGGGAAATACTACATCACTTGTACCGGGCAGCGTATTGCTCCTTGCCGTAAAATCTTTGGAGAGCGCATCATCTATCTCTGCCAGCAGGGCAGTATAAATGACATCGCCCGCATCAAATTTAGGCGTAAGGTTAGCTTCGCCCTGTGAGGCTTCAGAGAAGGGCACCTGGTCGTAGAGGTCTACCAGCACCGAGTAAGTGTATGCCCTCATTACGGTGCCCATCAGCACAAAGTTCCAGTCCTCTCTTTCCTTAGCGATCTTGATCAGGGTTGCATAATCTGTCAGCGCACCGGAAAACAGTTCATTCCAGCTGCCATTAAAATCTGCACGCGTAACCTGGTAGGCATCTATATTCTTGTACTGGTTGGAGGCGACGCTTTGTGTCCACAGCTGAGACCATATGCCGCCAACGATAGCCAGTTCACCGCCGATGCGGCCGGCTGTATAAGCTACTGCTGAAGGGAACAGCAGGTTAGGCTCGGCATTCGCAAGTGACGGATTATTGGGATCTGTATTGATGTCCAGCTCCTTTTTGCAGCTACCGGCCAGCATAGCTGCCGATAACAACATGGTATATATAATCAGCTTCTTCATAATGCTCTTAACTTTTAAAGTTTAAAAAGTCAGTTTTAATGCAACGCCCAAACTTCTTATACCGGGCGCTGCGCCCAGTTCCAGCCAGTCGGATGTTAATGCATTACCTCTGTTAGCGATCTCAGGATCTATAAAGAGGTTGTCATCCGGCGTCCATATCCAGAGATTTCTGCCATAGAAGGTGATCTGCGCCTGGTCGGCCCGGATCGCACGTGCATACTTGGAAGGCAGGGCATAGCTGAGGGTCACCTCGCGCAGCTTTAAGAAGTCTCTTTTGATAATGTTCTGGCCGTAGGCATAAGCCTTATTGGAAGAGATATACCAATATGCGTTATAGTTAGCGTAGTCGATCGGTGTAGTGTTCTCTACATAACTGGTCTTTCCGGAACCGTCAACTATTTCGTTCACTGAATTAGGTACAATAAAGGGGCGGCGGTCGTTATAAGTAGTACGCCATGCGTTTCCTACAAAGTTTGTCAGCTCTGAGGTATTGGAGTACATAACACCACCTTTGCGGTAATCCAGGTTAAACCCAAGGGACACGCCTTTATAGCTGAATGTATTCACCAGGCCCATTACAAAATCGCGCTGGGTATCGCCGTATCTTACATCAGTGTCGGAATCCACATACAACCCATTGGTGGCATTAATAATGGGTCTGCCATCAGGGCTCAACTTAGGCCCTATACCTTCAATCACACCCAGTGGCTGACCTTTGATGGCCACAAATTTCATATCACGGAAGAAAGTCAGTTGATACCTTTCCACCCCTTCCGGCAGGTTGAGCACTTCATTCCTGTTTCGGGCAAAGGTGTAGGTAAAGTCCCAGTTAAAGCCATCTCCCCGGAACGGGGCTACGTTCAGTGACAGCTCAATCCCTTTATTCTGGATCTCGCCAAAGTTAATAGTGCGTGTTTTATAACCGGAAGACGGCGCTATATCAATTGCGAGGATCTGATTAGTGGATTTTCTGCTGTACCATGCAACATCAATACCGATCCGGTTATCCCAAAACCGCAATTCTGTACCCAGCTCAAGCTCCTTGGTAAACTCTGGTTTCAGGTTATTGTTACCGATACGGTTACCTACTGAGAATGCGCTTATCCCGCCTACCGGGAAGGTCAGGTTACCGAATCCGGTAATGATATCAGCAGGCACTAATACACTGTTTAGCAGGTATACTGCAGCGTCGTTACCTGTTTTACCATAACCTGCCCTGATCTTGGCGAAAGAAAGTCCTTTGGGATCTGTTTTCAGGAGATCGGTTAATACAAAGGATGCGTTTACACCAGGGTAGAAGAAGTTATTTGCATTAATGGGCAATGTAGAAGACCAGTCATTTCTTGCATTGAGGGTCAGGAATAAATAATTTCTGAAATTAAGCGTTGCCTGGCCGTATAAGCCGAACAACCTGCGTAGGGTCTCGTCCGTGCTTGTTTTTGGCGGGTTTGACGAGTTGCTCACATTGTAGTAACCGGGAATAGTGAGTCCTTCGATACTGGAGAAATGCGTACGTGTACCTCTCTCATTGAAGTTAAAACCGATGGTACCGTCAATAGAAAAATCATCATTGATCTTGGGAGACAGCAATAACATCAGGTCCGTGTTATACTCTCTGGCGTTAGGGCTGATTTCCCCTACGTAGCCGATATCCGCCTGGCGGATAGAGCCTGCAGGATTAGCACCGGCGTTCCAGCTGCCTACCTTCGGCGCATTGATGGCCTTCCAGTCTTTCAGGCGGGCATTTGTAATATCACCGCCAACACGCCATAACAGGTTTACCCATGGAGTAAATTTATAGCTCATTTCAAAATAACCGAAAACGCGATCGCTGTAATACCTGTTCCCATTTTCATAAATGGGGAAATAGGGATTTTCGGCGTAAGGCGTAAAATAGTTATCTACATCATAGAACTTATTATGGTAATCACGGCCGTCGGTGATCACATGGTCGCGCGGTATCTGCATGATCTCCTGGAAGGGAGTAGCGCCGCGCTCATCACCAAGGTCTGTTACATAACGGGATGTTCTCTTAATATAATTCAGGGAAGCAGAAAGAGAGAAATTACCAAACTTGGTAGAAGCTCTCAGACCGATGTTATTACGGGTCAGGTAATCAGCAGTGGTGGGTATTACACCATCGCTGGTAACGTTACCCAGAGAAAGCAGGAAAGTACTGGTTTCATTGCCGCCGCTGATAGCCACGGTATTATTGAATTCTGTACCAATGTCATAAAAATCCCTCATGTTATCCTTCACGGTAGAGAAGGGTTTCAGAAGCTGGGAATTATCTACCACGGCGCCCCATAAACGTTGTTTGCCATCCATGCGGGGCCCCCAGCTGCCATTTTCTTCGTAAGCGAAGTGACCACTCCAGCCCTGACCAAAAGTATTCTGGAACTCGGGTAATATGCCGACTTTAGAGAAGGTAGCCGCACTGTTCACTTCTACCTTTATCTTGCCGGACTTCCCTTTCTTGGTAGTGATCATTACAACGCCATTGGCTGCACGGGAACCATACAAAGAAGTAGCGCCGGCGCCTTTCAATACCGTTACACTTTCGATATCATTGGGATTCAGATCGCTGATACCGTTACCAAAGTCAAGACCATTACTGGTAGCATCCGGATTTCTGTTAGCGAGCTGCTGGTTGGTAACAGGTGCACCATCTACCACAAATAAGGGCTGTACGTTACCACTCAGCGAAGTATAACCGCGCAGCACAATTTTAGAAGAAGCACCGGGCTGTGAGTTCAGTGTTGAAATATCCGCACCTGCTACACGGCCTTTAAGACCGTCCAGCGGGCCGGTGGGAGATACCCGGGTGATCTCGTCATTCTTAAGCGCGGTGGCTGCGTAACCTACAGAGCGCTTCTGACGTGCGATACCTAATGCGCCCGTGATCACCACCTCGCTGAGGTTCTTGGTGTCCTGGTCCAAAGTGATATCCAGTGTGCTTTCCTGGCCTACCGGAACTTCTCTTGATGCAAAACCGATGTTCCTGACAATCAATACGGGGTTACTTCCTGAAACATGTAATTTGAAATTTCCACTCTGATCAGTTGTGGTACCTGTTGTAGTGCCTTTTACCTGGACTGTTGCGAACGGTATGGGGACTCCGTCACGTCCTGTTATCCTCCCCGATACCTGACGCTCTTGGGCGTACGCCAGGCTAAACATTACCATAAGCATGGTAAAAACGAGTAGCGCTTGTTTCATAAGCGAGAAGAAGATTTTGGTTGATGAAAATTGTTAACAATAATAATTTACGTAAAAAAAAGCAGACCGGTATTATAAAAAGAGAAAATAGTATCATATAAGTTCAAGTAAGTCATAATATAACAGATAAAGGATATGTATTATAGAAGTAAAATGCAATACTGATGCGGATGTAAATCATTAACATAACATTAACTTTTAGCGAATAATATTTTTTTCGTAGGTTATTTTGCAATTGCATAAAAAAAGACTGCCTGCCGTGTGGCAGACAGTCTTATTCTTATCATGTAGATCTATTTCAGTAAGTTATCTTACTGCACATCCCACCACACCCGCCTGAGCATGGTGGTATTTTTGGGGGCATTGGTATTATATCGCTGCTCGCTACTGGGATATAACAATGAACGCGGCAATTGGCCCCCTAAGGTATTTCCCTGAGGCGCCTTTAATACCGGAATAGCTGTCCTCCGCCAGTCTGTCCATATTTCAGGACTTAAGAAAAGGGCTATATACTTCTGCGTCATGATGTCGTTCAAAGTGATGTTGGCAGCAGTTCTGGACACCTCCTGCAAATAAGCATCCGTACCAACTGTTCTTGACAGGTTGGCCCTTACCGCTTCATTATAGGCCGCAGCAGCGGCTGTCTTGTTATTATTCCTGAACTGCAGCTCCGCTTCTATGAATTTCAATTCATCATACGACATGAAGTAGACAGACGCATTTGATGCGCCATACAGGTCACCCAGCAATGTACTGTCTGAAGGATCATAATATACAGCGTAGCGCGGGTCTTTCGCTTTGTACAGCAGATCGTTGAGATAACCGTTAAACGCAATATCCCCACGTTGCGTATTGAACTGGTACCAGGGCGCCTGTGTAGTAGTAGCGGTGGTGCCAACGAATTTTACAAATGCGCCTTGCCCATCTTTGAACCCTTGGGGTATTTCGTTCAATGCTGGTTGTACAGTGGCCGGACTCACTTTTACCAGGTGCAGATAGAACTTTGCTTTTAAAGCATGTGCAAAGCGTACCCACAGATCAAGGTTACCACCAAACATCAGGTCATCCTGTGTACCGGGCTGAAAGGGGCTACCGTCATCAACGGTCAGCGATGCGATCGCCTCATCCAGCAGTTTCTGCAAGGTATCATATACCTGTTGCTGCGGATCATATTTGGGTTGCGTGTTTGCCAGCCCCTGGAAGGCCTGGGTATAAGGCACATCGCCCCAAAGGTCTGTTACCTCTCCCAGGTTACTGGCCATCAGGATCTTTCCCACTGCTGCATAATGCAGTTGTTGCTGATCCGTAGCCGTATCTATCATAGCTTTTATATCATTCATGATAGCGCCGTAAAAACCCGCGTACCACATGTTGTCTACATCATCCGGTGTTACGGTGTATAGGGAATGATTATAGGCCTGGTTGGCAATACCTGTACTTTGCTGCATGAACAGCGAAGCAAAGCGCGATGCGTCCCCGCCCCATATATAGGCGCTCTTTAAGATGGCGCCGGGCAATATAGCAGAAGGCGCAGGATTCTTCAGCTGTGAGGGATCATCGTTGATCCCCGTGTAGAAATATGATTTCTTACACGCGCTGAAACAGAGCAGCATTAGCAGCGCGGGTAGTATATATCTGGAATACCGTATCATGGTCATGATTTTTAAGATTAAAACCTGGCTTTTACATTCAGTCCATAACTGGCGGTGCCTGGCATGTTGAAATAATCAATGCCCTGTGCGTTGGTAGCGCCCGTAAGACTGGTTTCCGGGTCTATGCCATTATAAGGCGTCCACAGGATGATGTTACGTGCAAATGCTGCGACGGTGATGCCTTTGATAAAATGTGAACTGGCAAAAATAGAAGAGCTGAGATCGTATGAGAGACTGATCTCCCGCAGCTTTACAAAAGAGGCGTCATCTATGAACGTTTCTGATTGCCCGCCAAAGCCGCCGCCGTTGCCCAGGTACCAGGCTTCATCCAGCGCAGCTTTCACGTCATTGGTACTACCTGCACCTGCTTTTTCAGCACCACCTTCAAAATGTACGATATTACCCTGCGGATCTAAATGTCCCATCACACCAGGGAAAACCGTTTGCTGGCCCCTGTTCAGCGTAACGGCAGAAGTGCCTATTGCCATGAGCGAGCCGCGGGTGCCGTTCCAGATATCGCCGCCGTGCTTCCAGTCAACCAACGCGTACAATGAAAAACCTTTGTATGTAAAAGTATTGCCTACACCCAGCAGGAACTTCGGATTAGGATTACCGATGCGGGTTTGATCAGGCGATACGATCGGGTACCCGTAGTTACTGTTGGGATCATCACTGATCACCATTCTGCCCTGGCTATCCCTCAGGAAAGGATAACCGTAGATGATACCGGCAGGCTGACCTGGCAAATGCGCGATCACTGATCCTGTAAAGCCGTTCACGGTGATCTGATTGATACCGGGCGCCAGCGCCAATACCTTACTGCGGTTCATACTATAGTTCACAGTCACATCCCAGGTGAAATTCTTGGTGTCTATTGGCTTACCCGTTAACGTTAGTTCCACACCCTGATTCCTGATAGAACCAGCGTTCAGCGTTACATACTGATAACCGGTAGAACCTGCAATGGGAGATTGCACCAGCAGATTGGTTCCTTTGGAGTAATAGTAAGTTGCGTCCAAGCCAATCCTGTTCTTAAAGAACTGCAGCTGTGCGCCCACTTCATAAGAATTGGTTTTTTCAGGTTTCAGGTTGGGATTACCCAACACATTGTTCAGGCTGAAACCTCCGGTTCCATTATAGGGGAAGGAAATGCCCGAGGTAAACCCGTCGCCGCTGTAGGTAGTAGCCGTGTAGTATGACCTGATATTAAAGGGACCGGGATCTTTACCTACCTGCGCTGCAGAAAGCCTGAGCTTACCGAAGGTCAGCACATCGTTCTTCAATCCCTGCAGTTCTGTGAACACAAAGCCCAGACTGGCGGAGGGATAAAAGAAAGAGTTATGATCCCTGGGCAGGGTAGAAGACCAGTCATTACGGCCAGTCACTTCCAGGAACAACATGGACATATAATCCAGGTTGACATCAAAATAGCCGGATGCCCTGCGGTAAGGCGTTACAAAGTTGGCCGACTTTATAGCAGTAGCATTGTAGATGTTATTGAAACCCGGCGATGTTAAGCCGTCGCCCTGTGTATACAATTCATCCAGTTTACGTGAGTAATAGTTGTTACCCACTTTTACATCCAGCCTGAAATCTTTTGACAACTGCTTTGCATAAGTAAGAATCGCGTCTGAGTTCACGCTTTTGTAGGTATAACGGTCATCGAAAACACGGCCGCCCGGATATGCACCGGACTGGATCTCGTAGTATTGATGGCGGTTATCACTATACACATCCGTTCCTATGCGATAAGTGAATGTGAAATCTTTCAGGAAGTTGTAGTCCAGCTGTACATTTCCGATCAAACGGTTCACATTCGTCGTATAGGGATTCTTGTTGATGGTCCAGTAGGGATTGTCGTATGCTGTGGTGCGGTATGACCTTTGCAGGCCGTCAGGCATTAAGTATGCCTTAGGATCGTCAGCTTTTGTAGCGCCGTTTGAGTTGTCAAAAGAAATAGGCGTTCTGGTTAGCCCGAGCATGATGCCGGAAAGGTTACTGCCGTTTTGCGGCATATCGCCTCCGTCTGTAGTGTAATTAACACTGCTGGATACTTTTACATGCTCAGATACTTTCAACTGGCCGGAGAAAGCAACAGTGGTACGCTGATAGCTTTGCAGCGGCACAATGGAGTTCTGGTACAGATGTGATACAGACATCCTGTAAGTAGCTGCATCATTACCTCCCATAAAAGAAACCGAATTATTAAAGGTGGAGCCGGTACGGAAGAAATTCTTCATGTTATCGTATGGCTTGAAGGGAATTTTAGCCCTGGGATCTGACTTGCCTACAATATCGCCGTGTACATCGTAAGCATTGGGAACGCCTGTCCAGAAAAGTGTATCGGCCTTGGCGCCCCATGAGTAACGGTTAGTAGAACTGAACGGAGCGATCTGGCCGCCGCTTCCCTTTACATATTCATCCTGCAGTTTAGGCAGGCGGTTCACCGCATCAAAAGAAACGCCGCTGCTGAAATCTACCTGCATTCTGCCCGCTTTTCCTTTTTTAGTAGTAATGATCACTGCACCGTTCGCAGCGTCAATACCATACAGTGCAGCAGCGGCAGGGCCTTTCAGGATGGAGATGCTTTCAATATCCTCCGGGTTGATGTCTGCACCGCGATTGGTGTTGGTAGCGCCTTGCAGCAGGTTGTTCTGAGCATCTGAAGGATCGCCTGAGTAGTTCTGGGAATTGTCTACCGGGATACCATCAATAACAAAGAGCGGCTGGTTATTGCCTGTAAGGGAGTTGGTGCCTCTCAATTTAATGTAGGTAGCTGCTCCGGGCGTACCTGAAGAGGCGGTGATCTGCACACCGGCCACCTTGCCCGACAAACCTCTCAGGGCGTCGTTCTGGCCAGCTTTTGTAAGCTCATCCCCTTTTACATCCTGCACGGCGTAGCCCAGCGCCTTTTTAGACCTTTGTATGCCTAAACCAGTGACCACTACCTCCTGCAGGCTGGTCTCATCAGATGTAAGCGAGATCTCCACATAGCTGTTAGTGCCTGCAGGTATTTCCTTACTGACATAACCTACGCTCCGAATGACCAGGACCGCATCATTTCCGGGGATGTTTAATTTGAAATTTCCGTTTTCGTCGGCAGCGGCACCGGTGGAAGTGCCTTTTACCTGGATGGTGGCAAAGGGTACAGGTTTGCCGTCGCCTCCTGTTACTTTGCCCGTGATCTGGCGCTCTTGCGCGCACACGAGGGAAGTCACCGCCAATAGAATAGCGATGAGCAGTGCGTGACGTCTCATAAGCATGTTTTGATTGAGTTGTAAGTCCGTTTAACAGGGGAAATTTACGCTGAAAGCAGAAGATGGGGAATTAAAATCAGCTTAAAAAAAGAAGAGGGCGCCTCGCATTGAGACGCCCTCGCTGTGTTTATATGAACAACTTTAATTAGTCTTTCACATCCCACCACATCTTCGTTGTCACCGTCTTTAAACCAGGGAAATTGCTGTTCCTGGTAATTTCAGTGTTGGGGTACAGCATACGCTGCGGGTATAAACCGTTACCCAGTACTGACGCTTCAGATCTAACAAAGAAAGTAGGATAACCTGTACGGCGCCATTCAGTCCATGCTTCAAAGCCCTGGTTACCGCACATAGCAAAGTATTTCTGTGTGATAATTGCATTTATTTTTTGTTCTGGATCTGCAGGCCATGTTGCCACCACATCTGTAACATAAGTACCGGGCTCAATACCATATGAGGTAAAGCTGGCAGTAATCCCTTCCTGATAAAGTGTTTGTGCATTACCTGTCAGATAGCCGCGAACAACTGCTTCCGCCTGCAGGAAATAACTCTCCGCACCAGAGATCAGTTTCACCGGAGCTAGTGCAGAGTTAGGATCGCTGGCTCTTGCACCCACTACATAAGAGGGCGTGGAAATGGTTTCATCGGGAGTTGTATTAAAGCTACCCTGCGGAATGGGTGTTACAATACCGGTAGCAACTACTCTTCTGTAAAATACGATCTCACGCGGATCCTTCAGCGCTTTCATGGCATTTACACAGGTGGCGCTGGCCACCAGGTTCTGTGTACCACCCAGGCCGATCATTTCAGCATTCAGCGGGTTCTGGTTACCGCCTGTCTGGCTATAGGAGATTTTAGCGTCTTCTGTCAGGAAAGGTTTACCCTGTAATGCCTGGATACCGGCTTTTGCCTTGACTCCATCCTTTAAGGCGATACGCAGATAAGCACGCAGTTTCAGGGTATTGCCAAATGCCATCCACTGATCCATGTCACCGCCGAAGATCAGATCTTCATCGCCGGGAACAAAAGAAGAGGCATTATCGATCAATGCCTGGCCTTGATTGATGTAGCTGAAAATGCTATCATATATTTCCTGCTGTGAATCGTAATGAGGACTCAGGTTCAGGTCGCCCAGCCCGGCTTCCTTTAAGGGTGCATCACCGAATGCATCGGTGACAAGCTGCAGATCGTACGCTTTCAGGATATACGCAATAGCAGCGTATTGCTTGTATTTTTCCTGCCCTTTATAACCGATGATGATCTGAAGGTCCTCAAACGCATCGTTGTACAAAATGCCCCAGGGCCTGTCGAAATCGTTTGAGCCGGGTTGATACTGATCGATGGATTTATACTGGGAAGAGTATGGAGACTGTGTCCAGTATTGTCCCCATATGCTACCATAGATCTGGAAATGATTTCCCACCACATGTGCAATAGCAGCTTGTGCAGAAGGCAGGATCAATGGTACGTCCACTTGTTCAGGCAGGTTGGGATTATCATTTACATCCAGGAATTTTTTACATCCGGATACAGACAATGCCAATACTGCCAGCATGCCGGCTACGGACTTTGTTATATATCTTTTACTTAGCAATTTCATGTTCGATGATCTTTAGCTTTTAAAACTTAGAAAGTAACCCTCAGGTTCACACCATAGTTCCTCAGTGAAGGTTGTGCAGTAAAATCAAAACCCTGCTCATTTGTAGCACCGCCTGAGTTTACTTCAGGATCCGCATACACGTTTTCTTTGGCAGTCCACAGGGCCAGGTTGTTACCGAAGATGCCGATAGAAGCATCACCGAACGGAGTTCTGTTCAGCAGGTGCCTGGGCAGACGATAGCTCAGGCTCAGTTCACGCAGCCTGATGTAAGAACCATCAACCACATGAAGACCATCAGGTATCTTGTTGGTAAACCAATCCTGCGGATCATAAGTTAAACTGGTGTTCTCTGTATATTTACCCGGTTCGGTCTCTATAACTGAGTTTGCCCATACACGCGGATCACGGCCACCGGCAACAGTTTCAGGGGCGGTACCTACGAAGTCCATTAGAGCCTTGGTACGGGAATAGAATTTGTTACCTTGTTTAGTATCGAACAGAATGCCAAAGGTGAAGCCTTTGAAGCTCATGTTAGCGCCCCAGGATGCCTGCCACTTGGGAAGATAAGAGCCCAGGTATACCGCCTGATCTGTGAGCTCAGGCATACCATCTGATGCGCTCACTACTACACGACCCTGCGGATCGCGTTTGATAGACTGGCCAAAGAAGGTACCGTAAGGCTGACCTTTAGCTGCCACTATGGTAAGGGCGCTCAGACCACCAACTGTTACCTGGTTTACGCCACCGGCTATATCTACCACCTTATTGTTGTTCTTGGTATAAGTGCCATACAGCTCCAGCGTAAATCCGGAAGCAGTGCGGATAGGTGTGCCACGCAGGCCTAACTCCACACCATTATTCTCTACCTCGCCGGTGTTCAGTACTTTGGAGGAATAACCGGTACCAGGTGCAATAGGCACGGGCAGGATCTGATCTTTAGACTTGTTCCTGTAATAGGAGAAGTCTACGGATGCACGGTTATCAAGGAAGTTCAGCTCGGCGCCTACTTCAAATGCTGTGGTAATCTCAGGTTTGAGGTTAGGATTACCTATCTGGTTACCCCTGGTAAAACCGGGTACATCATTGAGCGGGAACGTAGTATTGCCAAAGCCGCCGGCAATATCGGTTTTGGTATAGTAGGTACGCAGCAGATACGGATCCGCATCATTACCTACCTGCGCCCAGCTGGCGCGCAATTTACCATAGCTCAGAATATTGGCAATGGATGTTCCCCGCAACAGTTCGGTGAACACAAAAGCACCGTTCACGCTTGGATAGAAGAATGACCTGTTTTCAGGAGGAAGAGTGGAAGACCAGTCATTACGGGCAGTGAAGCCAAGATACAGCATATGCTTATAGTCCAGGTTCAATTCACCGTAAACACCTACCAGGCGCCTGGTGGTACGTTCATTAAAGCTATATACCGGGCCGTTACTGTTATCCAGTGCGTACCATCCGGGTACAACCAAACCGGCGGAACGGTTAGTTTGTGTTACCAATGTATTGAACACACGTTGACGCACGTTATGACCTACCATCAATGAAACGCCAAAGTCCGGGCTGATCTGCTTTTTGGCAGTTATCATCAGATCATTTGTGATCTCGCTGAGCGTATAGTCTTCTTCACCATATTTACCAAAACTCTGACGCACATTGTCATCAGTATAGACTTTACCGTTATCATTAATCGGTAACACAGAGAACTTGGGATATTTATACCTGCGGCGATCTGTGTAAACATCTGCGCCTAATCTTTCTACCACATCCAGCCATTCCAGCGGTTTATAGCCGATGGTAAAATTGCCGGTAACACGGTCTACGTCATTCAGGTTACGATAGTTCTTCAGAATATAATAAGGGCTGATGGTGTAAGCTCCATAATAGCCATACCGCTCAATTCCGTCAGCGTCAAATAAGCCACCCATGCTATAGTAAGGGTTATTCAGATCGCCCATCTTATCAAGCGGAATATCACGGGGTGTCTGGATCACGTTATCATATACAGATCCTTCGCCCTGACCACCTTGTACAAGGTCACTGTTGATCTTGTTATAGTTGATTGATATGCTGGTAGTCACCTTATTGGTAAGCTGAGCACTACCGTTAAAACGTACACCATATTTGTTATACTTGTCATGATTGCCTGGCATCACTCCATCAGAGTTCAGGCTCGTTAATGACAGATAATAAGTGGTTTTCTCGCCGGCGCCTGACAATGATACATTATTGTTGAAGGCTGCACCTGTTTCAAAGAAATTCTTTACGTTATCTTTCTGCGCTACATAGGGCTTCTTCAGGCGTACACCATTGATAGACTGCCCCCATTCTTTCTCTGTGCCGTCAAATTTAGGACCCCAGCTGAAGTTCTCACGGGGATCGGCCTCCTGGTACCCACCCTGTCCGTAATCATTCTGGAAGTCGGGCAGTTTCAGCACGTTGGAGAAAGTAACAGAGCTGTTGAAAGTAACTTCATTCTTTTTACCAGCGCCTTTTTTACCAGTCTTCGTAGTGATGATCAAGGCGCCGTTAGAAGCGCGGGATCCATACAGCGCTGCTGCTGCAGGACCTTTCAACACGGTAATAGACTCGATATCTTCCGGGTTGATATCGTTGCCACGGTTACCAAAGTCAATACTGCTGCGGCTGTCGTCGCCGCCTGTGATGCTCGAGTTATCAATGGGCACACCATCCACTACCATCAGGGCCTGGTTATTACCACTGATAGAAGAACCACCACGGATCACGACCCTGGAAGAGCTTCCCGGTGCACCGGCAGTGCTGGAAATATTCACACCGGCTACTTTACCAGCCAGTGCATTCAGCGGGCTGGTTACCTGTGCTTTGGTTAATTCTTCGGTTTTGATCACAGGCGCTGAATAACCCAGGGAGCTTTTATCCCTGCGGATAGCGTTAGCGGTTACCACCGTTTCTGTAAGATTCCTAACATCCTGCTGTAATACTACATTTACTGAGTTAGATCCTTTCAGGGTTACTTCCTGTTCTTTCATTCCTACTGAGCGGAACACCAGGGTGGTGGCTCCATCCGGAACCTGTAGGGTGTACTCACCATCGGGGTTAGTGACTGCTCCTGTAGAGGTGCCTTTTACCACTACAGCGGCACCTATTACCGGTTGACCATCATCTGCTGATGTGACCCTGCCTTTGATGGTCCGGCTTTGTGCGAAAGCCTGACCGGCAAGGAACAACACACCAAGCAGAAGAAATAGAACTTTCCTCATAAGCTTTGTTTAGTTTTTTGTGTTGATTTATGTGCGAATAAAAAAGCCGATAAATTAAATAAGCCCCCAGGACGCTCAAAGGCGCCATTTCTTACATCAACGTCCAGTAATTTTCTTTTTTAGTCTGCTTAGCGGGGAGATGTACAGTGTCTTAATGCAATTGCATCAGTTCGCATACTGTTGAGTGTATCATTTCCTTAAGCAAATTTCCGTCTTCTTAATCTTAACGATATTTTAACCTTTCAAAATTAAGCCTATTAAGAAGACGATTGTTTGTTATAACACCTAAATACCTGGGTTCAAGAAAAGAATTAACAACGCTTTAACAGATTACCTGATTTTAACATGTTTAACTAAATACAATACAATATTGGTTGATACTATATTTACAAGATAACTTAATGGCGTTTATTTATCTAGCTATAAAAATCACAGAAAAAAATCAAGCAAGCGGTAGGAATACCGCCTGCGCTCATCAACCAAAATCTAAATCTAGATAATCCAGATTTATGATAGAAATTTGAATATGTTTCAGGACAAGCATGCCGCTTGCTTAAATTTCCGGGTTCACCACCTGGTGTATTTCAGCAATCGAACATGACCTGTCTTCAAAAAAAGCTAAGCTTATCAGGAAAGATTCAGCGTGTGTGTTTTCAACAGGTTCAGCAACACTTCATACAGATCCTCGTTCCGGTGGTTGTAACGGAACTCGCATTCTTTCAAATGCAGGTATACTGTATTCCTGTTGAGACCTTTGAACTTCGCTAAGCGATGCTTGGTAAGTCCCCAAAATGCATCAATATCATCCGCCATGGCAATATTACCGTTGGTTTCAGCAGCCACAGCGTGCTCCAGACGATACAAGCGGTAATGCCCCAGGTCCACAATATTGCTGAAATGACGTATCCGCTCGGCTGCACCTAATGTTTCCAGCACTGAACGGCCCCGTACAATAGCATGGATCATTGCCCTGCTTACATCGGGCAATATCTCTGTGTGTAACCTGTCTGCATGCCGGTAGATCCCGAACACAATAGGCTTGATAGCACGGTTCACCTCGGTCTTTACAGAAACAGCAGTATCATGACCGTTGCGATGCTCATGATGTTCATGCCGCTCATGGATGACCGGTTTTACAATGCTTTCTGCGGGCTGCTGAAGCTCGCAGTACCTGGCAATTTGCTGACGGATTTTTTTAAGGTAACTATTAACCGTTACCCGGCTCACCCCACTAATGCTAGCGATCTGGGTGGCCGTGAGATCTTCAGAGAAGAGCTTTAGGATCTCCTTAAATTTTCGCTCAGATAAGTGAGCGCCCTTTAAGTACCTGTTTTTCATTGAACAAGAAGGTTAGAATGGCATGTTAAACCTCCTACTTTTTAATGGGTATATAGCGTGCTTTTATACAAACGGCTAAATGGATGGGATGAATGCTGCTTACTAGATTATTTGAGGCAAATCCTTACTTCAAAATTCCTTCAGATTTCCTTCAAATCCTGCTAAAACAGCTAAAAAAAGAACGTTCCGGAGATCTGAATCCCGGAACGTTCCAGTTTTAGCAAGATATTTTACTTTTATTTATTGCTTCGTATCGTCCAATCCGAGCTTAGACATTTCCACATCCGGCTCATCATCCAGCGTAGGCCACAGCTCTTTCTTACGCGCCTTTTTCAGCAATGCTTTCTCCATCCATAACAGCAGGGCCGGCAATATGGTAAGGTTGGTGACCATCGCCATTACTAATGTAAGGGAAGTTAGCCAGCCCAACGATTTGGTGCCGCCAAATTCACTAAAACTAAATATCATAAACCCGGCAAACAGGATCAGCGATGTATAAATGATGCTCAAACCGGTCTCATGGATGGTCTGCTTCACGGTAGCCGAGATATCCAGGTCATGATGCGGCAGCTCCTGTTTGAAGTTCACCAGGAAACGGATGGTCACATCTATCGCTATCCCAAGGGCAATACTGAATACCAGTACGGTAGAAGGCTTCAGCGCAATATCCAGCCATCCCATTACCCCGGCGGTAACCGCCAGCGGTATAATATTAGGTATCAGCGAGATAAGGAGCATACGCCAGCTGCGGAACAGGTACAGCATGCAGAAGATGATCAGCACAAAGGCGAGCAGGATGCTTTCGGTCAGCCCGTTGATAATAAATCGGCTGCCCTCCAGGAAGATCACACTGGTACCAGTAAAAGACACTTTGTAATTAGCGGTGTCAAATATCTCATTCACTTTAGGACGCAACGAATCCAACAATACAGGCAGGCGGTGAGAGCCTACATCCGCCATGTTTACACTCAGACGGGCCACCTGGCGCGTGCTGTCCATAAAAGAAGCCACCAGCTTTGTAAAGGTGGAATTGCTGCCACCCGTGCCACGCATACGCAGGTACGGCGCCAGAAACCCGATGTCAAACTGGTTAGGCACGCTGTAGTTGCTGCTATCTCCATTATAATAGGCCTGGCGGGCAAACTTGATACCTTCAGCCACACTCAGGGGCCGCGCAAAATCTGGCTGTGCAGCGATCAGCTTCGTCAGCTCATCCAGCTTATTGAGAGATTGCAGCCCTATCACGCCGTTTTTCTTTTTTGTATCTACGGTAATTTCCAGCGGCATCACGCCCCTGAAATTGTGCTCAAAGAATTTCAGATCAGTATACAGGCGATCGCTTTTCGGGATATCATCCAGCATATAGGATTTTGGGCGCAGACGCAACATACCCAGCACGGCCGCCGCCACCGTGATCACCGTTACCAGGTACACCCAGGAACGGTATTTGAACACCAGGTTGGTTAGCAGGTCAAGCACCTTCCTGAACAATGGATTATCAAGATAGCTGGTATGTTTGGTCTTCGGAGCAGGCAGGTAACTGAGCACCGCCGGCAGAAAGATGAACGAGATCAGGAAAATGAACATGATGTTGGAGCCGGCCACCACACCAAACTCCTTCAGCAGGGGGCTCTTGGTAAAGTAGAACACTCCAAAGCCTATTGCAGCAGTAATATTGGTGAATAGCGTTACAATGCCCATACGCTGGATCATATGCACCAGGGCCCTGGTTTTATTGGCATCCCGGGCATACTCCACATGGTATTTATTCAGGAAGTATA
>Ga0102590_1002834_pt1 | contig 19065 bp, 20 predicted proteins | sample AraplaMF_Col_mMF_FD_76859 | JGI IMG/M metagenome (GOLD analysis project Ga0102590, IMG submission 76859) | Arabidopsis root microbial communities from the University of North Carolina, USA - plate scrape MF_Col_mMF | ecosystem: Host-associated > Plants > Roots > Endosphere | place: USA...
ACGCCTTCCTGGCTGGGACGGACATAGTAGGGCGACACCACCAGGGCCGCGTCGGCGCCGACGGCCTTGGCGTGGGCGACCAGTTCGATCGCCTCGGCGGTCGAGTTGGAGCCGGCCCCGGCGATCACCGGCACGCGACCGCGAGCGGTCTGCACGCACAGTTCGACGACGCGCTTGTGCTCGTCGTGGCTCAGGGTGGCGGTCTCGCCGGTGGTCCCGACCGGCACCAAGCCGTGCACGCCGCCGGCGACCTGGCGCTCGACCAGGGCCACGAAGGCTTTCTCGTCCACCGCGCCGTCGCGGAATGGCGTGACCAGCGCCGGAATGACGCCCTTGAACGGAGAATGAGCCATGACTTGCAATTTGCCGTGAGAAACGCGCCGCGACGGTTGCGGCCAGAGGATGGGGGCGGACAATATGTCCCGCTCCCCATGTCCCGCAACCGGTCCGTGACGCTCTGCACCGATTTGAGGACGTTTCTGCAAGGGTCAATCCGCCGCGAAGCGGTCTATAAGCGCCAATCAGGGTCGCAAGCGCCGCAAATCGGCCCCTCGTTCATCCGAAAACGGCGAGAATTCAGCCCGCTGGGCAGAGAATCGAAGGAGACGACGTTTTGGCGTCAGGGTTGGGTAAGGTGTTGCTGGGCGGATCCGCGGTGGTGGCGCTCTTCGGCGTGGCGCTGGCCCAGGATGATATCGACCTGCCCCGTGCGCCCCAGCCCTATTCGGGAAGCGCCACGCCGCAGGGCCTGATCACCACGCCGCCGACCGCGACCTACGCCACGCCCGCCGAGGCCGACGCCGCCAACCTGCGCATGGCGGTCACCAGCCGCGATCCCGCCACCATCCGCATGGCGATGTCGAGCGTCCAGGACCCACTGTCGCGCAAGATCGCCCTCTGGTCGCTGGTCGACGCCGGGGCCGAGAGCATGAGCTTCTTCGAGCTGGATCAGGCGCGCCGTGACCTGTCCGGCTGGCCGCGCGCCCAGCGCCGCGAGAACGCCGCGGAGAAGGCCCTGGTCACCTCCGGCCTGGACGCCCAGCGCATGATCGCCTGGTTCGGCGGCCGCGATCCCCAGACGGCGGAAGGGGCGATGGCCCTGGCCGCCGCCTACCAGGCCGCGGGCCGCGCCAGCGACGCGACCAACCTGATTCGCGGTTTTTGGCGCGACCAGGTGTTCGAACTCGACGCCCAGCGCGGCATGTTGGCCCGGTTCGGCGCGCTGCTGACAAGCGACGACCACGTCCGCCGCGCCGACATCCTGCTGTACGGACCGCAAGGTCCCGCTGCCCGCGACATGGTCGCCCTGCTGCCCTACGACCAGCAGGCGGCGGCCCAGGCGCGCATCGCCTTCCGCTCGAACGCGAGCAACGCCAACGACCTCTACGCCGCCCTGTCGCCGGCACAGCAGGCCCTGCCCGGCGTGGTCTTCGAGCGCGCCGCCTATCTGCGCCGCAAGGGGCTGGACACCTTGGCCCTGCCGCTGGTGGGCCAGTTCCCCGCCCCGCCGCCCAGCGGCGACGCGGCGTCCGCCATCTGGCGCGAGCGCAAGCAACTGGTGGTGTCCGCCCTGAAGAACGGCGACAGCGCCAGCGCCTACGCCGCCGCCAACGCCCGCCTCAAGGAGGGCGCCGACGCGGCCGAGAGCGAGTTTTACGCGGGCTGGATCGCCCTGACCCGCCTGAAGGACGCCGACCGCGCCGCCGCCCACTTCGCCCGCATCGCCGAGATCGGCGCCTCGCCGATCACCCGCGGCCGGGCCCTCTACTGGCAGGGCCGCGCCGCCGAGGCCCAGGGCGACCGCATCGCCGCCCAGGCCTTCTATGCCGAGGGCGCGCGCTACATCACCACCTTCTATGGCCAGCTGGCCGCCGAGAAGGCCGGGATCAAGGAGATCCGCCTCGACAAGGACCCGACGATCACCCAGGCCGACCGCGCCCGCTTCGAGGGCCGCGAACTGGTGCGGGCGGTGCGCACTCTGATGGCGGCCGGCGCGCGCGACCAGGTCCGGATCTTCGTGCTCTACATCGACGACCAGCTGCCCTCCGCCGAGGAGGAGGCCCTGCTGGTCGACCTGGCCCGCAACTACGGCGACCCGGACCTGGCCATGCGCGCGGTCCGCACCGCGGCCCAGCGCGGCTTCACCCTGCCCGAGCGCGGCTACCCGCTGCTCGACCACCTGTTCACCCCGGGACCGGGCGCGGCCGAGACCGCGTTCGTCTATTCGATTTCGCGCCAGGAAAGCAATTTCGACCCCAACGCCCGCTCCGCCCCCGGGGCGCGCGGCATGATGCAGCTGATGCCGGCCACCGCCGCCATCGTCGCGCGCCAGCTGGGCGAGAGCCACAGCGTCGATCGCCTGTCGGACCCGTTCTACAACATGCGCCTGGGCTCGACCTATCTGGGCAGCATGGTCAGCAATTTCAGCGGCTCATACATCATGGCCGCCGCCGCCTACAACGCCGGCCCGGGGCGCCCGACCCAGTGGGTCACCCTGTGCGGCGACCCACGCGGCGCGACCACCGACCCGCTGGATTTCATCGAGTGCATCCCGTTCTCCGAGACCCGCAACTACGTGATGCGGACCATCGAGACGACCATGGTCTACCGCGCCCGCCTGAACGGCGGCGTGGCGCCGCTGACCCTGTCGAGCGACCTCAAGCGTGGGGGCTACAACTATGCGGGCCCGACGAGCACGCCCCCGGGCGGCCTGCCGCCGATCGGCGGGACGTCGGCTTCGAGCGCGCCGACGGCGATCCCGCAGGGCGGCTACGTGCCGGGAACGCGGTAGCGCGGATCACATCACGTCGCGCTGCAGATAGCCGATGATCAAAGGAAAAACCGCCTGCAGCGCGATGAACGCCCACATCCGACCATAGGCCTGACGGCGCAGGCTGATCCACATCCCCAACACCCCGATCGGCGCGCATAGCACCACGCCGATAGACAGGAGAAGCCAGATCGTCTTCCAGGGCTGTGGGTCGATCGCCTGGCCGGCGTCCGGCAGATACTGGATCCGGTCCCAGACATGCGCAGCCGAGTAGGCGGTGAGCAGGGTCGCCAGCAGCGCGTAGGCGACCATTCGGATCTGCTTCATGCATCGGCCCCCATCGAATGGTCGAGCTTATGCCGGCAGACGCCGTGCGGCCAGGATCACACCGGCCGGCGTGTCGATCAAAGCGCCGTTCAATCGGAACACCGTCGCTAGAACGGCCGGTGACAGCGCTTCAGCGGGGCCGCCCTCCGACGCCACGCGACCATGATCCAACACAACGATCCGGTCGCAGGACCGCGCCGCCAGGCCAAGGTCGTGAAGGGTGACGACCACGGCCGCTCCCGCCGCCGCTTCGGCGCGCAGCAGGTCCAGGGTCAGCAACTGGGCGTCGGGGTCCAGGCCCGCCACCGGCTCATCGGCGACCAGCAGCGGGGCGCGGGTCGCCAGCAAGCGGGCCAACAGCACCCTTGCCCGCTCGCCGCCCGACATGTCGAGCACGCCGCGATCGGCCAGGTCGGAGACGCCAACCCGCTCCAGCCGTTCGCGCGCCACGGCCAGGGCCTCACTCGGCGTCAGGTCGGGCGCGCCGAGGGCGACCACCTCCACGGCCGGCAGGTTCCAGGCCAGGCGGCGTTCCTGTGGCAGGTAGCCCACCAGGCGGGCGCGCTCGACGGGGTTCAGTTCGCCGACCGGGCGACCGCCCAGCCGCGCCTGCCCTGCCTCCAGCGGCATCAGGCCCAGGCCCGCCCGCAGCAGGCTGGTCTTGCCCGCTCCGTTCGGGCCGACCACGCCCAGCACCTCGCCGGATTCGACGTCCAGGGACGCGCCGTCCAGCACCAGGGCCTTGCCGCGCCGGGCCTTGGCGCCCGTGAGGGTCCAGGCCGCCGTCACGACCGCCAGCTCCGCGCCGCCCGCCAGGCCAGTAGGGCGAAGACCGGCGCGCCGAACAGGGCGGTGACCACGCCCAGCTTCAGTTCCTGCTCGGTCGGGATCAGGCGGGCGGCCAGGTCGGCGGCGACCAGCAGCACCGCCCCCGCCAGGGCCGAGGGCCGCTGGAGCTTGCCCGGATCGTCGCGCACGGCGGCCCGCACCAGGTGCGGCGCGGCCAGGCCGACGAAGCCGATCACGCCCGCCGCCGCGACCGACGCCCCCGCCAGCAGGGCCGAGCCGGCCACCGCCGCCACCCGCAGCCGCGCCATCGGCAGGCCCGACATCTGGGCCGCCTCCTCGCCGAGGGTCAGCATCCGCAGTCCCCTGGCCGCGTAGAGACAGAGCCCCGCCCCGACCGTCATTGGGCCCAAGGCCCGCAGGATGTCCGTGAAGTCGCGGTTCTCGACCGAGCCCATCAGCCAGGCCAGCACCTCGGCGATGGCCACCGGCGACGGCGACAGGTTGAAGACCAGGGCGGTCAGGGCGCCGGCGAAGGCCGACAGGGCCACGCCGAACAGGATCAGCACCTCCGGCTCGCGAAACCGCGCCGCCAGGCCGACGACGACGCCTCCGGCCGCCAGCGCCCCGGCCAAGGCCGCCAGCTCGATGGCGCCCGGGAAGGCCGCAAGGCCGCCGGCGATGGCCAGGGACGCGCCCAGACCCGCCGTAGCCGAGACGCCAAGCACGCCCGGCTCGGCCAGCGGGTTGCGCAGCAGCCCCTGCATCGTCGCGCCCGCCAAGCCCAGGCCTGCCCCGACTAGAGCGGCCATCAGCACCCGAGGCAGGCGGATGGCCCACAGCACCTCGCCCGGCGCCGAGGCCGGGTCGGCCAGGGCCTGGTGATACTGCGCGACGCTCAGCGGGCTTTCGCCCAAGCCGACGGCCACGGCGGCGGCGGCGATCAAGGCCAGCGCCAGAACCAACTCCAGCCGACGCGGGCTCATCGCGCCGCCTCCGCCAACACCCGCGCCCCGTCGGCGGCGAACCAGGCCGAACAGCCCAGCATGGCGCCGGGCAGCGAGGCGACCACCCGTCCCCGCGTCGCCTGGCGCAGCGCCGCGTGACGCCCCGGCCCCCATCGATCGGCTCCAGCCCGGGTCAGGTCGAAGAAACCCAGCACCACCGCCTTGGGCGGGTTCAGCACCAGTCGCTCCAGCGGCGCGGGGGAGAAATAGGGTTGGGCCGAGGCGTTCGTGAAACCCGCCGCCCGCAGCATGGCGTCGATCATCGTGCTGGGTCCGGCCGTGTAGCCGCCCGGCGTCAGATAGAAGGCGGCGCGCCCCCTGCCCGCGCCGGCCGCCCCCGCCAGATCGGCGTCCATCCGCGCCAGCAGGGCCTCGCCCTCCCGACCGCGGCTCAACGCCTCGGCCACCTGGCGGACATTGGCGCGGACGCCGTCGAAATCCGTGGCGTCGCCGAGGCTGATCGTGCGTACGCCGCGCCGGGCGAGCGCGGCCGTCAGCCGGGCGTCGCCGCCCCACTGGCGCACCACGACGTCGGGATGCGCGCCCAGCACCGCCTCCAGCGTCGTCCGCCGCTTGGGCAGGCCAGCCGCCCTGGCGCGGAGGAAGGAATCCGGCGCATCGGCGCGCGGCGAGACACCGACGATGGTCTCGCGCGCCGCCAGGGCCAGGACATATTGGTCGGCGCAGGAATCCAGCGACATCACCCGTCCCGGGCTCAGCTGGGCGGCGGCGGGTCCCGCGACGGCCGCCAGGCCGGCGGCGAGGCCGGCGAGCAAGGCGGCGCGCATGGATGTCAGTCCGCGACCAGGCCGTGCAGCAGGCCGTCCAGCATGACCGTCATCAGCTCCTCGCGCGGCGCCCAGTTGCGGTCCGGCAGGGTGATCAGCAGGGCCACCAGGCCATGACAGGCGGCCCACAACACCTGGGCCGCGCTCTCGCCCGACCCGGTGCGCAGGCGGCCGGCGGCGGCGATCTCGTGGATCGGGCCGCTGAACTCGGCGAAGCAGCGATCGCCCAGTTCCGCGGTGGCGGCCTGTTTCTCCTTGGAGATCACGTCGCGCGATCCGCAGAACACCAGTTGGTAGGTGTTGGGATTGTCGAACGCGAACGCCATGTACGCCTCGAGCATCAGCCGAACCCGCGCCACGGCGTCGATCGGCCTGTGGGCGATGTCGACGTTCACGGCCAGAAGCTGGCCGATCGCGTCGTCGCTGATCTCCAGCAGGATCTGGTCCTTGTCGCGGAAGTGCATGTAGAGGGCTGTCGAGGAGACCCCCACGGCGTCGGCGATCTTGCGGATCGTCGCCCCGGCATAGCCTTCGGCGATGAAGATCCTCTCAGCCGCGGCCAGGATCTCTCCGCGACGCAGATGGCCGTCGCCTTTGGGCTTGCGGGCCGACTTGTGCGGCTTCTTCAACGCGACCGTCACGATGTGGCGTTCCCCTACCTCGTCCCGAACCCGACACTAAACGGGAATCACCCAGACGTCGCAACTCCCGAGGATTTCCGCAAAACACGTGTTTTTCCGTTTGACACTTTAAGGTTGAAGATTCGCTATCTGCTCGCTGGATCCGACTGTGCGCGGCGGGGGCGATGGCGCGAGAAGAGAGAGACCAGCGGCGACACGCATTCGGGACGAAACCGTCCGACGGACGCGCGATCGGAGGGACGGAGGGCGATGCGGCGCCGCCGCTGCCGGACGGAGCCCATCGACGCCTGTCCCGTGGCCAGATGGCAGGACTGGCGATCCTGCTGGCGATCCTGCTCCTGCTGGCGGCGTTCCAGACCCGTGCGACGCTGGAGGGTTTCCACCTGCTGTTCTTCGTCGGGTTCATGAGCCATTCGGCGATCAAGCTGGTCGCCGCCTTCACGCCCCGCGCGCCGACGCTCGCGGCGTCTCTGCCCGACGACGCCCTGCCCGCCTACACGATCATCGTCCCTCTCTATCGCGAGGCGGCGGTGGCGGCGGAGTTGGTCGCCAATCTCGCGCGGCTGGACTATCCGCGCGACCGCTTGCAGGTGCTGATCGCCCTGGAACCCGACGATCATGAGACCCAGGCCGCCTTCAGCGCCCTGGACCTTCCGGCCGGCTTCCAGGTGCTAGTCGCGCCGCCCGGCTCGCCGCAGACCAAGCCCCGCGCCTGCAACGTCGCCCTGGAGCGAGCCCATGGCGAGCTGGTGGTCATCTACGACGCCGAGGACGCGCCGCATCCCGGCCAGCTCCGCGAAGCCGCCGCGCGGTTCGCCCAGGCCGACGGCGGACTGACCTGCCTGCAGGCGCCCCTGCGGATCGAACCGGACCCGCGGTTCCTGCCCGATCAGTTCGCCCTCGAATACGCGGTGCTGTTCGAGGTCTTCCTGCCGGCCCTGGCGCGCTGGGGCCTGCCCTTCCCGCTCGGCGGCACCAGCAATCATTTCCGCGGATATAGGTAGCAGAGTCAAAATACAGATTGGTCGATGTTTGGCATAGCACGCCCTACATTCTCTGCATGAGAGAATTCAAGCGATCACGAGCCACTGATAATAGCCACGCGATTTCGGCGCTTCTCACCAAGCGTATGGATATGATGGATGAAATCGCCATGCTCCGCGAAAGTCTGGCGGTCATGTCTAACGACATCGAAGCGTTGGACCGCGTTCTGGAATCCTTGGGCTACGACGGTGACGTGAAGCTGACGCCACGTGTACCCCGGATCGTGCTGTTCTATCGGAACGAGCTTCGGCACTTCCTGGCCAGGACCCTCAAGGAAGACGGTCCCCAGACCTCCCGCCAGATGGCGGGACGGTTAGTTCAGATGGAAGCGAAGGACACCCGTGATCGTCGGATGATGAATGACATCGTCAAGCGGATCGGCAGGGCTCTGCGCCAGATGCGTGACCATGGTGTGGTTGCCAGGACCCCTGAGAAGATACGAGGCGAGTTCATCTGGCAGTACGTGCCGCTGGCGGCTGGGGAGCTGCCCACCATGCACAGGCTTGGGCGGTCGTAGGGCGACCGCTTTTGTCGTGACTAGAGAGCAGAATATACACGGAACATCCCGATTCATCTGGCTGGACGGCGGATATTTCGCTTTGGCGAATCATCGATTCGTGACCCCATACCCCCTTGGGTTTCCTCTTATTTTTTAAGAAGGAATCCGTCTCGTGCCCCCCAAGAAATTGAAACCGCCCAAACCGGCCCACTGGCTGTCCATTGAGTATGGAAAGTTCAAGCTGGCCGGTCAGGGTCTCGGCGTGGTCGCCGTCGTCATGATCTTCGTCGGATTAATTCTGGTGGGGAAGCTGGCGTGGCCGTTCTGATCACGCCATTGACTGCTCAGCGCTCAATCTTCCGAACGATCTTCCCACTTCTAGCGATCTCGAAACTGCCAGCTTCACCATGCACCCAGTTCACCGGGTCGCCGTTCGCCAAGGAAAGTTCTCGTGCCCCGAACGAGGCGCGGTTGCGCCTTAAGCCGGTGAAGTTGACCACACGGACGTACTCATGAACCTCAAGGGTGCGCCCATGCTCATCCTCACACAGGTGCACCTCGACCAGCTCCCGCATTTCGGCCTCCGTTATTCGACACCCATGGCGGCCGGGTTGATCCCGCAAGCTCGCATCCCGTTGAGCCACCGGGTATGCAGGGCCATGGCGTCATCAAATTTTTGAGCGCCATCATCGCTCTGAGCACCGCTGACCATGGCGCTCCCGATCGTCATGTTCTGATGGACGCCATCGAGCATGTCTGGCGTGGCGTCGATGGCCCGGCCGCATCGTTCACCCATCACGCTGACAGCAAACGGCCGGATGTCCGCAACACCGCGAACGCAACGGTCACGTGACCTAGCCGCGACCACCTGCACATCCGGGTCCAGCTTTGCCGTATCAAGTTGGTCGCGGGTGGCGGCTTGGCACTGGTTGAACCAGACATCAAATCTAGCTTGGTAAGCAGCCGCCCTCTCGGCGGGCACAACGTTAGCTTCAGCAACGCTACCGACCCGGTCGCCATCAATTTCGGTGGAAGGCAGGTCCAAGGCGAAGGTCACTGCGATGAGCATGATCAGCGCAGCCGGGATCGACAGAATAAATTTTCGAGCACCGGAAACGACGGTGGGTTTACCGTTACGACGCCAGTAGAGTTTTCCACGCCACAAGAAATACAGACCAAACGGCGGCAACAGGAAGATGAAGACGGTGGCGAACCAGTCCTTCTTGGTGGCGGGGATCGCATCCCATTTCTTTTCTTCTTTCACGGGTCCGGCGAACGGAAACTCGTCCTGCGTAGTCAAAAGCCCCTCCCATCGCTGCATCTTGCTACTACGGTGGTAGCAAGCGGAACGCGGGCTAGGCAAGGAATTGTTGCAACGGTTCCGCCATGCCAGCTTGGGTGTCATCACCCGTTCACCGATCCCTGATTGCGGCGCTGGTTGAGGCGCGGAATGCTGCTGGGCTGACTCAGCGGGATATCGCCAGCCGGATCGGCAAGCCGCCGTCGTTCATCGGGAAGGTGGAAGGGATAGAGCGCAATCTGAGTGCTCTGGAGTTCATCGCCTGGGCCAAGGCTATTGGCGTGGAGCCGGGCACGTTGCTGAACCGACTAAAGCTGCCAGAACGATTTGAGATTTAAGAAGGTACGGGGGCTACTTTGAAGCTTTCAGAAGATCTTCTGAACGAAATCATCGACGCGATGATTGCGGCAGAGAACCTGCCGTCAGATAAAATGCAAAAATTTTTGGCTAAACATTCCGGCAAAACGGAGCAAATTATTCGCAATCACTATTCGTTACGTTTTGCGTGGGCGGGTCATGAGGGTGATCCATGGGAACCTCCGGTGGGTTTACGAGGCTAAATAGGCCGTAAAGCGTCACCGAGCGCCCAATCTTATCAAGATCGCCGTTATCTAGATTTTTCAAAATACATTGGATGGAATGTAGCGTCCTGATTTTTGCCCAACGATTTTGTGTTAAATCGACAGCTTTAAGTTTATTGAATTCTAAACGGATCTCTTCCAAAAGTTCAAACATGTGAGCTGATCCAACTCGTGGATTTGATGCTTTGAATTTTTCTATTTTATTGAGCAAATTTTCCATGGCTGAATCTCCATGGTTATTTATATAAATAATAGCTACTGTGTTTGATTTTGGCGACCAAGGTACTTGGCTCGCACTCGCCGATAATCGAGAACGCCCTTCAATACCATTCCTGGCACTATTTCACGATCCATCTCGGCTTTGAAATCGCGAGAAGACCCCGGACTTTCCGAGAGCCGCCAAACTTCAGATTTCCAAACCTCCAGATCCATCTGACAAGCCGATGTCACAGCCATCGCAATGGTTGCTGCGTCTGACCGACCATCATCCAAATCCATGGTGCTCTGGATCATGCAAGCGGTAAGAGCGTCTACTGACTTTTTGAAGCCATCTGAATCATCTTTCGGTGACGCAGAGAATAATAATATAGCCATTGCCAAGACAATCATTATGCGAGCCCCTTCGATCAAACGTCCAAGCTACGCTCAAGCTCAGTTTTCGGAAATGATCAGTGTTTACTAATATATGGTGATCACAAAAGCGCGTATTCGCGCCCACTGCCGAAAACCTTTTTTGAATGCTCAGTGAACTTGGGGGAAGTACGGCCCCTTCTCGCGGATCACCTCACCCACGAGCTTCCGCGTAAGTTCCTCATGGTCCTCCACGGGGTACGGCTCTAGGTAACTCGTCAGCGCCTTTACAGCACTGACCATGGCCTCCCTCATTCCGTTCCATTGTTCAACCAGCTCAGGGTCCGCTGCACCTTCCTCGATGCTTGCGGCAATTTCGAACATGCGCTTCAGCACAGGATGATCGATGAAGTCGTCGTCAGCCATTGTGGTCTCGGGTCGAGATGAACTGTGTCCGATATGGATCAGACTAATTGCATTTTGTGGTTGTGGTAGACCCCGCAGTAGTCGAGGCGCAGGTCACCGACGGACTTGGCGAAGCCGCCTGCGGCGTTTGGACAAGAGGTTTGGCGAGCAAGCCTCCGAGAAGCGCCGCGTTGGCCTGGGAGCGCTGTTGATCCAATTGCATCATGCAGTTTGCGTATGGGTCCGTTCCGGGTGTGAAGCCATACTGTGTGCAGCGGGACGCATCTGAAAGCGCCGCGTTATGCCGTTGGTTATAGCCCGCTGTTCCTGGCTTACAGTCATCCCAGGCGACTAAACCCGTGGCGCAATCCAGGGGGTGACCGGCGCAGCCAGCGAGCGCCAACGCGGCGGCCAAAACAATCCAATGCCTCATGCCCGGCCCCCGCCTACGACGTGCTGTTCCCTCTTGGTGTTATCGGTCGAATCCGAATGCATGGCCAATCGATTCTGGGTTGTTCTCACCCAAGTAACTCACCATCCTCGTTGGTGGGTTGCTCCTCAGAAGAAAGGCAAGCAGTTGAGTAGCTACAATCGGTCAAGAGAGGATCTACTGAGGGATCTAGAAGATCAAAGACGAGCGTTGTCGGCTAGCGCGAAAGGCTATGATGCTGGAGACGCATGGGAAGCTCCGCGCCTCGCAACCGCAATTTATACTATTGTCAATGATGGGAGAGGGAGATCTAAGACGATCTCAATACTTACAAGACTTGAAATGCTGGAAAAGATAAAATTCTTTTCCTCAGTGGCAAAGCGCGCCCCGGGGGTGATTAGTTTAGGCGAGTTCGGTACGCCGCTTTGCACTTTGGAAACGACGATATCGGACAACGTGGTTTCTACCAAGTACGCCCCCAATTTAGCTGTCCCTTGGCGAGTTTCCGGACTGCTCCCATTCTCGGAATGGTGGGAAGAAAGTGTGTATCAGAATTCAAGAAGCGAAACTCTATCCCGAAAGGATGTAATCTCTTATCTGAGAGATAAGGAAGGGGGAAGTCATCTAGATGGAGAAATACCTATGTCCCCATATCTTGACCTCAGAAAACTTCAATCTGCAACGATTGGAGCGGAGGATGAAAGCGGAAATCCGGTTGAGATGAAAATTAAACATCTCCCAAACGCCCATCTTGCATCGGGGCGTCAGATTGCGTGGGAGTTGGAGGTATCTCTGAAGGGGTTTTTCGGTAGCATCTAGATAAGCCACCATTTCGGCCGACCATCCGACGCCCGTCGTTGCCAGTACCCCTTCCATCGGCGTGACACCGGATGGTGGGTAACGGCGTGCAGCATCATTTCAAACTGTTCGCCATTGCCCTTCCGGCGGTGATCCTCCCGCCATGCCATTTCCCGTCCATATGCCAACAAGTACGGGCCAGACACGTGATGGTGAATTCCCCGTTCGGCCCGCCTGACACGCATGTGGAAACTTTCCACCCAGTTGGTGCAGGCTTGGCCATTCGAGTACGCCTCCTGATGGTTGATCCGCTCGACAAGTCTGAATTTGTGCTCGATGGAATCCCAATGCCGGGCCTCGTCCATATGGACCTCCGTCGCGGGATGGACCCGGTTCAGAATGTCGGCGTGGGCATCCCATTCTTCCCTGTACACTCCTAGGGGCATCGTTCGCCCACCCACCTCGCGAACGACCACCATGACGCGCTTCTTGCCGTTTTGGTTTTCGGCCCTCCGCCTATCGCGACGGTTCTTTGCCCAATTGGCCTTTCGCAACTTCCCACCATAGTAGGCCCCGTCGATTTCGACGTGTCCGCCCAGGTCATGGAAATCCTGTTCGGCTCCAATAGCTTCCCTGATCTTGTGAAGCAGGACGAACGCGGTCTTGTACTGGACCTGCAATTCCCGACTCAGTTGGAGGGCTGAATGCCCCTTTACGCCGTTGGCGAAGATCGCGATGGCCAGGAGCAGATCACGGAACTGGAGCTTCCTGCTGGCGAAGATCGTTCCCGAGGTAACCGAGAACTGTTTCCAGCAGCCTTTGCAGGAAAAGAATTTTCTATTTTTAATTTCACTGGCTTCGCACGAGCCGCAACGCGGGCAGAAAGGCTTGCCGCCATTCTCTTCAAATCGAACAGCCTTGAACTTGGCATAGGCCTCGTCCTCGGTCATTCTAGCAACAGCCGCCAAGCTAAGCGTCCGAGCCTGTTTCGAAAGAAGAAAGTGTTGTGCCAATTCCTGCGCCGTTGATGATGGCGCAATGAATACAGGTGTAGATTGTATTAGTCAATACCTTAATGGAAATTCGATATGAGTGATGGAATATACTATGACGTAATGCAAGTTTGCCTGAACGGGCACCTGATTACGTCTACAGCGAATGAATACCCGAGCTTGCGTCAAAAATTCTGCGAGGATTGTGGCTCGGCGACGACAATGGAATGCGACTCGTGCCACGAGACCATCAGGGGCGATATGCATTCCGATCAAGGTATGAGTATTGTAAATTGTATTCCGAAATATTGTATAGATTGCGGAAATCCTTACCCGTGGCAAAAGTCGGCTATCGAAAATCTTGAAGCCATAATCCGTGAAGGGGATCTAAACGCGGCAGACATGGATGTCGTCGTTCTAGCGCTACCTGACGTGGTGCGGGATACCCCGAAAACGGAGCTGGCCTCTGTTCGACTGATGAAGGTGATGTCCCGGCTCGGAAAGCCGATCTACGATGTAGCTATTAATGTGATCTCAGACATTGCCTCAGAAACAGCCAAAAAGGCGATGGGGTTGAAATAAGGTCTCTAGAATGAAGATCGCTCATAAATAGAACATGGAAAACAGTAAAGAACGCGCCGAACCTGCTGATTTTATACGCATGGATGAGGACGGAAATATTCAATCTGCCGAAGGATACGGAATATCGTTCGAGATAGACAAAAACAATAAACCTATAAATGCAAAATGGATCTTAATTGAAGATAGCGATGTCATCGATTTATGATCTGATCCGTCAATCGATCGCATTTCCAGTGATCCGGACTGCCGTCTTGCTGTCCCCTAGCGATGACTTCCGGGCACTTTTGAGAAAGTTCTGAGGTAAAATTCCCGGTAAGTCGAAATCCGTCTGCGAGCACATTAATGTATACATTCGCCCCGCAGTGGTTGCACGTCACCAACACCTTCCGCCTCCTTAGAAACTTTCCGAGCTGACGCAGGGCCATTCCGCGATCCCGATAGGAAAGTTTGGCCCTACAACCTTAACCGTGCAAGCCTGCCAAGATGAACAAGAGGGCGGCGGTATGGCTTCCAATGGCGGCACAGGCAGCGATGGGCACGACAAATCTGCGTATCGGGGGTTCGTTGTAGCCTTCGCCGTCATGGCGTTCGTGGGCGTCCTAGCGCTGGGAACCAGTGGTGTCCAACGCATCCAGTCGGAGAAGCTTGAAGCTCAGCAGGCCACCAACAGGTGCACCGCCGATCCTGCCCAAAAAAGCTGCGAAGGCGCGATTGCTTTAAGGTCAGCCATAGCTAGCGAGCATGCTGTACGCGTCGGCATCTGGCAGGCCGTCTTCAATTTCTTCGGCTTGGCTGGCCTTGCCGGGACCGTCGTCTTCGCCGGAATGGCTTGGCGAGCAACTCAGAAAGGGGCCGCTGCCGCTGAGAAGAGCGCTGAAATCGCCAGCGACACCGCCAAGAAGCAGCTTCGCGCCTACGTGATCATTTCTGGTGCCCGCATTCATCACATGGGCAATTCGCGCAAAAGAACCCTTGTCATTTCAAGCAATAACTACGGAGTGACCCCGGCCACCGACCTTGAGATATGGCGACAGGTCGTTTTCAGACGCTTCCCGTTCAAGGAGGATTTTGACCACACCCATCCACCCCACCTGCATAAGGCTCGTGACATCATCGGACCGGGCCAGAAGCAGAGTTCTCGGATACGCATCCGAACTGTCTTCAACCAAAGGCGTATCAGGGACATCGTAAGAGAGAGGGGAGGTTATTACGTCTACGGAAACATTCGATATCGAGATATATTCGGTGATGAGCATGTCACTAATTTTCGGTTCCGCACGTATGACAGAACCGGAGCCATGGTTGCCGATGATCGCGGCAACGACATGACCTAGAACTGTGCGTAGGTGTGTTTGTTACCTGTTACCGCAGCAATCCAACCAATTTTGACTCTGCTACCTAGTACCGCATTTCCGCGCCGAGGCCCTGCGCGCCGTCGGCGGCTGGGACCCCTACAATGTCACCGAGGACGCCGACATCGGCTTTCGGCTGGCCGCCCTGGGCCACAGGCTGGACGTCATCACCCGCCCGACCTTCGAGACCTCGCCCGCCACGCTGAGGGTCTGGACGCCGCAACGCGCCCGCTGGATCAAGGGCCACCTCCAGACCTTGGCCGTTCACGCCCGGGGCGCAGCCGCCCGCACCCCGCGAGGGGCGGCCGCGCTGGTCCTGACCCTGGCCCTGCCGGTCGCCTCGTCCCACCTGCACGGCCCGCTGTTCGTCTGGCTCCTGCTGCAATGGTCCGGTTCGATGCTGGGCCTGTGCTCGGCTGTCCCGGCCATGGACTGGATGCTGGTGTTCTTCGGCTGGACCTGCGTCGCGATCGCCGGGGCCCAGGCCCAGCGGCGGGCCGGGCACCGCCAACGCCCCCTGCCGCTGCTGGGGGCGATCTTCTACTGGCCGCTCCAGAGCCTGGCTGCGGCCAAGGCGCTTCGCCAGTTCGTCGTCGCGCCATTCCATTGGGACAAGACCCCGCATACGCCGCGCGCCGCGAACCCTTTGCTGCCTCGCCTGCTGGCGCGGACTGGACGGGCCTTGCCCTGAGCGCGTATTGGCGAGGTCATGGATCCGACCGTCGCCGCCGCCCCCCTTGTCATGAGCACCACCGGCTGGGCCGACTACGCCCTGCTCGACAGCGGCCATGGCCGGAAGCTGGAGCGCTACGGCCGCTACACGGTCGTGCGCCCCGAGCCGCAGTGCTTCTGGGCCCCGCGCCTGGACCCGAAGGCCTGGGACGCCGCCGACGCGGTGTTCGACCCCACCGACGAGGACGAGGCCGGCCGCTGGCGCTTCAAGGGCAAGCCGCTGGAGAAATTCCCCTTGGCCTGGGGCGAGGCGAAGTTCCATGGCCAGTTCACGCCGTTCCGCCACCTGGCCTTCTTCCCCGAGCAGGCCGCCAACTGGGCCTGGCAGGACGCTCGCGTCCGGACCGTCAGGGACCGCCAGCCCAAGGTGCTCAACCTGTTCGGCTATACCGGCGTGGCAAGCCTGGTCTGCGCCGCCGCCGGCGCGGCCGTCACCCACGTGGACGCCAGCAAGAAGTCGGTCGGTTTCGCCCGCGAGAACGCCGCCTTCGCCGGCCTGGCCGACAAGCCGATCCGCTGGATCGTCGAGGACGCCCGCCGCTTCGTGGCCCGCGAGGTGCGGCGCGGCTCGCGGTATGACGGGATCATCCTAGATCCGCCGAAGTTCGGCCGCGGGGCGGACGGCGAGGTCTGGCGCCTGTTCGAGGACCTGGCCGAGCTGACCGCCAACTGCGCTCAGATCCTGGCCCCGGACGCCTCGTTCCTGCTGATGAACGCCTATGCCGCCCGGGTCTCGGGCGCGGCGATGTCGGGCCTGCTGGCCCAGGAACTGAAGGGCCGCGGCGGGGTCATCGACTGGGGCGAGTTGTCGCTGGTCGAGGAGAAGGGCGATCGGCAGATCGGCCTGTCGTTCTTCGCCCGCTGGGCCTCGGAGCAGCCGCGATGAACACCCCCCAGGCGCCGAAGACCGTCACCTCGCTGTCGAACGCCACCGTCAAGGCCGTCCGCGCGCTGCATATGCGCAAGGAGCGCGAGGAGAGCGGCCTGTTCCTGGCCGAGGGGCTGAAGATCGTCATCGAGGCGATCGACTGTGGCCATGCGCCCCGGATCCTGATGTACGGCCGCGACGCCGCCGACCATCCGATGCTGCAGAAGGCCAGCCAGGCCTGCCTGAAGGCCGGCGGCGAGGTCATCGAAGTCAATCGCGAAATCCTGGAAAAGGTCTCGCGCCGCGACAATCCCCAGGCCGTGGTCGGGGTGTTCAAACAGGTCTATGCGCCGCTCAGCGCCATCGTGCCCGAGAGCGCCCCGTGCTGGGTGGCCATGCAGGCCGTACGCGATCCGGGCAACCTGGGCACCGTGATCCGCACCGCCGACGCGGCCGGCTGCGGCGGGGTGATCCTGGTCGGCGACTGCGTCGACCCCTATTCGGTCGAGGGCGTGCGGGCCACCATGGGCTCGATCTTCGCGGTCAAGATCGCCAAGGCCTCGGTGGCCGAATTCCTGGCCTGGCGCGAAACCTGGCCTGGCAGCGTCGTCGGCACCCTGCTGACCGCCACGGTCGACCACAGGAGCGCCGACTATGTGAAGCCCGCGCTGATCCTGATGGGCAACGAGCAGCAGGGCCTGCCGCCCGAACTGGCCGCGGCCTGCGACGTCAACGTCAAGATCCCCATGCGCGGCCGCGCCGACAGCCTGAACCTGTCGGTGGCCACGGGGATCATGATCTATACGGTGACGGGTTAAGACCGCCGGCGGGGACAGGCCCCTGGGCCTGTCCCCGGTTCGGTCGACTACTTGATCCGCGTCCACTTTTCGGTCTTGCAAAGCGGCGCCACGATGCAGCCCTTGAGCTTCAGCTCGCTGGCCGAGAGCAGGGTGATGGTCCCCGAATAGGTGCCGCCGTCGGCGGCGTTGTAGACCTTGCCGCCGGTCCACTTGGTCGGCCCGCCGGTGAAGTCGTACAGCATCTGCATGTTCTTCAGCGGCCGGTTGCGCAGGCTGGCGTCCTTGTTCTTCGTGTCCTTCACGGCCGGATCGCTCTTGATGTGATCCGAGCTGACCAGCTTGCCGCACAGGCTGTTGCCGCAACGGCTGATCTCGACCTGGCCGCCGTTGGTCTGGGTCTGCCACAGGCCCGTAACGTCCTGGGCCGAGGCCGGGGCGGCGAAGGCCAGGGCCCCAGAGGAAAGAGCGAGCGCGGCGGCGAGGATAGGCTGTTTCATGGGGTCTTCTCCCGGTTTGTTGTCGCCTTTCTAACGCGCGTTCGGCTGAACCGGCCATGAATTGATGGCCAAGTTCGAACAAGGCTCGCCCGAACTAGACCGCGCGCCGTCTCAGGCCCGGACTGGAACAGGTCGTGTAGCCTGTCGCGGTCAGCCGGCCGGCCGTCATGCCCAGCCTGTCCGGCAGCTCGCGGATGTGCGAGGCCCCGACCGCCTCGACCGCCGCCAGGGCGACGCTGCCGCAGGCATAGGCGTCCTGGGCGGCGTCATGGTGCGTGAAATCCACGCCCAGGAAGTCGCAGACCGCGTTCAGCTTGGCCGACTCCAGCCGTGGCCAGGTGTTCCTGGCCACCTGCACCGTGCAGATGTAGTCGAAGCACGGGAACGGCAGGCCATAGAGCTCGCAGGTGCGGCGCATGACGCTGATGTCGAACGCCGCGTTGTGGGCGATCACCGTCGCCCGCTCGATCCGGTCGCGAAGCCGCGACAGCACGGCCGGAAACTCGTCGGCGTCCTCCACATCGGCCGGCCGGATGCCGTGGACGGCGATGTTCCACCCCGAGAACCGCATGTCGATCGGCCGGATGTAGTGGTGCTCGACCTCGGTGATCCGCCCGTCCTCGATCCACGCCAGGCCGATGGCGCAGGGGCTGGAGCGCTGCTCGTTGGCGGTCTCGAAGTCGATGGCGACGACGGGCATCAGCCGCCCACCATCTCGAGCCACTCGTCCTCGGTCATCACCTGGATCCCCAGTTCGGTGGCGGTCTTCAGCTTCGAGCCCGCCCCCGGACCGGCGACCACCAGGTCGGTCTTCCTGGACACCGACGAGGCGACCTTGGCGCCCAGCCCCTCGGCTTGGGCCTTGGCCTCGTCGCGGGTCATCTTCTCCAGCGAACCGGTGAAGACGATGGTCTTGCCGGCCACGGCCGTGTCGGTCTTGGGCTTGGCCACCGGCTGGATGTCCAGCTCGGCGACCAGGTTGGCCACCTTCTCGCGATTGTGTTCCTCGGCGAAGAAGCGGGCGATCGACTGGGCCGCCACGGGGCCGACGCCGTCGATGGCCGCCAGCTGCAGGTAGTCGTCGCCCGGCGCCCCCTGCCCGGCCTCGGCCAGGGCGCGGGCGAAGCCGTCCCAGTCGCCGTAGCGCTCGGCCAGGGCCGCCCGGGCCGGCTTGTTGAGCCTGGGCACGGCGTGGCCGATCTTGACCTCCAGGCTGTCGGCTTCCGGCCACGGATCGGCCTTCAGCCCGCCCTTGCCCGCCTCGACCAGTTCGTCGCGGGCCTTGGGACCGACGCC
>Ga0102590_1002835_pt1 | contig 19065 bp, 17 predicted proteins | sample AraplaMF_Col_mMF_FD_76859 | JGI IMG/M metagenome (GOLD analysis project Ga0102590, IMG submission 76859) | Arabidopsis root microbial communities from the University of North Carolina, USA - plate scrape MF_Col_mMF | ecosystem: Host-associated > Plants > Roots > Endosphere | place: USA...
CGATGCCTTCCCAGGTGTATATCTCCAGCGTGAAATCGATCGAGCCATTGTCCAGCGCCTCGTAAGCGGAGGTGCCGAGGGTGACGGTCTTGACGTCGCCTTTGCCGCCGTCATTGCGGATCATCGCGGAGATCAGCGCGCTCTCCCAGGTACCGCCAAAGCCGCCATAGGTCTTGCCGTCGAGGTCTTTCGGGCTCTTGATGTCGTCGCGTCCGCCCTTGAAGATCAGGCGTGCGGTTTCCGTCTGGACGACGCCGTAGACCATCTTCACGTCACCGCCGCCAGCGCGCTGCGTGAGGGTCTCGATCTCGCTGCTGATGCCGAAATCGGCGACGCCGTTGGACACCAGCGTTCCGGCGCTGGTGTCGGTGAAGGGAAGAATCTCGACATCGAGCCCGGCATCGGCATAGAAGCCCTTCGCCTTGGCGACATAGATGCCGATATGGTTGGTGTTGGGTGTCCAGTCGAGCGCGATGCGAACCTTTGCGGGCGCCGATTGGGCGAGGGCGGTACGGCCGGCGAGGCTTGCCGCGATGGCGGCGAAGATCGTCTGGCGACGAGTGAGAAGCAGCATGGTGACCTCCTCAGGTCTCTAGAGCATGATGCCGAAAAGTGTGAGCGGTTTTCGGACGACATCATGCTCTAACTCTTTAAATTAGAACAGGATTCAGATTTTAGGCCGACCGGCCTAAGATCATCCTGTTCTAGCGGATGAAGCAGGGTTTGCAGGATTTCGGTTTCGATCGCCTGGGCCGCCGGCGAGCCGAGATCGGCAATGCTTCTCGGGCGGGGCAGGGGAACGCGGAATTCGCGGATGATACGTGCCGGACGGGCCGAAAGCACGTAGATACGGTCGGAGAGGAACACGGCCTCGCGAACATCGTGGGTGATCAGCAGCGCCGTCCAACGGTGTTCGGTCCACATGCCCTGCAGCCATTCCTGGATCTGCGTGCGCGTCAGCGCGTCCAGCGCGCCGAAAGGCTCGTCGAGCAGCAGCATGTCCTGGGTCTGGACGACGGTGCGCAGCAGCGCGGCGCGCTGGCGCATGCCGCCTGACAGTTCGGAGGGATAATGGTGTTCGAAGCCGGCAAGGCCGAAGCTCTCGAATAGCGGCGCGACGGCGGCGCGGGCCGCGCGGCGGCTCATGCCTTTCACCTCGAGACCGAGTGCCGCATTGTCGATGATCCGGCGCCAGGGCATCAGCGCATCGCGTTGCGGCATGAAGGCGAAGGAATGCGGCGTGTGTTCCAGCGGCACGCCCTTAAAAAGCATGGTGCCGGCATCGGGGCGCAGTGCCTGGGTCAGCAGTCGCAGCACCGTCGATTTTCCGGAGCCGGAGGGGCCGACGATCGAAACGAACTCGCCGTCTGCGACGGCGAGCGAAATATCGCCCAGCACCTTCATGCCGTCGAAGGACTTCGAGATACTGTGCAGTTCAACCATTGCATCGCTCATCGGCGCCGCTCCGCGGTTGGCTGCCAGGGCATGACGAGGCGCTGGATCAATAGCGTCGCTCCGAAGAGGCAGAGTGTCAGGACGGCGCTGATGACGACGGCGGCGAGCACGAGATCGGGACGGAAATTGTTCTTGGCGTTGAGGATATAGATGCCGAGGCCGCGGGCGGCGCCGGCATATTCGGCAAAGATCGCGCCGACGACGGCATAGGTGATCGAGATCCGCAGGCCGGCGAAGAAATAGGGCAGCGAGGAGGGAAGCCGTGCCAGGCGGAAAATGCGCCAGCGGCTCGCCTTCATCGAATTCAGCAATTCGGCGATGTCGCGGTCAGTCGATTCATAGCCCTGCAGCAAGGCGACGAGCAGCGGGAAGAAGGTGACGAGCGCCACCAGCAGGATCTTCGGCAACAGGCCGAAGCCGAACCAGAGGACGACGAGGGGCGCGATCGCCACCAGCGGCAGGGTCTGGCTGGCGATGAAGATCGGCAGCAATGCCCGGCGCATGAAGGGCACGAAATCCATGAGGATCGAGGCGGCGAAGGCGAAGGCCAGCGACAGCGCGAAACCTCCGAGTGTCGCGCCGAGCGTCGGCCAGGTGTTTGATATCAGCGCCTCGCGGTTCAGCCAGCCCTGGATGACGATGCGCGAAGGCGCCGGCAGGATGGAAGGTTTGATACCGGAAAGATCGACATAGAGTTCCCATGCCGCCAAAAAGACGCAGCCGGCCAGCAAGGCGGGTATGCCCCGGTAGAGAGTGGCGCGGAGCGCGGCAAGGCGCGAAGCCGATGGTTGTGGCAGTGTCATCAGCGTTCGATTTCAGGCTTTCGTCGGGCTATTGGCAGACGCCGTGATGTCGAGGGTAACATGTCCCTCGGGGTCGCCGAAGCGATAGAAGGCCTCACGAATGGTTGCGAAGACGGCACCGGCATCGCCAGAAAGCCTGGTGCAGAAATTCTTGGCACGGTCGAAGGTGCCGGAGCGCTTCAGGAAGTCGATGCAGCCATAAATCTCGTCCATATGGGTACCGGTTCCCATGACGTAGAGCGAGAATTGCGCAGCGGTCGGCTGGCCGGTCTCGGTGGTGGTTTCAACGGCGGCAAGTGCGGCTGTTATACGCTCGGCAAGCGGCTCCGCCTGACCGAGGGAAGGATTGACGCCGCAGATGACGTCGTCGGGCTCGCCGGGGCAGCCACGTGAAACGGCGGCGGACAGCACGCAATGCTCGCCGGTCTTCGCAGCGGCAACGAATAGATCGTGCATGGCGGCGAAGAGAATGTCAGGCGGGCCGACCAGCAGCGTGGAGATGTCATCGGTCTCGATGCGCAGCCGGTCGCGATAGGGGTCGAGCGCCTTGACGGCATCAAGAATGATGCCGACGAAATTGCCGGACATCGGATAGAGTGACACCTGTGCGCCTGAGAACATCTGAACCTCGCTCCGCTGGCATTACCCAGATCAGCTTTGAAGGGTCCAGAGGCTTGCACCTCACATCTCAGCCCCGGCGATACGGAGCTCCCCTGTTATTTGCGCGGAAACTATCACCGGGGTTTCCTCCCCGCAACAGCAAAATTGCGAACCCGTCTGCGCGGTCGGGATGGACCTGATGCGACGGGAAACACCCGGACGGAGGTCCTGTCCGGGTGTTCCCAATGGTTCCGTACCTGCCGGGAACGGAACCGGAGCTCTCTGCCTCAGGCGGCTAGCGCATAACCCCGAAAATCGGAATCGATTTTCGGAAAGGATTATGCGCAGATTCAAAGTAATAGAGCGTCCTTAGCGCGTCTGAAAAGACGCGCGGCGCTCTGTGTCGGTATAGGGACGATCGCTGCGGGCAGTGACGAGCGCCTGCGTCCACCATTCCAGCCTCGCCATCATCCGATCGAGCAAACGCATTGCCTCGGCGGGATTGTCGAGCCGCCCGTCTGTGTCGAAGCGGTTCCAAGGTGCGGCAAAGCTGACCGAATCGCGGATCGTGACGGCGTGGAGTTCGGCAAAGACGAGCCGCAGCTGTTCGACGGCGCGCAGGCCGCCAGATATGCCGCCATAGGAAACGAAGGCGACCGGCTTGCCCTGCCAGGGCTCGAAGAAGAAATCGATGATCGACTTCAACGAGGCGGTGAAGCTGTGATTGTAATCCGGCGTGACGATGATGAAGGCGTCGGCCATGCCAAGCCGTCCGGCGAGCCTGTCGATTTCGGGGTGCGTCATGTCACGGTTGGCCGGCAGCGCGAAATCCAGCGGGTCGATGATGTCGATATCAAATTGCGGGAAGCGGACGAGCTCCTGCGTCAGCCATTTGACCACCCGGTCGCAGATGCGGCCCTCTCTCGTGCTCCCATAGATGACAGCCAGCCTGGTGGGTGTTTTCACGCGTCGCTCCTTGTTGCGATTGGACTTTACGATTGCAGGAGCCAAGGTTATAAAACCTCAACTAATATTGAGGTCAAGAGGTGATGGATACAATTCCTGCGGCGCCGCTCGGCAAGCTCCTGACGGTCGGTGAAGTGGCAGAGCGCAGCGGCCTGGCAGTCTCGGCGCTGCATTTTTACGAGACCAAGGGGCTGATCTCGAGCATCCGCTCCCGCGGCAACCAGCGGCGCTATGGCCGCGATGTGCTGCGCCGGCTCGGCATCATCAAGGTGGCGCAGCGTGTTGGCATTCCGCTTTCGGAAATCCAGGCGGCGTTCGAGTCCCTGCCGCAGGGACGCACGCCGACCGTCGCCGACTGGCAGACGCTGTCGGCGCGCTGGAAGGATGATCTCGACGCGCGAATCAGGCGGCTTAGCCTGCTGCGCGACCGTCTGACAGGTTGCATCGGCTGCGGCTGCCTGTCGATCGAAAGCTGTCCGTTGCGCAATCCCTGCGACCGGCTCGGCAGGGAGGGGCCAGGCGCGCGGCTTCTGGAGACCGAAAACTAAAAGGCTGGAACTTCTTGGGAAGAGCAGTTTCCGGGGTGAGAACAAGTCTCTCCCGGGAAAGATCGATGCGCGCCTTTCTTTCGGTCGGCGTGCTCATATGTTAAGGGCGAGTGACGCAACCGGCGGCACTGTCCGCGAGGAGGACGGCTTCGTGTTTCATCCCAGACTGTTCGAAAATCGCAATGTGGTCGTGACCGGCGCCGGTCGCGGCATCGGCCTTGAAGTGGCCCGGCAGTTCCTGGACTGCGGCGCGAAAGTAATCGTCCATACCGGGCGCAAGCCGGGACGCGACCTCCCGGATTTCCTGCTGACGGCTGAATCTGAAAGACGGGCGCTGCTGCTGTATGCCGATTTCTCCGCAGTCGGTGGGGCAGCGCAATTTGCTGAAGATGCTCTCGCCTTCTTCGACAGGGTCGATGTGCTTGTCAACAATGCCGGTACCATGCTTGGCCGTTTTCCCGCTGCCACGCTCACCGACGCAGAATATGAGGCGGTCGTGCGGCTCAACCAGACATCGGTGGTGGCGCTGACACGCGCGCTGCTGCCGGCATTGAAGGCGGCTGAAGGCGCTGCCATCGTCAACACGGTTTCGATTTCGGCGCTGACCGGCGGCAGCCCCGGCTCCTCGATCTATTCGGCTTCGAAAGCCTTCGTTGCGACCTATTCCAAGGCGCTTGCTCGTGAGCTTGCACCGGACGGAATCCGCGTCAATTGCGTGTCACCGGGAACGATCGAGACGGAATTCCATGAACGCTATTCCTCCCGCGAAAAGCTGGAACAGACGAGAAAATCCATCCCCCTGCAGCGGCTCGGCACGGCGGAGGACTGCGCTCCCGCCTATCTGTTCCTGGCGGCTCCCTCGCTCTCGGGCTACATCACCGGACAGGTGATCGAGATCAACGGCGGTCAGCTTATCTGCTGATTTGTTTGGACCTTTTTTGGCATTTCATCACTTTTGACCAATTCGCTTGTGCGAATATGCTATTGTGCTGATCTACCTCATCGCCTCCCTTCCGAGATAATACCGAATGCCGTTGCCCAAACCCGAGCCGGGGATGACCGGCCAGGAATTGCACAAACTCGCTGGAAAAGCCCACAAAGCGAGCGATCTGCTGAAAGCGCTAGCGCACCAGACCCGACTTCTGATCCTCTGCATACTGGCGAACGAGGAGCGGACGGTGAGTGAAATCGAGAACATCCTCGGCATACAGCAGGCAATGGTCTCGCAGCAGCTGGCGCGTTTAAGGCTCGAAGGCCTGGTCCATACGCGCCGTCAGGGCAGGCTGGTCTATTACAGCATCGGCAATGTCAGCGTGCTTGCTTTCCTCGAATCGCTGTTCGATCTTTTTCCGGCTGCAGAAAACAGTTAGCGATCGCCCTTGCGGAGCACGGCTGCTGCGTCAAAGATGAACTGACCCGGATGATGTCATGCCGGATCGGGAGACCGGATGATCGACAAGCTGGAATTCTTCATCGCCCTTGCCAATGAAAAGCATTTTGGCCGCGCCGCGGAGGAGTGCGGGATCTCGCAGCCGACGCTTTCGGCTGCCATCCGGCAGCTCGAGGATCAGCTTGGCGTCATGCTGGTGCAGCGCGGTTCGCGGTTCCAGGGGCTGACGCCGGAAGGGCAGCGCGTGCTCGAATGGGCGCGACGCATCGTCGGCGATGCCCGCACCATGCGCGAAGAGATGCGCGCCGCGCGCCGCGGCCTTTCCGGCCACATCCGCCTCGCCGCTATTCCGACCGCGCTCGCCATGCTTTCGCGCATTACCACGCCTTTTCAGGAGCGGCATCCCGGCGTGACCTTTTCGATCGTCTCGCGGAATTCGCTGCAGGTGCTGAGCATGCTCGAAAACCTCGAAATCGATGCCGGCATCACCTATCTCGAAAACGAGCCGCTCGGCCGCGTCACGACCGTTCCCCTCTATGCCGAGCGCTATAATCTGATCACGGCTGCAGGCAGTCCGCTATCCGATCGCGACAACGTGACCTGGCGGGAGATCGGCGATCTTCGGCTTTGTCTATTGACTGCCGACATGCAGAACCGTCGGATCATCAACCGCCACTTGACGGAAGCGGGCGCCACAGCGCATCCGACGCTCGAATCCAACTCGATGATCGTGCTGTTCTCGCATGTCAGGACTGGACGCTGGGCGAGCATCATGCCGCGCAATGTGGCCAAATCCTTTGGATTTCCAGTGGAAATCCGCATGATCCCGATCGTCGAGCCGGAGGCGCATCATCTGGTCGGCCTTGTTGCGCCTTATCGCGAGCCCTTTACGCCGCTTGTATCGGCCTTGCTGCACGAGGCGAGGGTGCTCGTGCAAGACGAAGAACTCTGATAGAAAAAACCTATCAAGCAACGAGATAGCTTTATTGATCACCGGCTGCTTCCCTGAAATGGTAGTTCCGGAATAGCACTCGGCCGGGGGAGGCCCGCTATTCCGCAACGAGCAAGCCGCCGGGAGGGCTGCCTTATGACCATTCATATCGCCGAAGGCGATATTGCAGCGCGCACCCGAGCCATCGTCGCCGATCTTCGATTTCTCGAAGGGCCGCTGCTTCCCATTCTGCACGAGGTTCAGCAGGAATTCGGCTATGTGCCGCAGGAAGCCATGCCCGTCATCGCGGAGGAATTGAACCTCTCGCGTGCCGAGGTGCATGGCGTGGTGACCTTCTATCACGATTATCGCGACCATCCCGCCGGCCGGCACGTGCTGAAGCTCTGTCGCGCCGAAGCCTGTCAGTCGATGGGTGGCGATGCGCTGGCCGAACGCGTCAAGGCGCTGCTCGGCATTGATTTTCATCAGACGACGCTCGATGGCGGCGTGACGCTGGAGCCGGTCTACTGTCTCGGGCTCTGCGCCTGCGCGCCGGCGGTGATGCTCGACGGCGAGCTCTATGGCCGGGTCGACGATCAGACGGCGGCGGAACTCGTCGCGGAGGTACGTCGATGACGGTAAGGATATATGTTCCGCGCGATGCCGCAGCGCTGGCGCTCGGGGCCGAAAAGGTGGCAAAGGCGATTGCCCAGGAGATCGCCGCCCGCGGCTTCGATGCCGAGATCGTGCGCAACGGCTCGCGCGGAATGTTCTGGCTGGAGCCGCTGGTCGAGATCGAGGTTGCCGGAAAGCGCATCGGTTACGGACCCGTGACGTCCAAGGATGTGGCTGATCTGTTCGATGCCGGGATGATTGATGGAGGCGAGCATCGACTCTGTCTCGGGGAGGTTGAAGACCTCCCGTTCCTCAAGGGGCAAACTCGCCTGACCTTCGCCCGCTGCGGCGTCACCGATCCGCTTTCGCTGGCGGATTACGAGGCGCATGGCGGTCTTGCCGGCCTTCGCCGCGCCGTTTCGATGACATCAGCCGAAATCGTCAAGGAAGTCACCGATTCCGGCCTGCGCGGACGCGGCGGCGCCGGCTTTCCCACAGGCATCAAGTGGAAGACCGTTCTCGACGCCGCCGGCGAACGCAAATATATCGTCTGCAATGCCGATGAGGGCGACAGCGGCACTTTTGCCGACCGGATGATCATGGAGGGCGATCCCTTCGTGTTGATCGAGGGCATGGCGATATCAGGGCTGGCGACCGGGGCGACCAAGGGTTTCGTCTATACGCGTTCGGAATATCCGCATGCGATCGCTGTCATGACCGAGGCCGTCGGCCTCGCGCGCCAGGCCGGTATCCTCGGACCATCGGTGCTCGGATCCGGCCGCGCCTTCGATATTGAGGTGCGCACCGGCGCCGGCGCCTATGTCTGCGGTGAGGAGACGGCGCTGCTGAACAGTCTCGAGGGCAAGCGCGGCATCGTGCGCGCCAAGCCGCCGCTGCCGGCGCATAAGGGGCTGTTTAACTGTCCGACCGTCATCAACAACGTGATCTCGCTGGCTTCGGTGCCCGTCATCATGGAAAAGGGTGCGGCCTTCTACCGCGATTTCGGCATGGGCCGCTCACGCGGCACCATCCCGCTGCAGATTGCCGGTAATGTCAGATATGGCGGCCTCTTTGAGACGGCCTTTGGTCTTTCGCTCGGAGATATCGTCGACAAGATCGGTGGCGGTACAGTGACGGGACGGCCGGTCAAAGCCGTGCAGGTCGGCGGACCGCTCGGCGCCTATTTCCCGCGGGCGCTGTTCGACACGCCGTTCGAATACGAATCCTTCGCCGCCAAGGACGGGCTTATCGGCCATGCCGGCATCGTCGTCTTCGACGACACGGCCGATATGCTGAAGCAGGCGCGTTTCGCGATGGAATTCTGCGCCGTCGAAAGCTGCGGCAAGTGCACGCCCTGCCGCATCGGCTCGACGCGCGGCGTGGAGACGGCCGATAAGATCGCCCGCGGTATCGAACCGGAGAAGAACCGGGAGCTGCTTGCCGATCTCTGCAACACGATGAAGTTCGGCTCGCTCTGTGCGCTGGGTGGTTTCACGCCCTATCCTGTCATGAGCGCCATGACGCATTTCCCGGAGGATTTTTCGCCGGCACCTCTGGTGGAGGCGGCGGAATGACGAGTTTTTCATGGAACGCCTGCGCTGACGTCACCATCTCAAGCAAGGAGACCAATCATGTCTCTCATCCATGAAATCGACTACGGCACCCCGGCTTCGAAGTCCGAGGCCATGGTGACGCTCACCATCGACGGACAGCAGATCAGCGTGCCGGAGGGCACCTCCATCATGCGCGCCTCGATGGAGGCCGGCATCAAGGTGCCGAAGCTCTGTGCCACCGATATGGTCGACGCTTTCGGCTCCTGCCGGCTCTGCCTCGTCGAGATCGAGGGTCGCAACGGCACACCCTCCTCCTGCACGACGCCGGTGGCCGCGAACATGGTGGTGCACACGCAGACGGGGCGGCTGAAGGATATTCGCCGCGGCGTGATGGAACTCTATATTTCCGACCATCCGCTCGACTGTCTCACCTGCGCGGCCAACGGCGATTGCGAATTGCAGGACATGGCGGGCGCCGTCGGCCTGCGCGATGTGCGCTACGGCTATGAGGGCGACAACCACGTCAAGGCGCGCAGCAATGGCGACGTCAATCTGAAATGGATGCCGAAGGACGAATCCAATCCCTACTTCACCTATGATCCCTCCAAGTGCATCGTCTGTTCGCGCTGTGTGCGCGCCTGCGAGGAAGTGCAGGGCACCTTCGCGCTGACGATCGAGGGCCGTGGCTTCGGCTCACGCGTTTCGCCCGGCATGCACGAGCATTTCATCGATTCCGAATGCGTGTCCTGCGGCGCCTGCGTCCAGGCCTGCCCGACGGCGACGCTGACGGAGAAATCGGTGATCCAGATCGGCCAGCCGGAGCATTCAGCCGTGACCACCTGCGCCTATTGCGGCGTCGGCTGTTCTTTCAAGGCGGAGATGCGCGGCGAGGAACTGGTGCGCATGGTGCCGTGGAAGGACGGTCAGGCCAATCGCGGCCATTCCTGCGTCAAGGGCCGCTTCGCCTATGGCTATTCCACCCACAAGGACCGCATCCTCAATCCGATGATCCGCGAAAAGGTCAGCGATCCCTGGCGGGAAGTCAGCTGGGACGTAGCCTTCGCGCATGTGGCGATGGAGTTCCGCCGTATCCAGTATCAATACGGCCGCGAGGCGATTGGCGGCATCACCTCGTCGCGCTGCACCAATGAGGAAACTTATCTGGTGCAGAAGCTGATCCGCGCTGGCTTCGGCAACAACAATGTCGATACCTGCGCCCGCGTCTGCCATTCGCCGACCGGCTACGGCCTCGGCCAGACCTTCGGCACGTCGGCGGGCACGCAGGATTTCGACAGCGTCGAGCATTCGGATGTCGTCGTCGTCATTGGCGCCAACCCGACCGACGGGCATCCGGTGTTCGGCTCGCGGCTGAAGAAGCGGCTGCGCCAAGGCGCCAAGCTCATCGTCATCGATCCGCGCCGCACCGATATCGTCCGCTCGCCGCATATCGAGGCCTCGTATCACCTGCCGCTGAAGCCCGGCACCAATGTCGCGGTCATGACGGCGCTGGCGCATGTGATCGTCACCGAAGGCCTCTTTGACGAGGCGTTCATCCGCGAGCGCTGCGACTGGTCGGAGTTCGAGGATTGGGCGGCCTTTGTCGCCGAACCGCAGCACAGTCCCGAGCAGACCGAGATCTTCACCGGCGTGCCGGCGGCGGATCTGCGCGGCGCGGCAAGACTCTATGCCAAGGGCGGCAATGGTGCGATCTACTACGGCCTCGGCGTCACCGAACACAGCCAGGGCTCGACCACGGTCATCGCGATCGCCAACCTGGCGATGGCGACCGGCAATATCGGCCGTCCCGGCGTCGGCGTGAACCCGCTGCGCGGCCAGAACAATGTGCAGGGCTCCTGCGACATGGGTTCCTTCCCGCACGAACTGCCAGGCTACCGGCACATTTCCGACGATGCGACGCGTGACATCTTCGAAAAGCTCTGGGGCGTGAAGCTCAACAACGAGCCGGGCCTGCGTATTCCGAACATGCTGGATGCGGCAGTCGACGGCTCCTTTAAGGGCATTTACATCCAGGGCGAAGACATCCTGCAGTCCGATCCCGATACCAAACATGTCGCGGCGGGGCTTGCGGCGATGGAATGCGTCGTCGTGCAGGATCTGTTCCTCAACGAGACCGCCAACTACGCCCATGTCTTCCTGCCGGGCTCGACCTTCCTCGAGAAGGACGGCACCTTCACCAATGCGGAGCGCCGCATCAACCGCGTGCGCAAGGTGATGTCGCCGCGCAACGGCTATGGCGACTGGGAAGTGACGCAGAAGCTTGCCCAGGCGATGGGGCTCGACTGGCATTATACCCATCCGTCGGAGATCATGGACGAGATCGCTGCGACGACGCCGAGTTTCGCGATGGTCTCCTACGACTATCTCGATAAAATGGGCTCGGTGCAGTGGCCCTGCAACGAGAAGAACCCGCTCGGCTCACCGATCATGCATGTCAATGGCTTCGTGCGCGGCAAGGGCAAGTTCATCCGCACCGAATATGTAGCGACCGACGAGCGTACCGGTCCGCGCTTCCCGCTGCTGCTGACAACCGGCCGCATCCTCAGCCAGTACAATGTCGGGGCGCAGACGCGGCGGACCGAGAATGTCATCTGGCACGCGGAAGACCGGCTGGAAATCCATCCACACGATGCCGAGCAGCGCGGCGTTCGCGATGGCGACTGGGTGAAACTCGGCAGCCGCTCCGGCGACACGACGCTCAGGGCGCTGATCACCGATCGCGTCGCGCCGGGTGTCGTTTATACGACCTTTCATCATCCCAATACGCAGGCGAACGTCATCACCACCGATTTCTCCGACTGGGCGACGAACTGCCCGGAATACAAGGTGACGGCGGTGCAGGTCTCGCCCTCCAACGGGCCGAGTGAATGGCAGCTGGAATATGACGAGCAGGCGCGGCAATCACGCCGCATCGCCGGCAAGCTCGAGGCAGCGGAGTAACGATGCGGGAGCGGCTCGGTAAGCAGGAACGCGCATCATGACCTTCACCGTCACCGCCCGTGCTTTCGAAACCGCCCGCCGCAACGGCATTATGCACACGAGCTCTCGCATCGTGCCGGAAGAAGTGCCGATCGCCTTTTCCTATGGCGGCAGTTCGCATGCGGTGATGATGGCAACGCCTGCGGATCTCGAGGATTTCGCCGTCGGATTCAGTCTGACCGAAGGGATCATTGCCGGGCCGGCCGAGATATCGGGCGTCGAGGTCATCGAGGGTGAGCAGGGGATCGATGTGCAGGTGAGCCTGGTCGATGACGTCGCTGATCGGCTGCGGGCACGGCGCCGCAGCATGGCGGGGCCGGTCGGCTGCGGGCTTTGCGGCATCGAATCGATCGAACAGGCGGTACGGCCGGTGCCTGATGTTTCGACATCGCCGCTGGTGCTGTCGCATGCGAATATCGTCCGCGCCGTTTCGCTTCTGAACGAGGCCCAGCCGCTGCATCGCGAAACACGGGCGGTGCACGGCGCCGGGTTCTATCTTCCCGACAGAGGGCTGATTGCCGTGCGCGAAGATGTCGGCCGGCACAATGCGCTGGACAAGCTCTGCGGCGCCGTCATCCGCGCCGGTGAAAGAGGCGGCGACGGCGCCGTCGTCGTCACCAGCCGGCTTTCCGTCGAGATGGTGCAGAAGGCGGCGATCCTCGGCAGCCCGGTGCTTATCGCCATTTCGGCGCCGACGGCCCTCGCCATCCGCACGGCGGAAGAGGCCGGCATGACGCTCGTCGCGCTGGTGCGCGGCGAGGATTTCGAGATCTTCACTCACCCTCACCGCATCTCGCCCGGAAGCATTGCCGATGTCGCATGATACCAAGACCAAGCTCGTCTATATGGCAAACCAGATCGCCACCTTCTTCAAGAGCCAGCCGGAAAGCGAGGCCGCGCAGGGGGTCGCCACCCATATCAACAAATTCTGGGACCCGCGCATGCGGCGGCAATTGTTCGAAATTCTGGAGAATGAGGAGAACGGCCTGGATGCACTCGTGCTTCAGGCCGTTCCTCTTATCCGAAAGCCGGAGCCGGTAACACACTAAAGCGCGTTCCTCGAGCTTTATGTATTTATTTCAATGCTTTAGTTCAAAAAAAGCGAGGATCGGTCCGTGCGGGAGGGAAGGCAGGAGCAACCTGCCTGCGCAAAAGCTGAAATCAAAGCAGATTTGTATCAAGGAGGATTTTCATGACCGCAGCGGAAAGACAGACAGATGGGGCGTTGGCGGGGGTAGGCCTGCTCGATCGTGAAAGGATCATCGCAAGGCCCGGGTTCAATCGGTGGCTGGTGCCGCCGGCAGCGCTCGCCATCCATCTCTGCATCGGCATGGCCTATGGTTTCAGCGTCTTCTGGCTGCCGCTTTCCAAGTCGCTCGGAATCACGGCCTCGACGGCCTGCCCCGATCTGACCCTCGCCTCGGCGCTGTTCACCACGACCTGCGACTGGCGTGTTGCCGACCTCGGCTGGATCTATACGCTGTTCTTCGTTCTGCTTGGTTCGTCCGCCGCCATCTGGGGCGGCTGGCTCGAGCGGGCCGGTCCGCGCAAGGCGGGCGTCGTTTCCGCTTGCTGCTGGTGCGGCGGCATCATTCTTGCCGCCATCGGCGTCATCACTCATCAGCTCTGGATGATGTGGCTCGGTGCCGGCGTCATCGGCGGCATCGGTCTCGGCCTCGGTTACATCTCGCCGGTCTCGACACTGATCAAGTGGTTTCCCGACCGGCGCGGCATGGCGACCGGCATGGCGATCATGGGCTTCGGCGGCGGTGCGATGATCGGCGCCCCATTGGCCAACCTGCTGATGAATACTTTTAAGACCGACAGTTCGGTCGGCGTCTGGCAGACCTTCATCGTCATGGCGGCGATCTATTTCGTCTTCATGATGGGCGGTGCCTTCGGCTATCGCATTCCGCCGGCCGGCTGGCGTCCCGAGGGTTGGACACCGCCTGTGGCCAAGAGCACGATGATCACCACCAAACATGTGCACCTGCGCGATGCCCACAAGACTAAGCAGTTCTGGCTGATCTGGGCCGTGCTTTGCCTCAACGTTTCGGCCGGTATCGGCGTTCTCGGCATGGCCTCGCCGATGCTGCAGGAAATCTTCGCCGGCTCGCTGATCGGCCTGCCGGACGTCGGCTTCGCCCAGCTCGAAGCGGGCCAGAAGGCATCGATCGCCACGATCGCCGCCGGTTTTGCCGGTTTGCTGTCGCTCTTCAACATCGGCGGACGGTTCTTCTGGGCGTCGCTGTCCGACAAGATCGGCCGCAAGAATACCTATTATTGCTTCTTCGTCCTTGGCATCGTGCTCTATGCATTGGCGCCCACCTTCGCGGGCATGGGCAACAAGGCGCTGTTCGTTCTTTCCTTCGGCATCATCCTGTCGATGTATGGTGGCGGCTTCGCGACCATACCGGCCTATCTTGCCGATATTTTCGGCACCCAGTTCGTCGGCGCCATCCACGGCCGGCTGCTGACCGCCTGGGCAACGGCCGGTATCGTCGGTCCCGTCGTCGTCAACTATATCCGCGAAGCGCAGATCGCCGCCGGCGTTGCGCCCGGTCCAACCCTCTATACCGGCACCATGTATATCCTCGCCGGCATGCTGGCGCTCGGGCTCATCGCCAATTCGCTGATCAGGCCGCTTTCGGACAAATGGTTCATGTCCGATGGCGAGGTCGCTGCGCTGCAGGCGAAGTCGGCGGCCGTCAATGCCGGTCCGACGGGTTCCTTCGGCATCGGCACAGGCGGGCTGGACGCCAAGGCGATGCTTGCCTGGGCCGTCGTCGGCGTGCCGTTGCTCTGGGGTGTCTGGGTGACGCTGCGGGCGACTTTGGCGCTGTTCGGCTGAGCCATCAAAGCGCGTCGCATGGGTGTTCATGCGACGCGTTTATCTTCGTAGACGGTGCAATCTGATCAAAGTGCCGCCTGGCGGCGGCACAGTAAAATGACGATGTGCGGAGACTGGGATCAGAACTCTTCCCAGCTCTGGGCAGTTGCCGCGGCAGTCCCGTGCGCCTTTGCGACACGTGAAACAAGATGCAGCGCCGGTGAGCCCGTCTGTCTTGCCTCATGCCTGCCGGCGGTCTGGGTCTGGCCTGGCAGACGGAACCTCGTCAGCAGAACACGCAGCGTTTCGGCCTCTCTCGCAAGGCTGTGGCTGGCAGCGGTGCTCTCCTCGACCATGGCGGCATTTTGCTGGGTTGCCTGATCCAGTGTATTGACGGCCTGGTTGATTTCCTTGAGGCCGGTTGCCTGCTCCCTGGAGGCTTCGACGATGGCGACGACGTTGCCGTCGATATCGCCGACCTGGGTGACGATCTCCTCGAGCGCTTTACCGGTTTGGCCGACGAGGCCGACGCCGTTCCTGACATGCTCGCCCGACGTGTTGATCAGCGTGTTGATCTCCTTGGCAGCGTTAGCGGAGCGCTGGGCGAGCTCCCTGACCTCCTGGGCCACCACGGCGAAGCCCTTGCCGGCTTCGCCGGCGCGGGCCGCTTCGACGCCGGCATTCAATGCCAGGAGGTTGGTCTGGAAGGCGATATCGTCGATGACGCCGATGATGTTGGTGATTTCGCGGGAGGACTGTTCGATCTGGCCCATGGCGGCGACGGCATTGCGGACCACGATACCGGATTGCTCGGCGCCCTGCTTGGTCATGGCGACGAGGCGGCCGGCCTCATCGGCGCGACGGCTGGAATCGTTGACGGTGGTGGTGATCTCTTCCAGCGCGGCTGCGGTTTCTTCGATGGATGCGGCTTGCTGTTCCGTCCGCTTGGAGAAGGAGTCTGCCGATGCGCCAATCTCGCGTGAGCCGGAGGCGATCGCGCTGGCATTCTCGCCGATCGTCTTCATCGTCTCGGCAAGACCTTTGATTGCGGTGTTGAAATCGTGCCGCAACTGTTCCATCGACGGGACGAAGGGCGTGTCTACCGTCCGTGTCAGATCACCTTCGGACAGCTGGCGTAGCGCGCCACCAAGCAGAGAAATCGCGCTCATGCGTTGGGTGACGTCGGTTGCGAACTTCACGACCTTGTAGACCTTGCCGTCGGCATCGACGATCGGGTTATAGGCAGCCTGGATCCAGATTTCGCGGCCGCCCTTGCCGAAACGGACGAATTCGTTGGCGATGAATTCGCCGTTGGCCAGACGGCGCCAGAAGCTGCCGTAATCCTCGGTGCTGACATAGGCCGGATCGCAGAAGATGCTGTGATGCTTGCCGGTGATCTCGGCCAGGGAATATCCCATGGCATTGCAGAAATTCTCATTCGCGGTCAGGATGTCGCCCTTCGGGTTGAATTCGATCACCGCCTGCGAGCGCGAGATCGCCTCCAGCTTGCCGGAATCCTCCACCGCCTGCTTCTTGGCGGCAGTGATGTCGGCCGCGAATTTCACCACCTTGAATGGCTTGCCGCCCTTGAGAACAGGATTGTAGGAAGCCTGGATCCATATCTCTCTGTTGCCCTTGGCGAGACGCTTGTAAGCACCGGCATCATATTCGCCGCGCCCGAGCCGTGCCCAGAAGGCACGATATTCAGGCGTTGCCGTATAGGCCGGCTCGCAGAACATGCTGTGATGCTTGCCGACGATCTCGCTCAGGCGATAACCAAGTGCATTGCAGAAATTCTCGTTCGCCGTGAGGATATTTCCCTTGAGGTCGAATTCGATAATCGCCTGCGATTTGGAAATGGCATTGAGAATATATTTCGAATCGGAAGATAGACCAAACATTCCCGTCCCTCTGAAATGCACAGTTTTCTGCTGCTTCGTCTGGCAAGGCGAAGCCGATCGGACAAGGAATGCCGGTGATGAGAAGACAGACAGTACCGGTTGTCATTCCCAGATTGGCGGAAAACGTGTCATCCTTGAGTATCCCATGATGACGGAACGTGGTTAATTTCCGGTATAGAAGCTGTTTCTAATCAAAAGCGCCAAGGCGGATAGTGGCGGCCGATACTTGCTCGCGATGCGCAACAAAAAACCGCCCGGGTGGGCGGTTTTTATTGAGAATTATATTGGCCGATCAGGCCGCCAGTTCATCCGTCTCGTTTTCCTTGAACATCTTGGCGAGGTTCAGGAAGCAGATCATTCCGTTTTCCGAGGCAATGATACCTTCGCAATAAGCGCGGTCGAAGGAGGCGGTCACCTCGGGCACCGGCTGGACCTGGCTGGAGGAGATGGTGAGGATATCCGAGACGCGGTCGACAAGCATGCCGATGACCATGCTGTGAACTTCGGCGACGACGATGGCGCTGCGCTCATTGGCGACCGTGCTTTTCATGCCGAGTTTGAAAGCAAGATCGATGATCGGGATCACCGAGCCGCGCAGGTTCATGACACCTATGACATCGGCCGGCGCATGCGGGATCGGCGTCGACGGCGCCCAGCCGCGGATTTCGCGGATGGTCGTGGTCTTGACGCAGAATTCCTGGTCATGCAGGCGGAAGGCAATAATTTCGAGCGTATCGCCGCTGAAGTTAGTCGAATTGATCGTGGCCATTAGAATTCTTCCCAACTATCGTAAGCCAGGGCAGAAGCGGATGCGCCACCATTGGCGCGGCCAAGCTTTGCCTTCATACCACGCGATGGCTTTGCGCTCGGCGAAGCATCGTTACGGTTATCGACGACATTAGCGAAAGAGTGTTGCCCAAATCTAAATCGGGAGACGCGATTGCGAAGGTTTTTAATCTCGGATGAAAACCAGGCGGGTTTGCTGTCGATCTCTTCCAGCCGATCTCTGGTTTTCGGGATCTTCCATGCATATTCGAGATCGTGAAGAAGAATTGCGCCGATTTACTCAGCCTATCGTCTTCTCAATCTGCGAGACTGCCCAATCCACCTGCTCTTTGGTGATGACCAGCGGCGGAGCGAGGCGAATTGTGTGGTCGTGGGTATCCTTGGCGAGAAGGCCGCGCTCTTTCAGCGCATGGCAATATTGCCGTGCGCCGCCGGCTTCGGGTTCCAGTTCGATGGCCATCATCAGGCCACGGCCGCGCACGTCCCTGACGATGTTCGAGCGGATCGACCCGAGGCCTTCGAGGAAGTAGTCGCCCATGACAGCGGCGTTCTCGATCATGCCCTCTTCCGTCAGCACCTTGAGCGCGGCACGCGCTACTGCGCAGGCGAGTGGATTGCCGCCGAAGGTCGAGCCGTGTTGGCCGGGCTGCAGCACGCCCAGAACTTCGGAATTCGAAAGCACGGCCGACACGGGATAGAAGCCGCCGGACAGCGCCTTGCCGATCAGCGTCACGTCGGCCTCGATGCCTTCGTGCTCCTCCGCCAGCAGCTTGCCGGTACGGCCGAGGCCGGTCTGAATCTCGTCGAGGATCAGGGTGACGTTGTTTGCCGTGCAGAGTTCGCGGATGCAGGTGAAATAACCCGTCGGCGGAATGATGACGCCGGCTTCCCCCTGGATCGGCTCGATCAGGGCGGCCACCGTATTGGCATTGATTGCGGCGGCGAAAGCCTCGGCATCGCCGAAGGGAATGATGCGGAAGCCTGGCGTATAGGGACCGAAGCCGGCGCGGGCTTCGGGATCGGTGGAGAAACTGATGATGCTCAGCGTCCGACCATGGAAATTATCAGCGCAGACGATGATCTCCGCCTTGCCTTTCGGCACGCCCTTGACCTCGTATCCCCATTTGCGCACCGCCTTGATGGCGGTCTCCACCGCTTCGGCGCCAGAATTCATCGGCAGGATCTTGTGGGAGCCGGTGAGAGCCGCAAGCTCTTCGTAGAGATAGGCGAGCTGGTCGTTGCGGAAGGCGCGGGAAGTGAGCGTCAGCCTGCCCGCCTGCTCGACCATTGCGGCGAGGATCTTCGGATGACAATGGCCCTGGTTGACGGCGGAATAGGCCGAGAGGCAATCGAGATAACGGTTGCCGTCGGTATCCCAGACATAAACACCTTCGCCACGCGTCAGCACCACGTCGAGCGGCTTGTAGTTATGGGCGCCGAGCCGTTGTTCCGTGGCGATCAGTTTTTCCGAAGTGTTCATGGCCGTTCTCCCTCTAGTTTTATTTCAACGCATGTTGTTATCGCAAAACCGCTGCACACTTTTGCTCGACATGCTCTTATGCGGCGCGTGTCGGACGATCGAAGATGCGGCGGCCGAAGAGGCTTGCCGTCAGCTCCACCAGGATGCGGGCGCTCTTGCCGCGATCGTCGAGAAACGGATTGAGTTCGACGAGATCGAGCGACGAGACGA
>Ga0102590_1002842_pt1 | contig 19022 bp, 15 predicted proteins | sample AraplaMF_Col_mMF_FD_76859 | JGI IMG/M metagenome (GOLD analysis project Ga0102590, IMG submission 76859) | Arabidopsis root microbial communities from the University of North Carolina, USA - plate scrape MF_Col_mMF | ecosystem: Host-associated > Plants > Roots > Endosphere | place: USA...
CCTGCTTCCTGCTGTTTAAGGATGGAGATGATCTGGGTTTCTGTGAATCGTACTTTTTTCATAATTGCGCCATTTAAGTTAGAGATTTTTCTCTAACCCTACTGGACCAATTTTGGGGAACCTTACAATCTGAACTTGAGAGAAGGCTGCTGAGCAATCAACGGCCTTCTTTATTTATAAATATTCCAGGAACTCAAAAATAAGATCTATGAAAGGTTTGTATTTAAGTGGCCTATTTGTAGTTTCAGTAAGTACGCCATTCTCCCTAAATCGGGTATTTTCGGATAAAGTCTATTGTCTGAATGAAGCTAAAACTTCATGTAACATCGTCATTAAAAATTTCAGCGTAATCGATAGGGGTTTGGGTTTTGTTAAAATTGACAATTGTTCCGCATCTCCAACATCAAAGCCATGCAGCTCAATCATGATTTACAGAGGCCTTTAGTTTGCAATTGAAAGTCAATCAGATAAATTCGTCAGTTAATTACCTTTGGGATGCCTGCATGCCTTTTTCCATCCATTCTGGCATTGGTAGACCTTTTAAATAGTGGTCTAAAAATTGTTCCATTCTCTTTTGGAAATCAATTTGTTTATCCAGTTCCGCAATCATATGCCCCTCATTCTCGTACTCTAGCATCCACGCAACCTTTCCTAATCGGCGCAGAGCTGTGAACAAAGCGACGCCCTGCGAGAAATTTACGGCACCATCTTTATCATTATTCATCATGAGTAGGGGAGTACAAATCTTATCTGCATCAAAGATTGGTGAGTTAGATATATAAGCGTTTTTTTTCTCCCATAATGTACCGTCCATTAGCCCATAACCATTTTCGAGTATGTGCTGCTGACTATTTCCGGAGTCCCAAATACTTCCATATAGAGTAACTAGGTCACTAAATCCAGCACTACTGATGGCTGCCTGGAATTTATTAGTATGTGCGATAATGTAATTGGTCTCATACCCCCCCATACTATGTCCGTTGATTGCAATTTTTGTTGAATCAATATAAGGTTTTTCCTTCAGGTAGTCGTAGGCTCCTAAAGCTGAATTGAGAGCGCCTTCGCCTAGTTTACCCAATTGGAAGTGCATGTCGGGTTTAAAAACCAAGTATCCTTTTCCAATCATTATTGGAATATTTAATGTTGAGCCGTCTAACTCAGGAGTTAGAAAGCTGTTGGTTAAATGTGTAGACTCAGTGTAATATTGAAGAATGAGCGGGTATTTTCTATTGGGATCAAAGTTTTCTGGTGTGTATAGTATCCCTGCAGATTCTGTACCATCATTTAATTTATAGGTGTGGAGTTCAGAAAAGAACCAATTGAATTTTCTTTCAGGATGAACATTACTCACTTCTTTATAGGAAATAAAATCTCTTGTCAGAAAGTAATTTGGCGACTCGCTACTGCATTCTCTCTGAACGAGGTACATTTTAACATCCTTGGCCTTTAATATTTTGTTTGGTAAGTAACTACTATATGGATCATATGCACCTCCATATGAATATGGACCTTCCGTTAACTTCTTCAAAATATAGCTACCATTTAGACTTAATGAATAGAAACCGATTTCCTTATTAAGCAAATTAAAGGATTTTAATATTATTGGTGCCTTCCTTGCGAAGACTTTGGATGGAGGATAGGTAGAAATTGCTGTAGAAAATACAATGGTCTTGTTCTCTTTGCCTGTAAGATTAATTGGTTCTTTCTTTCCCGTCAAATCAACAAGCCAGATATTGTACATATCCTTAATAAGAACTGATTTGTCATCCTCGGTATAGCCACAAATTCCAGCGGCGTATTTAGAAGGAAACGATGCTATCTGCGTGTAATATGTTGTCCACTTTGTACATACAGATCCGGTAATATTCTTTGGGGTCCCGGCTTGAATATTATAGGCGATATAGTTCTTTTGTTCCGGATTATAATAAATAAAAAATTTCCCTTTAGGACTTATTTCATATTTTTCGATGGGATATTTAGAATTTTCCGTTGTCAGTTTCCGTTCCCCAGTCAAAGTGTTTATTAAAGATATCCTAGTGATTGAATTGGGATTCCAGTTCCACTCATTGGAATTGCCTGCCCTACTTGCAACAGCAATAAAGGTGTCATTATTATTTTGAGGTACTATATCAATATTCCACTCCTCATTTTTATTTGTTAGTTGATGATAACTTTTATTATTAAAGACGTATGTAAATAAGTAGGCGACTTGGTTGTTAAGCGCTCCCATTTGTTCGCTTTGAAGAATGACATCTTTGTAATTCCAAACGATAACAAAACCTGGATGCAATGTCGCTTGTTTTTTTTCATTCAGTGAGAAAAAAAGGCGGCTACCGTCATTACTGAACCTCCAAGTGACCATTCTTGAATTTGGAATTTCCATATTCCGAGGGATCTGTGCCGCACCGTAATCAATTAAAGATGTGGGATTATCGTCATTTATTGTTAGACATTTTATTATTCTTGTAGAATCTATTCCCTCAATAAAAGCGCATTTTGATTCTGAATAATCAATGATGACGGAACTTGCTTTTTGACCTTTCCAAACAACATTTTTTTGTTGACCGTTCATATCGTAATTGGCTAAGATTTGGCTAGTTTTGCTGCTATCCTGGTAAAGGTTAACTATCAGGGACTCATGCTTTGGTAGAAAAGTGTAGCTAGTAACATGCTCTATGCGTTGAAATGCCTGGCTTGTTAAGTTAAAAATGAGCAATTCTTCCGTAGGAATATTCCTGCTGATCAGAAGCCAGTCATTCTTTTTGCCATGTTGAATAGAATACCCCGAGACCTTGGAGAAAGAGTATATATCATGGTTAAATAAGTTTCGGACATATAAGGAATCACTCACCATATATAGAATCTGCTTGGAATCACTAGTGAATTCAGCGGTTTGACCGTTAATTATTTCATATGACCTATTGTTCCTGGCGTCATAGATTATTAAGGTCGACGATCCGAGAGGGCTGTTGTCAATCGTATAATGTACATAAGCTCCATTATTGCTGATTCCTACTGTCGGTCCTAGCAATGGCCATTGTTTAAATGTATTGACATCAACTGAAGGCTTTTGTGCATGTATTGACTCAGTGAATATAACCAGTAACGCGGAAAGGAAGAGTCGGACCATGAAATGGTTTTTTTGAGGCATGGTTTTTATATATAAAATACAATATTTCTTCATTTTCTTTTGAAATTTCGTGCTCTCAATCTTCTGTCCAAGTTGGCTTTCCGCTAATCATTTTAGTTAGGTTCAAATTTAATTCTTGATAGTCACTTTCATCCTTGCCTTTGGCCAGTTCAACAGCTTTCTTTTGATATTCTATAGCTTCATTTTTTCTACCTCTTTTGTATAAAAGATTTGCATATGTATCAATCCAGGTATATTTTGTAGGATCATGATTTAGAAGTCCCTTCATCCATGCAATTCCCTTATCTAAGGTTTTGGCATCAGTGCTGTATTTAAAAATAACGCTATAAGCCATATTGTTTATGATAATTCGACCCATTTCAGAAGTATCAGGCTTTTTGGTTTCTAGTTGCTCAACCGCACTTTTAACAAAGTTTGGCCAATCCTTCTTATATTCATACCACCGGATTTTGGACGCCACGACAACGTTTTCAGCAACTTGTCCATTATATTTGGACGCGATGGCTTTCGTCATTTCTTTCCAGTTAGGTTCATTAGCCATTGCGGGATTGTTTATCCCCAATCTATTGTTTTCCGATTCCCCGGTATATTTAAAAACTTCCTCTTTGGTGATTACTACATTGACGATGGACTGGGAAATTGCCTTTAGTCCTAAAATTGAATCTGCTCTAGTGGGCTGTTCATAGAAGATTTTAAAGAATTTATCTTTAGAATCGATGATGTTGTAAAACTTCACTATGAAATCCAAATTCTCCTTGGATTCAATTTGATTCATGCCAAGAGTGTCTAAATATAGACTTTTATAAGCTTTGGCAACCTTATTCGCATTTTCGGCATCGCCTATCTTTTGGGCCATTACAGCAAGTGAAGCATATTTAGATAGTGGTAACTTCTTCGAATTGAACTGTCCTAGTAAGCCGATATAATTTTCTTTAGGATCAGCAGCCTTTTTAGCAAGATCATAAAATTCATTCGCAGAAGAATAGCCTACTGATTTCAAAATCATCTTTCCTTCTGGAGATAAAAAAATCAGTGTAGGATAGGCGGTAATTTCGTAGGCCGTCTTTATGCTGTCTGCAGTAGCATACCAAGACTTAATGAAATCGTTATCCAACTTCGTTTGATCCATTTGGACCTTTAGGGAAATAAAACGGTTAGAAAAGTATGAACCAACAGAATCATTCGAGTAAACGTGTTTTTCCATCATTTTACAGGGAACGCACCAGGTTGCGAATATATCGAGGAAGATGAACTTATTTTCTCTTCTGGCTTTCTCGGCAACCTGTTTCCAACTTAGGTTTTGTTCAAACTTTATACCTTGTGCCTTAATAATGGAGGCCAATAAAAGGAAAGCGATTAATATTTTTAATTGTTTCATGGAAAATCGAATTAATAACCTGGATTTTGCGATAGATTTTTGTTCCTTGTGATGTCAAATTGAGGCAATGGATAAAGTTGAGCACTGGGTTTCCAGGTAATTCCTTTAAATGATGCAGCTATTTGCATCTGTGCATTTATTTGCCCTGTCCGTTTTAGGTCAAACCACCGCGTCCCCCATTCAGTAAAGAATTCCACCCTTCTTTCTTGAAGGATAGCAGTTAATAAGCTTTCTTTTGTAGATGCTGCACTTTCACCTAGTCCTGCTCGGGCTCTGATAGAGTTGACGTCTTCTTTCGCCTCCGCAATTTTATTCTGCATAGCTCTAGCTTCCGCTCGTATCAGATATTGTTCCGCAAGACGTAACGGAACGGAATATTCACTTACAGGGGCGTTATATCCAATTTCTCGGTACTTAGTTGGAAAACTATAACTTAGCCCGCTTACAGTAACCGTGGAGGTCCAAACGCCTTTTCGTTGGTCATTGGGTTCAAAACTGCCCATGAGCAGAGGCGAGAGGAAGGCTGGGTTACTTGAAGATGGGCCTGTGGCAGGTAAATAGTAAAAAAGAGCTTCTTTTGTATTCTCGCCAATGGCGACCGGTTGAATTGACCACAGGATTTCCCTGCTGTTTTTCTGAAAAACCTGATTTAAGCCTTCGAGGCTATAATCTGTTAAATTGCCAATGACCTCTGATGCCTCCATTTCTGCATCAGTAAAATTGTCGGAAAACAAGTACACGCGGGCAAGAAGTGCGGAAACGGCAAATCTATTTGGTCGTACTCTCTCGATTGATGTTCCACTCAATTTTGAATCTAGGTACTGTTCGCTTATCAGTGCTTTTGCTGCTTTGAGGTCCGATATAATCTGGTTATAAATGTCTCTCTGAGCATTTCGTGACAATATCGCTGTTATTGTGTAGTCAGTGGTGAGGGCCAGGGGTACATCACCATACAAATTTGTTAAATAGAAATAACAAAATGCTCTGACGAAATAGGCTTCTGCTAATAACTGATTTTTCACATTGGAAGATAGATGCGTTGACCTAGTGACGCCTTCCAATACTGCGTTTGAATCATAGATCACGGAATATAAACTTGACCACAAATTAGATGGACTTCCATTATACTGAGGATTTAACTCATTCTTGTAATAAGATGTATAATTTGGGTTTGAGCCATCAAAAAGTCCCAAGTTGTCACCAGAAAGTTCTGGAGATAAGGATAAAGATAAGAAACCATTTACGTAAAATGAGTTTGAACTCATCTTGGCATAAATTCCAGTCATTGCTCCTATGGCTTTAGAATCAGTACTATATACAAGATCAGTAGTAGTACTTGTGTTTGGCGCGTCAACCTCAATGAATTTTTTGCAACCGGAGAACGCCAGTGTAATTAGGAACACTAGCAGACTTCCCCAGGTATTAACTTCTTTCAGTCGGATTATTATGCTCAGTAACGTTTTTTCTGTATTGATTTTCATTTGATTCACATTTAAAATGTACATTGGATTCCTACCGAAATAATGCTAAGTGGGGGTAAGGATGAAATACTTCTATTCTCCGGGTCCATTCCATCAAATTTTGTAATTGTGAGCAGGTTCTGTCCTTGTATATACATCTTGGCATTTAACATTTTTAAGCGTCTAGTTATTTGCTCTGGAAAAGCATAAGACAGTGACACGTTTTTTAAGCGAAGAAAGGAAGCATCACTAAAAGCTGCTGAACTGTTATTTGCGGCATCGAATTGAGTGAAAACCGATAGATCCGTATTTACTTTTTGTATCGTTGACACATCCTCCGGTTGTTGCCACCTATTTAAAATCCCCGAAGGTTGATTGATATTAAGGCCGGGTATAAAATTTCCAAATTTCAAGTTTTTCCCCTTTTGTTTTACAAACTGGAGTACAAAATCCAAGCTGAATCCCTTATAACTAAAACTATTTGTCCATCCTGCAAACAAAGTAGGTTCAATATTTGCCCACACGGTTTTATCTACATCTGGATCAGGATTGGAACTTTTTTCTCCTTTGGCAGTTGTGAATTCATACAATCCCGTTTGAGGGTTTACACCTGAGAACTCAAATAATTTGGTTATAGTCATCGGTTGCCCTATGACCAATTGGTTAGCGTAGGTAGATGTCGATAGATTTGGAAATGCAATCAGTTTGTTTTGTGGAAGAGTCGCATTTAATCCCGTTTCCCAGCTGAACCCATTTTTTGGGAATAAGTGATAGTTGATTTGCATTTCAAAACCGCTATTCTGCACGATTGCAGATATATTCCTTAACACCGTAGTAAATCCTGTGACACTAGGTAGAGAATAAGGCAATAGCTGATTAGCAGATCGGTTCCTATAGTAATTTACGGTGAGGTCTATCTTATTGTCCAACAAGGTCAGATCAATCCCCGAATTGAACTTTTTAGTCTCTTCCCATTGTATGTACGGACTTGCATGGCTGGTCGGTGCAACGCCTATTATGCCCTGATAAGGCACTTGGTATAATAATGGAGAATATAGGCTTAGAAACTGGTAATCTCCTATTTGGTCGTTGCCTGTGGTGCCATAAGTAACCCTTATTTTTCCAAAATCAATGAATGGCACAAGTTCCCTTATGCCATGCTCTTCGGTAAAAGTCCAAGCCGCACCAACAGAAAAGAAATTTTGGAACAAGTTCTTTACGCCAAATCTGCTGCTGCCGTCTCTTCTGGCGTTTATGTTTATTATATACTTATTCTGCCAGTTATAGTTTAATCTGGCGAAAAAAGCGCTGTAATTATAGGATGATGCAAGCCGGTTCGTAATGGTTACCGTTGCCGCAGCTGCAATATTATTAAGGTCTGCATCAGAATCAAATCCTGAGCCATTAATGGCGGTGAGATCGGAAGTGCTTTTCTGGAAAGTCATGCCAGCCATAAGACCAATGGTACCGATGCCAATCGAATGTGCATAATTGATTTGTGGTTCAGCGATGAAACTTTCAATATATTTATTGGCATCATCTACAGAACTTATTCTTGATGTATATTCTGGTGGGATGGAGCTTAATGGGCTTATTTTATGTTCAATGGATTGTAATTTGTTATACCCAAAGCTGCTTTTTAATGTTAAGCCCTGTGCAATAGTATAGGATACGAGTAAATTAGATAACAGGTTAGCCGATTTATTTTGAAATTTTTGGTCCAGATACCGTGCTGGGTTATCGATAAACGTTGAAATTCCAGTCGAAGACGGCTGCCAGTTGATACTTCCGTCAGCATTATACATAGAGGGAGCATTGGGAGAGAGATTTAAGGCAAGGGAAGTTAAATCCATATTGATTAACCTATTTTTATCTTCCATATAACTACCAGAAAACTGAACATGAAATTTTTGGTTGGGAGATAGGTGATTTAAGTTCAAACTTACTGTTCCTTTTGTATCTGAAAGATTCCCTGGAAATACGGTTGTTTCCCTATGATAACCCGTACTAAGGTGGAATTGGGTCGTTGAACTTCCACCAGAGACAGAGGCTTGAACATCACGGTAATGTGCGGTATTTCCGATAAGCTGCCTTTGCCAATTTGTATATTTTTTTTGATCGAAAATGGACAAGTCTGGATAAACCAATGCTTTATAAATATCCTGATCATATGGTGGCATTGTCAGATCTATACCATCGTTTGCAAATGCCTCTTTCCGTAAGGTGAGATAGTCCTGAGTATTTAAGAGTTCTATTTGTCGGGTGGCCCGGCCCCAGCCAGCTTGCATATTGATTGTAACCTTTGTTGCTCCAGTTGCTCCCTTTTTTGTAGTAATAATTACCGCTCCATTTGCAGCCCTGGACCCATAAATCGCTGTAGCATCGGCATCCTTTAAGACCGAAATACTTTCAATATCCGATGGGTTGATAAAATTCAAAGGGCTTCCTGGACCATCCGTAATTCCATTTGGACCCAGTATAGTAGATACAGAGGGTAGCAAGGAGGATGCAAAAGGTACCCCATCTACTACGTATAATGGGCTGCTACCATTTCTGATGCTGTTTGTACCCTGGACTCTAACCTTCACATTCCCACCGGGCACTCCCGTAGATTGTTCAATATACACGCCTGGCACTCTGCCTTGTAATGCTAAAATCGGATTGTTTACGGGTTGTTTGGCAATATCGCTTGCTTTTATAGATGATATGTTGCCTGTGCTTAATCTTTTTGTTGTGGTTCCGTATGCAATTATTACGGTTTCATCTAGTTTACCTATCGACAAACCCAGCCTAACAAGCAGGTTATTTGCTGTTACAGGAACCTCCCTGTCTTCATAGCCAATAGAACTAATTAGAAGTGTAGTTTTCCTTTTTAGATTTGTGAAACTAAAGTTACCATATTCATCGGTAGTGGTTCCAACAGTTGTTCCTTTTGCGATTATCGTAGCCCCAGGTATTGGTTTCCCTGCCGTATCAGTAACCTTCCCAGAGACACTAATTGAAGTGATAGAACTGTCAGTTCCGTCCACATGATGCACGTTTTTAGCCGCTTTGAGGAAGATTATTATACTTTCATCATCGAACGTCCAATCCAAGCCTTTGTCCTTAAGTAATTCTTTTAAAACATCCGAAATTGGTGTCTTTATAAAATTGACTGTCTTTTTCTCGCTTAGATCAATTTGAGTTTTTACTACGCTGTACATTACAGAGTAACCAGTTTGTTTCTTGATAGCCTTGAAAATTTGCCCGAGTGGCACATTGGTGCCTGTATAGGAAATAAAAATGTCCTTCTGTTTCGACACAGCTTGGGCTGTCGTTGAATAATATGATGACAAAATGAACGTTGAAAACATGAGCCAGTAATAAATATGGCTCTTGCGCAATAGAAATGGTCGCATAACTCTTGTGCTTTAAGAGATGATAATTTTAATTAACAGTTGTTGGCTTAATAGTCTAAAACCAGTTTCGCCCTTACTGCCGGTATGGGAAGACAATAATCACATGACATATATGCCCCAACGCATTTCAAACTGATACGTACTATTCCAATTAAATATTTTTTTATCAGTTCTCAAAAATTTAGTTAATAGCTCGTTAACTAACGAAAAAATAAAGCGACGTGCTAGAAATCGTCTATCAAGTATGTTAAATATTAAAAAAAGTTAAAAAAAGCATTTGTCTTTGATGCGCATTTTAAAAAATAACTAAAAAATGATCGGCGACGCTCAATTTTACATAAATCTAGCGTGCTATCATTTTGTGGTTTCCCATTAACAATACGTTCACAACTTCCTTAACACACTGTTCACTTTGCATTGTATTTTGTGCAATAACTTTAAAAGGGTCGAAGTTTCTTTGAGATACGAAAACGGAATCAGGGGATAAAGAGACCATCTCGCGTTGACAATTGCCATTCTTTGGCTAGTTATCATCCTATTGAAAGTGTGCTAGAATTGCACTATGTTTGTTTCCTCAGTTTATATTAAATTTGCATACCTAACTTATAAAATAACAAATCATTATCCTCCGATATCCAAACAATTTGTATCAAACTAGGACTTTAGCATGTTCAATAAACCATAAAAATGCCATTTGACGAGCAGGATATCATTTTATTGGAGAGATTAAAGGCTGGGGACGAGGAAGCATTCTCTTATATCTATACTAAGCACTATGTTTGGCTTGCGGTTGTGGCTATGCCTTTATTAAAGGACGAGGCTGAAGTCCAAGACCTCGTCCAGGAATTCTTTATTGATTTTTTGCAGAAAAAGCTTTTTTTGCAAATTGGACCTCCATATAACATCAAGTATTACTTGAACACGGCCGTAAGGAACAGGTGCTTAGACAAGATTAGACGTAAAAGCGTAAGCCAGAAAAGGATGGATAACGCCTTGGCTGGTTTTCCCTCCTATCAACCGCCTGAAATTTTAATGGAAACCCAGGAAAGGCAGCGGGAAATTGGGGTAGCTCTGAAAGCTGCAATCCAGCAAGTGCCTGCATTGAGTGCCAAGGTATTTACACTCGCATATATTGAAAACAAAAGTCGCGATCAAATTGCCACAGAAATGGGTGTCAGCCCGCATACAGTAAAAAATCAGTTGGTACGCGCCATTAAAATTTTAAGAACGCGACTTAAAAATATTTGATCATCAGTAGTGCAAGGCCTATTTAAATGCGTTTAAGAGCTATGAATCCAAGAGAGGACTATACTTATTATCTAATGACAAGAAAACTTGTTGGTGATATAAGTTTGGACGAGGAGGAGGAACTACAACAATATATTAGTGGAAGTGAGGATGTTAAAAGAGCCTGGGAACAATTACAACAAAATTTTGATCCAAAGGATATTGACACCAAATTTGAAAGATACCGCTCTTGGGACTGGAAACATCCCTCAGCCTTACAGTCGCAGGCAAGGGCTAGAAGTAGGCGAAAAGTTATAAATGGCTGCCTGGCAGCGGCTGGCATTATTGGGATAATTCTATTTTTTCAGTTGAATAGCCAACGTCCTCCTGTTAATCAAGTGGCGAAAAAGGCTTCTCCTTCCATACTTCTGAAGCTACAAAACGGGCAAGTTATCGATCTTTCTCAGCCAGCGCAGAATATTAATGCTGGCGCCGCGATTTTGAATAATAACAACAATACCTTGTCTTATTTACAAGCCGTCGGTGGCAGTTCACAAAGTAGCATGAACAGGTTAAATGTCCCGGTCGGCATGGATTACCATGTTATCTTGTCAGATGGTAGTGAGGTTTGGCTTAATTCTGCTACAACCTTCGAATTTCCCTTTAGTTTTACGGGAGGCAGCAGAAATGTAAACCTGAACGGAGAAGCGTACATTACAGTAGCTAAAGACGCTGAACGTCCTTTCTTCGTACATACTTCTAGTGCGACTGTTAAAGTATTAGGTACAAGCTTCAATATAAATACTTACGATACAGGCGTCGTTCGGGTTGCACTAGCGGAAGGAGCTGTTCATTTGCAAACATCAGCGGGAGAAACACCTATAAAACCCGGTTTTGAGGCTGTGTCCACGTTTAATAAGCTATCCATTAAAAAATTTGACCACGACGAAGTGCTGGGATGGCGAACCGGAAAGTATTACTTCACCGAGGCCACTCTATCAGATATCATGCAGGTGTTGCCTCGTTGGTATGGTCTTAATGTAAAAATTGAAAATGCAGAAATGAAGACAGACCGTTTCACTGGAATGGTAAACAAAAATCGGCCGGTAACAGTGTTTTTGGAAAAATTAAAAAAAGCAATCGACTTTGAGTACTATTTTGATAGGGAGGGGATGCTTCACATTAAGTAGAGCTCGGCTTCGGTCGACCTAGTCATAATAGTACCCCTGTTTTTCCATCGGAAGTCGCAACAATTGAGGATAGCAAATCTAACAAAACAAATAGATAACCATGGAAACACCACGACCGATTGGAATCACATTGAAGGTTTCCTTCGAAGATGAATATCTCGAGGCAATCGGTATCGCCTATAACCTGGTAAAAGACAGCGACAGGTACCCACATCGAATATTATTTTCGATGGCCCTTATGGCCTATTTTGATCAATGCTGCAACGCGTCCATTGTTGACTATGCACAACATAATATTCCCACCACTGATCAGGAACAATATATTGAAAGATTACAGTGGTGGCCGGCGTCAAAGAAAGCCACCAACCTAGTTAAGCAACTTTCCGAAAATGTTTATATCTCAAATAGAGATCATCCGATAATTCAAACGGTAGTTCAGTTCATCAAAATACGCAATGGAATAGCGCATAAAGTCGATAAGTATAATTACGTTGATGGAGAAGAAGTGACCGATAACCCAGTAGCAAGTACCTTTAATGTTAGTACTGAAGACCCGTTTATAGGGCAGCTACACCCAATACTCATAGAAGCTTGTTATAATGCAGTTATCGACTATACCAAAGCACTTGCCTCGGTTGTCGCCCAAAGGGATGTCAGCATGTATGAATTTATCACACGAAATCCTTAATCCCATTCCTTTGGATCTCCACGTAAATGGTAGCCGTAGAATAATTATTTAATCGTCCTGACTTCAACCTTTTTGGTCTGGATGCACGAACAAAAGATGCGCCAACTCCGGATCGTCCTTGATTCGCTGTATTTCATTTGTAATAATATCAACAACATCGTTCTTAATCTTTATGTAGATATTTTGGATTTCACCTTGTGTAACATCATTTGTAGGCAACGGTCGATAATTCTTCTCTTCAACTTTTATTCTGGCATGGTCATTTTGTATTTCACAATGAAACGCTTTCAATGGCATTTGCTGATCAGGATTGTCAGCAAGTATTCCAACAAATTCGCCGGCAGACAGCGTAGATATCTTAGCTGCAGGAACGGCAAAGTCGAGTTGTGTATTTTTGCTCACACTGGTATCCTGCCGGTTAATGGAAACGCTTTCCCTGGTTTGAACTATTTTACCTATTGACTCCGACACGGCTTTAGCAGTATCGCCAGTGGCCTGTCCACAAATAATATTACCTGCTAGGTTAAAAAGGACATCAGCCTGTTCCCGGCCATAACTTTTCCGCATTTGTGCCACATTTTGGATTGCCAGGTAACAAAATATCTTATATCCCCGAGAAATTGCTAAAAAGTTCTCAATACCGTTTGCAAATAAACTGGAAAACTCATCAGCTATGATACAACACTTCTCCATACCCTTTTTGGGCAGTATCCGGAATGCCCGATTAAGGTAGAGCGAAATTACGGCTCCATAGGTTTGTGTTTTCTCAGGATTATTAGCCAGAACAACTATTTTAGGATCAGTGGGGTTATTGAGATCCAATGTGAAATCATTTCCTGACAAAACATAATATAACAATGGGGACGCAAGTCGAGCCAGCGCAATTTTTGCGGAGGCGATTTGACCTTCTAATTGCTCCATTGCCCTGTTCATATACGCACTGATAAATGGATTAATTAATACTTCTATTTCTGGCTCTGATGACAGCACGGGAAACAGATCGTTATAATCAGCCTGCATTAATTCTATGGCATGTGGCAGCGTACAAAAGATTCCGTTTCTGTATTTTTTCAGGAACCATATGATTGCTGTCAGAAAGTTTATTGGGGACTCGACAAAAAAATCACCTGTCTTCGTAATCCATTGCATGTTGAGCCCAAGCAGGATAGTCCGCGCGGATTCGGACGCATCCGTAATGTCTTTCATAGTTGCTGGATCTAATGGATTACACCGGTTTATTGGCTCGTCAAAATTTATAATGTAAAATTTTGGACAAACTTTATAGGAACCTTTCGATTTTAGCCATGAGTTGTAAGCGATCTTGGCTAGGTCATCGTACTTAAAATCGTAAAGCAACATACCTGGAAACTGCCTTTTCTCAATTTTTTGTTGGATTATGTGACGCACTAGAAAGTAAGTTTTTCCAGCTCCAGGGCTACCGATTATCAAAACCATCCTGGCTCCGTTGATAATATTCAACCAAGAACACCGAACTTTCCCTTTATAGGAATATTTCGCTGGTATATTTACGCTGTATTCATTTTCTAAAAGGCGCTCCTCTTGGGGGAAGGTTTCGTTCTCTTTGTTGAAGATATCTTTTCCCAGGTTTAGCCTTATCAATCTCGAAAGCCTACCGCCTCCAGTTAGGATGAGCAAAAACCCAATGCCAGTAAAAAACATATAAACAATAGCCAGCGCTCGAACATCACCAACTAAATAGAAGGTAACAATGCTTCCAAAATAAAAAATAATACCGACTACCAGCTGAGTAATGATACTGGATGGCCTAATCTTTTCGTTTTTTTTCCCCTTGCTCCCGATAAGAGATATTGTCAACAGCAACAACGAAAAAATCTTAGACCGCGACAAATTGTTGAATAATCCTGTATTCTCTAAGTTAAGCAGGACCCGCTCAATGAAAACAGGTGCAAGACCCCATTCCTTAAACGCGGCGTAACAGAATACATAAAAATGCAACGCCAATATTATAATGCTCCCCTTGCGCAAAAAATCTATGATTGCGCGTAAGCTATTTTCATTTTCACCGCTACTCATCACTAAAAGTTTTAATTTGGAATTCTACCATTTGGGCTTTTTCTTACGTTTTCTGTCTAGGCCACTCCTTAGCCAATGATAATCGACATATTGGTCCTCCGTTGTGTGAAATGCGGCATCTATTAGATTAGTAATATTGCTCGAAATAACCTCAAAGGGGTCGACTCTTGGATACCTATTTAGCATTTCTTTCACGTTTTCAATTATCCTTTGTGAAGTTTTTAAAGTATACCCATTAACTCTTAAATAGGTGGCTATCTTCTTAGGCAACGGAACAAATGAATAAAGTCCGGTTCTAAAATCTCCGGCGAAGTATAGCGTCTCGTTAGTGGCAGCCCGCCTTCCCTCAACTAAAAGGCCTTTTGTGATCCATCCCCTCACTACGTCCTTGTAGGTAACATCAAACTTAGTTTGATCCAATACCATTGACACAAAATCCCAGTTCGATTTAACCTCAGCCTCATTTCCAGCTTCAGGATTGGAAAGGCGTTCCAAAATTGCGGCAGCGCTGTAACGCTTATTACGCTTATCCAAATCGCTTCCATTAAACACACAGAAGGTTCTATTGTCTATGTATGTTACTCCATAAACCTTGCCTTCAGCATTTTCCCTGAAGATTACCCCAATTCCCTTTTTTTTTAACTTGTCTATTAGTTGGAGCTTCCCTATACAATCTTCCATAGCATTATCAACTAACCTACGCACCCTCTCTTGGTAAGAATCCTTTTTGATTTCATTTTCAGTGAACTTCGGTTCTAAATTGGCAAGAGTTGGTTTCGAGTAAATTCTACTGGCCTTGATAGGCAAACCCATCTTAATCCCTCTTTCGCATATCCAGTATTGCAATCCCCCTTTTTCATTCATTCGAGTGCCCTTCGCTCCCGGATCCGCAATTACATTAAATTGCCCCAAAACAGCGTTGAGTTGCGCCAACGAACTGAATTTATATTTTTCCACCACCGACCGTACTATACTAGATATTTTTGCTTTCGTTTCTGACTTTCCATATTCAACGACTGATAGATCAATGGGTTTAGGTAGAAAATCCTGCTCCTTCTTTCGTCCCTCCGCTTTTATTAGGCCATGCTTTTTCTCTAAGTGCTTCCTAGCCGGCTCCGATTTTTTGTCGAGACGATGTAATTTTATGGGGGACCCGTCCTGCTCAATCGAGGTCGTTACGATATGAATATGTGGATGTGCGGCGTCAAAATGCTCATAAACAAGGTACGGCTGATTGCCAAACCCGATGAGTTCCATATACTCAGCAGCAATTGTGTTTAATTTTTCTTCCTCGAACTTCTCAGAGGGATCGAAATTCAAAGAGATGTGAACACAACGATGTTGAATTCGTTCATTAAGGTCGGCCTGATGCTGAAGGCGATGAAATTTGTACTGAAAAGACAGGTCGCTAAAATCCTTTGAATAACCATTTGCCCCGATTAACTTCGCCTTATTAACTTCTACCTTATTCTCGTTATAGCTCAAAGCTCCTCTAATGTTCCTCCCACTTCTTATTTTTGCAACCACATATCTGAGAATTGATTGATCCGGGCCTGAATAGATTTAACTTCCAACAATAATTCCTGCTGCAGTCCTTCAGCGATAGAAACCCAGGAAATAATTTCTGAGTCCGACTTAACGCTATTGATTATTTTAACTACCTGGTTAAAATTATTTCCTAATGCGTTTAGTTCACCTTTTAAGGAAATCAGGACATTCATAAAGTCATCAAGGGATTGATTACGCTGCTTAATTGTTACCGGCTTTTCAAAAATCACCCTACGAACGTAATCACTGATCTGACGACACGTTGTGGACGCTTGTTTCTCTTTTAATTTGGTATATTCGCTTTCGGTTAACCGAATATTGCACCACCGTGTTCTATTTTTCTCTTTTTCCAGCGCACTATTTTCCATTCTGCACAATTTTTCAAACTTCAAAAATTACGAGTTCCGAGTAATTTTATATTAGACGCCCGACTATGGAGGAGCGTCATTTTGCCGTTGTGTGTAACAACGGTATATCTTGCTGGGCACAAACATAGGTGCCCGAAAGGCTAGCAATTGTCAATTGCTATTAACTGCTTGCTATTTCTCAATGTCAAAACATATAATCAATTCAAAGCTTTCATCCATTTGTCTGTCTAACATTAAAGATATCAGCACTGTCAATGCCATTTCTTCTTACATTATCCTTTAACTCCATCCACAGTTGGATCATACAATCGGCTATCTCAATCAGCTCGTCCTTTTTCAAAGCGTAAATGTTACCAACAGGCAAAACGTCTTTATTTTTCTTGTGCTCAGGATCGTAGAATAAAATATCACGCGAGTAATAGTCCTTTAGTTCGAGTGTGCGTGAAATAGATACAATCCCTCCAGGTAGTTTAACTGACTTTCCACCACTGAATATTATCGCATCTTTTTTTAATTCTGCCATTTTTTAAGTTTTAAATTGTTATATATTCTATTTCTTTTATTTCTTAATGCCTTTGGAAGAGCGGACGTCGAATAAAAGCTTCCAAATCTTTTTCCATTTACCTCCCGACCATCCTTGTATATGATCGAACGCAGATCCAAGTCTAGACTTTTGGGGAAGCGCGTTCGAGGGTGGATACGTCCATTTTAACATTTATGTGGACTAGATCTTGAAGCTGTGTATTAACAACAATTATGCAGGGCCTATTCTGCTTTCTTACAAAAACATTATATGCTTGAGAATGATTTGTTATAGGCGTCTGCCTGCCTGTTCACTTTTGCGAGTTTTTACTATTCGTGGGGATGCATCCTTAGTGAATTTCCGATACAATTTTATTATTTTCTTTTTGCTTACATCCACCAGCGTAAAATCACTATACGTTTTCCCATTCCCCTGACTTCTCATTAATTTACGCACATAGTCATCGGATTCTTGTCTACTTCCGACCGGATGATGAATAATAAAATTTTCGTTCTTTAGAAAATGGGGACGGAGATTATACTGTAAATACATGATCGTATATTTTTAATATTGCGGAAAGATTCTGGGCATGGAATTAGAAATTGTTCTTTGGATTAAGTAGATTAACACCGCCGCCAACGTTTGGATAAAATTGAAGCTTTCGAAAAACTGCAGATCCAATTAACAGCTAAAACCTTCCAGTTTTTAACTGATTTATCCCTATCCAAAGTCCATTTTTTTAAACTATAATAGTAATAGAAGGCGTCTGAGTGCTTATCCGACAAACCTAACTGTACAAAATAAATTTGAACCTCAAACCTCGATGGGGGTGTAAGCTCCCCTAATATTTGATCCAATTGGGATTAGAATTTGCAAATTTTCTAAGGGTTCAAAAGGTCATAGTTTAGATGTATTCCAGAGGAGGGACAAAGCCGAGTGCCTGGTGGGGCCTCGAACAGTTGTAGTCCTGCTGCCATTCTTCCGCCATCAGCCTGACTTCCTGTAAGGTGAAGAAATGGTAAGCATCTAAAAGCTCCCTTCTCAAAGAGCCATTGTTTCGTTCAATAAAAGCGTTTTGTACCGGCTTGCCGGGTTGGATGTACAATAACTGAATGTGTCTGTCCTGGCACCATAGCTGCAGTTTGTCGCTTATAAACTCTGGTCCATTGTCAACTCTGATTCTCTGAGGTTTACCACGCAGCTCCAGGAGCCGTTCCAGCACCCTGATAACCCGCAAGCTGGGTAGGGATGTATCTACTTCAATCCAAAGCGATTCCCTGTTATAGTCGTCAATAATATTCAACAGCCGGAACCGTCTACCATCCACCAAGCTGTCCGACATAAAATCCATACTCCAGGACTGATTAAGCGCATCAGGAACAAGCAGCGGCTGTTTTACTCGCTCGGGTAGCCGGCGCTTGATCTTACGCCGAATATTCAGTTTTAAGAGCTTATACACCCGGTAAAGGCGTTTATGATTCCAGACATGCCCCTTTCTGCGGAGCCGGTAATAGCATTTCCAAAAACCAACGGTAGGATGCTTTTTGACTAGTTCTTCTAAGGCATTCATCAACGCATTATCGTCTTTAGGTACTCTCTTGTACCGAAAGGCAGAACGTGGAATGCCAACCAGCTTGCAGGCCTGACGCTCACTCAGCTTCTCTTTAACCAACAGCTCTACTTGTTCCCGTTTGTCGTCAGGCCGCCGTACTTTTTTTCCAGGACATTCTTCATAGCGTCATTTTCCAGCGTGAGATTGGCCACAATCCGTTTAAGCCGGTTGTTTTCCTCCTCTAGCTCTTTCATCCGCTTGACCTCATTGGCATCCATTCCTCCATATTTAGCCTTCCAATTGTAAATACTGGCCTCGCTGACTCCATGCTCTCGCGCCAGATCTTTGATGGACATGCCTGCTTCCTGCTGTTTAAGGATGGAGATGATCTGGGTTTCTGTGAATCGTACTTTTTTCATAATTGCGCCATTTAAGTTAGAGATTTTTCTCTAACCCTACTGGACCAATTTTGGGGAACCTTACA
>Ga0102590_1002844_pt1 | contig 19013 bp, 13 predicted proteins | sample AraplaMF_Col_mMF_FD_76859 | JGI IMG/M metagenome (GOLD analysis project Ga0102590, IMG submission 76859) | Arabidopsis root microbial communities from the University of North Carolina, USA - plate scrape MF_Col_mMF | ecosystem: Host-associated > Plants > Roots > Endosphere | place: USA...
TGCGCCGCATCGGCCAGGCGCTGGCCGAGGTGAAGGGCGAGGTGCTGATCACCGGCCACTCCGACAACCAGCCGATCCGCTCGCTGCGCTATCCGTCGAACTGGCACCTGTCGGCCGCGCGCGCCGACGCGGTGAAGGGCGCACTTTCCACGCTGGTCGACCCCGCGCGCATGCGCGCCGACGGCAAGGCCGACGCCGAGCCGGTGGCGCCCAACGACACGCCGGCCAACCGAGCGCGCAACCGCCGCGTGGAAGTGGTGCTGCTGACCGGGCCCGAGGGCGTCGCCGCCGCTCCTGCCGCCGCGCCGGCCGCACCTGCTGCTGCTCCAGCCACGGGAGCGACGAAATGATCAAGAAAATCTTCGGCTTCCTCTTCAGCCCGCTGCTGCTCACGCTGCTGGCGCTGATCGTCGTCGCGCTGCTGATCTGGTGGATCGGCCCGCTGGTGAAGATCGGTTCGCTCGCGCCGCTGGAAAGCGAGACCACGCGCGCCATCGTCATCGGCGTCATCGTGCTCGTCGTGGTGCTGCGCGCGCTGTACCGCCGCTGGCGCGCCCGCCGTGCGAGCCAGCACCTGACCGACGGCTTGATGAAGGCGCCCGCCGCCAAGGCCGATGCGCCGGTCAACGGCGAACAGAAGATCCTCGACACCCGCTTCAGCGAAGCCGTCGCCACGCTCAAGCAGATGCGCATGCACGCCGCCGGCAAGAAGCCGGGCTGGCGCGACTGGCTTTCCATCTCGGGCGGCAGCTATCTCTACGACCTGCCCTGGTACGTGTTCATCGGCGCGCCGGGCGCGGGCAAGACCACCGCGCTGGTCAACTCTGGCCTGAGCTTCCCGCTGGCCGAGAAGTTCGGCCCCGGCGCCATCCGCGGCGTGGGCGGCACGCGCAACTGCGACTGGTGGTTCACCGACGAGGCGGTGCTCATCGACACCGCCGGGCGCTACACCACGCAGGACAGCCACCAGTCGGAAGACAAGAGCGCGTGGGAAGGCTTCCTGGGGCTGCTGAAGAAGGTGCGCCCGCGCAGGCCGCTGAACGGCGTGTTCCTCACCGTCAGCGTGGGCGACCTGCTGAGCCAGGGACCCGAGGCGCGCACGCAGCTCGCGGCATCGATCCGCGCGCGCCTGCTGGAGCTCGACGGCAAGCTCACCACGCGGCTGCCGGTGTACGTGCTCGTCACCAAGAGCGACCTGCTCTACGGCTTCACCGACTACTTCGACGACCTCGGCAAGGAGCAGCGCGCGCAGGTCTTCGGCTTCACGCTGCCGGCCGACGAGAACCTGCAGGTGGAGGAGAAGGGGCTTTCGGCCGCCTTCAACCGCGAGTTCGCGCTGCTGCACAACCGCGTGAACGACGGCCTCATCGCGCGCATGCAGCGCGAGACGGATGGCAACCGCCGAGCCGCGATCTTCGGCTTTCCTGCGCAGTTCGGCTCCATCGGGCCGCTGCTGTCGGACCTGCTGGAGCAGGTGTTCACCGGCTCGCGCTTCGCGCAGCCGCCGTGGGTGCGCGGCGTGTACTTCACCAGCGGCACGCAGGAGGGCAGCCCCATCGACCGCGTGATGGGCAGCCTGGCGCGCAGCTTTGGCATCGAGCGCGCCATGCTCGCGCCGCAGAAGTCCAGCGGTCGCAGCTACTTCCTGACATCGCTGCTGCGCGACGTGGTGTTCCCCGAGCAGCGCCTGGCCGGCGCCGACGTGAAGCTGGAGCGCCGCCGCCACACGCTGCGCGTGATCGGCGTGACGGCCATGACGCTCGTCACCGTCGGCCTGCTCGCGGCCTGGGGCTACAGCACGCTGCAGAACATGAACTACCTGAAGTCGGTCGAGGCCCGCGTGGAGCCCGCCCGGCAGAACCTCGCGGCGCTGCCCGCGCGCGTGCAGAACCTGGTGGAAGTGGCGCCCGTGCTGCAGAGCCTGCGCGACATCTGGAAGACGCCCGATAACCGCCAGGGCGACGAGCCGCTGTCGATGACGCTGGGCCTCTACCAGGGCGACAAGCTCGACGCGGCGGCCATGCTCACGCACCAGCGCGCGTTGAACGACGCGTTCCTGCCGCAGATCGCCAAGCGCATCGAGGACCAGCTGCGCACCGCGCAGAAGGACAACCTCGAATTCACCTACGAGGCGCTCAAGAGCTACCTGATGCTCTACCAGCCCGAGCACTTCGACGCCGAGGCGCTGAAGGCCTGGATCACCCTCGACTGGTCGCGCAACCTCGACCGCGGCATTCCGGAAGACCAGCGCAAGCAGCTGGAAGACCAGCTCGATGTGCTCATCGCCCAGGGCCCGCCACGCTCGCCGCTGAAGATGGACGAGAACCTGGTGCGCAGCGTGCGCGCCGTGCTCGCGAGCTATCCGCTGGAGCAGCGCGTGTTCAGCCGCCTGAAGCGCCAGCGCGCCAGCAAGGACATCCCGGCCTTCAGCGTGGCCACGGCTACGGGCCCCTCGGGCCCGCTGGTGTTCGAGCGCATCAGCGGCAAGCCGCTGTCCGAGGGCGTGCCGGGCATGTTCACCTACGACGGCTACCACAAGCGCTTCCAGAACGAGGTGGTGGTGCTCACCGGCCTGCTCGCCAACGAAGATCCGTGGGTGCTCGGACAGGACCGCAACGCCGCCGACCGCCTGCGCGACGCCGCCGCGCTCGGCGCGCTGACCGACCGCGTGCGCCGCCTCTACCTGGAGGAATACGTCAAGCAGTGGGAAGCGCTGCTCGCCGACGTGCGCCTGATCCGAGTGAACGGCCTCGAGAAGAACATCGAGACCGCGCGCATCCTCTCGGGCGTCGATTCGCCGCTCGCCAACTTCCTGCGCGCCGTCGTCAAGCAGACCACGCTCATCCCCGCCGCCGACGCCAACAAGGACGTCGTCAGCAAGGCCACCGAGACCGTGCGCAACACCCGCAAGGGCCTGGAAGACCTGTTCGGCGGCGATCCCGGCCGGCAGGTGGCTCCGGGCAAGCGCATCGAGAGCATCGTGGACGACCGCTTCGAGGCGCTGCGCCGCCTCGTCACCGCGGGCGGCCCCAACCAGCCCGCGCCCATCGACGACGCGCTGAAGCTCTTCAACGAGGTGTACGTGTACCTCAACGCCGTCGACACGGCCGTGAAGGGCCGCACCTCGCCGCCGCCCGGCGACGTGGCCGGCAAGCTCAAGTCCGACGCCGGCCGCCTGCCCGAGCCCGTGCGATCCATGATCGAGAACCTGAGCCAGGCCGGCGCCGCGCAGGCCCAGGTGGCCGAACGCGGCAACCTGAGCCAGGACCTGCGCCCCGTCACCGAGTTCTGCGCGCGCGCCATCGCCGGCCGCTACCCCTTCGTGCAGAGCAGCAAGCGCGACGTGCTGCCCGAGGACTTCGGCCAGATGTTCGGCCCCGGCGGCCTGATGGACGACTTCTTCCAGAAGCGCCTGGCCGCCATCGTCGACACCAGCACGCGGCCGTGGCGCTACAAGCCCGTGGCCGAGCGCGGCGCCATCACCACCCAGGCGATCGCCCAGTTCGAGCGCGCCGCGCGCATCAAGGAAATCTTCTTCCGCGGCGGCGGCAGGGGCCCGTCGATGCGGCTGGACTTCAAGCCGGTGGAAATGGACGCGGGCATCACCCAGTTCATCCTCGACGTCGACGGCCAGCTCGTGAAATACGCGCACGGCCCCGTCGTGCCCATGGCCGTGCAGTGGCCCGGCCCCAAGGGCAGCAACCAGGTGCGCATCCAGGTCAGCCCGCCATCGACCACCGGCAGTTCCGGCGCAGCCGTGGACGGGCCGTGGGCCCTGTTCCGCGCGCTCGACGACGGGCAGCTCGAAGCGGGGGACGCGCCCGAGAAGTTCTTCATCACCTTCCAGATCGGGGCGCGCAAGACGCGCTTCGAGGTGACGACCAACAGCGTGCAGCACCCCATTCGCTTGCGCGAGCTGCGCGAGTTCTCATGTCCGGAGGGGCTGTGAGCATCGAGCCTTCCCCGCTTCTTGCCGCCACCGCCGTGCTGCCCGGGTGGTTCGGGAAATTGCCGGGCATGGGGGACTTCGCGCATCGGCGGCTGCCTGAGCCGTTCCGTGCGGTGTGGGACCAGTGGCTGCAGCGGGGCATGTCGCGGCTGCGGGACCGGGCGGATTGGACCGAGCGGTATCTGGAGGCGCCTATCTGGTGCTTTGCGCTGGGACGGCAGGTGGCTGGCGACCGAGCCTGGATCGGGGTGCTGATGCCTTCCGTGGATGGGGTGGGGCGGTACTTTCCGTTTGCCATCGCGGTGGAGCTGGAGGCGGATTCGCCCGGGACTCTGCGAGGCGAGGCGCTGGCTGCTGCGTTGCGGTGGTGGGCTCATGCGACGCAGGCTGCGTTGGAGGGGCTGGATGGGGATCTGGATGCGGTGCGGTTCGATGCTGTGCTGCAGAGGCTTTTTGTCGAAGAGGCTTCTTTGTCCGATGAGCGGGTTATTGCTGTCGAGTCGCTTGATCTGCCGCTGGCGGGGGCTTCGCTTTGGTTGAGTGATCCTTCTGCGGAGGCGGGGATTCGGATGTTGAGTACCGGGTTGCCTCGGGATGAGCAGTTTGATGCGCTGTTTCTTGGGTTTGCGGAGGAGGGGTGATGACATTCCCTTCTCGTTTTTGCTTCCGGAGCCGGGTCTCGCCCCGGCGGGCGACCTACTTTCTTTTGCTTCGCCAAAAGAAAGTAGGCAAAGAAAAGGCGACCCTACTGTCTGCGTCCCTCCGCTTCGCTGCGGGCAACCTGCGGTGCTCGACTCCGGAGGGGGTCCGCAGAACTCGCTTCGCTCAAACAGCTGCGGCCCTTATCCCTCCTGCGTCTGCGCTCCTCGGCACAGCCAGAAGGGAGCGATCCGCGCCATCGCTTCGCTCGGCTCTTGAACAGCCTACTCTGGCCTTCGCTTCGCTCGGCGGCGTATCCAGTTCTGGTGGCTTCGACAACCACGCGCCTTCATTCCAAGCCCAGCAGGCGCAAAGCGCCTGCTGGGCACCCGCGGCCGAGCGCAGCGATGGCCCGCGTGTCCCCAATCCCCTCTGGCTGCGCCGAGGAGCGCAGCGTTTCGCGGATCAGGGCTCGCCCTTGTCTGAGCGAAGCGAGTTTGGGCGAGACCCCGCGAAACGCGAGCACCGCAGGTTGCCCCGTAGCGCAGCGAAGGGGTCGCAGACAGTGGGGTCGCCTTTTCTTTGCTTACTTTCTTTTGGCGAAGCAAAAGAAAGTGAGTCGGCCGCCGGGCCGAGACCCGGCCTCGGGAAACAAACCATCAGCACCCTCAAAGAAGGAGCCAGTCAATGACCGACTCCAACGAAGACGACCGCACCCGCGTAGTCCCCAAGTCAACTCCGCCATCGCAGCCCACGACGACAGGCGACACCTCCGCCACGGTAATCACGGCAGGTGCCCCCACGAGCATGTCCGGCACAAACCCCGTAACAAGCCCCGCCACCGGCGCAACGGAAGCTGGCCTTCTCCCCGTAGGCAGCCGCCTCGCAGAATTCGAGATCACAAGAGTCATAGGCCAGGGAGGCTTCGGAGTCGTCTACGAAGCCTGGGACCACACGCTGGAGCGCGTGGTGGCGATCAAGGAGTACCTCCCGACATCGCTCTCGGCGAGGCAGCAGGACGGCACGGTCATCCCGCTGTCGGAGAAGCACCGCGAAACCTTCGACCTCGGCATGCGCAGCTTCATCAACGAAGCCCGCCTGCTCGCCCAGTTCGACCACCCGTCGTTACTCAAGGTCTACCGCTTCTGGCAGGAAAAGGGCACCACCTACATGGTCATGCCCTTCTACAGGGGCGAGACGCTGCGTGAGGCCCTGGTGTCGATCCCCGCCGGCGTGGACGAGTCCTGGCTGATCCGCATCATGGACGGCGTGACCCAGGCGCTGGCGGTGATGCACAACGCCAACTGCTATCACCGAGACATCGCCCCCGACAACATCATCCTGCTCGAAGGTTCGGGCCGCCCGGTGGTGCTGGACTTCGGCGCCGCGCGCCGCGTGATCACCGACAAGACGCAGGCGATCACGGTCATCCTGAAGCCCGGCTACGCGCCGATCGAGCAGTACGCCGAGATGCCCGACATGTCGCAGGGCGCGTGGACCGACGTGTACGCGCTCGCGGCGGTGATGCACGTGGCGGTGTGCGGCCGCGCGCCGCCGCCTTCGGTGGCGCGGCTGCTGTCCGACAGCTATGTGCCGCTCGCGGGCAACGAGATCCTGCGCAAGCGCTACAGCCCGCGGCTGCTGGAGGCGATCGACGCGGGGCTGGGCGTGCGGCCCGAGCAGCGGCCGCAGTCGATGGCGGAACTGCGCTCGGCGCTCGACCTGGAAGTGGGACACAGCATCGCGCCGGTGCCGCGCACGCAGCCGCCTTCGTCGTCCGGCGCGCGCACGTCGATGGGCACGAATGCGGACGCCGCCACGGTCATCGCAGGCAAGGCAGGCGGCGGTGCGAAGGCGCCTGCGCCCGCGCCCGCTCCGACGGGCAACAAGGGGGGAGGAAGTGGCGGCAGCAACAAGACCGCCGTCGCCCTCGCTTCCATCGCCGTGCTCGCGGCAGCGGCCGGTGGTGGCTGGTGGTGGTTCCAGGGGCGCGGCGGCGCAGACGACAAGCAGGTCGTCAGCACCACGCCGGCTCCGCCGCCCGACACCAAGGTCGCCGAGGCCCCACCGCCCCCGCCGCCTCCACCACCACCGCCTCCCCCTCCGGCGCCGCGCACGCCGGCCGAGTCGCTGCAGTCGCTCGCCACCGGCGCAACGCCCGGCTTCGACGTGACGGCCACGCCGAAGAAAGCCGAGGTCGCCATCGGCAAGGACCGGCTCGCCTTCGAGGTCCGCAGCAAGCGGGAGGGGTTCGTCTACGTGTTCCTGCTGTCCAGCGGCGGCGAGATGTTCCTGCTCTTCCCGAACCTGCTGGACAAGTACAACAAGATCACCGCGGGCGGCACGCTCTCGCTGCCGCGCGCCTCGTGGCCGATGGACGCGGGCGGGCCGGCCGGCACCGACCAGTTCGCGGTGCTGGTGAGCGAGCACGAGCGCGACTTCAGCGCCGCCGGCGTGCAGAACGACGGCGTGTTCCCGGTGTTCCCGCTGCCCGTGCTGGCCGCGCTGGAGGCCACGCGCGGCACCGGTCCGTCGCCTCTCCTGGGCAAGCCGGTGTGCGCGCCCAACACCCCGTGCAACGACGTCTACGGCGTCGGCAATTTCAAAATCGTCGAGAAGTAATCGTCTGCAGAGCGTCGGCCTACGGGCCGTGACTCTCAGGACAAGGAGGCTTTCATGATGACCGCATCGCAACCGCAGCAGAAGCAGCAACTCCAGGCACGCAGAAGGCCGGAGACCGGCTGGAGCGCTCTCGCAACCGGCGCCGCCATCGCCGTGCTGGCAGGCTGCACCACGCCGCCGCCGGCCGCCACGGACACCGGCGCAGCCACGGCCGACACCAGCGCGAGCAGCACCGCCGCCTCGCGCCCGGCGCCCACCGGCGCCAGCGTGGCCGGCCAGGCCCGCACCTTCTCGACGCAGCTGGCCACCTACACATCGGTGAGCTTCGACTCGGTGCCGGGCTGGTCGCGCGACGATTTCTCGGAGAGCTGGCCTGCCTTTCTCGGCAGCTGCAAGGTGCTCAACGGCCGCGGCGCCGAATGGAAGTCGGTGTGCGACCGCGCGCTGAAGGTCGACAGCAAGAACAACAACGCGATCCGGGGCTTCTTCGAGGGCGAGTTCTCGGCCTACCAGATCCGCGACGACGACCGCCGCCCCGACGGCGTGGTCACCGGCTACTTCGAGCCCGAGATCGCGGGCGCGCGCCAGTACGGCGCGCCCTTCATCTATCCGGTGTACGGCCAGCCAGAAGACATGCTCTTTGCCGACGCGCGCAAGCTGCCGCCGGGCAACGGCACGGTGGCGGCCCGCGTGGAAGGCCGCAACGTGGTGGTGCAGACGGGCCTGAGCACGCGCGACATGGGCGCGCCGGGCCTCTATGCGCTGGACCTTTCGGGCATCTCGCGCGACACGCTCGACCGCAAGGTGCGCCTGCGCGTCGAGGGCAAGCAGCTGCTGCCGTACTACACGCGCGAAGAGATCGAGACCAAGGGTGCGCCCAACGCCAAGGTGCTTGCGTTCGTGAGCAGCGCCACCGCGCTGTACGAGATGCAGATCCAGGGCTCGGGCCGCATCCGCATGGCCAACGGCGACATCGTGCGCGTGGCCTACGCCGAGCAGAACGGCCAGCCCTTCCGTCCGACGCTGGCGCAGGCCGCCAACGGCAAGCCGCGCAGTCCGGTGAAGGTGCGCGGCTCGTCCATCGAACTGCAGCTGGACGACGGCGACGACGACGACAGCGACACCGGGGCCGTGGCCAACGGCACCATCCGCACGCGTGGCTTCACGCTGGCACGACCGGTGGCCAGCGGCCCGGTGGTGGTGCCGGGTCGGCGGCCGACGGGTGGCGCGGTGACGGGCTCGGGCATCAAGGACCCGAGCTACGTGTTCTTCAAGGAGTCGCCATCGCCGGTGGGCGGACCGGTGGGCGCCTTCGGCGTGCCGCTGTCGGCGGGGCGCTCCATTGCGGTCGATCCGCGCAGCACGCCGCTGGGCTACCCGGTGTTCGTTTCCACGCGCACGCCCGGCAGCGGCGCGCCGATGCAGCGCCTGACCATCGCGCAGGACACCGGCGGCGCCATCCGTGGCGCGGTGCGGGCCGACTACTTCTTCGGCAACGGCCAGCAGGCCGCGACCAACGCGCGCCGCATGAAGGAGCGCGGCCAGCTCTGGATCTTGCTGCCGCGCGGCCTCGCCGTGGCGCAGGCGGCCACGTCCTCGGCCATCCGCACGCGCGGCGGTCCGGTGGGCGCGAACCTGCCGCAGTGCCTGGTGCCTTCGGAGGGCACCTGCGTCGACGACTGAAGGATCGAGAGATGCGAGACCCCGGGCCCATGGCCATCCCGCCGGCCCGCGAAGCGGGGCCCGTTCGGGGAACACCGCGGAACCGGCTTTGCCGGGCCGCCGGTGTTGCCCCCTGCAAGGGGGTGGGCGAAGCGACACGAAGTGCGCGCAGCCTGGGGGTGAGCCAATGATCGAAACGCTGTCGTCCGCGGAAAGCAGTGAACTCGTTCGCCTTTGGCGACGGCGCCAGACGCTGTCCCCGGGCGAGATGGGCGCCATGTACCGCATCGTCGGCGACGCGCTGGTGGCCTGCAATCCGCCCGAGCTGCAGGTGCTGGGCGAGGGCCGGCAGGAGCTGGTGGCGCAGTTCATCTACGTGAAGGTGCTGCGGCTCGACGCCGACCCCGACGAGGCCGACGAACGCGCGGGCCACAGCGCACCGTCCACCGCCTTCGCGCTGTGCGCGTATTTCCGCCGCTATCTCATCGACTGCACGCGCGCCAGTTCCTTCCGCCGCAAGCTCTCCATCGGCGACCAGATCACCGAGGCGCAGCTGGAAGACGAGATCGGCGCCGACGAGGACCTCGAAGGCTGCCTGGCCGAGCACGGCCTGAGCATGCAGGCGGTGCAGCAGGCCGCGCGCGAGTTCATCGCGGGGCTGCCCGAGCCCGAGCGCCTGCTGCTGTGCGAGGGCTTCGGCAAGGAGGCCGAAGGCGGGCTCTCGGGCATCGCCTCGCGCCACGCCATCGCTTCCTATCACTACCGCGCGGGCCGGCTGGGCCTGGTGCACAAGCGCGAAGGGCTCACGGCGGACTACGCCAGGACCCGGCTCGGCGGCTGGCTCCAGCAGACGCTGGGCATCGCCATCGAGCCCGACAACATGGCGGCGATCCTGCAGGTTTTCAAAATCCTCGGTGCTGAAGCGTCTTACGCCTGAAGACATAGCCATTCAGGAACAGACGCCATGACCCACGACCTCTGGCCCCCGCTCAGCGTGATACGCCACGCGCTGGAAACGACCGGCGCGGCCGCGATGCCGGACACCGGGCCCGAAGGCGAGCCCGGCACGGCCACCGTGGCCATGCCCGGATCACCGCCAGGAACGCCGGCTGCGCCCGTCGTTGCCGCGTCCGACCTGTTGATGCCTCTCACCGAATTGGCCCGGCGCCGCGAGGCTGTCGCCCAGCGAGCCTTCCCGGCCCGCTGGGCGCCGGGCCGCCTCGTCAGCGTGGTCTACAGCGGGCGGCTGCTCGGTGTGCTGCTCGACCGCTGCATCCACGACGACCTGTGGCAGGGGTGGATGGCCGTCGGCGAGGCCGACTGGGCCGGTGCATTCGACGTGCTGCTCGAGCCCGAGGACGAGCCCTTCGAGCCGATGTTCGGTGTCGTCCAGACGTGGAACGTGCTCACGCTCGAACCCAGCCCGCAGCTCTGCGCGCGCGTGCTGGGCGAAGTCTCCGCCACGCGGCTCGCGGCCATCCGCGCGGTGCACGACGAGTGGGCCGCGCGCACCGCGTTGGCCATCGCGCCGCAGCCGGGGCGCATCGCGCTGCGCGGCGTGGGCGGCGGCGTCTTCTCGGTGCTGTCGGGCACGCCGCTCGGGCCGGAAGACCCGCGCACCGACTACCAGGATCTGTACCGCGACGTGGGCCTGGAACTTGGCGCCGCGCTGACGCGGCCGCAGAGCGACGAGGCCGCCCCTTCTTCTTCTTCTTCTCTTTCTTCATCTCCATCGCGCGCGCGGCCGCAGCCCGGCCCCGAGGGCGGCTGGTGGGGCAGCATCCGCCGCTGGTTGGGCGCCGAAGGCTGGGCGCGCCCGGCCTTTGCCGTGCTGGCGCTGGTCGTGGTGGTCCAGAACGCCGGGCTCATCGGCGGCCGCGGCGCGCCCGAGGACGACGAAGTGCGCTTCCGCGCCGTGCCCACCGCACCGGCGCCCACGCGCGCAGACCTCGTCGTGCGCTGGAAGCCCGGCGTGCGCATGGACGAGGCCGACAGGCTGCTGCAGTCGGTCTCGGCCGACGTGGTGGGCGGGCCGGGCGGCGATGGCGCATGGCGCCTGCGCGTGCCGGAGCCCGTCGAGGCGCTGGCGATGCTCGCGGCCTCGCCGCTGGTGGAATCGGCCGGGCCGGCCAGCGAGCGGCGGCCATGACCGCGCATGCCGCCCGCCTGTATCCGCACCTGCGGCCCAAGGGCAGGGGCCTCACGCAGCTGCGCTTTCTTCAGGTGCTGCTGGTGCTGTGGCTGCTGGCCTGCTGCAGCCTTGCCCTCGCCACGCAACGCGCGCTGCTTGTCGGCGTATCCGAACTCGTCAACCAGCCGCAGGCGCTGTGGCTGCAGGCGCCGCGCAACGACGTGATGCTGATGCGCGATGCGCTGCTCAGGCAGGGCTTTGCCGCCCCCGACATTGCAGTGCTCGCCGACGGCGTGAGCGGCGCGGCGCTGCCCGAGTCGCAGGCCATCCACGAGGCGCTGGCGAAGCTGCTCGCGCAGTCGAGGAGCGGCGACTTCGTGCTGCTGTATTTCTCGGGCCACGGCACGCGGCTGCGCGACATCGTCAAGCGCTACCAGGAGCCCGACGGGCTCTCGGAGAACTTCCTCGCGCGCGACGTGCGCGGCACGCTGGGCAGCGACAACGCGCTCGCGGGCGACCTGCGCGACGTGGATTTCGATGCGTGGATCCAGTCCTTCCTCGCGAAGAACGTGTTCGTGGCCTCGGTGTTCGACACCTGCTCCGCCAACTCCATGACGCGCGGCACGGCGGACGCACCCGCCACCGCCGAGGGCCCGCCCGACGACGAGGTGCGCTGGCGCGGACTGCGCGCCGCGCAGCTCACGGGCGGCGCGCCGCCCGCCCGGCAGCCGGCGCCACCCGCGCCGGCCGAGGCCGTTCCGCGTGCCCGCTATGTCGCCTTCTTCGCATCGGAAAGCCACCAGATCACGCCCGAGCTGCGGCTGCCGCGCAAGGCGCGAAACGCGAGGCCGCAGGGCCTGCTGACATGGGCGATGGTCGAAGCCCTTTCGCGAAAACCAGCCACCTGGCGGGAATTGTTCGATGGCGTGCTCGCGCTGTACCCGCCCGTCATCGACGAACTTGCCCAGCGTTTTCCGACACGCGAGCTGCCGTCCCCGGTGGCCGAAGGCAACCTCGATGCGCCGCTGTTCGCCAACAGCGGCGCTCCCGCATCCACGCGCCCCGTGTGGCGCGCGCAGCGCAGTGGCGACAGCCTGGCCATCAAGGCGGGCCTGCTCGACGGACTCGCGCAGCAGCAGGAGCTGCGCGTGCTCGCCACGCTGGACGACGGCACCGTGCGCGGCGCGCCGGCCGCCGTGTCGCAGATCAAGCTCGGCAACGCATGGCTGGCCGTGCCGGCAGCGCTGAAGGACGTGCCGGGCAGCGCCTTCTGGAGCGTCACGCCGATGGCCGAGCCGGCCGCCACCGCGTTGCGCGTGCGCGCCGAAAAGCCGCTGCCAATTGGCCTGAGCCTCGACTACCCGGCCGCGATCCGCGCGGCGGACGACACGGCCACGGCCGACGTGCGCTGGACCGACCTCGGCGCCTCGGGCCAGCGCCTCGAACTGCTCGCGCCGCTCTTCGGCGCGAACGTCTCCACCGTGGTGCTGCCCGACACCGCCGCGCTGCGCCGCCGCCTGCAGGCATTGGCGCAGCTGAAGTGGCTCTCTCAACTGCAGGGCTACGGCAAGGACGGCCAGCTCGACGGCTTCGACGCCGCGCTGGAGGTGTGGAGCGGCGAGCGCATGCTGCGCAGCGTGCCCGTTTCCCAGGCCGCCAGCGGGCTGCCCGCGACGCGCGCCGGCGAGCGGATGCGCCTGAACGTGCGCAACACCAGCGGCCGTTCGCTCGACCTCGTCATCGCGGGCATCGATGCTCGAGGCAACCTGCAGCCGGTCTATCCCGACGAGTCCGGCGAAACCAACCGCTTCAAGCGGGGCACGCCCGAGCAGCCCTCGGTGAAGCGCTTCGACCTGCCATGGCTCGATGCGGCGGGCGACGCGCGCCTGCTGGTCATGGCCGTGCCCGCCACGCCCTACAGCGCGCCGCGCCTCTTCGGCGTGGGCTATGCGCAGGCCGATGTGTCGGAAGTGCGCGTGCGCGGCGGGCAGCCGCCGGCCGAGAGCGCCGAACGCCAGGTGTTCACGGCCCTGCTGCGCAGGAGCGGCACGGCGGACGCGGGGGCCAGGCCATGACGGTTCCAGTTCCCCTTTTTCTTTTTTTTGTTCCTGTTCCATCGATTTCCGGAGGTGAGAAATGGCATTCCTAGACGACGGCTCCTGGAGCCCTGAAGACGCCCGCCAGTTCTACGAACTGATCGGCACCGGCTCGTCCGAGACCGACCTGGTCATGCTGATCGAGAACAAGGGCGCGCCGGTCGAAGGCGAGCTGGAGCGCAGCTTCGACGACGGCAAGGCGCGCCTGAACATCGGCGGCTACTACTGGTCGGTGCAGGTGCCCGAGTCTTCCAGCCAGAACCAGGTGGTGCCCAACAACCTGATCGTCGCGCGCCGCAGCGACGCCGCCACCGCCACCATCGCCAGCCTGCTGCGCGCGCAGGAGAAAGACCTGAAGGTGATGATCAGCGCCTTCAAGTCCGGCGGCGACGAGCGCTCGCCCGATGCGCAGTCGACCTTCGAGCTGGTGCTGGAGAACGCGCGCATCTGCCGGCTGGTGCTGAGCTCGGGCGGCCACTGGGGCGTGCCCTCGGAGCTGATCTCCATCAGCTACCGCACGGTGAAGGTGCGCTCGGCGCCGCAGAAGACCACCGGCCTGCGCGGCGCGGTGCGCGAATGCCAGTTCACGCGCGCATGAGCCGCGCACTCAGTCCAGCCACAAGGAGCCGCACACCATGACCACCGCCGCCGAATTCCTCAAGGCCGCCGACCCCGCTGCAGCCCTCAAGGCCCTGAGCGACGACGTGCGCGCCAGGCCTTCCGACAGCAAGCACCGCGTGTTCATGGCGCAGCTGCTGTGCGTGCTGGGGCAGTGGGAGCGCGCGCTCAACCAGCTCACCGTGGCCGCCGAGCTCGACGCGCTGGCCGTGCCCATGAAGCAGGTCTACGGCGAGGCCGTGCGCTGCGAGGGCCTGCGCGCCGAAGTGTTCGCCGGCACGCGCACGCCGATGATCTTCGGCCAGCCCGACGAATGGCTGGCGCTGCTCATCGAGTCGCTGCTGCGCCAGGGCCGCGGCGAGGGCGAACTGGCGGAAGACCTGCGCCAGCGCGCCTTCGACGGCGCGCCCGCCATCGGCGGCAGCATCGACGGCAAGCCCTTCGAATGGCTCTCCGACGCCGACATGCGGCTGGGCCCTGTGCTCGAGGCTTTCGTCAACGGCAAGTACTACTGGATTCCGTACGCGCGCCTCGCGCACATCAAGATCGAACCGCCCGAGGACCTGCGCGACTGCGTGTGGATGCCCGCGCACCTGCAGTTCGAGAACGGCGGCGAGACGCTCGCGCTCATTCCCACGCGCTACGAAGGCACCGAGAAGCAGGAAGACGGCGAGCTGCGCCTCGCACGCAAGACCGAGTGGCGCGAGCTGCGCCCCGAGGTCTGGGCCGGCTACGGCCAGCGCGTGCTCAGCAGCAGCGACGGCAGCGAGCACGCGCTGATGGACGTGCGCGAGATCCTCTTCACGCCGGCCGAAGCCGAGGCGCAGGCGCCGGCCGAAGGTGCCGTCGATGGCTGAGCTCACGGCGCAGGAGCGGCTGCAGCCCTCGCTGCTCGACCGCCTCGTCGACAACGCGCCCGACGAGAAGCGCGAGAGCGACGACAAGCGCACGCTGACCAAGCAGGCGCTGCGCCAGGCCGTGCTGCGCGACCTGGGCTGGCTCTTCAACGCCACCGGCTACGGCCTCTCGATGGACGACAGGCAGTACCCCAACGCGGCGCGTTCGGTCATCAACTACGGATTGCCTATGCTGTCTGGCCAGTTCACCTCGTCGGTGCAGCGTGTCAGCATGGAACAGGCTTTGAAGAACGCAATCCTGCAGTTCGAGCCACGCATCCTGTCCCGAACACTCGAAGTCGAACTCATCATGGAGGGCCCGGCACTTGACTCGCACAACAGCATCGGCCTGCAGATCCGCGGCATGCTGTGGGCGCAGCCCGTGCCGCTGGAGTTCCTGATGCGAAGCCGCGTAGACCTGGAAGAAGGTCGCATCGAGATAGTGGACATGGCGCAAAACCCGAGATGAGTCCGCCATGGACCCCAGGCTGCTGAGTCTGTACGAACAGGAACTGCGCTACTTCCGCGAAAGCTCTTCAGAGTTCGCACGCGCATTTCCAAAGATTGCGCATCGGCTCGGCATCGAAGGCCAGGAGGTCGCCGATCCGTACGTGGAGCGGCTCATCGAGGCCACCGCATTCCTCTCGGCGCGCGTGGGCCTGAAGCTCGACGCCGAATACCCGCGCTTCACCGGGCACCTGCTCGACATCGTCTATCCGCACTTCCTCGCGCCGACGCCGGCGATGGTGGTGGTGTCGTTCGCGCCGGATCCCGACGACGCCAACCTCGCCACCGGCCCGAGCTTGCCGCGCGGCAGCGGCCTGCGCGCGCGGCAGGCGGTGGGGCAGAACACGCACTGCGAGTTCCGCACAGCCAGCGCATTGCGCATCTGGCCCGTCGAGTTGCAGCGCGCGCAGTACTTCACCTACGCGCCCGACCTCCCGCTGAACACGCATCCGCAGTCGCGCGCGATCCGCGGCGGCCTGCGCATCGTGCTGCGCGCCACGGCCGGGCTGGACTTCAGCCAGATCGCGCTCGACGACCTCGTGCTGCACTTCGGCGGCGCGGAAGACGTGGCCTGGCAACTGCACGAATGCGCGCTGGGCCAGCCCATCGGCGTGCTGGTGCGGCCGCTGGGGCCGGGCGGCGGCCTGCAGGGCACGCCGCGCAGCCTGCCGCCGAGCGCCATCGGCGCGGTCGGCTTCGAGGACGACGAGGCGCTGCTGCCCGTCACCGCCACCGGCTTCTCGGGCTTCAGGCTGCTGCAGGAGTACTTCGCCTTTCCCCAGCGCTTCCAGTTCGTGCGCATCGGCGGGCTGAAGGCGCTGCTGGCCCAGATGCCGGTGGGCGAGGTCGAGATCGTGCTGCTGTTCTCGCGCGGCGACGCGGCCCTCGAAAAGCTCGTGAGCGCCGACAACGTGCTGCTGCACTGCGTGCCCGCGGTGAACCTCTTCAGCAAGCGGCTCGACCGCGTGCCGCTGAACGAGGGCGTGAGCCAGTTCCACCTGGTGCCCGACCGCACGCGGCCGCAGGACTTCGAGGTGCACACCGTCACCGAGGTCATCGGCCACGGCACGCCGGGCGCCGATGCGGCCGCGGCCGAGCAGCCGTTCCGGCCCTTCTACTCGGCCTTCCACGGCAGCCGCCTGAGCCATCCGGCCTACTTCACGACCACGCGCGAGCCGCGCATGCTGTCGGTGCGCCAGCGCACGGAGGGCAACCGCAGCAGCCACATCGGCTCCGAGGTCTACATGCAGATCGTCGATCCGCAGCAGGCGCCGTACGCGGCCACGCTGCGGCAGCTGGCGGTGACCGCGCTGTGCACCAACCGCGACCTGCCCCTCTTGATGCCGCTGGGCCGCGAGAACGACTTCGACTGCGTCGATTCATTCCCCGTGCAGCGCGTGCGCATGGTGCGCGGCCCCTCGCGGCCGGTGTCGCCGGTGGTGAGCCAGGGGCTGGGCTGGCGCGTGGTCGACCACCTCGCGCTCAACTACCTGTCGTTGTCCGACAGCACGCCGGAGCAGGGCGCGGCCGCGCTGCGCGAGACGCTGATGCTCTACGCGGTGCATGCCGACGAGATGCGCCAGGGCCAGGTGCGCGGGCTGCTTTCGGTGAAGTGCAAGCCGGTGGCGCGCCGCCTGCCGCTGAAGGGGCCGATCGCCTTCGGCCGCGGGCTGGAGGTGACGCTGGAAGTCGACAAGGATGCTTTCCACGGCCACAGCAGCTTCCTCTTCGGTGCCGTGCTGGCGCGCTTTCTGTCGCGCCACGTGGAGGTGAACCATTTCGTCGAGACCGTGCTGCGCATCGCGGGCAAGGGCGAGACCATGCGCTGGAGGCCGCTGTGCGGGACGCGGCAGATCCTGTGACCGGCAACCTGGCCAGCGCTGCCCGCGCGCCCGGGCAGGGCGCGGGCACCGTGCAGGCCCGCGTCGATGCCGCGCTGCGCGGCTGGTCGGCCGAGCCCTGGGCCTTCGACTACTTCGCGGTGATGCGCCGGCTGGAGTCGGTCGCGAAGACCACGCCGCGCTGGGGCCGCGCGCTGCTGCCCGGTGCCGAGCCGGTGCGCGTGGGGCAGGAGCCTTCGCTCTCGTTCGCGCCCGCGAGCTTCAGCCGCTTCGAGCCCGCCACCGTGCATTCGCCGCCGCGCCTGCGCCAGCAGTTCTTCGGCTACATCGGACCCAACGGGCCGCTGCCGGTGCACCTGAGCGACTTCATCCGCGAGCGCAGCCTGAACCATGGCGACCCGACCTGGCTGGCCTTTCTCGACAGCTTCTCGCACCGCTTCTCGCTGCACTTCTACCGCGCGTGGGCGCAGTCGCGTCCGGCCGTGGCGCTGGACCGGCCGGGCGAGGACCGCTTCCGCCTGCAGATCGGCGCGCTGGTGGGCATCGGCGCGCCGGGCCGCGTGGAGCGCGACGAGATCCATGACGACGCGCGGCTGCACTTCTCGGGCTGGCTCGCGCGACGCGTGCACAACGTGGAGAGCGTGGAGTCGGTGCTGTGCTGCTACTTCGGCGTGCCGGTGAAGCTGGAGCGCTGGGTCGGCCACTGGATGAGCCTGCCCGCCGGCGAACTCACGCGGCTGGGGCAGGGCGAGAGTTCGCGATCGATGGGCATGGGCGCCATGCTCGGCACCCGGGCGTGGGACCGCCAGCACCGCGTGCGCCTGCATCTAGGCCCGCTCACGCTCGAGCAGTACCGCATGTTCCTGCCCATCGGCGACGCGCGCCCCGTGCTGCAGCGCTGGATGCAGCAGCTGCTCGGCGACGAGCTCGAGTGGGACGCAGAACTCGTGCTCGAGAAGGCGCAGGTGCCGCTCACGCGACTTGGCGACGCCAAGGGCAACGCGCCGCGCCTCGGCTGGGTGTCGTGGCTCGGCCAGCGCCCGCGCTCGCGCGACGCGGCCGACGTGCGCATCGGCAGCCAGTCTTTCAACAAGCCCACCTTCATTCGTTCAGAAGAGATACGGAGTCCCTCATGAGTGAAATCAGCCGCACCGCCCTTTTCGGCAAGCTCAACTCGCTGGCCTACAAGGCCATCGAAGGCGCCACCGTGTTCTGCAAGATGCGGGGCAATCCGTACGTGGAGCTGGAGCACTGGTTCGCGCAGCTGCTGCAGGCGCAGGACTCCGACCTGCACCGCGTGATCCAGCACTACGGCCTCGACGTGTCGGTCATCGCCAAGGACATGACCGCCGCGCTCGACCGCCTGCCGCGTGGCGCCACCGCCATCAGCGACTTCTCGCCGCACATCGAGAACGCCATCGAGCGCGCATGGACCTACGCCACGTTGCAGTTCGGCGAGGCGCAGGTGCGCACCGGCTACCTGCTGGTGGGCATGCTGAAGACGCAGAGCCTGCGCAACCCCCTGTTCGGCCTGTCGAAGCAGTTCGAGAAAGTGAAGGTCGAGGACCTGGCCGACAATTTCGCGAAGATCTGCGATGCCTCGCCCGAGGCGCAGATGCGCGCGCAGGATGGCACCGGCATGGGCAGCGGCGCGCCGGGCGAGGACTCCGGCGCGATGGCGCCGGCCGCCATGGGCAAGGGCGACGCGCTGAAGAAGTTCGCGGTCGACCTCACCGAGAAGGCCAAGAAGGGCGAGATGGACCCGGTGACGGGCCGCGACGAGGAGATCCGCCAGATCGTCGACATCCTCATGCGCCGCCGCCAGAACAACCCGCTGCTCACCGGCGAGGCCGGTGTCGGCAAGACGGCCGTGGTCGAAGGCTTCGCGCAGCGCCTGGCGCGCGGCGACGTGCCGCCGCAGCTGAAGGACGTGAAGCTGCTCACGCTGGACATCGGCCTGCTGCAGGCCGGCGCGAGCATGAAGGGCGAGTTCGAGCAGCGCCTGCGCCAGGTGATCGACGAGGTGCAGAGCTCGCCCACGCCCATCATCCT
>Ga0102590_1002850_pt1 | contig 18993 bp, 16 predicted proteins | sample AraplaMF_Col_mMF_FD_76859 | JGI IMG/M metagenome (GOLD analysis project Ga0102590, IMG submission 76859) | Arabidopsis root microbial communities from the University of North Carolina, USA - plate scrape MF_Col_mMF | ecosystem: Host-associated > Plants > Roots > Endosphere | place: USA...
CGACTGTCGACTCTTGGCTGGAAGATTATACCGAAGACCTCAAGAAGATCACCGTGCCGGTGCTGGTGATGCATGGCGAGGCCGATCAAGTCGTCCCCTTCGCAAGTACCGTGCCGCGTGCGGTCGACCTGCTCAAGAACGGGTCGCTGAAGACCTATCCGGGGTACCCCCATGGCATGCTGACCACACATGCGGATGTCCTCAACCCCGACCTGCTCTCGTTCATCAGGTCTTGACGACATCTCTCCTCCGTCGTCGCCTATGGTAAAGATTTGGGGGTGTAAATTGAGGAGGGTTCGGGTTTCGTCGTCGTGACGAAGGAACGATCAAGAAGCTCAAACCCTCCTCGAAAATTCGCCGGCCAAAGCCCCTGTCGAAACAGTCATGAAGGACGCGCGGCGCCAGACGCGTCGGCCTCTTTCCGCCGAAGACAAGATCTCCATCGTGCCTGCAGGGCCTTCGCGGCGAGGACAGCATCGCCGCGTTTTGCTGCAAGGAAGGCATCGCCCGGAGCCTGTATTACACCAAGGCCGTTGCCGCGGTTCAAAAAGGCTGGTCGAAGTAAGTTTACGTTTCCCGCGCGCTTTTGGCCCGTAACAGACCTCCCTGCATGTCTGCTTTTAGGCCGCTACTGGAGCACAAGCGGGCATTAGCCAGGCCCGTTTCACGATTTATGAGGCCACGCCGGAGTTCATGCCGCGAAGGGTCACTGAGGGCGCTTCACCGAATTTGGCGCGATAGGCGCTCGCCGTCCGGCTGAGATGGGTAAATCCGAGTTCGAAGGCAATATCGGTGACGCTGTCGTCAGGGGAAGCGGCGATCAGTCTGGCATTGAGCTGCGCCAGCCTGATGTCGCGCAGCATTTCCGAGATCGACGTTCCAAAATGCCGGCGGAAGCCAAGCTGCAGCGCGCGGATGCCGACCCCGGCGGCTGCGGCGAGCTGCACGAGGTCGAGCGGCTCGTCGGCATGCGCGTGCAGGAACTCGCGCGCCCGCCGGACCGATGGCGGCATCGCCTCGGCCCGGCCGCCGAAGCGATCGATCGCGTCGCTCGCGTTGTGGCGCTGGCGGTGAAGCAGTGCACCCAGCAGCGCCTCGCGCATGTCGGCGGCTGCGACCGGCGAGAGGGGCCGTCGCGGCCCGAGGCGCTCGGCGAGATCGACGAACTCCATCACGCGCGACTGAAGCGCTCGGCCTCCGGCGGAGGAGAGATCGACCGCAGGTTCGAACTCGACCGCGCTCATCGGCCGGCCCGACAGCGCTGCGGCCCGTTGCTCCAGGAGACGGCGGTCGACCAGCAGAATGATCTGCGCGCAATCACCTTCCCAGGCCATTCGTGTGGGTATCGTCGGCGACAACAACGAGGCGCTGGCGCCGGGGACGGTCGCGATGTCGCGCGAGGCCGTCTTGATCCGCGCCGAACCGTGCACGGGAATTTGCAACAGGAAGAAGCGCTCCAGGCAGCCGGGGTCGATCGACACGGACCCGCCATAGGCGACGTAGTTGACGGACAGCCCACCGAAGACCGCGCAGTTATGCAGCGCAAAGAAGTCCGGTGATGTCCTGTGCTCGGGCGTCAGGCGATGCGGGCAGAATATCCGTCCCACGGCGTCGGCGGCGTCATCGACGCTGTCGGTCGCGACGCGGGTGAACGCGGCCAGCCGGGCGGCCTGCTCATGCCTGACAATGCTGGTGCCCGTCGCCATGATCCGGCCCTCCGCATTATTTGAAGCCTATAATATCTGCGGGCCGGGCGGATGGAAAGGCGATTTGATGGTCGGGCTGCCTGGTTCAAGGGCAGTCCGTACATTCTCTCCGCCATCGTATCGCGCCGCAACAATCCAAAATTTCGTCGTCAGGTCGCGCGGATTCGTTTTCCGGCTAGACGGTGGCTTCAACCCGATCCAGCCTGCGCGGACGATTTTCGGACATCGCAACCACACCGAAACGGCGACAGAGGAGGGCGATATGGCGGCACTCGAAAAAGGCATCACCAAGAGCGGCACCGGCTATGGCGGCAAGACCTGGAACATCCTGGGTCAGGTCTACTTCCCCAAGGCGGTCACGGATTCCACCTTCGCCTTCGAGACCAACAGCGAGCCCGGCCAGTTCGTGCCGGTGCACGTCCACCCCACGCAGGACGAGTTCATCCTGGTGCAGGAGGGTACGCTCGATCTCAAGCTCGACGGCGTCTGGGTGCAGGCCAAGGCCGGCGACCTCGTCCGGATGCCGCGCGGCATCCCGCATGGCTATTTCAACAAGTCGGACAAGCCGGCGCGTGCACTGTTCTGGGTGTCGCCGATGCAGAAGCTGGAGGCGCTGTTCGACAAGCTGCACAACCTGACCGACCCCGCAGAGGTGGTCCGGATCTCGGCGCAGCACGAGGTGGATTTCCTGCCGCCCGAAGCCAACGAATAGCGCGTTGATTTCATCCTAGCTGGAGACGTCGTCATGGTCAGGCGAAAGAAGGTCTGCGTCATCGGCGCAGGCATATCCGGACTTGCGGCCGCAAAAGCCTTTGCCGCACGCGGCCATCAGATCACGATCGTCGAGCGCAGCCGCGATCTCGGCGGCGTCTGGGAGCCGGCGCGCGCCTATCCCGAGGTACAGACCCAGAGCCCCAAGGACCTCTATCGCTACACGGACAAGGCGATGCCGGATTCATATCCGGAATGGCCGAAGGGGCCGCAGGTCCATGCGTACCTGACCGCCTATGCAAAGGATCATGACCTGCTCGGCGCGATGCGCTTCAACACGACGGTGGTGCAGATGGACCGCCGTCCCGATTCCGCGCCCGGCTGGCGGCTCGAACTGCGCGGGCCGGATGGTGCCACCGGCCTGGAAGACTTCGATTTCGTCGCGGTTTGCACGGGCCAGTTCAACGAGCCGCAGACGCTCAGCCTGCCGGGCGAAGACGCCTTCAAGGCGCAGGGCGGGCGCATCCTGCATTCCTCGAAGTACAACGATCCCGATATCGCCAGGGGCCGCAAGGTCGTCGTGCTCGGCGGCTCGAAATCGGCGACGGATATTGCCGTCAACGCGGTCAATTCCGGCGCGGCCGAGGTGACGCTGGTGTACCGCGAGCCGGTGTGGCGGATTCCCTATTTCATCGGCGGCCTCGTCAATTTCAAACGCATTCTCTACATCCGCGCCCAGGAGGAGATGTTCAAAAGCTGGGGCATCGGCCCGCTGTCGCGCTTCGCGCATGCGGTCGCCAAGCCTTTCGTGTGGGCCAACTGGCGCGGGCTGGAAAGCCTTTTGAAAGTCCAGCTCAAGCTCGGCAAATGCGACATGGTGCCGAAGGAAAGAATCGAGGACGGCGTCAACTGCTCGGTGCCGATTGCAACCCCCGGATTCTTTCCGATGGTCGCCGACGGCCGCATCAAGGCGATCAGAGGCAGCTTCGATCGTTACGACGGCAATGCCATCGTGATGACCGGCAGGCAGCGCGTCCAGGCCGACGTCGCCGTGCTCGCGATCGGCTACAAGCTCGGCGTTCCCTTCCTGCCGCAGGCCTATCGCGACAAACTTGTCGATCCCGACGGGCAATACCGGCTCTATCGTCTGATCGCCAATCCCGATCTGCCGGAGATGGGATTCGTCGGCTTCAATTCCAGCTTCTGCACGGTGCTGTGCGCGGACCTCGCGGCGAACTGGCTGGTGCGCTATGCCGACGGCCAGCTCGCCCGTCAGCCGACGGTGAAGGAGATGCAGGACAACATCGAAATGATGCTGCATTTCAGGCGGGTCGAGCGGCCGGCGGCCGGCGTCTATGGCGGGCTCTGCGTCGCGCCCTATCACTTCAAGCATTTTGACGAATTGCTGGCCGATATCGGCGTGAACGGGCGGCGGCCCAATCCGCTGGTCGAGAAATTCACCCCGCCGGATGCCGCCGCCTATGGCCGCTTCCTGGCCGCCGCGCCGGATTACCGGGCCGCAGCCTAGGGCGGGGACCCAAGTTCCGGGGCCGGGCGGGCGCCGTCCGGCTCTTCTATTTGTGGGCAGGGCCCGATTCCGCACTTGCGGAAAAATACTTTAAGCTTAAAATGATTGCCGAGCTAACGCTGCCGGGCGTCTTTGATCTCAAGCCTTTCATTGGTGAGGCGATGAAAATGTCAGGTAGAACTCCCAGCCGATCCCTTAGGCCGTCTCTTGGCCCCTCCGGCCATGTCGATGATTTCACGCGGCGCAACCTGCCGCCGTCCGGGCAGTGGCCCGATCTCTTGCTGGACCGTCCGGAGTTTGAATATCCGGAATATCTCAATGCCGCGGTCGAACTGACCGACCGCATCGTCGAAAAAGGCTGGGGCGACCGGATCGCCCTGATCGGCAACGGCCGTCAGCGCACCTACAAGGAGCTGGCCGACTGGTCCAACCGCCTCGCGCATGCGCTGGTGGAGAATTACGGCGTCAAGCCCGGCAACCGCGTCCTGATCCGCTCCGGCAACAATCCGGCGCTGGTCGCGGCATGGCTTGCGGCCACCAAGGCCGGCGCCGTCGTCGTCAATACCATGCCGATGCTGCGCGCCGGCGAACTCGGCAAGATCATCGACAAGGCGGAGATCGCGCTGGCGCTGACCGACAGCCGCATTGCCGACGAATTGGTCGCCTGCGCCAAGACCAGCCGCTTCCTCAAGCAGGTGGTGAATTTCGACGGCACGTCGAACCACGACGCCGAACTCGACCGGATCGCGCTGAACAAGCCGGTGAAGTTCGACGCCGTGAAGACCGGCCGCGACGACGTCGCATTGCTCGGATTCACCTCGGGCACCACCGGCGAGCCCAAGGCGACGATGCATTTTCATCGCGACCTCATGATCGTCGCGGACGGTTACGCCAGGGAAGTTCTCAACGTCACCGAGGATGACGTGTTCGTCGGCTCGCCGCCGCTCGCCTTCACCTTCGGGCTCGGGGGGCTCGCAATCTTCCCGCTGCGGTTTGGCGCGACGGCGACGCTGCTGGAAAACGCCTCGCCGCCCGAGATGATCAAGATCATCGAGACCTACAAGGCGACGATCTGCTTCACCTCGCCGACCGCCTATCGCGCCATGATGGCGGCGATGGACAAGGGTGCCGACCTGTCGTCGCTGCGGATCGCGGTCTCGGCCGGCGAGACCTTGCCGGCGCCGGTGTTCGACAGCTGGACGAAGAAGACCGGCAAGACCATTTTGGACGGCATCGGCTCGACCGAGCTATTGCACATCTTCATCACCAACCGCGTTGGCGATGCCGTTGCCGGCGCGACCGGACGCCCGGTCACCGGCTATGAGGCGAGGGTCGTCGACGACGAGATGAACGAACTGCCCGACGGCACGGCCGGCAAGCTTGCGGTGCGCGGTCCGACCGGGTGCCGCTATCTCGCGGACGCAAGGCAGTCGAACTATGTGCGCGACGGCTGGAATCTCACCGGCGATACCTTTGTCCGCGACGCGACCGGCCGCCTGTCCTTTGTCGCCCGTTCGGATGACATGATCGTCTCTTCCGGCTACAACATCGCCGGCCCCGAGGTCGAGGCCGCGCTGCTCTCGCATCCGGCGGTCGCCGAATGCGGCGTGGTCGGCGCGCCCGACGAGGCGCGCGGCATGATCGTCAAGGCCTATGTGGTGCTGGCGGGCGGCGCTGCCGCCGACGCCGCGCTGACGCAGGCACTGCAGGATCACGTCAAGCAGACCATTGCGCCGTATAAATATCCGCGTGCGATCGAATATGTCACGCAACTGCCGAAGACCGAGACCGGCAAGCTGCGGCGCTTTGCGCTTCGGCAGATGGCCGCGACCGGCCCGGCGCCGCCCAGCGTCGCCGCGGAATGATTACTAACCTGATGGAGAAAAGCCGGTGACCGCCCCCAAAGGCCCCACGCTGAGCGTGGTGCCTCATCCCAAGACCGATGTTTCGTCGGGTCCGCAAGTGCTGCAGCCGAGCGGCTGGCCGATGCCGAAAGGCTACGCCAACGGCATGGCGGCGGACGGCCGCATTGTCGTGACCGGCGGCGTGATCGGCTGGGATACCGAGGGCCGTCTGATGCAGGGTTTTGTCGCGCAGGCGCGCCAGACGCTCGCCAATATCTCCGAGATTCTGGCCGCGGGCGGCGCCAGGCCTGAACATCTGGTGCGGCTGACCTGGTATGTCCTGGATATCGAGGAATATCTCGCAAGCCTGAAAGACCTCGGCCGCGCCTATCGCGAGATTTTCGGCGCGCATTATCCGGCGATGGCGCTGGTGCAGGTGGTTCGCCTGGTCGAGAAGGAAGCCCGCGTCGAGATCGAGGCGACGGCGGTGGTGCCGCGCTAGAGCTCCGTTCTCAGCCGCCACAGTTCCGGAAAGAGTTCGACCTCGAGCATCTTGCGCAAATAGGAGACGCCCGACGTGCCGCCGGTGCCGCGCTTCAACCCGATGATGCGCTCGACCGTCGTGACGTGGTTGAAGCGCCAGCGGCGGAAATAGTCCTCGAAATCGACCAGCTTTTCCGCCAGCTCATAGAGCATCCAGTGCTTCGCCGGCGATGCATAGACGGTCTTCCAGGCCTCCAGAACCTCGGCGTTTGGCGTGCGCTTGACGCGCCAGTCGGTTCGGCGGGCGTCCTCGCCGATGTCGAAGCCATTGCGCCCCAATAGCAGCAGCGCTTCGTCATAGAGACCGGGCTCAGCGAGGATGTCCTCGAGCTTTGCCATGATGTCGGCGCGGTGCGCGTGCGGGCCAAGCAGCGCCAGATTGCGGTTGCCGGCAAGGAATTCGATCGCGCGGTACTGGTACGACTGGAAACCCGAGGATTGCCCGAGCTGATCGCGAAACTCGGTATATTCGCTCGGCGTCATCGTCCGCAGCACGTCCCAGGCGGTATTGAGCTGCTCGAAGATCCGGGCGACGCGCGACAGCATCTTGAACGCGGGCTGCAACTGATCGTGGCGGATCGCCTTGATGGCGGAACGGATTTCGTGGATGGCCAGTTTCATCCAGAGTTCGGACGTCTGGTGCTGGATGATGAACAGCAGTTCGTCATGCGCGTCCGAGAGCGGCTGCTGCGCGTCCAGAAGCCGTTCCAGATGCAGATAGTCGCTGTAGGACATGCGCCCGTCGAACGACATCTCGGCTCCCTCGCGCGAGGGGTCGTCGGGCTTGCCGGTCATGTCACGAGCGCCTTCTTGCGGTATTCCGCGCTGTCCCAGCGGCGATGGGCCAGGACGTCGGCGATGATGTCGACTGCCGCGCGAATTTCGGCTTCTCCGATGTAGAGCGGCGTAAAGCCGAAGCGCATCATGTCGGGCGCGCGGAAGTCGCCGATTACGTCGCGCGCGATCAGCGCCTGCATGATCGCATAGCCCTCCGGGTGACGAAACGAGACCTGGCTGCCGCGCTGCGTGCCGTCGCGTGGCGAAGCCAGCGTCAGCCCGGGACAATTTCGTTCGACTTCGCGGATGAACAGGTCGGAAAGCGCGATCGATGCCTGGCGCACGTCGGCCATGCTGACGCCGTCCCAGACGTCGAGGGCGGCCTCCAGCGCGGCCATCGCGATGATCGGGGGCGTGCCGACCCGCATGCGCTCGATGCCTGGGCCGGCACGATAGTCGAGGTCGAAGGCGAACGGTGCCTCATGGCCCATCCAGCCGGAAAGCGCCGGCCGCGCCGTATCGGCGTGCTCAGGCGCGACATAGATGAAGGCCGGCGCGCCGGGGCCGGCATTGAGATATTTGTAGGTGCAGCCGACCGCGAAATCGGCCTTGGCAGCTTCCAGCTCGACCGGGATAGCACCCGCGGAATGCGCCAGATCCCAGATCGTCAGCGCGCCGGCGGCATGCGCCTTGCGCGTCAGCGCACGCATGTCGTGCAGCCGGCCGGTGCGATAGTCGACCTCGGTCAGCATCAGCACGGCGATTGTCTCATTGATGGCGGCTTCGACCTCTTCGGGCGCGACGACTTTCAATTCGTAGCCACGGCCGAGCGATTCTATGAGACCGCTGGCGATGTAGAGATCGGACGGAAAATTGCCGGTGTCCGACAGGATCACCCGCCGCGACGGATTGAGTTCGAGCGCCGCGGCCAGCGCCTGGTAGACCTTGATGGACAGCGTGTCGCCGACGACCACCGTGCCTTCGGGAGCGCCGATCAGCCGGCCGATCCGATCGCCGATGCGCCGCGGCTGCGTCATCCACCCCGCGACGTTCCAGCCCTTGATGAGGTGCTTGCCCCATTCCTCCTGCAGCATGCGGCCGACGCGCTCAGTGGCGGCAACGGGCAGGGGGCCGAGCGAATTGCCGTCCAGATAGATCACGCCGTCAGGGATGGCGAAGCGGGATTTCGTTCGCGAGAAATCGGTCATGTCTTTCCCTCGTCCACGCCCGCTTGCAATTATTCGCGCGGAGACCGATTATTTCAAGCTTAAAATTTATGGGCGCAAAACGCGCTTCCCGATGTAGACTGGTTGCCGGCGGGCATCTTTGCCGGCCGGCCCGCAGAATCGAATGGAAAACGAACCCAAGTGATGCCCAAGTGATTTTTCATCAGATTTCCGACTGGAGCGACGCCTATGCGAATGCTCCGAACATTCCGGGCGGCGACCGCTGGCCGGCCGCGTGGGTGCAGCCCGCGCAGGCCTATCGCGACGCGCTTCAGGGCAGTGGCCGCGCGACGCTCGACATCAGCTATGGGAATCGCGAACGAAACCGCTTCGATCTCTTCGGCCCGGAAGGCCGGCCGAAGGGCCTCGTCGTGTTCGTGCATGGCGGATTCTGGAAGGCGCTCGACAAGAGTTTCTGGTCGCATCTGGCGCGCGGATCGGTCGAGAGCGGCTATGCGGTGGCGATGCCCTCCTACACGCTGTGCCCGGGAGTGCGCATCTCCGAGATCACGCGCGAAATCGGCGCAGCCATCGCGCGCGCCGCCGCGATGGTCGAAGGCCCGCTTCATCTCGCCGGCCATTCCGCCGGCGGGCATCTGGTGACGCGGATGATTTCGGCGACATCGCCGCTCCCGGACGATATCCGCGCGCGCATCGGCCACACCGTCTCGATATCAGGCCTTCATGACCTTCGCCCGCTGATGAAGACCGCCATGAATACGGAGCTAAAGATCGATGAGGCCGAGGCGCTGACGGAAAGTCCTGCCTTGCTGGCGCCGATGCAAAATGCGCGCGTGACCTGCTGGGTGGGCAGCGCCGAGCGTCCGGAATTCGTCCGCCAGAACGCGCTGCTCGCCAACATCTGGACCGGGCTCGGCGCGAAAACCTGTGTGATCGAAGAACCCGGCCGGCATCATTTCGATGTCATCGACGGGCTCGCCGATCCCGGTCACCAGCTCACCAGGACGTTGTTGTCGTCTTAGGGAGCTGAACTGCAATAAGCGGCGGTCGCGGTACTGCGTCATAAGCCCCTCATGGTGAGGAGCGCGAAGCGCGTCTCCGGACGATGCTTCGCATCGCCGGGCGAACCATGAGGCCCCGCCTGTGGCCTACATCCTTCGAGACGCCCGCGTGGCGGGCTCCTCAGGATGAGGGTTTTTGAGCGGTGCTAACGCAATAGACCTAGCCAATCATGCTGGCTGAAACGTCTGTACGGCCCGACGTGCGCCGACTGCGAAAAGTTTTGTGAGCGCCGCGGTGACGGCGCTGCGCATCCGCGGATCGGCGCCCAGCGTACCAAAGATGGAATCGATCTCCAGCAGCGCCGGCGCAAGCCGGTCCGCGGCCGGCCCCGCGCTCTCGGCAATCGCCTTCAGCTTTGCGGCCAGCGGATCGCGCACGTCGATCGCGCGGCCCTGTTCGTCGGTGCCGGTGACGTAGCGCATCCAGCCGGCCACCGCGAGCGCGTGGGTTTCGATCGGCAGTCCGAGCCGCAGCCGGTCCTGCATCGTGGCGAGCAGCCGCTGCGGCAGCTTTTGCGAGCCGTCCATCGCGATCTGCCAGGTGCGATGATGCAGGGCAGGGTTTGAAAAACGCTGCAGCAGCGACGCGCCATAGGAGGCCAGGTCGGTCCCTTCGGGCATCGCGAGCGTCGGCGCCGCGTCCAGCATCACCTGCCGGGCAAGGGCTGCAAAGTGCGGGTCGGTCATCGTGGCCGCGATCGTCTCATGGCCCGCGAGATAGCCGAGATAGGCTAGCGCCGAATGGCTGGCGTTGAGCAGCCGCAGCTTCATGTGCTCGAACGGCGTCACGTCGGAGACCAGTTGCACGCCGGCGGCCGCAAAATCCGGCCGGCCCGCCGGAAAGCGGTCTTCGACGATCCATTGCGTGAACGGCTCGGTGACGACGGGCCATGCGTCGATCATGCCGAGCGCGGAGGACACCGCGGCACGATCTGCATCCGTGGTCTCGGGCACGATGCGGTCCACCATGGTGGAGGGGAAGGCGACCTCGGCCTCGATCCATTTGGCGAGATTGCGCGAGCGCAAGGCCGCAAACTGCGTCACGATGCGCCCGACGGTATGGCCGTTGGCCGAGAGGTTGTCGCAGGACAGGACGGTGAACGGAGGCTCGCCAGCAATCCGCCGTCGCGCCAGCGCTGCGACGAGAAATCCGATCGCCGAGCGCGGCGTGCCCGGATTCTGCAGGTCGTGAACGATGTCGGGATGAGCTTCGTCGAGATCGCCGGTTTGCGGCGTATGGCAGTAACCCTTCTCGGTGACCGTCAGCGAAACGATGCGCGTCGCCGGATTGGCAAGCCGCGCGATCAGGTGGCCCGGCTTCTCCCTGGCGACCTCGGTGGCAAGGACCGAGCCGATGATGCGGTGATCGGTGCCCGCGCCGGAGCGGACGGCGAGCGTGTAGAGCCCGTCCTGCGGGGCAAGCGCATCGCGCGTTTCCGGACTGCGCAAACTGGCCCCGACGATTCCCCAATCGGTCGCGCCGCCGGCCAGGAGATCGTCGATCACCACCGCCTGATGCGCGCGGTGGAACGCGCCGATTCCGAGGTGGACGATGCCCGGCGTGACACGCGAGCGGTCATAGGCCGGGCGCCGGATCGGGCCGGGCAGCTTGTCGATATTGGCCGCGGACAGGCGCAAATCGCCGGCTTTCGGGCCGGAAGGCGGGTTTTTTGCCGTTTCGCTTGACATGGCGGGCTCAATCTATCAATTTCTGGTCAATTGGTAAGGCCAATGTTCCGCATTTATTGACCTTACCCCGACCAAGCAAGAAAAATCGATTCACGTTGGGGATCGTCAGGGAGAGCCGAGCGTGCCGCTCGAAGCCGTGGAAGCACGACGTCTTTATCGCCAGGTTGCCGATCAGCTTCGCGCCTTGATCGACAGCGGCGAATACGGCGTCGGCAGCCGTCTTCCGACCGAACGCGATCTTGCCGAACAGTTGAAGGTGTCGCGGCCGACCGTGCGCGAGGCGCTGATTGCGCTCGAAGTCGAGGGCAGGGTCCGCATTCGCGTCGGCTCCGGCATCTATGTCTGCGAACCGCCGCCGCTCGCGCCGCTGTTGCCGGCTGCGAGCGAGATCGAAGGCCCGTTCGAACTGTTGCGGGCGCGCGAATTCCTTGAAGGCGCGATTGCCGAGCAGGCCGCGCGGGTGGCGACGGCTGACGACATCGCGCGCATCGACGCTTCGCTGAACGCGATGGCGACCGTGCAGCATCCGGGCGAAGCCTCGATGGTCCATGACCGCGCGTTCCATGTCGCGGTCGCCGGCTGTCTCGACAATGCCGTGCTGGTGCGCGTCGTCGGCGAACTGTTCGACCAGCGGCTCAATCCCTACTTCGCCAAGCTCGCACACTATTTCGAGAATCCGGCGTCCTGGAACGCAGCGCTGGCCGAGCACCGGGCGATCCGCAACGCCATCGCGGCCCGCGATCCGGATACGGCGCGCGCGGCGATGCGCGAGCATCTGGCGCGCTCTCAGGGACGCTTCGCGCAGAATTTCGGAACACAGGCTTCATCAGCCCGCGCTTCGGCGCGGAGCGGCTGAGGGAGGAATTCGAACGGTGCGGCGAACTGCCGGGCCGGTTGGGTAACAAAAGCAATTTAGAAACAAGGGAGGAAATTCAAATGTTGAAGAAATTGACGATCGCTTTCGCGGCGTCCGCCGCGCTTCTGGCCGCAACGACATCCGGCATGGCGCAGACCAAGCTGAAATGGGCGCATGTCTACGAAACCTCGGAGCCGTTCCACACCGCTTCGGTCTGGGCGGCGGGCGAGATCAACAAGCGCACCAACGGGCGCTATGCGATCGACGTCTATCCGGCCTCGCAGCTCGGCAAGGAGACTGACATCAACCAGGGGCTTTCGCTCGGCTCGGTCGACATGATCATTTCCGGCTCGAGCTTCGCGGCCAAAAGCTATCCGCCGATCGGCGTGACCTATTATCCCTACACCTTCCGCGATGCCGATCATCTCCTGGCCTACACCAAGAGCGACGTCTTCAAGGAACTCGCCAAGGGCTACGAGGACAAGACCGGCCACCGCATCCTGGCCGTGACCTATTACGGCGTGCGCCACACCTCTTCGAACAAGCCGATCAAGACCTGCGCCGACATGAAGGGCCTCAAGATCCGCGTGCCTGACGTGCCGGCCTATCTGGCGATGCCGCGCGCCTGCGGCGCCAACACGGCGCCGATCGCCTTTGCCGAAGTCTATCTCGCCCTGCAGAACGGCACGGTGGAAGCGCAGGAAAATCCGCTCACCACGATCGAGGCCAAGAAGTTCTACGAGGTGCAGAAGCACATCGTGCTGACCGGCCATATCGTCGATCACCTCAACACCGTCGTCTCCAGCGCGCTTTGGAAGAAGCTCTCCGAGGAAGACCGCAAGATCTTCACCGACGTTGCCCAGGAAGCGGCGGCCAAGGCCACCGCGGAGATCAAGACCAATGAAGGCAAGCTGGTCGACTTCTTCAAGCAGAAGGGCCTGACGGTGACCGAGGTCAACAAGGACGAGTTCCGCGACACCGTGCTCAAGAACGTGACTTTTGAGAGTTTTGACTATCGCAAGGCCGACTGGGAACGCATCCAGGCGGTGAAATAACCATCCGCTGTCGTTCCGGGGCGGCTCGAAGAGCCGAACTATGGTGCGCAATTGCGCACCTGAGAACCTCGAGATTCCGGGTTCGATGCTGACGCATCGCCCCGGAATGACGTGAGTCAATCATGCGACGCTATTTGGAGAACAAAACGCATGTCGGCGGTTGAAGTTCACAAGCAAATCACGGCGGATGAGATCGCCCATACCTTCGAGGACGAAGTCCCCAAGGCCGCCGATCTCAGCGCATATGCACCCGAGGACTGGCTGGCGCTGGCGATCTTCTGGATCATGGCGCTGGCCGTCTTCCTGCAGTTCTTCACCCGCTACGTTCTTAACGACAGCTATGCCTGGACCGAGGAGATTGCGACCTACTGCCTGATCGGCGTCGTCTTCATCGGCTCTGCGATGTGCGTGCGGCTGTCGCGGCACATCCAGGTCGATCTCGTGTTCCGCTATCTGCCGCATGCCCCTGCGCGCGTGCTGTCGACGGTGATCGATCTGATCCGGATCGCCTTCTTCGGCTATGCGATCAAGCTGGTCTGGCAGTTCATCCAGATCATCGGCGACGAGCGGATGACCACCATCAAGTTTCAAAAAGGCTTCGTCTATTACGCGGTGCTGCTCGGCTTCGCGCTGATGTTCGCGCGCGCGATCCAGATCGCGGTCGAGAACTGGCGGCGGGGCTATTCGATCCTGGAGCGCCCCGGCGCATTCGACGGAACGGAAGGGTAGGGCGATGCTGCTGCTGCTTGGGGGATTTCTGCTGCTGATGCTGCTCGGCCTGCCGGTCGCGCTGGCCATGGCGGCTTCGTCGCTGCTCTACATCCTCGTCACCGGCATCACGCCCGACGTGACGCTGGCGCAGCGCATGATCGCCGGCGTCGAGAGCTTTCCGCTGCTGGCCGTGCCGTTCTTCATCCTCGCCGGCAACCTCATGAACATCGCAGGTGTGACGGGGCGCATCTACAAGTTCGCGGTGGCGCTGGTCGGCTGGATGCGCGGCGGCCTCGGCCACGTCAACATCATCGGCTCGGTGATCTTTTCCGGCATGTCCGGCACCGCCATTGCCGACGCCGCCGGGCTCGGCACCATCGAGATCAAGGCGATGAAGGACCACGGCTACTCCACGGAATTCGCCGTCGGCGTCACCGCAGCCTCCGCCACCCTCGGCCCGATCATCCCGCCGTCGCTGCCCTTCGTGATCTACGGCATGATGGCCAACGTTTCGATCGGCGCGCTGTTTCTCGGCGGCGTGATTCCCGGCGTCGTCATGACGCTGGCGATGATGGCGACGGTGGCCTGGTTCGCGCACCGGCGCGGCTGGGGCAGCGACACGCCATTCTCCTGGCCGCAGCTCGGCGCGGCCACGCTCGAAATCATCATCGTGTTCGCGTTCCCGCTGGTGGTCTGGCTGCTGGTTCTCGCCGGCCTCTCGGTGAACATGGCGGTCGGTATCGGTCTCGTCGCGCTGCTCGCGCTCGACTGGTACTTCGATTTCTCCGCCGTGATGGCGCTGATGGCGCCCGTGATCCTGATCGGCGGCATGACGCTCGGCTGGTTCACGCCGACCGAAGCTGCGGTCGCCGCGGTGATCTGGTCGCTGTTCCTCGGCCTCGTGCGCTACCGCTCGATGACGCTGCAGACGGTGGCGAAGGCGACCTTCGACACCATCGAGACCACGGCCTCCGTATTGTTCATCGTCACCGCGGCCTCGATCTTCGCCTGGCTGCTCACGGTGTCGCAGGCGGCGCAGACGCTGACGGATGCGATGCTCGGCATCACCCAGAACAAATGGGTGTTCCTGCTGCTCGCCAACATCCTGATCCTGTTCGTCGGTTGCTTCATCGACACCATCGCCGCGATCACCATTCTGGTGCCGATCCTGCTGCCGATCGTGCTCAAGCTCGGCATCGATCCGATCCATTTCGGCCTGATCATGACGCTGAACCTGATGATCGGGCTGCTGCATCCGCCGCTCGGCATGGTGCTGTTCGTGCTGGCGCGCGTCGCAAAGCTGTCCGTCGAGCGCACGACCATGGCGATCCTGCCCTGGCTCGTGCCGCTGCTCCTGGCGCTGGTCGCCATCACCTACATCCCGGAGCTGACGCTCTGGCTGCCTAAATATATGGGACTCTCAAAATGACATCGATGGCTTTGGCTGCAACGCTGTTCGGTCCGGAAGATCTGCGCATGGTCGAGCGGCCGCTCGATCCGCTGGCCGCGGGCATGGTGCGCCTCCGCTTCGGCGCGGGCGGCATCTGTGGCTCCGACATGCATTACTATCGCCACGCCCGCACCGGCGATTTCGTCGTGACCTCGCCGCTGGTGCTCGGCCATGAGATCGCCGGCGAAGTCGTCGAGATCGCGGGCAGCGCGCCGGGTGTGAAGGTCGGCGACCGCGTCGCCGTCAATCCGTCGCGCTGGTGCGGCCATTGCAAGCCGTGCCGGGAGAAGCGGCAGAATTTGTGCGAGAACATCTTCTTCATGGGCTCGGCCTCGAAGACCCCGCATATGCAGGGCGGCTTTGCCTCCTATTTCGACGCCATTCCGGCGCAATGCGTGAAGATTCCGGATCACGTGACCTATCAGGCGGCGGCGCTCGCCGAGCCGCTCGCGGTGTGCCTGCACGCGGTCGCCCGTGCCGGCGACATCACCGGCAAGCGCGCGGCGCTGTTCGGCGCCGGCCCGATCGGCCTGCTCACCATGTTGGCGGCGCAGCGTGCCGGGATCGCGGAGGCCACCGTCGTCGATATCGCGGCAGCGCCGCTGGCATTTGCCACCAGGCTCGGCGCCAATAACGTCGTCGATATCTCCGGCGGCGAAGACGCGCTGAAGGCGGAGGCCGCCGCAAAACCGTTCGATGTCGCCTTCGAAGTCTCGGGAACGGCGGCCGGCCTCGCCAGCGCCATCGCCACCGTCAGGCGCGGCGGCGTCGTGGTTCAGATCGGCAATCTGCCGGGCGGGCAGATCCCGGTGCCGGCGAATGCGGTGATGGCCAAGGAGATCGACCTGCGCGGTTCGTTCCGCTTCGCCGAGGAATTTTTCACCGCGGTCGATCTGATCGCCGACGGCAGCGTCGATGTGCTCTCGCTGGTGACGGCGCAGCGTCCGCTTTCGGTTGCGCCCGACGCGGTGCGGCTGGCGCTCGACCGCTCGCAGAGCGTCAAGGTCGTGCTGACGGCGTGATCGCAATTCGGATTTCAGGAGATCGCGCATGATGCTGCAGGGATGGCGGTGGTATGGGCCGAATGATCCCGTGTCGCTCGACGATATCCGCCAGGCCGGCGCGACCGACGTGGTGACGGCGCTGCATCAGGTGCCGATCGGCGAAGCCTGGACCCGCGCCGCCGTCGAGGAGCGCAAGAACCTGATCGAGAACAGCCAGCCCGGCCGTTCGCCGCTGACGTGGTCGGTGGTGGAATCGATTCCGATCCCCGACGACGTCAAGCGACTCGGCGGCGGGGCGACGCGTTCGATCGAGGCCTGGATCGCGAGCATGGAGGCGGTCGCCGCCGCCGGCATCAAGATCATCTGTTACAACTTCATGCCCGTGGTGGACTGGTGCCGCACCGATCTCGAATGGGAGCTGCCGAACGGCGCCAAGGCGATGCGTTTTGACCAGGAGCGGTTCGCGGCGTTCGACCTGCACATCCTTGAGCGGCCCGAGGCGCCGGCCGAGTACTCCGAAGCCGCGCAGCGCCGCGCCAAAGACGTCTATTCGCGGATGACGCAGGCCGATATCGACGTTCTCGTCACCAACATTGCCAGCGCCTTGCCGGGATCGACCACCGATCCCCTGACCATCCCGCAATTCCGCGACCGCCTGCAGCAATATCGCGGCATCGATTCCAAGGTGCTGCGCAAGCACCTGAGCGAATTCCTCGCGCGCGTGGCGCCGGTCGCCGAGCAGCTCGGCGTGACGCTGACGCTGCATCCGGACGATCCGCCGCGCCCGCTGTTCGGCCTGCCGCGCATTGCGTCAACGGCAGAGGATTATCAGGCGCTGTTCGATGCGGTGCCGTCGAAGGCCAACGGCATCTGCTTCTGCACCGGCTCGCTCGGCGTGCGCGCCGAGAACGACCTGCCGGCGATGGCAAAACGCTTCGCGCCGCGGATCGGTTTTGCCCATCTGAGGGCCACAAAGCGCGAAGCTGACGGCCTGTCGTTCTTCGAATCCGATCATCTTGACGGCGACGTCGACATGATCGCGGTGCTGAAGGCGCTGCTCACGGAGAACCGTAAGCGCTCATCGGACAAGCAGATCGTATTCCGGCCCGATCACGGCCATCGCATGCTCGACGATCTCGCCGCCACCAAGCGCACCAATCCCGGCTATACCGCGATCGGCCGCCTGCGCGGCCTCGCCGAACTGCGCGGCGCCATCCGGGCGATCGAACATACGGCTAAAGAGGTAATATAGTAGGGTCCCTTCTACTTTGCATGGGGTTGTTTTCGCAATTTTGTCTCTGGCCCCTTGATCCCGCCCCGGCTCAGCCCGGCATCCGCGCCGTCTTGGCGGCCTCGAAGGCCGCCAGCCGCTCGGCGAACTTTCCTTTCGCCAGTCCGGCGCGCGCGAGGATGGTCGGGGCAGGCAGCGTCTCGAAGAAGTGACAGGCGACGCGATGGCCGGGTGCCGCTTCCCGCAAGATCGGCTCCTCGGCCGAGCAGCGCGCTTGCGCATGCGGGCAGCGGGTGTGGAAGCGGCAGCCGGTCGGCGGGCGGAACGGGCTCGGCACGTCGCCCTGCAGCATCAGGCGCTTGGTGCGCAGCGCAGGATCGGGCTTTGGGATCGCGGCCAGCAGCGCCTGGGTGTAGGGGTGCAGCGGACGGTCGTAGAGCGACTTCTTATCCGCGATCTCGACCAGCTTGCCGAGATACATGACGGCGACGCGGTCGCTGATGTGCTTCACCACGGCAAGGTCGTGGGCGATGAACAGATAGGAGAGACCAAACCGCTGCTGCAGGTTCTGCAGCAGGTTGACGATCTGCGCCTGGATCGAAACGTCGAGCGCGGAGACCGGCTCGTCGCAGACGATCAGTTCCGGGTTGGCCGCGAGCGCGCGCGCGATGCCGATGCGCTGCCGCTGTCCGCCGGAGAACTGGTGCGGATAGCGCCGCGCATGTTCGGGCAGCAGGCCGACGATTTCCAGGAGCTCGCGGCCGCGCGCCTCGCGCGAGGCATCGTCGCCGATCTCATGGACCCGCAGCGGCTCGGCGAGAATCTCGCCGACCGTCATGCGCGGGTTGAGCGAGGCATAGGGGTCCTGGAAGATGATCTGCATGTGCCGGCGCATCCGGCGCAGCGCATTCTTGTCGAGGTCGGCGATCTCCTTGCCCTTGAAGCGCACCGAGCCGGAGGTTGGATCCATCAAGCGCAGGATCAGGCGTCCGGTGGTCGACTTGCCGCAGCCGGATTCGCCGACCAGCGCCAGCGTCTCGCCGCGCGCGATCTCGAAGCTGACATCCTCGACGGCGCGCACGAGGCCGATCACCTGGTTGCGGATCAGCCCGCGCGTGACGCCAAAATGCTTGACCAGGCCGTTGACCTGCAGGACCGGGACATCGCTCGCCACGTCGTTCATGACGCCATCTCCACCGGCGCCTTCCAGCACGCCACCTGATGACCGGGCGCGATATCGCGGAGCGGTGGCGGGTCGAGCCGGCAGCGCTGGTCCGCGAACGGACAGCGCGGCGCGAAGCGGCAGCCGGCCGGCTGGTTGTTCGGGCTCGGCACCGTGCCCTCGATGGTGGCGAGGCGCTTGCGATCGACATCGATGCGCGGGATCGAGCCGAGCAGGCCGATCGTATAGGGATGTTGCGGATCGGCGAACAGGTCGCCAACGTCGGCGCTTTCGACGATGCGGCCAGCATACATCACGAGCACCTGGTCGGCGACCTCGGCGATGACGCCGAGATCATGGGTGATGATCAAAATCGCCATGCCGAGCCGCTGCTGCAGGTCGCTGAGGAGGTCGAGGATCTGGGCCTGGATGGTGACGTCGAGCGCCGTCGTCGGCTCGTCGGCGATCAGCAGCGCCG
>Ga0102590_1002851_pt1 | contig 18987 bp, 20 predicted proteins | sample AraplaMF_Col_mMF_FD_76859 | JGI IMG/M metagenome (GOLD analysis project Ga0102590, IMG submission 76859) | Arabidopsis root microbial communities from the University of North Carolina, USA - plate scrape MF_Col_mMF | ecosystem: Host-associated > Plants > Roots > Endosphere | place: USA...
TACGGCATTCTGATCCGGTGCTGTTGTCAATCCAAAGCCTCCTTCATCCGGTGCGCCTACTAACTTCCTGGAAACAACGCCCATGCCCGACAACGTCCAGCCTAAGCCCACGCTGGAAGCTGTTTCATCTACCCTGATACCCCCGGCATGATAGTCCAGCGATATAGGCAGTTTTATATCCCCCACATTTATTTCATAGATGGGGATAGTAATAGATGGCACGCCGGTAGCATAGCTGACAGGGGTATTGCTAAACTTGCCCAGGCTCGCTACGTCTGGTGAATTTGTACTGACATCAATAAGGCTCTGAAAAGTTGATCCAGGTTGCATCTGGGCGTGAACTCCCCTGTATAGTAGTAATATAGAGAGCAGCAAGGTAACTTTCTTCATATGGAAATCAAATACAGTTATTTAATAGTGTGCTCGTTGGCAGGTGAATTATTTTAATACGCTTTCCCTGGTTTCAAGTGAAGCTCATGTTGTTGCTGTAAAGCGTTAATCTGTTCCTGCTGCGATTTCAACTGCTTTTGCTGTTCAATCAAATACAACGTCAACTCTTCCACCTTCTGCAACAACTTCTTATTCATCTCCCCCAAATCTACGCCTTCCTTCTCTGCCTCCTCCGCAGTCGGCACATCCGGCAAATGCTTATTAGCCTTTATATACTCCTCCACTTCACCCAACGCCGGTAACTCATAATCCTCCTCAAACACAAAATCTGCCCACCCTGTGGGATTCACCCTCACCCTCCGTGCACCAATAGACCCTTCTACCGCCAGCTTATGAATGCCTGTATATATCGTCCCTATTCCCACATTTCCCTGTATACTGATCAGATCCATAGATGAAAACTGTTGAACATTACTCACCACATTATCAGTTGCTATAATAAAAGTCGCGCTTTGAGCATACCCCGTAAAAGAGAAATTATACAATGACGCAGCATTGGAAATAGAAACAGCCAGATAATCTTCCCAGTTATACGTTAATGTAACCAATGTTGCAGGCTCATTGTAACAAATAATACTGCCCCGGTTCTGAGTCCATGCACTGGATGTATTTACTTCTACTGTCCATTTGCGGTTTGATGCTGCTACACTGCCTCTTATCGCTGATATTTTTCCAAACACGTAATTATCTGCTATTGGCGTGTTGGTGTATATTTTATGTAGCAATAGATAATTGACTCCCTGGCCATCTTCCGTTTGCCCTGAAATAGCCAGGTTGGTTTGATAAGTACGGGTGCCTTGTGCCACTGACAGGCTTGCCATCGCGAGCAGAAAGAACAAAGTAAATTTGATCTGTAAGAACATCTTCTTCATGTGTATAGAGATTTAAAAGTTATATCCTAGTCTTAATTTGATAGGGTCGGTCCTGGGCACGTGCTGATTATAGAGAAAATCATACAGCAGGATAATATTACCTTTCAGCTTACTGCTTACTTTATACTTCTTGCTGATACCAATTAAAGCACTTCCCTGCCAGTTATTTATATTTTTCAACTGGCCTGTATTAGTAAATGCAGCATTATAATTCTCTTCAAAACCTCCGTTGATATAGAAAGAACCTTTCAGCTTCCAGTCAAGGAAAGAACGCAGGCCAATCCCCTGGTGGGAAAAGCGAATGTTATTAAATCCCGTGCCCAAACCAAGTTTATAAGCGGCGCCCAAACCGCCACTGCCATTCTTATGAAATTTATAAGCTACCTGTCCCGCGATATCACTGGTAGTAGGGAAATATTGTGTAGACCGTGCAAACTGCATATTCCCTCCAAACTCCAGCCTTTGTAGAAAACTTTTAGTCTTCATCTCATTGGGCTTGAAACCAGGCATATCTGCTGCATTGTCCGCATCGGGGAACTTGTCTTTTAGCTCGTTGAACCGTTCACGTGCCTGCGACATCTGCTGACTGACCGCCGCCTGAGCATTCGGGCCCCCGCCTCCCAGGCGTTGCTGAATAAGCTGCTCCACCTGGGCACGGGTTTGCAGTCCTTCCAGGTTGGGTGCAGCGCTTGCAGCAGAGAAATTAAATAAACCTGCCAGCTGAGAGTTCTTTTGCAGGAAATTATTATAAGCTGGTACCTTTTTCAACATCTCCAGCGCTTTGGCCTCCGCCTTCTTCTTATCTTTTAGCAATGCTTTATATTCCTTCAGCTGTTGCCCATAGTAATAAGCCTCCTTGTTAAATTTCTCCAGGTCTTTGGTAAAACCGGTATACTGCGCCAGCTGCGCTTTAAGTTGCTGTTTCCGTTCCCGGATATACGCTTTGATCTGCTCCGCCTGTTGTAATTGCGCCTGCAGCTGTTGCACGCTCTGCAGCGAGCCGGCTACCTTTCCCTGCAGCGCTTTGGATGGCCCCGTCAATGATTTGGCATCTTTAAGAAAGGACAGGGAATTTTGCAGCGTATCCAGGTAACCGTTATATCCCGCACCCAGCTTGGAAGGATCATATTTTCCTGCCTTTTGTTTTAACCTGGCCTGCAGGCTACCCATAGAATCAATTGAGCGGGAAAAGATATTCTTCGCCGCCACTGAATCTATCTTTGCCAGCCTGGCTTGCATTTTCTTTTCCTGACGGGTCAGGCGTTCCAATGCTTGCTGTGAGCGTTTGTTCACCTTCTTTTCAAAGCGCTGTGATTTGCCGCTCACCTGCGAAAAGTATTTTTCCGGAAATTGGCTTAAAGCATTGCCACTGCTGTCTGACGGGGCTTGTTTCAATGCAGGTACTTCCTGCGCATATAGACGCTGCCATTGCAATAGCAATGCAATCATAAGTAGATATGCAATACGCATACTCAGGGTATAAGTGTTAATAAAATTTACTTGTTGGAGACAGTTGACGCATAGAATGGTCTATCATGCCGGGGCATAAAATATGCATTTGCATTTTTTGCATCTGCATCTTGGTGGGATTTCCATCATGTGGTTCAGAAATCAGTCACTGTCTTGGGCCAACTCAATTATGTACTCTTAAAACTTTCTATTCATCGCTTACTTAATTAGATATAGGAGAATGTGCTTTATTTCATAGCATTTTCAAACATACTGGAACAAAGAAAGAATATTTTTTTGAAATGCAGTGAAGTTTTTTTTAATGAACAAGCGGAAACAATGCAAATACACTGCGTCGGAACAACTGTTAATGCCTAATATTTTCGTTAAATATATTTAATGCATTTTTCATGTCGTCACTGCTGCTGTATGTCGGCTACACGAATATTTTCTGTCTACTCCACTCATTATTCTCTTTAGGAATAAAATATTTTTCCCTTCTTAATAATCATGTGCTTATACTGATTTGTTCACTATTATATGAACGCAGATCAGTAAAATAAATAGGCCGCTTCACGGAATGAAGCGGCTCATTTGTTCTTAAATGTTCCTTAACACTCCAGGAAAGTTGGTACACAATCACCGCAAGTGTTATAATGCGTAGGGAAACAACCGCCGCCTATTGTATTACAGGCAGCCAATATGCTCGCGCCTTTACCGGCTTTCTGATGGGGTGCGTTCAGACTGGCAACTCTGATCTTGCCCAGGTGCAGCTTTTTTTTGTTGTTCTTTTTCATAGTTTGCTACAGTTTAAAAGTGAGAAATGGATGATTACAGGCCTTATAATCTCTGCTTACTAAAAATAAGCAGAAACCCATATTGCATTCTTCACGCAAAAAGGGGATTTTTGAACCTCAAAGCATCACCAGTTTATCATGACACCCGAAAAATTTCAATCTTTTGCCGATAACTATACACACGAGGATTTTGATCGCATTTCATTTCGATGGGAGGGAGGGTATGGAGATGAACTTAAAGATAAGAATATTGACTTTCGTATGCAGCTTTGTGAATGGCTGCTTCCACAAATTCACAAGGCAAGGCTCGAGCTGTTGAAAGACCTTTATCTCGAAATCGGCAAAGCGTCAGAATATACGTTGGGCTGTTATATCAGATTCCACCTGCTGGGGCAGGAACTTTTGGAACGTGGAGGGACTACCTATTTGAAAGCCTATCTCCAGGGAGCGGCAGTGACAATGGATACAGCACTGGTATCAAGCAAGATTCAGCTGAGTAAGGATAGGGCAATAGAATTGCTGGAATATTTTGACTATAAAATGAAGAACCCGGCTGATCAGGAAGACGCAAAGCTTTATAACGATTATTTCAGACCCCGGTTTGAAAGGCTGGCCAATGGCTATTAGTCTTCCTTAACTGGCAGATGAATGCGATCTAATATCAGCGCCTTGAATTCTTTTTTCCTGGCCCTGTTTTCTTTCCTGCCAAAATCATGGTTAATCTCTTTCCAATTGCCGACGTCCTCTCTTTTCTTAATCCCTACAAATGCAAAGGTCGTGTATGCGGTATCTATACTCGTCCTGGTCCATGTTGCTATTATTTCATCCCTTTCTTTATTGTAGAAATAAATGAAGTACCAATAACCGGAAGAACCACGGCGCCCGTCAGAAGGTCTATAGCGTTCAGGAACCGCTAATGAACTGTCATTTGCTTTTAATGCCTCAAGGATACCAATCAACGAGTCCTCAGCAATTTTATATTTGTATCTTTCAACGTAAGGATAACTGCCTGCAGCAATTAAGCTGCATCCATAAGCAGAACAGACAAACACAAATGCTAATAAGCCTATAAGTTTTTTCATAAGTTATATTCCCTGTTTCACTACCTTCTCATTCACCCCATCCCATCCATAAACCGCACTTTTCCTATCCGTTACTTTCATAATATTATTCCCATCCTTATCCACATCATCTGTCGCCTCCTCTGTAACCGTATCCCAGATGATCTTATCAGCCTGCCCATTCTTCTCATTAGGAAAAGTCAACGTTTCCGCCTGGTAAAATGCCCCCGCATCGCTGACACTCTCTTTTCCAAGCAAACGTACAAGATGACCCGTATTAGTCCATGCATGGTAATAGTCATAAGTAGGAATAGCGCAGGCCTCCCCACTAAAGGTAAGTACCACGATCTGCTGTACATTGCTCAATCCCATCCCACTCATTACCCTACCACCGCTAAAATTCGCAGTCTCATCATCCGGAGTGATGATCGATGTTCTTCCCACCACAGTACCTTCTTGAACAACTTTCAATACCACAAGATACCGTCGTATCGTATCCCTGTTTATTCCTGATATAGCGATACTATCTGCCCGCCGTTCTATTCCATACACAAATTTCGTTTCGCCCCTGCGTAGCGGTGCACAGCTCACAAGCCCCTGCCAGATATATCCGCTCTTCTGTTCTCCGTTCTTCGCATAATTTATTTTTAACCACGGCCCCTTGAGCCCACGTATAGTCAGGCTCTTGGGAACAATCTCCTTCACCATGATATTATCACCTGCAAACAGCGTATCCGCAGGCGCCTCTTTGGTGTCGGGAGAAATACGTATAAACGCGGTATCTGCAAAAACATAACGCTCAGTGCTATCGCCGGGATACATCACCCAGCTGCGCATATCAGGGTAATCAGGAACATCTTGCGCATGAAGGGAATTAACAGTAAGGATAAACAGGAATAGTAATAGCTTTTTCATGATGTGCAAAATAAAGCTAATTTGTCAAAGAGGCAGACACTGTTTGTATTTATCTATGTACCGGCATTTTGTTCCCTGATCTAGCATCGTTGCGTCGCAATCCGTTCATCCGCATCGCGCTATGAAACAATCAATTCATTCCTCCCAGGAATGAAAATTGATTCAAATCAATAAATTCCCCCGCCCCCGCTCCATTCCACCCTTTTCCCGTATTTTTATATAAAATCATTTCCCATGGCCCTTCAAGTCGGCATACACAAATTCACCGGCAGACTTGACAACGTCATCGGCTACCGCAGAAATGGTAAATATTTCTTCCGTAGCATGCCGGATAAAGTAAGACAGACAGCACCCACTAAACGCGCTGCCCGTCGCTTCGGCATTGCCTGCCGGAAAGCAAAGCTCATTCGTACCGCCTTCCGTCCGCACCTGGGCATACGCCACGACGGTACCCTCGTAAACCGCCTGAATAAACTATTCATACAATCAGGCCCGAATAACTTCCCTGACTTCCAGGGCTTCCACTTCAACCGCTACACCGGCCTGGAAAAGCTCTTCACCATACCACCGATATTCACCGTAAACGGTACCCTCCACATCCCCGCCCAGGAACTGGAACCACAAGGCACCAACACCCACCTCGAAGTCCGCCTCATCGCCGCAAGGATCGACTTCCGTACCCGGCATATCATCAGCTCCGAGTCCTCCTCCGCTATCATCGATCTCGATGAGGACGTCCGCTTCAACGGCCTTGCCTTAAGCGTTCCCACCGAAGGTGAAGGCGTACTAATGGTAGTATTGCAATGCCGTGCCTGTAAAGCTACCAACGGCATCTTATACCCCACCAACGATCGCCGCTATATAGCCGCCGATGTGATCCACCTTGTTGTACCTGCAGCACAAGTGCTCATACCGGATGCGCGCTTAGCAAAGGCAACTCATAAACGTTTTGCCTTCCGAAACGGCACGTCCTCCTTTATCACCCAAGGGTCTTCTCCTTCGGTCGTCACGCACAGGCCTCCCATCCCGTCATTGCGAGGAGCCGCAGGGACTAGTGCGCAGAGCGACGAAGCAATCTCCTGACATAATCAATCGCCTTCTTCAAATTTCACAACATCGGGCGCCACGCTCCTGGGAAACCTATATCCCCACCTTCCCCAACCACCCATTTTTACATAAAAAAAGCCTCCAAAGAGGCCAGCCTACCTTCAAACCCTCAAACTTTTAAAACCTCAACCCTCCCAATTCCCTCCAAACCACCTCCTTCCCGCCATTAATTCCGCCTTACATCAACCCCGCATGAACTCCCGATCAAGTCCACCTTAGGTCCATTAACCCTTGTGTTACAGTATACTGCTACTATACGCTTACTATACGCATGCCTTAGGGTCTGGCTTAGTCCACTCTTAGTCCCACCTTAGTAAATGTTTAGTCTTCGCTTAGTAAGTGCCTACCCTCTTCCTTCCCATCCTTATTTCACTTATTTTTCATACCTTCATCCCACTCTTTTATACCTATGCATTCATCCCAACGTTTCTTCAACGAAAAGCTACCCACCCGCACAGAATACCTTTTCAGGCTGCTATTAGCAGTGCTCATCATTTTCGCAGCACCACTGCTCGGCCCCTTTCTGAAACCGCGCGTGTTCTCCGGCTCCGGCATCGATTGGTTCATTGCTGCAGTCATTGCCATCGTATTCGTATCACTTTCTTTTTTTGACAAGATCTTTGTCAGTATTCACTTTGATTATGAAAAGAAGGAGGTCAGCATAACATCAAGAACAATACTCGATGGAGATAAAACACAAACAATTCCCTTCTCTAACCTCGCATATCGCCAAGGTCAGGAAGGCTCCCTAAGAAAAACACCAACTAAAGTCCTGGAACTATTAAAAGGAAAACATCGGGTTATCAAACTCGAAGCCAAAACCATCGGCGAATACACTTTTTCCGAAATCGCTAAAGCACTCAACACCCTCAAATCCTAAATCCCCGCTATCCTTTCCCGTATCCCCGCCCTTTCCGTTTCCGTCTTCGCCATCGCATACGCCTTCTCAAAATTCACCTTCGCCTGCTGTCGATTTATATGACTATACAATTCCCCCAGCAGCATATAATAAAAATGGTTATTCTCTAATTTCAATTTCTCCGCTTCCACCAACGCCACCTTCGGACCATCCGCCTTATACAAGGCAAAGGTCCTGTTCAGTGCCACACTCGGAGAATAATTGATCGTCAATAGCTGGTTATACAATTGTAAAATATGCTCCCACTTCTCCTTTGTATCTTCTTTAATACAATGCCAGTAAGCAATCCTCGCCTCCAAATGATAAGACGTGATCTCATTTCCTGCTGCCGACTGACTTAAAAAATGCACGCCCTGGTTGATCAGCGCCATATCCCACAGCTCCTCATTCTGCTGCTCATACAACACCACCTCATCTTCACTCGTCTGTCTCGCATTAAACCTGGATGCATGAAAACACATCAATGCCATCAACGCATTCGTCTTCGGCAGATTAGTCCGCTCATATTCTATCAACATCATCCCCAAACGCAAGGCTTCAAAACATAACTCTTTCCGCAGTATCTGGTTCTGTGTTTTAGAATAATACCCTTCGCTGAACAGCAGGTAAATAATATGCAGCACATTATCCAACCTGCTGCTGATCTCACCCTCCGGCGGCAATTCCATCTTAATATCCTCTGTACGAAGTTTCTCTTTCGCCCTGAACAATCTTTTATTGATCGTTTCCTTATTCGATAAGAACGCTTCCGCAATTTCATCTATACCAAAGCCGCAGAGGATCCGCAATGCCAGTCCTATCTGCGCTTCACTGGCAATAGCAGGGTTACAGACTGCGAAGATCATTTGCAGCTGGCTGTCTTTTATATTTTGTTGGGAGAAGTTCAATTCAGGTTCATGATCTTTTTCTAATCCGGAAGCTACTGCAGGCAACACCTTTTTCTCATAGATCTTATTCCTCCGGAAATGATACAATGTTTTCTGCTTGGCCACGGCATACAGCCATGCCGTAGGGTTAGGAGGCATACCTTTCACCCCCCATGTCTCAGCAGCCAGCAGGAATGTTTCACTCACAATGTCTTCCGCTATTTCAATGTGCTCTAAACCAAAGAGCTTACTGATAACGGCCACCATTTTGGAAAATTCCTGCTGGAACAGCTGTTTTAATGATTCAATGTTCGCGCTCATTTATTTATTTTCCGGTGTCGGATAAGCCATAATAGGCCGGATCTCTACGCTGCCGTCAGCATCCAGCGCCGGACAACCATGCGCCAGTGTAACGGCATCCTCCAGGTTCTCCGCCTTCACAACGGCAAAGCTGCCCAGGCGCTCCCGGATCTCTACAAAGGGCCCGTCTGTTACAACGCCACCTGCTTTCAATACTTTACCCTCAAAGGAAAGGCGCATGCCAGTGCTGCCTAATTTACCCTGCGCGGCGATACCGCCTACCCAATCCTGCCATTTCTTGGCAAGCGCCTGCATTTCACTGGGTGATGCATTGCTGTAATCATAGCTGGGCTGACGGAAAATTAACATGAAGTCTTGCATTGTGTCTGATGTTAAATAGTGATTGAATGTATGAATTTCATTTAAATAATGACCGGCTTTCTGAAAATTGGACAGCCCCGTCAATATTTTTTTTACTTTCTTTTGCTGATGTCGCACAGCATGTCAGAATGGATATTGAGCCCTATATTAGTGAGGTTGTAGAGGTGCTCGCTGGCTACTATATAAACGATCTCGCAGATCTCCCTTTCAGAATAATACTTCGCCATCCGGGCAAAAGTATCCGGGTCCACCTGCTTGTTTTTGGTAAGATCGGTCACATAATCCAGCAGGGCCCGTTCCCCTGCGCTGAAGATCGGGTCGGTAGCATAATTGTCCAATGCTTCGAACTTCGCCGTATTCATGGATTTTTGAATGGCGTCCCAGCGACTGGCATCGATACAGAAGAGGCAAATATTAAGGCGCGCCACCTGCTGGCGAACCAGCGCTGCTGTTTCCTGCGGCAGCTGTAATTTCTTATCCAGCTGGCTCACCTTGCCGTAGAACATGCCAAAGGCAGCAGGCAGGCGGGCAGAATGTACTTTCAGCGGCATCAGCACTTTCCCGAACTGCTTACGGGTAAAGTAATAGGCCAGTTTCATCATCAGCCCCTGGGGCTTCTCTATTGGTGCAAGTAAAGTGTCCATAGTGTGTCTGTTTCCTATATAAGGATCGACATTTTCAGAATTGGACACCCCCGGGATAATTTTTTTATTTTTCTGTAGACACCATTGTCTTGTGCGGTACTTCAAACTTATTCTTCAGATGCGGCGCATTCTTCGACATCATGCTTGTGATCACCCGGTGCATCCAGATCAGGCATACAGCCGAAAGCAAACATACAAAGAACCAGGAACTGGTCCACAGTCCGCTCACATTCAGCAGGTAACCAAACAGGATCGGACCTACAAAGCCACCCAGTCCGCCGATCATCCCTACCATACCCCCTACAATGCCCACCTCATCCGGGAAATATTCGGGGATATGCTTGAACACAGCCGCCGTCCCAATACCCCATGACATGCCCAGCAGCATGATCAGTACGGCAAATACCCAGATATTAGCCTGGAAATAGATCCGCGTAACCCCCTGGGCCAGCATCTGTTTCTTCCTGATGGGATCCCCCGGATGTACAATGGCCTCCTGCCAGCTTTCTTTAGTGGGGAAGATCAAATGCTGTGTGCCCTCATCTTTCTTTTGCGGCGGCCTGGCTATAATAGGATAAGTTTTATTGTCCACTATAATATGATCCTTTTCCACGCTGCTCACAGTACCCGCCTCCCGGGCCATCAATCCCGCCCCGGGAGAGTAGATCTCCATCCGCGGAATAAGCAGCAACGCGCTCAGTACCAGCGAGCTGCCCAATACCCAATACATCACCGCCCGTGCCCCGAATTTATCAGACAACCATCCGCCCACCGCCCGGAACAGCCCCGCAGGTAAGCTGAAACAAGCCGTCAGCAAACCGGCCGTCACCAATGTAATAGCATATACATTCAGGAAATAAGACAGCAGCCATTGCGAAAAGGTCACAAAGCAGCCGAAAACCAGGAAATAATACAATCCAAACCGCCATACCCGCAGGCTCTTCAAAGGCTTCAACATCACCTGCAAGGTCTTACCAGAGGACGCAGATGGCTTATTCTCCGTAAACAGCATAAACAATACCGCCATCACCACCAGCGCGCCCGCATAGATCATGGGCAAGGTTTTCCAGCCATCCGGGTCCGCGCCGTTATTGGTAAGCCGTATCAGCAGGGAAGGGGCCACCATCGTCGTGATCGCCGATCCGGTATTACCCATACCAAAGATGCCCAATGCCCGGCCCTGCCACTGCGGCGGGAACCACAGCGAGGTAAAGCCTACACCTACCGCAAAGCTGGCGCCCAGCAAACCGAATAAAAAGCTGAGCACCAGGAATAACGTATAGTCGGTAGTTTTAGATAGTAAGAACAGGGGAATAGCGCAGAACAGCATCAAGCCACTGAACACCCAGCGCCCGCCCAGTTTGTCTGTAAGGAGCCCCATGGGTAGTCGCATCACCGAACCGGTCAGTACAGGGATGCCCAGCAGCCAGCCTGCCTGCACCAATGTCCAGTTTACGATGCCATTGTCAATAAGAAATGCGACCAGTACGCCATTCAGGACCCATCCCGCAAAACATACGGTGAAGGCCAGGGTATTAAAGATCAGAATACGATAAGCAGTACGCGTGGGTTGTTGCTGCATAGGGCTGGCAGTTTGATGTGAAAGTAATGATGCAGATGATGACAAAACATGACGATTGTCCTGATCCGAACTGACTTTTTTCATTAAATTTTCTAAACCTTATGGGTAATGTTGTGTTAAGAATAAAATGATAAGTATAAACAACCGAAACCCATGTTTAGTTATCATCTTAACAAAAAAGCTTTTGCAGCAGCGACAATAGCCACGCTGATACTGATCGCCCTCGTGTTTATCGGTTCGCGTAAGCTGCAGAATTTCGACGCCGCTTTGATCGCCTATCTCTTCGGTACCGTTTTTGCCACCTTTGGGATTGTTTACCGTTATGCAGTATGGCTCCAGCGGCCGCCTACCTGGCTCTATTTTAAACGTACCTGGCAGATCCTGTTCAGCGGCCGTTTCATTCCTTATCTGTGGCTGTTTATCCGTAAATCAGTACGCAATATAGGTTTCCAGTATTTCATCCGTCCGCGCGGCGCCAGGCGCTGGTGGGGCCATTTTCTGATGGCTACCGGCTGCATGCTGGCCTTCGCAGTCACCATCCCGCTCACCCTGGGATGGATCCATTTTACCATGGACCCCGCATCTGGTCTCAGTCCGGAAGGCGTGAAATTATACGAAGCGCATGTTTTCGGTTTCAAAGTCTTCACCTTCAGGCTTGGTTCCATCATCGCCTCACTGGTATTTAATATACTCAGCTGGAGCTCCTGGCTCGTGATCATCGGCGTAGCGCTTTTCATGTACCGCCGCTTCACCAACGGCGGACTGATAGCCACGCAGAGCTTTGGTGGCGACTGGCTGCCACTGGTGCTGCTGGTAGCCATTTCCGTCACCGGCTTAGGATTAGCATATGATTACAGTTTCCTCGGCGGCACTACTTACGAGTTCATGGCCGTTACCCACGCGGTAACCGTCATCATCTTCCTGGTATGGATCCCTTTCGGGAAATTCTTCCATATCATCCAGCGCCCTGCGCAGATAGGCGTCTATCTCTATCATGAAGAAGGCCGCCGCAAGGGAATGGCCGTATGCCGTCACACCGGTAAGGAGTTTACCTCCACCCAACATGTGGATGATCTGAAAGCCCTTACCAAAGAATTGGGGATCGATTTTACCGTAGATGAAAATACATCACATCTGGACTATAGCCCTGAGGGCAAACGGTCTGCCCTGGCGCAGGCCCATCTGAAAGCAAGAGAAGCCAGCGGCCGTTATTTCGGATAGCCCATTTTTAAGACCAACAACATGATCGTATGTCAAAATTACCAGTCAACGCGGAAGCACTGATCCACCAATACGGCCCGCATCTGCACTACCCGCCTAAAGAAGGCTATGTTGGCCGCGATGAACCTGATAAGGTAGTAGAAACCCATTGCTGCTTCTGCGGCATGCAATGCGGCATCAAGCTGCTGGTAAAAGAGAACAAGGTAGTAGGCTTCGAGCCCTGGATGGAGTTTCCCTTCAATGAAGGAAGGCTCTGCCCCAAAGGCGTGCAACGCTACCTGCAGAACAATCATCCCGACCGCCTGATGGATCCGCTCCGCCGTGTTGATGGAAAAGGCTTTGAACCTACCAGCTGGGAAGATGCCATGGACACAACCATTAATGCCATCAACAGCATCCAATCCAAATATGGTAAAGACGCTTTCTCCGTGCTCTCCGGCGTATCCCTCAGCAATGAGAAGTCTTACCTCATGGGCAAATTTGCCCGGGTAGCGCTCAAAACAAAGAACCTGGATTATAACGGCCGTCTCTGTATGGTCAGCGCGGGAGCTGGTAATAAAAAAGCTTTCGGACTGGATCGCGGTTCCAATAACTACTCCGATCTTAAACAGGCAGAAGTGATCATGGTGTGCGGCGCCAATGTCAGCGAAACATTCCCTACACTCACCTACTGGATCTGGCAGGCCCGCGACCTCGGCGCAAAACTGATCGTAGTAGATCCCCGTTTAATACCGCTGGCCCGCACCGCAGATCTGCATCTCGATATCCGTCCCGGTACTGATTCTGCGCTCTATGGCGCTATGCTGAAATATTTGGTGGATAATAACCTGGTCGATCAGGATTTCATCCGGGAACACACCTCCGGCTTCGATACTGCCATAGATATCGTAAAAGACTATACGCTGGAATGGGCAGAATCCATCACAGGGATCGCCAAAGAAAAGATCAAACAGGCCGCCCACTGGTGGGGTACCGCCAAAACCAGTTTCCTGCTGCACGCCCGCGGTATCGAACATCACTCCAAGGGAGTAGACAACGTAATGGCCTGCATCAACCTGGTATTGGCCACTGGTCGCATCGGCAAGCCTTATTGCGGTTATGCCACCATCACCGGACAAGGCAATGGTCAGGGAGGACGCGAGCACGGCCACAAATGTGATCAGCTCCCTGGCAACCGCGATATCAATAATCCTGAGCATCGCAAATACATTGCCGGTGTATGGGGCATTGACGAATCCGAACTACCCGGACAAGGATACACGGCCTACGAATTGATAGAAGCCATTCACCGCGGAGAAGTAAAAGGCCTGCTCTCCATCTGCTTCAATCCGCTGGTCTCCTTGCCTAACAACAATTATGTAAGAGCGGCCCTGGAAAAGCTGGAATTCTACGTAGCGATCGACTTCTTTCTGAGCGAGACCGCCCGTCATGCAGACATCGTCCTGGCGGGTTCCCTGCATGAAGAAGAAGAAGGCACCGTCACCACCGCAGAAGGGCGTGTCACCCGCATCCGCCAGGCCGTTACCCCGCCCGGTAATGCCCGTACAGATACAAGTATCATCCTTGAACTGGCTGCCCGCCTGGGTGCTGCAGACAAATTCAACTACCAGACAAGCGAAGACATTTTCAATGAACTGCGCATCGCCTCCAAGGGCGGTACCGCAGACTATTATGGTATTACCTACGAGAAGATTGAAAAGAACATGGGTGTCTTCTGGCCTTGTCCCACACTGGAACACCCCGGAACACCCCGCTTATGGGAAGACAGGAAATTTGCTACCGCGGATGGTAAAGCGCATTTCAATCCAACGCCCTACCGCGATCCGGGAGAGGTAACGGATGACGAATATCCCATCGTGCTCACCACCGGCAGGGTAGTATCTCAATATTTAAGCGGCACACAAACCAGGAGGATCGGCAAGCTGGTAGATCAGTACCCCGAACCTTTACTGGAAATACATCCGCAGCTGGCAGCGAAATACAACATACAACAAGGGGAGATCGTAAAAGTATCAACCCGCAGGGGAGAAGCGGCGTTCCCGGCCAATATCGTTGAAACCATCCGCAAGGATACGGTGTTCATTCCTTATCACTGGCCTGGCAACAAATCTGCCAACCAGCTCACACCCGGCACACTGGACCCTATCTCCAAGATACCGGAGTTTAAGGTCTGCGCCTGCCGTTTAGAACCTTCTGGAAAAATATCATAACGCTCATTATATATGGAAACAGCCAATTTTTATAAGACGGAAATGGAGTTCTTCATCGATATGCAGCGTTGCATCGGCTGCCAGGCCTGTGTGGTGGCCTGCGCAGAATGTGAAACCAACGGACAGGAATCCATGATCCATGTAAATTATGTAGACCGCGCCCACACCATTCAGACCACCGTACAGGTATGCATGCACTGCGAAGACCCTGTCTGCGCAAGGGTATGCCCTGCAGACGCCATCAGCAAGGACGAGTTCGGGGTAGTACATACCGCCAACACGGCCCGCTGTATCGGCTGCTCCAACTGTGTAATGGCCTGTCCCTTCGGCGTGCCCTTCAAACAGGAAAAGTACGACCTGATGATGAAATGCAATCTCTGTTACGATCGTACCAGCGCAGGTAAAAAACCTATGTGCGCCACCGTTTGTCCCAGTGGCGCTTTATACTACGGCACCCGCGAGGATATGAGAAAGATGCGCCCGCAAAGCGATCCTGTCAATCATTTCCTCTTCGGTAAAGAAGCGGTCACCACCAAAGTGAATATCATGATGCCCAAAGGCGCCACCATGCTGAAGGTGCACGAATAACAAAACTGAATATGAGTAAAGAACAAACAGTGCCCGACTGGCAACGGGATTTTCCATATCGGCAAGACGATGCCCGCCTGGTAACCCGGCGGGAGTTCTCCCGCATGCTCTGCCTGATCTCCGGCGCAATGGTAGCCGGTAGCGCCTATGTCGTAGCAAGAGCATTCTGGCCCGAAGGCACGCACAACGCCGGGCGATTCCTGGTATGTAAGCGCGATGAATTACAGGCTGGCGGCACACGCACTTTCCGTTTACCCAACGACAATACGCCTTATATACTGATCCACCTGGAAAGCGGCGTATTCAAAGCATATGAACAGAAATGCACGCACCTGTCCTGTGCCGTATTTTATAAAGCTGGCACCGGTAAGATTGAATGTCCCTGTCATAACGGATGGTTCGACGCCAACACCGGCGATGTATTACAAGGCCCTCCGCCAAGGCCTTTGCCTGCCTTGCAGGTAGTAGAAGAGGGTGATAATATTTTTGTAAAATTATAGCTATGAGCACTTTCAGGAACGCCCAGGAGAAAGCGCATCCAAATAAGACCAGCACTCTTACTCTGGCTATCATCGTAGTCCAGGTCTTACTGGTCACCATGCAGATCTGGCTTTTATACAGCGGCTTAAATAACGCCCTGGAACATAACAGGGGTATTGCTATACCAGCACTCGTCGCTTCCGCTATTTTATTCCTCGTATGTTGCAGCCTGTTGTATTTCCTGCCCGGAAGAAAGGGTTAAGGCTGCAACTATTTTTTTGTTATGTTTGAACCGGGAAATACCAGGTTTAAATTTGACAAATCCCTTTAACAACGATCAGGCATTGTTGCTCCGGATGGCCGCCGGGGACGAAGCCGCCTTTAACCAGCTTTTTAATACCTACTGGGATAAGGTGTACGCTACCGCCTTGATCCTTACCAAATCCAACCAGCTGGCAGAGGATATTGCCCAGGAGGTGTTCCTCCGCCTGTGGCAGCACCGTGAAAAAGCCAATAGCATCGGAAACCTGGAAGCATTCCTGTTCATCACCGCCCGTAACCTCATCTACAACCGCCTGAGCAGAATCAAGCTGGAGACCGCCTATAATAACTACCTACAACACCAGTTCACCGCCCCCGATAAAGACATCGAAGCCAAAGCAGAGTTTCGCCAGCTCAGGGAGATCATTGCCGCTGGTATCCATCAGTTACCACCCCAGCAGCAAAAAGCTTTTCGGTTAAGCAGGGAAGAGGGGTTGAATCATGAGGCGATTAGCCAGGAGATGGGGGTGAGTAAAGCTACGGTGAAGGATTATATTGTGAGGTCTATTGCGTTTTTGAGGAAGTATTTGCAGGAGCATGCGAGGTTGCTGATCTGACGTTTCAGAAGCTGTGTGATAGTTAAGGCCATTTAACTGTTTTACGGGGAATAAAGAATGCCTTAATAAGATTAGGGTTTCTTATGCAAATTTGAACGTGGGTTTTGTCTAAGAATCCGGCGCCTTCATAAAGCTCCTCTCCTTCAAAAAATACTGCACGTACTGACTCGAATGGCGCTTCTTTATTCTGTTCCATTAATGAGTGAATATTATTGACTACTGCACAGTCAAGTCTTCTGATAATTTTATCCCTGGAATCGGGATTTTCTTTAGGATTGGTATTACGAGGTAACGCTTTTTGTTCCCGTTTTGCAGATTGATTTAATGTTTCATAGGAGAACTTTATGAGATCGATCCCTTCTTTATCGGTGAGGTCCAGACAATACCCAAGGCTAAAAATAGCGCCAAGCACCGCTGGCGTCTTTATGTTCGATTTTGTTGGAGGATGCATTGCATAGTGCAATGCCCGCTCATAATTATTCTGCCAGAAGTATCTGCCTTCCCCCAGCCAGTCCCATTTATTTTTACTGGGCTTTAGCGGGGATTGATCCAATACTATACTGTCTCTAACGTCTTGGTCGCAGCCATGAAATCCAATGATTAATCCCGGGTCGGATGAGTAGATATACGACGGGGTCGCCATAAATGGTTGGTGGAATTTAAAATATACGAGCGTATTAAGCCAGTAAGCTATTTAGCTGCAGATTTTTTGGGTGCGGCTTTCTTTGCAGCGGCTTTTTTCTTTGGGGGCGGTTCTTCAACCAGGATATCCCTGATACCCAGATCCGTTATCAATTGGGACGCAGCCTTCGGAGAACGCGTCACTTGACGTCTTTGTTCTATCAATAAGGCCTTGATTCTTTTATAAGCTGTCGTCGTCATAAAACAAATTTAAGGATTTTGACTAATAATAAGAAGCTGTTTTAGAAAATAATCAATTTAAGCAATTGATTATCATTTATTCATAGCAAACATATAAGTAATTCCCCCTCCAAAAAAAATCTTTCCCCCCGCCACTTCCTTCCACCTCCCTCACCTGTCTTTATACTATAGCGACCAAATTCACCCATTGTCATGACACAAGCCGAGCTAAAGAAACTTATAGATAAATACCTGACCGAAGACCTCTCCCAGGAGGAATTCCAGCTTTTATGGACCACCCTCCAGCAGCCGGAACATAAAGACACCTGGATGGAAATGATCCACGGCGTATGGGAAAATCCTGCCTATCACAGCCTGGCAGATGATGCCGCCAAACAAAGGGTATTGGAGCAGCTGCGCCCTGCACTAACAGAAAATACATCCGCTCCGCATGGCCGCAAGCCGCTTATACGGCGGCTGGCAGCCAGCAATACCTGGTGGGCAGCAGCCGTGGCCATATTAATAGCTTGCGCAGGAGCCTGGTATCTCCTGTCTCCGCAGTCCAAAACACAGCTGGCGGTCAACAAAACCGATACTACCCGCTATAAGAACGACGTCGCGCCTGGCACCAACAAAGCCATATTAACACTCGGCGATGGCTCTACCGTCACACTAGACAGCACCGCTAACCAACTGATCCGCCAGGGCAGTACCGCCATTCAGCAACAAAAAGGCCTTTTACAATACAAAAGCAGCGGAGCTAACATAGGAATCAGCTATAACACATTGACCACGCCGCGCGGCGGAAAATTCCGCATCGTACTGCCAGATGGCACAGGCGTATGGCTGAATGCAGCCTCCTCCATCCGCTACCCCGTTGCCTTCACGGGAAAAGAAAGAAGAGTAGAGATCAGCGGTGAAGCCTACTTCGAAGTAGCGCAGCATGCGGCCATGCCATTTATCGTCAGTGTGAACAACAAAACCGAAATAGAAGTATTAGGCACACATTTCAATATCAATGCCTACCAGGACGAAGCCGCCATCAACACCACTCTGCTGCAGGGAAAGGTAAGGGTCAGCGCCGGTGCTTTACCAGGCACTATACTGCAACCCGGCCAGCAGGCCAGCCTGAATACAGCCGGAACAATGAAGGTCCTGAACGATATAGATACCATGCAGATCATCGCCTGGAAAGAGGGTTGGTTCCAGTTCCACATGGCCTCCCTGCCCGATGTGATGCGGCAGGTGTCCCGCTGGTATGATGTAGACGTAAACTATCCGGCAAATATCCCGGACAGGGCCTTTGAAGGAAGGATCCAGCAAGACCTTACCTTAACACAAATGCTGAAAATATTGGAAAGATACCAGGTACATTTACACGTAGAGGGGCAGAAGATCACTGTATT
>Ga0102590_1002857_pt1 | contig 18954 bp, 9 predicted proteins | sample AraplaMF_Col_mMF_FD_76859 | JGI IMG/M metagenome (GOLD analysis project Ga0102590, IMG submission 76859) | Arabidopsis root microbial communities from the University of North Carolina, USA - plate scrape MF_Col_mMF | ecosystem: Host-associated > Plants > Roots > Endosphere | place: USA...
TAGAGGAGCTGACCGCATTATGTTTCCTGACAAAAGATCATTTTATCCGGCTGTTCAATAAATATATGGGTTGCACACCGGGGAAGTACATTAACCAGAAAAAGATCGAGAAGGCACAGCAGATGATGATGATCAGTGATGTATCCATCAAGGATCTTGCATATAGTTTGGGGTTTGAGAACGTTCCTTACTTCAATCGTCTCTTTAAGAAGATAACAGGGGTAAATCCAGGCAGCTATAAAAAGAAGATGTATACGCTCAGTTAAACAAACGCCATGAAAACTTACCTTTTTATTGTATTCCTTGTATGTACGATGAGTCAGTACGTGCTTGCCCAACAGCATAGTTATGTATCGCATCACAAGCAGGAAAAGAAGGAAAAACATATTACCCGATTTCCAGACTTCGATCATGCGCTGTTGCTGGAAGCAAAACCTGATACAACGGCAAATGTAAGTGCCGGTGACCTTGATGGCGATGGACATCTGGATATCCTCCTGGTCAAAGGAAGGCATTGGCCTATTCCTGACCGCGTTCTTCTTGGTGATGGAGCAGGCGGCATACGAAAGACTTATAACCTCGGCAACATATCAGACCGTTCCTACACTGGCGGCCTGGCTGATTTTAACGGAGATGGCTTCCTGGATGTTGCTGTCAGCAATGATAACCCGGACCGGAAACTGATCTATTTTAATGATGGGAAAGGCAATTTTACAGTTGGGTCAGAATTCGGCCTTCCTGATTGGCCGACACGGAATTTGTCAATTGCTGATATCAACGCCGATGGATTTCCGGATATTATTTTGGCGAACAGGGGTGATGTAGGGCAAACATCAAACTATATCTGCTTAAACAACGGAAAAGGACAATTTAATGCTAATTGCATTCCCTTTGCGCCCTACCCTACCACGACCATATCTCCCGCTGATCTTAATAAAGATGGTCTTATCGATCTTGTTGTGCCACATCGCGACAGTGGCCAGAGTTATGTATATTTTGGCAGTTCAGATCACAGCTATTCAGACAGCCATCGTATTCCATTCGGCCCGGCCGATGCTACCATCCGTGTGGCAGCAGTAGGAGATTTTAATGCAGACAGTATTCCAGACATTGTAACTATAGACGAAAACAAAGGCGTACAACTCCATTTCGGTCAAAAAGATCAAACTTTCTCCACAGGCATTTCTTTAGCTGATGCAAAGATTGTTCCCTATGCACTGACGGTAGCAGATCTGAATAACGACAAGAAGATGGATATCATTGTAGGTCACGTAGAGGCGCCATCCACCATATTTTTCAATGACGGCACAGGTCTCCATTTTAAACCGGTTTTGTTTGGTGATGCAAAGGGCACTGTGTATGGTTTTGCCATTGGCGATTTCAATGAGGATGGAACACCTGACATCGCCACTGCACGCTCGGATGCGCAGAATATCTTATACTTTGGGAATATCAAAAAGGATCACAAATGAAGTGATCAGCAGATTTAAAACTTACGGGCTTTCCGCACCGTATCCATAATATGTTTTTGCGCCACCCGCTCAAAGAGAATGCGATGCCCGGGTATATTCAGGTGGATACCATCCTGGTCGTACTGTTTGTTGATGGTATTATCAGGGTTAGCAAAAGGATCCCAGAAGTTGATCACTTTATCGCCATAGGTAGCCAGCAGCCAGTCGCGCATCTGCGGCAAAGTACTCCGCGGATGCCCGAAAGTATTGGTGCGTGGTTGAGTGGTAGTAACCCACACCGGGATATGTTGATCTCTTACGGATTGTATGATAGTGCGAAAATTAGCCTGCTGCTCTTCCAGGCTGTAGCCCGCTGCCGCGTCATTGGTAGGCAGGTTAATGATGATCGCATCGGGATGGAAGCTGAGCGCTTTGGTAATATTCCTTTCTTCATCTGGCGCCGGCCTGCCCTCTTTCCTGGTACCGGTGGGCATTACTTCGTAAGTAGAATAGCCGTTCTTCGAGATGTTCTTTACCGCTACTTCCGGCCCCAGTGATTGGGCAAAGCGGTTCACCCAACAGCTGTCTTTCGGCTTGATGCCGTATCCTGCCGCTGTGGAAGAGCCTACTACCACAATTGTATACCGGTGATGATCCGGAGCGGTTTTGCAGCCAGTGGCAATCAACAAAAAGATGATTGCCACTGTTTGCATCCTGTTAAAACACACTTCGTTTATTGTTTTATCAGTTTAATTGTTTTCACCGGCTTGTTATCAAAAAGTACCTGCAACAGGTACAAGCCATTCATTAAGGACTTGCCACCCAGTTCCAGTCTTTCCTGGTATACGCCGCGATCCCTGTTACCCAGGTCTTTCACCAGTACCAGTCGTCCGTTGCCATCGAGCAGCCGTACCATTACCCGGGTAGTCTGTTGCTGATGAATATTCAGGTTCAGGTTGATATAATTGTCAAACGGATTCGGATACACGTTCACCACCGCTATATCATTACCATCCGTATTGGTGATCCTTGGCTGGGTACTGCTCATTGCGCCCGCGAGCCCTACGCTACGATTGCTGCTGCGTGCAGATATGCCCGCATTATAGACCGGCAGGGTTTGAATGGAGCTGCTGTCATCCGGCGGGGCTACCTTCATAACCAGGGTATTCAGGTAACCGTAATTGAGCGCTGTGTAAACGGAGATATAGATCTCTCCATTTTTGTCAGGCATTACCTTATCGATAGTTACCGTATTCCGGATATTATCATTGGCATCCAGCGTTACTACCTTATTGCCGATAGCGTAGGCAGTGACCCTTGTACCGCCACTGGCGCGGCTGCCGAGGAAGGTGAAGGAATATTGCTTGGCCTGATCCAGTCCGCTGAACTTCAGTACGGCCGTATCTCCCGGCTCTGTATAGTAAGATTCCGCCAGTGCCTTATCAGGATATACGCCGCTGTCATTACCGGTTTGTGCTCCGGCCGGGTTGGTGCCCGTAAAGTTATCCGCGAGGGTCAGGGATATGCCGGTGCTGCTGTTGGCGTCATCCCACAGGTTCTTCCATACCAGGCCTTGTGTTGGCAGCGCAGCTGTATTATTCCAGGGTGCGCCGGCTATATTGGTAACGGTAAAGTTCACATATACACCGTATGCCAGCGTAGCGCCGGAGGCAATATTGCTGTAGGCAGACGTAAGCGCTCCTGCTACTGCTCTTACCTGGTAGTAATAGATGCTGTTTGCATTCAGGCTGCTGTCTTTGTAAGCAGTTATGTTAGCGCTGGTAGTTGCTACCAGGCTGTAAGTACCGTTGCGGGAAGCTGAACGCCATACCTCGAAACCGGTCTCATTGCTGGATTTATCAGACCAGGCCAGCTGTATGCTAGTTCTGGATTGCCCTGTTGCCGTCAGGTTAGCGGGTGCTAATGGCGTACCGTCATCTATATAAGACTGTATCACCATTGCATTGAGGTAAGCGGCAACAGAGCCGGAAGGCTGCCTTACGATGAATACAATACTACCGGTGCTATCGGCAATCAGACCATTGAGCTGCACCGTGTTGCTGGTATTGCTGGCGGCATTGAGCGTAACGGTTTGTCCGCCTGCGCTGTAAATAGTATTCCGGTTATCTGCCACGCTTCCACGGGCGCCAAAGAACACCAGGTTGTATTTGCGGTCAGCACGCAGGCCGCTGATGCGGATACGCCTGTCGCTGCTGCTCTGGTCATAGAAGAAAGTATGCATCACTGCATCCGGGAACACACCGGAGTTATCACCGGTGCTGGTGCCTACGTTATTGGCGCCTGTGAAGGGATCCAGTATAGTGATGCTGATACCGCTGGCAGTGCCGGTTTCATCCTGCAGATTACTGATGCCTGTGTTGGCGTTGGGCCATGCGTTGAAGTTGTTCCATGGTGCGCCGGCCGGTTCTACCTGGTTGCAGTTCACGTAAATGGAAGTGCTCTTCTTATCTGTTACCTGCACGGTAAAGCTTTGGCTGCTGGTATCGCCTTTGCTGTCTGCAGCTTTGATCACCAGCGTATACTTTCCGATATCGGTAGCTGTGGGTGACAAAGTGATAGTGCCATTGCCGTTGCCATTGTCCTGGAAGCTGGCAAAGCCGGGCAGGCTGACAGCAGACAGGGTGATCGCGTCTCCTGCCGCGTCAGTGGCGGTAACAGCGATCTGTTTGCTGGTATCTGTTTTGATGATCACATTAGCGATCGCAGTTAGTACCGGCGGTTTATTGGGAATAGTAAAGGCAATAGTATCTGTATAAGCAGATACGCCATAGCCATTCACCGCCCTGGCCGTATAATACCAGGTTTGACCGCTGGTAGCCGTTGCATCCGTATAGGCGGTATCATTCGCATTGGGACCTGGGCTCAGCAAGGTGAAGGCGCTATTGCGGTCTGCTGAACGGTACAGCTCATAACCTGTTTCATTATAGGCCTGGTCTGTCCAGCTGAGCCGAACACCTTCTGCGATGTTGCGTGCAGCAAAATGCCCGGGCCTGGCAGGTGCGGTGCTGTCATCAAAAACAGCGTTCACCACCATTGCATTGATATAAGCATATTGAGAGCCCGCAGCAGCTGTCAGGTCTACAGAAATGCCGCCGGCGGTATCCGGCCGCATATTGTTGATAGTGGCTGTTTGCGTAGCATTGTTGGTAGCATTCAGTGTTACGCTGGTGCCATTGATGGTATAGCTGGCCACGCGATTGTCGCTCACACCGGCGCGGCTGCCAAAGAATGTAAAGCAGTATTTGAATTTCGGATCCAGGCCGGTCAGCCTGAAGGTTTGCAGGGTGGTATTTGTCCACCAGCTGCTGGTCATTACATTATCCGGGTATACGCCGCTGTTCACACCGGTGTTTGCGCCCTGGTTATTCGTATTGGCGCCACCGTTAATGGTCTGCCATGGGGTCAGCACATTCAGTGTGATACCGGTGATGCGTCCCTGGCTGTCTTTCAGGTTCGGATATACCTCGTTCTGGGCCGGTTTCTGATTGGTATTGTTCCATGTGGAAGGTCCCTGGTATGCACCATCGGTGAAGTCCACGTTGATGGAATAATTGGGATTTACATCCGCAACGTTGATGGTAAAGCTTTTGGTATCTGTACCACCTCTGCCATCATCTACCTTTACCGCGACGGGATAAACACCTGCATCAGCATAACCAGGCGCCACCTGGATCTGCGCTGTATTGCCGCTTGCAGTAAAGGTGGCAAATGACGGTAAGCCTGTGAGGCTCCAGATGGTGGTATCTGTAGTGTTGTTATCTGCAGATGTCAGGTTGACCTGTGCAGTAGCCTTTTCTGCCAGGCTCACATCGGCAATAGCGCTTAACGCCGGCAGGTAGTTATCATTTACCGTGAGGGTAAAGGATTGGGTGGCTGTTCCGCTATGCTGATCGCTTACTTTCACCTGGATGTTACTCCATACGCCCTGGTCTGTGCTCTGCGGCGAAAAGGTAAGCACAGCTGTGCCGTCACCTTCATCTGTCAATGTAGCAAAGGCAGGAAGATTAGATGCTGTAAACGTCAAAGTTTCTCCATCCGGGTCAGTAGCGCTGATGTTACAGGTAAACTGCGTACCATAACGCATGCTCTTGTCGGACAAAGCGGTCAACACCGGCCGGTTGTTAAGGGTGGTAGCGCTTACCTGGTTGGAAGTATTACTTCCCCCGTCATTCCTTGCCGTTATTTTATAATAATACCTGGCATTGGCAAACAGTGCAGTATCCGCATAGGTAGCCTGCGTAGTGTTGTTAGCGGCCAGGGAAGCTATTAATACATAATTGGCATTGGTAACGGCGGAGCGGTACACATCAAATGCCGCTTCATTGCTGGAGTTGTCTTTCCACTGCAGGTTGATCCGGTTGCCGGATACAGCTGTGGCAGTAAGCACACTTGGCGCGGTAGGTTTGGAAGGTAAGCCCAATGTAGTACCGCCTGCATATGCCGTTGGGCCAGAGCTGCCATAGTTGTTGATCGCCTTCAGCTGATAGTAATAACTTTTACTTGCCGTTACTGTGCTGTCCGTATAGCTGGTAACGTTAGCGCCTGTGGTGGCAATGATCCCGTACGTTCCTGCAGCAGTGGTGCTCCTGTATATTTCAAAGCCGGTTTCATTGTTCAGGCTATCTGTCCAGGAGATATTCAGCTTGTTGTAGGATACCGGAGTAACAGTAACCGTAGCCGGTGTATCAGGAACAGCGCCCATGGGGATCGAATCCTTGAAATAGACAGCAGGTACCTGCTGGCGGTCAATGTTGGGGCCTTTCCAGTACAACTGCATAATTTCACCGGAGCCGGTGCGCTCAAAATAAGTGAGCGCGATCTGGTGCGGGCCTGCAGTAAGGGTAACGGAAGCGCTCTTGGAGGTGGCGGTATGCGTACCATCGTTATTTACCAGCGCAGTAGCGTTGGGGCCATACGGCTGGTCAATATACAGCTTGCTGCCATCGTCTGAATAGGTTTCAAACGTATAGGTACCGGACACCGGGATGTTAATATATCCTTCCCAGAGGAAGGCGTAATTGTCGGACTGTGTTCTGGGACTTATATCCACATTGGCGCTAACGCCGGACTTGGTCGGTGTCAGGCTGCTGAAGTTAGGGAGCGAGGCCCAGGAGCCATTATAATATTTGTAGGCAAGTCCGTCGGATACTGCAGCCCTGGATACCTGGTTACTGGCAGGAGATTCATTACCGCTGCCATCCCTCGCTTTCACTACAATTGTATACAGCTGACGGTTTGTGAGCCCATAAGCCATGAAGGTATAAGTAGTGGTGCCTGCGGTATAAGGCAGGGTATATGTTTTTTTACCATTCAGGTAAATATCATATCTATCTACCCCCACATCATCTGTTGAGTTGGTCCAGGAAAGATAGATCGCATTGGAGGTACTGGCAGTCACTTTAAGATTGCCAGGTGCGCTTGGCGGTGTGGTGTCTGCCTGTGTGGATGCATTGGCTTCATTGCTGACCGGCGCTGCGCCGTTATTGTTCACTGCCCGTACGATATAATAATAGCGTGTGTTTACACTTAGCCCGGCATCGGTATAGGTAAGCACATCGGCATTCACCTTGGAATCCAGTGTATAAGGTCCCCCGGCTGTAGTGGCACGGTAGATCTCGAACTGCGTTTCATTGAATGCAGGACTGGGATTATTGGTCCAGTTCAGTTTGATCTGCGTTTTGGAAACAGATGTCGCTATCAATCCACCGGCAGCGTCAGGTGCATTAGCGCCGGCTGCATTGATGACCGCGAAAGGATTGGAGAATATGCTGGAGCAGCCATATTGCTCGGTTACCCCGGCAATATAATTACCAGGCGTGCGTGCGGTAAAAGTATTGGACCGGCCTAATGTATCTGTACCACCGGCAAGCTTCCACACATAGCTGGTATAGCCGGCAGGGAGCTGCAGCACCACGCTGTCCTTACCTTCCGGCGTAGGCAGCACGTTGCTCAACATACCAGAGAGCTGTATATCCGGTGTCACGGTAGGAGCTTTAGTCTTGATCACCACAGGTATCGGTGACCATGCAGACCAGCGGTTGCCGCTCTTTACACGGGCATCATAAGTGCCCAGGCTGTTCACCACCAGCGTATTGCTGTTAGCGCCCGGTATCACTGACCCATCCTTCCGCCATTCATAAGCATCAAAGCCTGCGGTCAATCCTAGTGTATCACTGATCGCATCACCAGGACAAAATTCTGTTCTGCCATACAAAGGCCAGGGGTTGGCTTTATGCCCGCGGCTCATAAAAGGGAAATAATCCTTTTCTTTCCAGGCGTTATCCCACACGCCATGTCCCGCACCCGCATAAATATTGAGCTTGTAGTTGCCGCCCACCGCAGCGGCCGCATCCGCAATAGCCTGTGCATTGGCCGGCGGGGGGTTAGGATCCACACCACCCTGGAACTGCCAGAGCGGCGTAAACTTATTGGTTTGTACGTAGCCGATATAAGTGGAGGTGGCTGCACTGATAGGTGTAGCCGCAGCAGTTAGTTTAGGATAGCGGGCAAGAAAATCCCAGACTGCCTGTCCGCCGCCGGAAAGGCCTGCTATCTGTACCCTGAAGGGGTCCACATTCAGCTGTGGCGCAAAAAAGTTATTGATCAGCTCTGCGGTATAATCATAAAAACTGGGCCCCCAGTAACCACTCTGGTTCTGCCCATACAGGATGAACCCGTCAAATGTGCCGTTGTCCACGGCGGTCATATATTCTTTTCCACCGTGGTACAGCTGGTACTCGTTATCGTAAACTGTTCCTTTTTCGCCCACGCCGTGAAAGAAAACAATAATGGGATACTTTTTGGAGGTATCCGCTGCATTAAAGTTCTTTGGATATTTGAGGCGGAACTGCATCCCCTTATAGATATAACACTTATAGGAGTTAATTCCTGTAAAGTTCAGCCGGGGTGTTCTTACCCACTTACCAATCGATCCCCATTGCGGTTGGGCAGGAGGATTGGCAGCGTTGTAATCTACAACTGGATCGTTAGGATTTAATACATTTTGTGCCCAAACCGGCTGCGTGCCTATAAGCAACAGCAACAGTAATCGGAGGTACAATTTTATCATATTTTATGATTGAGTATCCGGTAATAAAAATTTTACCAGGCTCTTTCATGGGATATGATGGTTAAAATATTACTAGATTGAGGGAAGGCTTTTACAAGGAGGATGGTTAGAAAGGATGTGATGGTTTTCGCCAAATTCTGCGCAAGATAATTATTAAATAATTCCTTGTACAGGAAAATCGGCAAATGATATAAAAATCCGGCTGAATTTCTAAAAATATGCCGTAAACGTATTAACATCCCACTACCCAACTGTAAGCGCTATACGGAATATTCTCCATTATTACTAACTTACCGGGAATTATTTTATGTCCACGGGAAAACTACCACTGTACTTATTGCTTGCCTTCCAGGTATTGCTCCAGGCCCCTGGCAGTCCGGATCAGCGTTCAATGCCCGCAGCCGGGCCGGGCGGCTTCCGGACGGAAGAAGCATTTCCGTTCCTCCATTTTGATTTTCCGGTGGATATTACGCATTCGAATGACGGTACCGGGCGGCTTTTTGTGGTGGAACAAGCCGGCGTGATCAAGGTTTTTGAAAACAAACGTACAAGCGCCAACGCCTCCCCTTTTCTCGATATCAGGAACAAGGTGAGCTATGGCGGAGAGGCAGGCCTCCTCGGTCTGGCTTTTCATCCTGATTACAGGCGCAATGGGGTTTTCTACGTTAACTATACCACCAAAGCGGCAGGAAAGCTCCAGACAGTCATCGTCCGGTACCGGGTCAGTGCTTCCAACCCCAACCAAGCAGATTCCGCCAGCGAAAAGGTGCTGCTCCGTTTTGACCAGCCCTGGGATAACCACAATGGCGGTGCTGTTAAATTCGGTCCGGACGGGTATCTGTACATCGCCACCGGGGACGGGGGAAGCTGGGGAGATCCACACAACAATGCCCAGAACAAAAAGGTGCTCCTGGGAAAAATTCTCAGGATTGATGTAAATGGTTCGGAAAAAGGAAATTACTCCATTCCGCCGGACAACCCCTTCAGCGGCAACAAGGAAGGTTTGCGGGAAGAGATCTATGCCTACGGGCTGCGCAATCCCTGGCGCATCAGTTTCGATCCCCCAACCAATATACTTTGGGCAGGAGATGTAGGACAAAACAAGCACGAGGAAATCGACATCATCGTAAAAGGCGGTAACTACGGCTGGTCAAGGAAAGAAGGCGTTGAATGTTACAGGACCAGGAACTGTGAGGATCCGGCTTTCATAGATCCGGTGCTGGATATGCCGCAGGCAAATGGTGAACGCTCCATCACCGGCGGTTTTGTGTACCGTGGGAAAAAACTGCCCTCTCTCAGCGGAAAGTATATCTTTGGCGACTATATCAGCGGTCGCATCTTTGCGCTTGAAACAAAACAGGGCAAAGCCGTTAAAAATAGCCTGCTGGTGGATAAGGTTGGGCAAATCTCCTCTTTTGGTGTGGATGCGGACAATGAATTACTTATCTGTATTCACCTGACCGGAAAAATACTCCGGTTGACTACTGTAAATTGATATAACATGCGCAAATTGCTACTGATGATCTTTCTTTTACCATGTGTAGCCTGGGGGCAGGGACCGAGCACCACTACAAATGGCAACGCTATTTATCCTGATAGTGTTTGGCAATTTACATCTGATGCATCCAAAGAAGGCTGGAGCAAAGACAGCCTGAACCGCCTGAAACGTTTTATTACAGACAGCACCCATGCAACTGGCATGCTGGTAATACAATCCGGGAAAATCTTATTTGACTACGGCGATATAAAAGAGACCAGCTATCTGGCATCATGCAGAAAAAGCCTGCTTTCCATGCTATACGGCCCCTTTGTGGCGAATAAAAAAATAGATCTTGCCACCACCGTGGAGCAACTACACATGGATGATGTTGGCGGCTTGCTGCCGGTAGAAAAAAAAGCTACTATTAAAGACCTGCTAACTGCACGTTCGGGTGTTTATCACCCGGCAAGCAATGAAGGCGACGCTTCTGCCATGGCGCCGAAAAGAGGTAGTATCCAACCGGGTAATTTCTGGCTGTACAACAACTGGGATTTTAATGCAGCTGGTTACATCCTGGAACAGCAAACAGGACGCACTATTTACCAGCTGATCGATTCCATACTTGCCAAACCATTGCAAATGCAGGATTGGAATATAAAAGAGCAACGCAAAACAGGTGATACAACAAGATCAAAATACCTGGCTTATCATATGTGGTTTTCAACGAGGGATATGGCAAGAATAGGCTATTTGATGCTCAGGAACGGACAATGGAAAGACCGACAGGTAATCCCCGCTGATTGGGTTAAACTGACTACCGCTATAGTTACACCTTACAAAGAGGCCGTTAAGGAAAAAACTGCTTATTTCCATTTTGGATATGGTTATTTATGGTGGATCTGGGACACACCTTACAATAACGATCTTTATGAAGGCGCTTATTCTGCGACAGGCGCATTCGGACAATTTATCACTGTTTTGCCTAAGCTTGACCTGGTAGTAGCGTTTAAAACGAAGTATGATTATGGCAGGCAAACTCCCACTGATTTGTACTTAAGGATTTTGGACAAGTTGATTGCTGCAAAGAAGCCTTAAATTCCGTAGAAGTCCCCTGCAGCAACTTCTACGGAATTTTCACATCATCTCATCTTAGTATTTTATAATCTTCTTACTAAGCACCTGCCCACCAATTGTGACATTGAAAATATAAACACCGGCCGGCAATGCAGACAGGTTAAATTGCTGCTCGCTAAAGATCCGCTGTGCGGGAATAACCGCTGTACCGGAAGCCGTATAGATTCGTAAATAGAGCCTCTCCCCTTTTACATTAGCAACTTTTACTGTCACCATATTTGTAACCGGGTTAGGATCCACTGTAAGCGTCACATCGCTTGCAGCTACTTTAGCTGCGGCCGCCGCCGTAAAATTCCACTGACCATTCACCTGCCCGACATTCGACCACTGATGTACCAGTCCTCCACCGGAAACACCATTCACCTGCAGTACTTTCGCACTATGTCTTGCTATGATCTTGTAATATCCATCACCGGTGGCAACGATGATAAAATTCTGATGATACTCAACAGGATCATGATAGGGATACTGGATCACATTGGCTCCATTAGCGAGGGAAACGCCATCAACGTCCAGTGATTTACCACTATGTTTTGCGATGATCTTATAGTTGCCATCTCCAAGATGCGTAAGGACAAACTGCTGATTGGCATTCCCGTTGTATGCTGAATGAATTATACTGGCCCCGTCAGCTGTAGATGCTGCATTGACATCCATCATTAACCCGCTTGCCCTGTTACGTATAAAATAGGTGCCGGACAAATTAGTAACACCATTAGTAAGCACACGTATCGAAGTGGTTTTATCATGCAGCGGAGACCAGGTAATACAATTGTTACTGGCTGTTAGAGTCTCTGTCTGACCAGTGAAGTTATCATCTGCATACAGGATCACTTTATACCCTTCAGCGATTGCCAGAGAAGAGAGCGCGTCATCACTGATGCCTTTTGCCTGCATCTGCGCAAGTGTATAGTTACCTACTCCCAGGCTCACTGCAGTGCCGCTATAATTACAATCTGCATAGGTGATCACCGGATCGGTTGTGCTGAATGGCAAAGCAGTGAACTCCCAGCTTCCCGCCACAACTTTGAACTGTATATACTTACCATCTTCCTGGTAAAAAGTAATACCACTAACACCACCTAAGAAAGCACCATTCTTCCAGATGGTAGTATTACCAACTTTAATCTCCGAAGTAAGTGTAGAAAGGACTTCTTTGGGAATGCCCACAATAGCAGTAGTTCCCGCAGGAGAATTCAGTGTTTGGGCAAAAGAAGTACTGCCTGCAGAGAAGCCGGCAGCAATATTCCCTTTCACAGTGGGGATCAGCCCGGAAAACTGTGTAACGCCTCCCGGCTGTGGTAAAAATGTAAACGTTGTAAATGCCGGCTGTGTGGGTTTCACACCTAACAGATAAGCACTCATCAGGTATAAAGGACCTGCTGACCACGCATGGTTATTACTGCTATAGCCTGCATTGCTATTACTCTCTGTGAAATCTTCCCAGAGTGTAGATGACCAGCTATTGATCATGTTATTATACCTGTTCTTCATTCTTGTAACTGCAGCATTGCCGTCCAGCATAAACAATGCCTGTTCAATGTACATTTCCTGGTAGGGACCTGCATCATTTCTGTTCTTCAGCACACTGAGAATACCTGCTTTCTGCGTATCGTCTGCAACACCGGCAAGCAGTGCCCAGGCATTACTCCTGTCATCAATCGTGGTAGACTGATTACTGAAGACATAGGCACGGGAGGCGTTGTTCCAGAAATAAGTATTGAAATTAGCCTTCACCCGGGCCAGCAGGCCCTGATAATAAGTTACATCAGCAGGTTGTCCCAGCAGGCTTGCAGTATTAATAGCCGTTTCCAGCACGGACATGTAAAGTGCATTAAAGATGGTATTCGCGCTACCGGTAGTCAGTGCACCTAAATTAGTACCCCAGTCGATCCAGTTCCATGCGTCACTCTGTAAGATGAGCATGCCATCTGCGTTACAGGAGGCAGCACAAAACTGCACGTATTTTTTCACCTGCGGATAGAGCTCCTGTAACAAGGCGCTGTCTCCGCTGTACATATAATACTTCCATAGCATGGCTACAGCAGCAAGGTTCTGATCAGGCAGATGGAAGCTGGTGCCAGGCGCTGTTGTATAGAGGGAACCATTCCCCTTTTGTGTATACATCAGTTCGCGAAATGCTTTGCGGGTCAGTTTATTCACACTGGTATCGTACAGATACAATGAATAAAGGATCTGCTCAGATACATCTCCCCACCACTGCCCACGCTCGCGATCCGGACAGTCATAATACTGATCCCTCATACATACTTTGGAAGTATTCTTTGACTTCGTCCATAAGGTATTCAAAGATGCATCTGAAGAGGTGAACTGACCTACGATGTCTGCATTGTAACTTGTTTCTCTATACTTCAGACCAAGGATCTGCACTGTCCCGGTAACATTCGTAAACTCATAGGTAACGGTATGATTACTGGAATTCTGCCAGGGTAAACATTCAAATTCCTGGTCACCGGCCTTCGTAATGTACTCCTGCCAGTAGTGCCTGTTCACAATGATCCTGATCTTCACTCCTGCGGGTGCATTTATGTGCAGATATGGACGTAGCTGGATATTACTGCCTACTGTTCCTGTAATAGCAGTATTAGCTGTAATAGCAGCAGGTATTGAATTCTGATAATTACTCAGTTCAGACTCTTTCCAGAAAGGAATGCCACGTGGCACCAGTTTGTTCCAGGGGGCAACCGGGGGAGTCCCTTTCTTCACGGCAGCGGTCCATGATGCGTCATTATAAGCTGCTGTGGTCCAGCCGCTCAATTCATTAGCAGCATTATAGGAAACGGGGAATGCGATCCACTTATAATCCTGTCCGTTCAGAATTAGCTGTGTGGTAGCGCCAAAAGCAGGATGCACTTTATACTTCCAGGTATCATCGGACACCACTACGGAACCAGCATCAAATAATAAACCGCCATTACCCACCGCCCGTTGCGAGTAACCACTCTGTCCTCCTTTATACCATACCAGTACGGCAATGGTATTCTCACCTGCCTGCAAATAGGGCGCGATGTCTACTTCATCATAGTAGGTGTTCACCAGGTCCGGACGAATATCCAGTCCGCCGTCTTTCACCACCAGCTGGTTATTTACATACAGCCAGTACTTATTCTCCGCTGCAATTTTAGTAATGGCAGTAGCCGGTTTCGCAGATAAAGTCACCTTTTTACGAAAAGCGATCCAGGTATTGGCGGGTCCTGCCGCAGCCGACCAGATCCAGTTAGCCGTTCCACCGGATGGTGGAACAAGGCTGACGATAAAAGAGGTTACCTGGTCATTCCATTCAGTACCGATCCATGAGGAGGAAGCGGTAGCAGTAAAGCTTTTCCCACTGAAATTGTCATCTGCATAAAAGGTTAGCTGGTACCCGGTGGGCAAGGTAAAGGAAGAGACGGCGTCATCGGGAAATCCGGCCGCATTCATATCTGCGAACCTGTAGTTGCCGACCGGGAACGACACGGCCGTACCTCCATAATTGATGTCAGTGTAAAGTACCGCCTGGGCACGGGCAAGGTGGATCCCGGACAACATACTGATCAAGAGCAACAAGTAATTCCTTACAAGTGGAAACGTTGTGTGTTTCATAGGTTTGAAATTGAGGGTTGATGTTATGGAAACTGAGATAAAGGCCTTAACGTGAACTATAGGGCATTGGTTTTCATATGGAATTTTGATTGCCAGAGGAATTTAGAAAGAATAAATGGGTTAACTGTCCTGTGGTGTCTAATGGTCTCAAGGGATAGAAATAAAAAAGGCTCACTTTCGTGAGCCTGGTGGATTTATCATTTTAAATCATTTGCCAATTTTTGAGCCTGGGCCCATAATGTTCCCGGATGTATCGTATAAGCGGGGCAGCTTTAAACTCGCTGCAAGGTAAGCCCAATCGTCCGGGACCATCCAGTTTTTTCACAATATATTGCTCCGGGCTTTTTATAATATGATCAATGTACAGGCAATCCACATGAGTTTCACCCCACCAGAACCATTTATCTACGGCATCAACCGCTGCAGGGCCCAAATAACAGATCATCAGAGGCCATTCCCGCTGTAGTTTACCTTTATTGTCCAATACATTGTAGATACCTTCCGTGCAGTGGAGAATGCCGGTGCAGGGACCGAATATGAGATGCACAAAATCGCTGGCCAGCAGGCAGAAATCATTTCTTAATCCGTGAGGTTCCACGAATATGAAATTTTCAAGATTATCCGCTCCCAGCATATATTCGTAGAACAGCTTCTTATTGTTGTTATAAGGATCAAAGACCAGTATACGTGTATGCTTCAAGGTCATAAAGAACCGCACCAGCTCGAAATAAACGTCTATTGGCATAAGCTTATCCCTGACATTAGTACTATCAAGGAGAATGATCACCTTTTCATTATATTGTAAGCCTTTTTGTCTGAACCAGTTGTTTCCCCATTCTATTTCTTCGTCGGAAAGATGGATCTCATGCCCGATAAAGTCCCTCGTATAGTTATATTCTCCCAGAAGATAGGAATGAAATTCATGTAAATAAGGAAACAGCAGCCTGTCTTCTTTACCCTGTTCTGCATATAGATTATAGATACCGAAGGACGGCTCCTCATTCAGCGCCAGGCGGTCATATTCTTTGCAGACAATACCTGCAAGGGCTGTATCATCGACAGAGAAGTTAATAACAAGGTCATAACCGGGCACGTTTACTTCGGAAAAATCAAAATAGAATTTCCTAATCACCGGAAAGTAACGGAGAAAAATATAATGTCGTTTATTGGTAAGCACGTCGAAATGTATCCCGTTAAAGTACTTGCTCAGCGCCCTGATCTTTGAAAAGAACACTACACTATCTCCTATGGGGTATGTCTCTACATCAATAATAATCAATGCCTTTTTAACATTGTGCCGTTGTAGCCGGGAAGTGTTCTCTCTTATTCTTTTGATAAAGGTATCCGTGACATTCATAATAAATTACGGGATTCGAATAGCTTTCACAAAAATTTCAATCTCTTATTATGACAATGCTTTATAATAGCTGCGATCTCTGCGGCATGTTCAAAGATAAAGAAATGGTCTCCGTAAAATCCTTTGTATTCAAAACAGGATTGGGTATAATGTTTCCAATTACCGATCCTGTCAAAATTTTTCTCCCCGGTACCCATAACAGCATAGATAGGACACTTAATGGGTTCAAACGACGGTTCCTCTTTCTCCAGCACTTCAAAATCAGCCCTCAGAATAGGCTCGTAGTAAGCAAACAGTTCGTCATTAAGCAGCACTTCATCCGGCATGCCCCCCATTTCCTTCAGTGCCTGCCGGAAGTCTTCCTTTTCCATCAGATGTATTTTTGCACTGCCGCGCTCCTCTTTTGGCCCGGAATTCCCGCTTACAATAAGCTGTAAGGGGTTCCGGCCCTCATGCTCCAGTTCGGAGGCCAGTTTCAGACCGATAATTGCTCCCATGCTATGGCCATATATCATAAAGACATCTGACTTCAGGCGCATGTTTGCCTGTTTGCAGATATCCCGGCATGCTTCATCAAAATCCCTGATGAGGCCCTCTTTTATCCTACTCCCTCTGCCAGGCAGCTCCAGTGGGATAACCTGGAACTCATCAAGCAGATATGGTTTGAGAAACTGGAAAGAGTAACTGCTACCGCCCGCAAAATGTAGTAAAAAAAGAGCGGGTTTATCTTTCAGCAAAATATACATTTATATAGTTTGAGTTTGGGTTTCAAGCATTACTTCGTTTAACCTGCCGCTGTCCATTTTATATAGCTTGTCGGCATACTGGTAATAATTGTCGTCATGCGTAATTGCTACCAATGTAAATTCCTGCATTTTCAGATATGGTATGATCTGTGTGTAGAATCTCCGTTTGAAATCGGGATCCTGGTCTGCAGCAAATTCATCCAGGACAAGGACAGGTTTCTTTTCCAGCATACTGCAGATGAGCGCCAGCCTTTTTCTTTGACCTGCCGAGAGATTGATACTTGAAAATCTGTTCCCATCGAACGTCACCTTATTATCGATCCCGAAAAGCCGGAGATACTCATTCGCTTTCTCCACATCTATGTTCTCTATACCATAACATTGATCAAACAGGTGGAAGTCCTGGAATACCGGTGCGAACAGGGATTGATAATCGTACGATTGCGGATCCGGGATACGTTCCCCGTCTACTGATATCTGTCCCTCTGCATTTTTAAAAATGCCTGTCAGCACATTCATGAATGTGGTCTTTCCGCTCCCATTGCCTCCGCTTATAAATACGACATCCCCCTTTTCCAGGATGAAATCAAGGGGCCCTATACCGAATTCAGCGTCCTCCTGCTCCTTTTTCGCGGATGCATATTTATAGGAAATATCGTTCAGCTCCAGCTTTGCAAAAACTGCGCGGCCGGGAGACCGTATGTCTGCTGCCTTATCTACCATTATCCTGCTTTCCAGCTCTGCGAGCCGTTTAACCGACACTCCTGCCTGGGAAAAATTGGGTATTAGCAGTACTACGGTCTCAATAGGGCTCCATATATATAATATCAGAAATATAAAGTTAACGGTAACGCCTCTGCTGATATTGAAAAGATCTCCGAGGAACAGCAGCAGGAGCCCTATAAAAATATAGAACGCCATTTGCCCAATGATCCGGTTAGTCAGAAAGTTCACCTGCGCCTTCTGGTATAATCCTGATGCCTGCCTGACAGATCCATCGATGTGGCTGTCCAGTATCTCGAATCCCTTCTTCCGTTCCATCGTTATTTCCTTGAAACCGCCAAGGATCTCATTGAGATATTTCACGAACTGCTCATTAAAAACAAAAGCCGCTTTGAACAGCTGCCTGGCCCGTTTCTCGCTCAAAAAGTAGATAAGCAGCGTAAAGGCTATCAAACCCAGCATGCATAGCAGCAGCTTCCAGGACAGCGTGGCCATATATATGAGGCAAATAAGTATTACCACTGCATTTGTGACAATATCAACAACGTTAATAGAGGCATTTACAACAATGTCCACATCCCTGGTAAGGGACATAAAAATCCGCTCCTTGTTCCTTCCAAGGGATTCGAAGGTAGACCGGATCACCATTCTGAGCACTTCGAGCCGCGTTTCGCGCAATAACTTTTGAGTAAACCGGACGATGCCCAGGGAAACCAGCCATCTGCAGGTAAAAAAGAGCAAGAGGCATAGCGTAAAATATAACAGGTACTTAAACTGTACGACAGGCGTTCCGGAGAAGTAATTATTGATGATCTGGTTCACCATGTATATCACGCCCATGTTCCCTGCAGCTGTAAAGATGCTGAGAACAATGAAATAGGTATATTTTCCCGGATAATCCTTTATACTCTTCATTGGTTCTTTTTTAACACTAAAAAATAGCGGTCCTATATTTCTATCATTTCATGACCTTCCGCCGTGAGATCAACCCTTTGCCAGATCAGGTTCTGTATTTCGTTTGCAAGGTGCTCTATAGTTGGCACATCAAACATTCTACGAAGGCTTAATGTGATGCCAAATTCTTTGGCTACTGTTGACAATATCCTGATAGCCTTGATACTGTCTCCTCCTATCTCCAGGAAATTGTCCCGTATACCGATGGGTTGTTCTGTCTTGATAATATCCATCCATATCGACTGCAGTTTTTCCTCGGTGGCATTACGGGGCGGCGTATAAGGCTCCTGCTGCAACTGCCGGTCCTTCAGATCTGGTACAGGCAAGCGGCGCCTGTCGATCTTCCCGGTGTTAGTCAGCGGCAGATCTTCCATCACTACATACATATCCGGAACCATATACAACGGCAGCTGTTG
>Ga0102590_1002858_pt1 | contig 18947 bp, 19 predicted proteins | sample AraplaMF_Col_mMF_FD_76859 | JGI IMG/M metagenome (GOLD analysis project Ga0102590, IMG submission 76859) | Arabidopsis root microbial communities from the University of North Carolina, USA - plate scrape MF_Col_mMF | ecosystem: Host-associated > Plants > Roots > Endosphere | place: USA...
CCGCGATCCCTTCGTCATCCTGATCACCATCTACATCTTCATGCCCTACGTCGCCGCGTCGATGGTGGGCGACCCGGTGAAGGGCCAGGAGATCATCAGCCACGCCCAGCAGCTGGCCGGCTGGACCGTGATGGCCACGGCGCCCTTCATCGGCGCCTCTATCGACAAGCTGGGCCGGCGCAAGGGCTGGCTGGGCCTGATCGTGGGCCTGATGATCCCGCTGTGCGCGGCGCTGTGGTGGGCCAAGCCCGACGGCAGCGGCCTGTCGATCGGCATGACCATGCTGTTCGCCATGACCGTGCAGGTGCTCTTCGCCTACAACGAGATCTTCCACAATTCGCTGCTGGTGCGCGCCGCCGGACTGTCGGGCGCGCACAAGGCCTCGGGCCTGGCCCTGTCGCTGGGCAACCTGTTCTCGGTGCTGGCGCTGGTGTTCACGGCCTGGGCGTTCGCGCTGCCCGGCAAGGTGGACTGGAGCTGGGTGCCCGCGGCGCCGCTGTTCGGGCTGGACCCCGCGACCCACGAGCCCGAGCGGGTGGTGGCGTGGCTGGCGGCGGGCCTGCTGCTCTTCGGCTCGATCCCGCTGTTCCTCTGGACCCCCGACGCGCCGCGCACCGGCACGCCCGTCCTGCGCGCCTTCGCCCAGGGCGCGGGCGAGCTGTGGACGATGCTGAAGACCATCACCCATTTCCGGGATGCGGCCGTCTACATCGGCTCGCGGATGTTCTTCGTGGACGGGATGAACGGCGTGCTGGTCTACGCAGGGGTCTACGCCGTCGGCGTGATGAAGTGGGGCGCGCTGGAGATGCTGGCCTACGGCATCCTGCTCAGCATATTCGCGGTCGCGGGCGGGTTCGTGGCCCGCTGGCTGGACGAGACGCTGGGGCCGAAGAACGCGCTGCGTATCGAGATCTTCATGACCATGCTGGGGCTGACCGCCTTCCTGGGCATGCGGCCCGACCAGATCCTGTTCTTCTGGCCTTACGACCCCGCCGCCCACGGGCCGCTCTGGAACGGGCCGGTCTTCACGCACCTGCCCGACGTGGTCTTCGTGCTGGTGGGCTTCGTGAATGCCGTTTTCATCACCGCCCAATACGCCTCCAGCCGCACCCTGCTGACGCGGATCACGCCGCCGGAACAGACCGGCGCGTTCTTCGGCGTCTATGCGTTGTCGGGCGTCGCCACGGCCTGGCTCGCGCCCACGCTGGTCAACGTCGGCACCCGCGCGACGGGTACGCAGCAAGGGGGCTTCGCTACGTTGCTGTTCCTGCTGGCGGTGGGCCTCGTGGGCCTGGCGATGGTGCGGGGCGGCGGGCGAGGCTCGACGTACAGCCGATAGGCGAAGCTTGATTCCGCTGGGGAAATACAAGCTTGAGCATTGTATGGTTTACGGCGGGAAACCATTAATACCGGCTAATGATGTAGATATATTAGTCATCCGGATTCATGCGGCTTTAAACGCGGTGGGCGAACTTGGACGTGTTCTTAGGGGCGAGCAGGCAAGAGCTTGAGGCCCCAGCATAGTCTGCTCGCTAACACCAAGGAGAGAGCCCAATGTCGAAGTTCGTGACCCGCTTCCTGAAGGACGAATCCGGCGCCACCGCGATCGAGTACGGCCTGATCGCCGCTCTGATCGCCGTCGTGCTCGTCGGCGCGCTGACCGCCGTGGGTGGCAGCCTCAATTCGAAGTTCGAAGAAATCAAGAGCGCCCTGGACGACGCCGGCGCGTAAGCGTAGGCCCAGGTCGATCGATCAGGCCCCCGGCGGAAACGCCGGGGGCCTTTTCATTTCAAGCTTGGCTGCAACGCTCCGTTCATTCCCGGATGCGCATAAGATCGCCGGAGAGGTTTCGTTTGCCATGATGCCCATGCTGGCCGTCGCCCTGACACTCTGTCTTCCCGCCTTGGTCCTGACGGCGGCGGTGAGCGACGCCATGACGTTCCGGATCCCGAACTGGATCCCGCTGGCGCTGCTGGCGGTCTTCCCCCTGGCGGCCCTCGCCGTCGACCTGCCCCTGATGACGGTGGCGCAGCATGTCGGCGTGGGCGCCGCGCTGCTGGCCGTCGGCATGGCCATGTTCGCGCTGCGCTGGATCGGCGGCGGCGACGCCAAGTTGCTGGCCGCCGCCGGCCTGTGGCTGGGCTGGGCCGCGCTTCCACAGTTCCTGCTCGGCGCCGCGACGTCCGGGGGGTTCCTGGCCGTGGTCGTCCTCAGCCTGCGGTCGGCCGCCTTCCGGCCGCTGACGCTTCTCGGCCCGCGCTGGATCGTGCGCCTCGGCGACAAGGCCGAGGGCATCCCCTACGGCGTCGCGATCGCGGCGGGCGCCTGCATGGCCCTGTCGGCGTCGCCCTTTGGGCCGATCCTGGGTCTCTGAGATGTCCGACGTCCCGCTCGAGGCCTTCGACGGGCCGGTCATCCCCATCCACGTCCTCAACGAGGCCGAGACCGCCGCGGCGCTCGCGGCCGATCCGTTCGCCGCCGGCCTGGCCCGCACCGCCGAGTTCAAGGGCAAGTCCGGCCAGCTGCTGCTGGTCCCCGGCGCCGATGGCGCACTGGATCGCGTGCTGTTCGGCGCGGGCGACGGCTGGAGCGTCCTGCGCGCCTTGCCGGCGAAGCTGCCGGCCGGCGTCTATCGTCTCGCCGCCAGGCCCGACGCGGTCAGCGCCGACCAGGCCGCCCTGGCCTTCGCGCTCGGGTCGTATCGCTTCGACCGCTACAAGACGCGCGACGGCGAGCGGCCGCGCCTGCTGGCCGACGGCTGCGACCTTGCCGAGGTGCGCAACGTCGCCCACGCCTGCGCGCTGGCCCGCGACATGGTCAACACGCCGGCCAACGACATGGGCCCGCTGCAGATCGAGACCATCGCGCGCGAGATCGCCGGGCAGCACGGCGCCCAGATCACCGTGATCGAGGGCGAAGGCCTGTTGGAGGCCAACTATCCGGCCGTCCACGCCGTGGGCCGCGCGGCCGACCCGGCCCGCGCGCCGCGTTTCATCGAGATCCAGTGGGGGCCGGCGGACAAGCCGCTGGTCTGCATCGTCGGCAAGGGCGTGGTGTTCGACACCGGCGGCCTCGACATCAAGCCGTCGGCCGGCATGCGGCTGATGAAGAAGGACATGGGCGGCGCCGCCCACGCCCTGGCGCTGGGCCGGATGATCATGGCCGGCAAGCTGCCCGTGCGCCTCTCGGTGCTGGTCCCGGTGGTCGAGAACGCCATCTCGGGCGACGCCATGCGGCCTGGCGATGTCCTGGCCTCGCGCAAAGGCCTGTCGATCGAGGTGGGCAACACCGACGCCGAGGGCCGCCTGATCCTGGCCGACGCGCTGACCCGGGCCTGCGAGCTGGAACCCGCCCTGACCATCGACATGGCCACCCTGACCGGGGCGGCGCGCATCGCGCTGGGGCCGCAGCTGCCGCCGTTCTACACGGACGATGACGGCCTGGCGGCCGAGATCGACTCGGCGGCCAAGGCGGAATCGGATCCTCTGTGGCGGATGCCGCTCTGGAAGCCCTATGCCGACGCGCTGGACAGCGACGTGGCCGAGATCAAGAACGACCCCGACGGCTGGGCCCAGGCGGGCTCGGTCACCGCGGCACTGTTTCTTCAGAAATTCGCGCCCACATCTGCGTGGGTGCATTTGGATATCTTCGCCTGGAACCCTCGCGCCCGTCCGGGATTCCCCGGTGGCGGGGAGGCGCAGGCCATACGCGGTCTCTACCGCATGATCCGCGAGCGTTTCGCATGAAACATGATCCGCGCATCACGCCCTGGCGCGACGGCATCGCCGCCCGCAGCCTGGAAGGCGTGCTGGAAGCCGAGGTCTACCTCGACCCCAAGGCCATGGGCTGCACGGCCCCCGCCTCGGCCATCCGCGCCGCCGCTTCGCAAGACTCCGAGCAGATGGACCAGATTCTGTTCGGCGAGCGCTTCGAGGTTCTGGAGGAAGACGGCGAGTGGCTGTTCGGCCAGGCCGCCCGCGACGGCTACGTGGGCTTCGTCCACGCCTCGGCGCTGGGCGCGGCCGGCGCCATGCCGACCCATCGCGTCTCGGCCCTGCGCACCTACGCCTTCGCCGAGGCCAGCATCAAGTCGCGCGCCATCGGCCCCTATTCGATCAACAGCCTGGTTACGGTGGAAACCGTCGAGGGCAAGCTCGCCAAGGTGGCCGGCGCCGGCTGGATGACCGCTGCGCACCTCAGCCCCATCGGCGAGTTCGAGGACGACTGGTCCACGGTGGCGGAGCGCTTCGTGGGCGCACCCTACCTGTGGGGCGGTCGAGAGAGCCTGGGCCTGGACTGCTCGGGGCTGATCCAGCAGGCCCTGTTCGCCTGCGCCCGCGCCTGCCCGCGCGACACCGACCAGCAGCAGGCTCTGGGCGCGCCGATCGAGGCGGCCGAGTTCGGCCGCGGCGACCTGGTGTTCTGGAAGGGCCATGTGGCCATGGGCGTCGGCGAGGGCCGCATCGTCCACGCCAACGGCCACCACATGGCGACCGTGATCGAGCCGCTCAGCGACGCCATCGCCCGCATCGACGCCGCTGGCGTCGGCCAGCCGACGGGCTATCGGCGGGTCTGAACACCGCCGAGGGGCGCGCGCCTCTCTACGTGGCTCGTCATCACCCGGCTTGTCCGGGCGACCCATGAACTCCGCCTCCGACGTGTCGCACCGCCGGCGCCACGCATTCTGCGATCCTGGGTCGCCCGGACAAGCCGGGCGATGACGAGGGGAGGGGGAAATCCCGCAAACGAAAATGGCCGGGACTGAGCCCGGCCATTCCGCAAATCGAATTGTTCGTCCGGTCTACTTCTTCGCCGGAGCGGCCGGGGCCGCCGCCGCGGGGGCGCCGGGCTGGGCCGGAGCCTGGCCGGCCGGGCCGCCGGCCGTCGAAGCGGGCGGAGCCGCCGCGACGCCGGTGGGCGCGCCGGCAGGGGCGGCGCCCGCGGCCGGAGCTGCAGCGCCTTCCGCCGCCGGGGCCGCGCCAGCCGCCGCCTGAGCGCCCGGGGCGCGCGACGGATCGGGGGCCGGGATCGGAAGCGTGCCGCCCATCGAGTGCAGGTACGCGATCAGGTTGATGCGGTCTTCCGGCTTCTTCAGACCGACGAAGGTCATCTTGGTGCCGGGGATGTACTTCTGCGGGCCCTTCACGAACTCGTAGAGGTGGTCGTAGTCCCACTGGGCCTGCTTGGAACCGAAGTCGGTCATAGCCGGCGAGTAGGCGAAGCCGCCATGGCTGCCCGGCTTGCGGCCCTCGACGCCCCACAGGTTCGGGCCGGTGCCGTTGGCGCCGCCGTTGGTGTCGGTGTGGCAGGACTTGCACTTGGCGAAGACCTGCTCGCCCGCGGCGATATTGGCCGCCGGCAGGACGGTGCCCCAATCCGGCGGGGTGTCGGCGACCGCGCCGCCCTCGCCGCCTTCCTCGGCGACCTCCACCACGTAGCCGGCCTTGGCCGGATGCTCGGGCTCGAAGACGCCCGCGGAAAGCTCGCGAAGGCCGACGATGGCCAGGCCGGTCGCCAGCACGGCGCCGGCGATCTTGTTGAACGTCAGGTCGCTCATAGTCCCCTAGTCACGCCTCTCATCGGCCACGGGCAAGCCCGCGGACGCGCGGGAATCCCGCCCCTTATTGCGTGCGGCTCTCTTACACGCTACCGGCGCTCGCGCAACGCCCAAGACGTCCCAGATCCATCGCGGGCTCGTTTGAGCCCGCGATGGATCTAGACCCTTGTTCAAGAGATAGACCATTCGTCGTGCCGAGACCGAACCAACCTGATCGACGAATGGTCTGGCCTACGGCATGAACCCGATTGTCCTGATCCCCGCGCGCATGGCCGCGACCCGCCTGCCGGGGAAGCCCCTGGCCGACATCGGTGGCGTACCGATGATCGTGCGCGTGTTGCGCCAGGCGGTGGCCGCTGGGGTCGGCCCCGTGGCCGTCGCGGCGGGCGACGCCGAGATCGTGGAGGCCGTGGAAAAGGCCGGCGGCCGGGCCGTGCTGACCGACCCCGACCTGCCCTCGGGCTCGGACCGCATCCTGGCGGCGCTGAGCGCCCTGGACCCTGCCCGCGCCCACGACGTGGTGATCAACCTGCAGGGCGACATCCCCTTCCTGGCGCCCGAGGTGGTGACGGCGGCGACCCGGCTGCTGGCCGACGAACCCTCGTGCGACATCTCCACCGTCATGGTGGCCGAGGCGGATCCTTCGGAACGGACCAACCCCGACATCCCGAAGGTGGTGGCGTCGATGGCGCCCGGCGGCCGCACGGCGCGCGCGCTCTATTTCACCCGCTCGGTGCTGTACGGCGACGGGCCGGTCTGGCTGCACCACGGGGTCTACGGCTATCGCCGCGAGGCGCTGGAGCGGTTCACCGCCGCGCCGCCGTCGCCGCTGGAGCTGCGCGAGCGGCTGGAGCAGCTGCGGGCGCTGGAGCTCGGCATGTCCATCTGGGCGGCCGTGATCGACGCGGCCCCGATCTCGGTAGACAACCCCTCTGACCTCGAACGGGCGCGCGCCCACGCAAGGACACTCCATGACGGCTAAAGGTTTGGGGGGACGCATCGCCTTCCAGGGCGAACTCGGCGCCAACAGCCATGAGGCCTGCACGGCGGCGTTTCCCGAGATGGAGCCCGTGCCGCACGCCACCTTCGAGGAAGCGTTCGAGGCCGTCCGGTCGGGCGACTGCCAACTGGGCATGATCCCGGTGGAGAACTCCATCGCCGGCCGCGTGGCCGACGTGCACCACCTCCTGCCGTCGTCCGGCCTGAAGATCATCGGCGAGCGGTTCAAGCCGATCCACTTCAATCTGATGGTCAATCCCGGCGTCACGCTGGACCAGGTGAAGACCGCCGTCTCCATGCCCATCGCCCTGGGCCAGTGCCGCAAGACGCTGCGGCGCATGGGGTTGAAGACCGAGGCCACTGGCGACACGGCGGGCGCGGCCAAGATGCTGGCCGAGCATCCCGATCCGACCAAGGCGGCGGTGTCGCCGGCGCTGGCGGCCGAGCTCTATGGCCTCACGATCCTGGCGCGCGACATCGAGGACGAGCACCACAACACCACGCGCTTCCTGATCATGACGGCGGAGAAGACCCCGGCTCCGCCGCCGTTCACCGCCCCCTGCGTGACCAGCTTCATCTTCCGGGTGAAGAACCTGCCGGCCGCGCTCTACAAGGCCCTCGGCGGGTTCGCGACCAACGGCGTGAACATGACCAAGCTCGAGAGCTACATGGAGAACGGCGCCTTCACCGCCACGTTCTTCTACTCCGAGGTCGATGGCCGGCCCGAGGACATCGGCCTGGCCCGCGCCTTCGAGGAGCTCAGCTTCTTCTCCGAGCGCTTCGAGATCCTCGGCGTCTATCCGGCGGACCCGTTCCGCAGCCGGTAAGGCTCGCGGGAACATTCGTCTCGACCCAAAGGTTGGTGTGTCGGCGACGCGCGCTGCGCGCGCCTTGTCGTGGCTGGAGCATCTGCTCGTCGCAAGATGATTTACTGTATTTGTGAAGTATGATTCAAACTAGATGCCGTACAACTCTAGATTCCTGAAATTAAGGATAAGAGTAGACTCCTTTACTACATTAGGTAGTGTGGCATGGCGTAGCTGCTTTGTCGGGGGTCGAGCCGAGTTCGGCTGCAGGTGGCGCGCGCGCAGTATCCAGAGTTCCCACAACATCTTGGAGCGCGCTTATGAAACCTGCACTCTTTGCGGCCGCTTGCGCCGCGTGTCTCGCTGTCGCCAGCGCCGCACAGGCGCTGACGACGATCACCTTCGAAGGCGACGCCTCGGGCCTTGTCGCCGACGGCTTCGCCTCCGGGGGCTTCCCGCAGATCGAGTTCGGCGCCGCCCTGGGCGAGGGCCTGGAGGTCGGCGACTTCGGCGTCCAGAGCGACGGCCAGGGACTCCTGGCGCGCAACGACACCAACGGCAACTACATCACCGGCCGCTTCACCGACGGCTCGCACTCGTATCTCAGCATGGACCTGGGCAACGACGACGCGTTCTTCACGGTCCCCGGCGACCGGGCGGTGCTGACCGTCTACCTGGGCGCGACCCTCGTCGGCTCCACCTTCGTCGTGTTCAACCGCGACGACGTGATGAACCAGACGATCGGCTTCATGTTCGGGCCGTTCGACAACTTCACCCTCGCCTACACCAACGCTGCCGGCGACCCGTTCACGGGTGGTCCGGGCACGAATGTGGGCCTCATCGAAGTCATCGATAACGTCACGTTCGACGAAGTGGGCGGTGTCCCCGAGCCGTCCGCCTGGGCGATGATGATCATGGGCTTCGGTGGGGTCGGCGCCCTGATGCGCCGCCGCCGAGCGATCGCGGCCGGCTAGCGCAGGGCCCCGTCGGCGCCGCCGGCCCCACTCCGGCGGCGCCGACGTTTCTTTCCGGGCGTCGCCAGGACGCCCCCGGTCGATGGCCGGATCATCGGCCCTACCCCTCGTCCGCCCAGGCCTTGATGAGCTGGTGGGCGATGGCGAGCGGGGGCGGGCAGAAGGTCCCCTCGACCTCGCCCTTGATCAGCTTCTTCGCCTCGTCGCGGGTGAACCACCGGACTTCGGAGAGCTCGGTCTGGTCGGGCGCGCCCTCGTCGTCCTCCACCTCGGCGATCAGGCCGATCATCAGCGACGACGGGTAGGGCCACGGCTGGGTGGAGTGGTAGCGGACGTTGCGGGTGCGCAGGCCCGCCTCCTCGTTGAGCTCGCGGGCGCAGGCCTCCTCGATGCTCTCGCCGGGCTCGAGGAAGCCGGCCAGGGCCGAGAACATGCCGGGGGGCCAGGCCTCCTGGCGGCCCAGCATGCAGCGGTCGCCGTGGTAGGCCAGCATGATCACCACCGGGTCGGTGCGCGGGAAGTGCTCGGCCTCGCACGCGGGGCACTGGCGCTTCCAGCCGCCGTCCTTCGCGGCCGAGGGCTGGCCGCAGACGGCGCAGTATTGGTGGCGGCGGCGCCATTCGAACATCGACTTGGCGGTGGCCAGGATGCCGGCGTCGGGGCCGGGCAGGCGCAGCGCGATCTGGCGCAGGTCCATGAACTCGCCAAGGCCCTGCAGCGGGCCCTGGGCGGGGTCGTTCGGCCCGTCGATGTCGACGGCGAAGACCGCGGTCTCGTTCCAGAGGCCCATGAACAGCAGGCGCTCGTTGCCGCCGGCCAACTCGCCGGCCATGCGGGCGGGCAGGTAGGCGATCTGGATCCCGCCGTCCTTGGTCTTCTCGGCCAAAGGCTTGCCGTTCCAGATGGCGAGCCCCAGCGAGTCCGAGCTGGCGAGTTGGGCGGCGAGCCACGCCTCGTCGCCTCGCCGGTCGCTGGCTCTGTTGAGCGGATTTCCGGCGAAGGTGTTCTGGAAGAAGGAAAGCGGCATGGCGACGTTTCTAAAGGGAGCAGCGCGGGTTCGTCACCTTCTCTGAGTCGCCATGGCCGTTCTGCGACAGACCCGCGCCGCGAAATGCACGGCCCGACTCGCCAAACGCGCGGCAAGGCCCCACATCGGTGGGCAACGAGAGAGGGAGCTCCAGCATGGCCGACGACGCCGCGAAACCGCCGCCCAACCACCCCGCGGACTATGTCCCGCCCAAGGTCTGGGCCTGGAACAAGGAGAGCGGCGGCCGCTTCGCCGCCATCAACCGCCCGATCGCCGGCCCGACCCATGAGCACGAGCTGCCCATCGGCAAGCATCCGATGCAGCTCTATTCGCTGGGCACGCCCAACGGGGTGAAGGTCACGGTGATGCTGGAGGAACTGCTGGCCCTGGGCCACAAGGGCGCCGAGTACGACGCGTGGCTGATCAACATCGGCAAGGGCGACCAGTTCGGCTCGGGCTTCGTCGAGGTGAACCCCAACTCCAAGATCCCGGCCCTGATGGACCGCAGCGGCTCGACGCCGATCCGGGTGTTCGAGAGCGGCGCGATCCTCATCCACCTGGCGGAGAAGTTCGGCGAGTTCCTGCCCACCGACCCGGCGAAGCGCGCCGAGGTGCTGTCGTGGGTGATGTGGCTGATGGGCAGCGCGCCGTTCCTGGGCGGCGGGTTCGGCCACTTCTACGCCTACGCGCCCTTCAAGATCGAATACGCCATCGACCGCTACGCCATGGAGGTGAAGCGCCAGATGGACGTGCTGGACCGCCGCCTGGCCGAGAGCGAGTACCTGGGCGGGGCTGAATACACGATCGCCGACATCGTCACCTGGCCCTGGTACGGCCTCGTGGCTAAGGGCGGCGCCTACGAGGCCGGCGAGTTCCTGGACGTGAAGAGCTACAAGAACGTCCAGCGCTGGGCCGACCAGATCGCCCAGCGCCCGGCCGTGAAGCGCGGCCGGATCGTCAATCGCGCCCAGGGGGAGCCGGCGATCCTGGAGCGCCACGACGCCAGCGACATCGACCAGGCGCTGGCCGCGGCGGCCGAAGCCAAGGCCTGACGTGACAGGAGCCCCGGGGCGACCGGGGCTCCTCTCTTTCGCAGGCGAATCGCGGCCGTCAGGCGGCGATGACGATTCCGCGGCGGCGTAGCATCGCGCCGGCCCCGCTGAAGCCCAGGATCATCAGCGCCCAGGACGCGGGTTCAGGGGCCGGGGAGAGGGCAAAGGCCACGTCGTCGATCGCCATGAAGTCGCCGCGCGAGACGAAGGTGATCTGGCTGATCTCGCGGCCGAAGTCGGTGAAGCCCACATAATCGGCGCCGAACTGGCCGGGCACCGACACCGACTGCGCCGTGCCGTCGTTGAACGTCAGCATCAGGCCGCTGAGCTGCGCGCCGGTGAAGTAGGCGCCGAACGCGTGGACGGGGTCGGCGAAGGTGAACGTCGCGGTCCCGCCGTTCAGGTACAGGAAGTTCTTGCCGCCGGCCGTCGTGTTGGCGCCGCACGCCGAAAACGAGCAGTTCGTCGTTCCGCGTATCGTCTGGCTCTTGCCGCCGTTGTCGGCGCCGGTCAGCGTCGCGCCGCCCCCGAGGTCCAGGCTGGCGAACGCGCCTAGGGCCGCGCTCTCGAACGTGGCGACGTACTGGTTCTCCTGGTCGGCGATCGCCGCCATGAAGGCATTCCGCGCCGCATCCGAATTGGGCTTGGTCGAGATGCTCGTCGCACCGGAATCATAGGCGGAATAGATCACCACCGCGGCGTCCGCGGGGGTGGCGGCCAGAATGGCAGGCAGCAGGGCGCAGGCGCTCAAGGCGCCGATTTTACTCAGCATTTCTCAGATCCTCACTGGGTGTCCGGCGGGCGGGGAGGCCTCGCCGGGGGGAGGTCCGGGGGAATAGGGCGACGCCCGGAGCGCGACAATTGCGAGCTCCGCAGCCAGGGGCTGCGGAATTGCAGGGGGTGGGCCTGCATCCGCGCAGCGCGAGGGGCTGCGACTCATCCGGCCCTTGCTCTCTGGTCACCGATCCGCCATATGCCGCCGCGGAGATCGGCGGCGGACGAACGCCCCGCCAACCTGGTCAGGTCCGGAAGGAAGCAGCCACAACGGGTCACGGCTCGGGTCGTTGTCCGGTCTCCACCTTTCCCCCGATTTCTGAGGGCGCCCACTTCCGCGGGACCTGTGCGTCCCGTTAGATGGCCGCATGGGCGACTTCCGCGACGACGACATCCCCGAACGCGACCCGAACACGGGCGACATGTTCGGCGGCGATGCGCCCGCCGCGCCGCCGCCGCCCCGCGCCGACGACGAGGGCGCGGCCTATACCGTCATCGCGCGGAAGTACCGGCCCCGCAGCTTCGAGGACCTCTACGGCCAGGAGGCCATGGTCCGCACCCTGCGCAACGCCTTCGCCACCGGCCGGATCGCGCACGCCTTCATGCTCACCGGCGTCCGGGGCGTGGGCAAGACCACCACCGCCCGCCTGCTGGCTCGCGCGCTGAACTACGAGACCGCCACGGTCCACGAACCGTCGCTGGACCTGAAGGAAGAGGGCATCCACTGCCGCGCCATCATCGAAGGCCGGCACATGGACGTCCTGGAGCTGGACGCCGCCAGCCGCACGGGCGTGAACGACATCCGCGAGCTGCTGGACGGGGTGCGATATGCGCCCGTCGAGGCCCGGTACAAGGTCTACATCATCGACGAGGTCCACATGCTGTCGACGGGGGCGTTCAACGCTCTCCTGAAGACGCTGGAGGAGCCGCCGCCCCACGCCAAGTTCATCTTCGCCACCACCGAGATCCGCAAGGTGCCGGTGACGATCCTCTCGCGCACCCAGCGGTTCGACCTGCGCCGGGTGGAGCCCGAGGTGCTGGTCAAGAACCTGGAGATGATCTGCGAGAACGAGGGCGCGCGCGTGGAGGCCGAAGGGCTCATGCTGATCGCCCGCGCCGCCGAGGGCTCGGTGCGCGACGGTCAGTCGATGCTGGACCAGGCCATCGTCCAGGCCGAGCCGGGCCAGACGGTCACCGCCGCCTCGATCCGCGACATGCTGGGCCTGGCCGACCGGGCGCAGACGATCACGCTGCTGGAACAGATCATGCGGGGCGAGGCGGGCGGCGCCATCGAGACCTTCCGCCAGCTCTACGGCTATGGCGCGAATCCGGACCAGGTGGTGATGGACCTGCTGGACCACACCCACGGCGCCTCGGTGGCCAAGGCCATCGGGCCGAACGCCCTGGTGATGCCAAAGGAACAGGCTCTGCGGCTGGCGGCCATCGGGGCGGCGGTCTCGGCGGGGACGCTCTCGCGGATCTGGCAGCTCACGCTGAAGGCCTACGACGAGGTGCGGCGCGCGCCCGACGCGGCGGCGGCGGTCGACATGGCGCTGATCCGGCTGGCCTACGCCGCCGACCTGCCGGGCCCGGAGGAGGCGCTCAAGCGGCTGCAGGCGGGCGAGAACCCGGCTGGAGGCGCGGGGCCTGTTGGCGGACCGGGCGGCGGCGGCGGCGGTGCGGCGCGCGCCAGCGTGGCCACGAACGCCGTGGCCCGCCAGCAGCTGCCGTCCAGCCAGCCCGGCGTCGAGCCGGTGGCCAACCTGCAGACCTTCGAGGACATGCTGGCGCTCATCGACCGGCGGCGCGACATCCGGCTGAAGCTGGACGTGGAGCGGTTCATCCGGCCGATCAGCTTCCGGCCCGGCGCAATCACCTACGAGCCCGCCCCCGGCGCGCCCGGCGACCTGGCGCAACGCCTGGTCAGCCGCCTGAAGGAGTGGACCGGCGAGCGCTGGCTGATCGCGGCCGAGGGCGGCGGCGGGGCCGAGAGCCTCTGGGAGAAGCAGAAGCGCGAGGAGCGCGAGGAGCGCGCCGAGATCGAGCAACACCCGTTCATCCAGGGGGTGATGCAAGCCTTCCCCGGAACGGAGATCGTGGGCGTCCGGCGCCTGACGCAGCCCGAGCCCACCGAGGCCGAGCCGCCCGCCGAGAAGGACGACGACGATGAGGACTAGGCTGCTCGTCCTGGCGCTGCTGGCCGCGGCCGGAAGCGCCCACGCCCAGAACCGGGTGACGCCGCTGATGAGCGAACCGCTGGGCCTCGATCCGAACTACACCACCACGATGCTGACGGTGGACCTGCCGCCGAACGCCAAGCAGCCTGCGACGACGATCGGGACGCCCGGCCATCGGCATCCCGGGTCGACCTATGCCTATGTGGTGGCGGGCGAGGTGGTGAACCGGCTCGGCGACCACGCCGAGCGGCGCTACAAGGCCGGCGAGCAATGGTCGGAAATCCCGAACCAGGCGCACTATATCGTCAACGCCTCGGCCACCGAGCCGGCGCGGATCGTGGTGGTGATGGTGACGCCCAAGGCGGCCACGACCCTGACCGAACCTCTGAAGTGAGTACCTGCCCGTGAAAGACCTCGGCTCCATCATGAAGCAGGCCCAGGCCATGCAGCAGCGCATGGCCGAGGCCCAGGAGAAGATCGCCGCCATCGAGGTCGTGGGCACGTCCGGCGGCGGCATGGTCAAGCTTACGCTGAAGGGCACGGGCGAACTCGCCCGCGTCGACCTGGACGAGAGCCTGATGGCGCCGGGCGAGGGCGAGGTGGTGGCCGACCTGATCGTCGCCGCCCACGCCGACGCCAAGCGCAAGCTGGACGAGAAGCAGGCCGAGATCATGCGCGAGGCGGCGGGTCCGCTGGCCGGCATGAACATTCCAGGGATGCCGAAGTTCTGATGCTGATCGCCGCGATCCTCGCCGCCGCCGTTTCCCTGCCCGCCGACCTGGCGAAGGCGGCCCACGAATACGACGAGGCCCAGGTCCACAGCGACAAGGCGGCGCTCGAGCGGCTGCTGGCCGACGACTACGTGCTGCACAACTCGGCCGGCCAGAGGCAGGACAAGCAGAGCTTCATCGCCGACCAGGTGGCGCCCGGCTACAAGCTGGAGCCGTTCACGGTCGAGCAGAAGGTCGAGAAGGTGATGGGCGATTCCGCCGTCCTCGGCGGCGTGGCCCGGGCCCGCGGCACGTCGGGCGGCGAGCCCTACGACGTGACCCTGCGCTTCGTGGACGTCTGGCAGAAGCGAGGCGGCCGCTGGGTCGTGGTGCTGAGCCAGGCGACGCGGGTCCCGAAGAGCTGACGTGGCCGCTTCCGCCGGACCTGAGATCGAGCGCCTGATCGGACTGCTGTCGAAGCTGCCCGGCCTCGGGCCGCGTTCGGCGCGGCGCGCGGCGCTGGCGCTGCTCAAGCGGCGCGACCAGCTGCTGCTGCCGCTGTCGGATGCGCTCAGCGAGGCCGCCCAGCGCGTGAAGACCTGCCAGGTCTGCGGCTCGCTCGACACCCAGGACCCCTGCGCCATCTGCGCCGACAACGCCCGCGACGCCTCGCTGATTTGCGTGGTCGAGGAGGTGGGGGCGCTCTGGGCCATGGAGCGCGCCGGGGCCTTCCGCGGCCGCTACCACGTGCTGGGCGGCCTCCTGTCGGCCCTGGACGGCGTGGGGCCGGACGCCCTGCGGGTCGGCCCGCTGGTGGGCCGCGCGTCGGACGCGGGCGTGCGGGAAGTGATCCTGGCGCTGCCCGCGACGGTCGACGGCCAGACGACGGCCCACTACCTGGCCGACCGGCTGGCGAGCGCCGACGTCAGCGTCACCATGCTGGCCCGCGGCGTGCCCGTGGGCGGCGAACTGGACTGGCTGGACGACGGCACCATCGCGCAGGCCATGCGCGCCCGAAGGCCGGCTTAGCGAAGACGGACGACACCCCGCGCCGCCGACGGCCTGTGAGGTGGGCCGAAGACGACGCGGAGCGCCAGCACCCCTTAGGGGTCCGCGCGGGGCGAGGACCGCTCCCCTCCGCCGCAAAGCGCCGATGACCGCGGGAGACGGTCCGGCGCGAGCCAGGGCTTAGAAGGCGCGACGTTCGGGAGTGTCGGCGCGCCTACGCCTGGCTCATTGCCTGGTTACCGGGCGACCACCTGGTCGCCCTGAAGAATGTCCCCGCGCCGCAACCCCGGATCGCACGCGCGCTCCAGGTGGTCGCTCCGGCAGGCCGTCCCCGCGCCCATCGACAGGCTCTGCTGCTGCGGGCCGTGCAGCGCGATGATCGAGACGCCGGCCAGCGTCGCGACCGCATAGAAGATGTGCTGCGCCAGCCGCATCGGGGGTCCTCCTGGTCGCGGTCTCCGCCGCGTGTCCTTGGAAAACACGTTATGTGCAGGCGCCCGGTACGCGGAGGTGCAGCAACCGTCATCGAAGCACGCAACCGTGGCGCCTCAGGCTGAAACCCTCGTGCAACCCGGTGCGCAACCGTTGCAGGAGGGGGTTGCATTGTGGAACTATGTTCAGCGATGGCGTTATCCGTTCACTTCCACGAGAAGCTGACGCTGGTGCTCAAGGCCCTCTCGATGAGCCGTGGGCGCCTGGCGGCCGAGCTCGGCGTGGACAAGTCGCTCGTCGGCCGCTGGGCCTCGGGCGTGGTGACGCCGTCGGCGCACAACCTCGAGAACCTGACCCGGGTGATCTCCGCGCGCTGCACGGGCTTCACCATGCTGGACTGGGACCGGGACCTGCCGGGCCTGGCCGGCCTGCTGGGCGTGGCGGCGCCGGTGAACGGCCACGGGGTCGCCGGCCTGCACGATGCGCCCGACGCGCTGCCCCTGCCGGTGCTGGAGATGTCGCGCCTGACCACCGAGCGGCGCGGCCACGCCTACGAGGGCTTCTGGCGCACCACGCGGCCGTCGGTGGTGATGCCGGGCCGGTTCTTCCACGACCACGGGATGATCCGCCGCGCCGACAACGGCCTGCTGAGCTTCAAGGTGGGCGGGGCGGGCCTGCTGTTCGACGGCTGGCTGCTGCCGGCCGAGGGACAGCTGTTCGCGATCCTGTTCGACACGGTGGGCCAGACGCCGATCTTCGTGATCTGGAACGGCGTGCCGCTGTCCAAGGCCTCGTTCCTGGACGGCATCGTCATGGCCGCGGCGCTGAACGCGGCGCGCACGCCCTCGGCCTATCCGATCGTGATGGAGCGGGTCGGCGACCTGACTGGCGACAAGGCGGCCGACGACGCCATGTGCGAGCAGCTGCTCAACCGCGACCCGCTCGCGCCCGAAGGCAGCATCCCGGACGACATCCGCCGCCACCTGATCCGCGATATCGGCCCGGCGGCGGCCGCGCAGGGGCTAGGCGACATGTTCCTGCTGGCGCCGATCACCGCCACCCTCTCGCGTGGCGAGACCATCGGCGGCCGGCTGGTCGGCTAGGCGCCTTCCCAGCCCACGGGCGCGATCCGCCGGATCATCACCGCCCATCCCACGACGCCCAGCAGCACGACGGCCCCGGTCAGCGCGAAGGCGCCCGCGAATCCGCCGGTGCGGTCGACGATCAGGCCGGTGACGATCGGCCCCAGGATGCCCGCGAAGTTGCCGACGCCGTTCTGGACGCCGATCCACTTCCCCGCGGCCTGGGGCCCGGCCAGGGTCTGGGCCGTGGCGTAGATGTGCGGGCCCACCGCCCCGAAGGCCATGCCCGTCACGAAAAGCCCCGCGAGCGCCATGGCGGGCGGGGCCAGCGCGCAGGCCAGCAGGCTGGCCGCGCCGACGAGATGGCAGGCGACGAAGAAGGTTTTGCGCACCCGGTTCGGTGCGCCGCCCGCCTGGATCCACCGGTCCGAGGCCCAGCCGCCGGCGAAGGAGGAGGCGGCGTAGAGTAGGTAGAGCGCGCCGCCCACGGTCGCCATGTGCTCCAGCGAATAGCCGTGCACCTGGACCAGGTAGAGCGGGACCCACGAGACCAGGAAGTAGAAGCCGTAGTTGGTGCAGAAGTGCCCCAGCGCGGCGCCCCAGGCCTCGGGCCGGCGCAGGATGTCGCCGAACGAGGGGCCGCCGGTCGCCTCGGAGGCGCCGCCGCGCGCAAGCTTCCGCGTCGCCACGAACCACGGGACCAGCCAGACCAGCGAGACCGCGCCGAACAGCACGAACGCGCCGCGCCAGCCGACGTGCGCCATCATCAGCCCGCCGAAGAAGATCCCCACTGCCGGCCCCAGCGACAGCCCCGCCACGATCAGGCCGTTGGCGGCCCCCAGCCGGTCCGCGGGCACGTGGCGGGCGATAAGGCTTGAACTGGACGGCAAGGCGACGCTCTCGCCCAATCCCAACACCAGGCGCAGGGCCAGCAGCGCTGCGAAGCCGCCCGCGAAGCCGCTGAGCAGCGTCGCGGCCGACCAGACGACCAGCCCCCCGGCCAGCAGGCGGTAGGCGTCGAAACGGTCGGCCAGCCATCCGGCCAGCACCAGCCCCGGCGTATAGGTCCAGAAGAACGCCGACAGCAGCAGGCCCACCTCGGTGGCGCTGAGCTTCAGCTCGTCCTTGAGCAGCGGGGCGGCGGTGGCGAGATTGCCGCGGTCGACGTAGTTGATGAACACCGCCAGCGCGAGCAGCGGCACGACCCACGGGCCGATCCCCGGGCGCCCAGGCGTCGCGGCGGCCTCCGTCGTCATCATGCATCCCCAGCGCCCTCTGCCGGGGCGATGGCCGGCAAGCTCGCATGGATCGCGGCCTGCGGCCATGGGCGGCGCTTCACGCGACTCGCCAGCCGGGGTAAGAACGCACCATGAACGGTCTTCTCTTCCTCGCGGTCCTCTGCGTCCTGGTCGCGGCGGCCGCCATCGCCTGGGCGCTGCGCGAGCGCGGCCGGGCTTCGAACGCCGAGCTGCGCATGAAGCTCATGGCCGAGCAGGGCGACCTGGTCCGCGCCCAACTCACCCAGTCGGCGACCAGCGTGGCCGAGGAGATCCTGCGCAAGAACGAGGAGGCGGTGAGGAACCGCGAGCAGCTGGCCCAGGCCCGCCTGGAGGCCCAGCTGAAGCCGGTGGCCGAGAGCCTGCAGAAGTTCCAGGAGCAGGTGACCGCCGTGGAGAAGCAGCGGGCCGAGGAACAGGGCGGACTCAAGGAACAGATCGCCCAGATGCTGGCCGCCTCGACCGCCACCCAGGACGAGGCGCGCAAGCTGTCGGCGGCGCTGCGCCGCGGCGCGGGCGTCCAGGGGCGCTGGGGCGAGCAGACGCTGCGCAACGTGCTGGAGGCCGCGGGCCTCTCGGGCCGCTTCGACTTCGAGGAGCAGGCCTCCACCGACACCGAGGAGGGCCGCCGGCGGCCCGACGTGATCGTGCGCCTGCCGGGCGGCGGCCTGTTCGTCATCGACGCCAAATGCTCGCTGAACGCCTTCCTGGAGCTGCAGGACGCCACCGACGACTTCGCCCGCGACGCGGCGGGCCTGCGCCACGTGCAGAGCGTGCGGGGCCACATCCAGGGGCTCTCGGCCAAGGCCTACTGGGACCAGTTCCAGAACTCGCCCGACTTCGTGGCCATGTTCGTGCCGTTGGACTCGGCCCTGGCGGCGGCGCTGGACCGCGCGCCCGAGCTGATGAACGACGCCATGGACCGCCGCGTGGTGATCGTGACCCCATCCACCCTGTTCGCCCTGTGCAAGGCGGTGGTCTACGGCTGGCGGGTCGAGGAGCAGGCCGCCAACGCCCAGAAGATCGCCGACCTGGGCAAGGAGCTCTACAAGCGCATCTCGGTGATGGGCGC
>Ga0102590_1002859_pt1 | contig 18946 bp, 19 predicted proteins | sample AraplaMF_Col_mMF_FD_76859 | JGI IMG/M metagenome (GOLD analysis project Ga0102590, IMG submission 76859) | Arabidopsis root microbial communities from the University of North Carolina, USA - plate scrape MF_Col_mMF | ecosystem: Host-associated > Plants > Roots > Endosphere | place: USA...
CGAATGCCAGTCGGCGACCGAGGCGGCATTGATCTGGAAGGGCCGCAAATCCGCCTTTGGCGCCACCGGCCGCATCGCCGACTATATCTGCATGGATGGCACCGTGCCGCTCAGCCAGCTCTCCCATGTGCTGAAGAGGACTGCCGAGATCGTCGATCATTACGGCCTGCGCGTCGCCAACGTCTTCCATGCCGGCGACGGCAATATGCACCCGCTGATCCTCTTCAACGCCAATGATCCCGAGGATGCCGCCCGTGCCGAGGCGGCCGGCAACGATATCCTTCGGCTCTGCGTCGACGCCGGCGGCTGCCTTACCGGCGAACATGGCGTCGGCATCGAGAAGCGCGACCTGATGCGCCACCAATATTCCGAGGCCGATCTCGTCCAGCAGATGGCGGCGCGTGCCGCCTTCGATCCCGGCTGGCTCCTCAATCCGTCGAAGGTCTTCCCGCTCGAAGGGCGCCCGGCCGCATGATCGATCTGATGCCGACGAGCGAGGAAGAGGCAGCAGTGATCGTCCGCGCCCATGCGGAGAGCGGCCGGCCGCTGGCGATCTGCGGCGGCGAGACCCGCTCGGGCTTCGGCAATGCCGTTGCCGCCGAGGACCGGCTGCGCTCAACCGGGCTTTTCGGCATCGTCGCCTATAATCCCGGCGAAATGGTCATGACTGTTCGATCCGGCACGCCACTTGCCGAGGTCGAGGCGGCACTTCAGGAGAGCGGCCAGATGCTCGCCTTCGAGCCGATGGATCATCGCCCTGTTATGGGCACATCCGGCGAGCCGACCATCGGCGGCGTCTTCGCCGCCGATGTCTCCGGTCCGCGTCGGCTGATCGCGGGTGCTGCCCGCGACAGCCTGCTGGGGCTGCGCTTCGTCAACGGCAAGGGTGAGATCATCAAGGCCGGCGGCCGGGTGATGAAGAATGTCGCCGGCCTCGATCTCGTAAAGCTGGTCGCCGGCTCGCATGGCACGCTGGGTTTCCTCACCGAAGTCACCTTCCGTGTGCCGCCGCGCCCGAAGACGGAGCGGACGGTGGTGCTATCGGGCCTCAACGACGCCGAGGCGGCAAACGCCATGGCGGCGGCGATGGCCCTGCCGGTCGAAGTCTCGGGTGCCGCGCACCTGCCCTTGACGGTGACGTGGAAATTCCTCGCCGGCAAATTGCCCGAGGGCGAAGCGACCGCTTTGCGCATCGAAGGCCTGCCGGGCTCGGTCGACGTGCGCATCGAAAAGCTTGCGACGGCAATGTCGGCCTTCGCCACTGTCACGCGGCTGGAGCAGCCGGAAAGCCAGAAGCTCTGGCAGGAAATCCGTGACGTGCTGCCTTATGCCGACGGCACGGCGCGGCCGGTCTGGCGCGTCTCGGTCGCCCCCGGCACCGGCCATCAGCTGGTCGCAGCACTCCGCCTCGAAGCCGCCGTCGACGCCTTCTACGACTGGCAGGGTGGTCTCGTCTGGATGCGCATGGAGTCAGGCCCAGAAGCCGAACTGGTTCGTCGCTATATCAAGGCGCTCGGCGGCGGCCACGCGACGCTGATCCGTGCATCTGCTGAGGCGAGGGCGGTCACATCAGCCTTCCATCCCGAGCCCGAGGCGGTGGTGATGCTGTCACGGCGGGTGAAGGAAAAGTTCGATCCGGCCGGCATATTCAATCCGGGGAAGATGGGGTGAGGGACAAGATGGATCCGTGTCTCCCTATCTCCAGCAAAACCTCCAATACCCGTGGGGGATTCCGCTAGATGCAAACCAACTTCACCCAGACCCAGCTCCTCGATCCCGATGTCGCCGAATCCGAGCAGATCCTGCGGAAATGTGTCCATTGCGGTTTCTGCACCGCCACCTGTCCCACCTATGTGACGCTCGGCAATGAGCTCGACAGCCCGCGCGGCCGCATCTACCTGATCAAGGACATGCTGGAAAACGGCCGCCCCGCCGATACCGAGGTCGTCACCCATATCGACCGCTGTCTCTCCTGCCTTGCCTGCGTCACTACCTGTCCCTCCGGCGTCGATTACATGCATCTGGTCGATCACGCCCGCGCCCATATCGAAAAGACCTACAAGCGCCCGTTCATGAACCGGCTGACACGCGCCATCCTTGCCGCCGTGCTGCCCTATCCCGGCCGTTTCCGCCTGGCGCTCAATCTCGCCCGTCTCGGCCGGCCCTTCGCCGGCCTGATGCGCGGTGGCGCGCTGAAACCCTTCGCAGCCATGCTGGCACTTGCGCCGCGCCGCATCCCCGCCGCTTCGGACTTCGCAAAACCCGGCACGCACCGGCCCGAGACGGAACGGCGCGGCCGAGTGGCGATCCTTTCCGGCTGCGCCCAGCCGGTGCTCGATCCCGGCATCAACGCGGCGGCGATCCGGCTGTTGACGCGGCTCGGCGTCGAGGTCGTGGTGCCGGAAGGCGAGGTCTGTTGCGGCTCGCTGGTCCATCACATGGGTCGCGCCGAACAGGCGCTCGAAAGCGCGCGCGCCAATGTCGATATCTGGACGCGCGAGATCGAGGGGCAGGGCCTCGACGCGATCATCATCACCGCCTCGGGCTGCGGCACGACGATCAAGGATTACGGCCACATGCTGCGCCTCGACCCCGCCTATGCTGCAAAGGCGGCCAGGGTCTCGGCGCTGGCCAAGGACGTCACCGAATATCTCGCAACCCTCGACCTGCCGACGCATATGCCGAACGGCGTCACGGTCGCCTATCATTCCGCCTGTTCCATGCAGCACGGGCAACGGATCACGCTTGCGCCGAAGCAATTGCTGAAAGCGGCGGGCTTTACTGTGCGCGATCCCGCCGAAGGCCATCTTTGCTGCGGCTCTGCCGGCACCTACAACATCATGCAGCCGGAGATCTCGGCTACGCTGAAGGCACGCAAGGTCAAAAATATCGAGGCCACCAAGGCCGATGTCATCGCCACCGGCAATATCGGCTGCATCACCCAGATCGCCACCGGCACCGGCATGCCGATCCTGCATACGGTCGAACTGCTCGATTGGGCCTATGGTGGCGCTGTGCCGGAAAAATTAACAGGTTTGCCGTTAGGCTGAAGCTTGCGAAGGCCCGTCGGGCCGGTCTCGGGAGTTTAGACGATGTGGCGGGGAATGATTGTGCTTGCGGGACTGCTCGGTGTGGCAGGCACCGCCCATGCAAATAGCCGTTATTTCTGTTCCGCCGATGACAAGGAAGCACGCTTCACGCTCGAAAGCGGTTTCGAAAGCGATGCCGGCCACAAGCTGAACCATTTCCGCGGCGCGTTGATCGTCAAGGATGAGGTCCAATCGACAGTATTCGGAAAGCGTGTTTTCGAATCGCAGCACCTGACCAACCACTGGTCGCGCGACGGCGAACTGCTTATGGAAGTCTTTGACGGCGGCGGCGACGATACCGACGGAGCAACGCTGGATCTGGTGGTCGTCGCCGGTGAGCGCGGCAAGCCGTCGGCAAATTTCAGCGGCACCTATTCCCTGACGATCGAAGGCGGTGAAAAACCCTATGCCGTCGAGGGCAAGGTCAGCTGCGGCACGAAATAGCACCGCAGCCGAAATTTATTTACCAGTGGAACGATACGCCGACGTTGACGGCATTCGTGAAGATGTTGGTCTTCAGGTCCACGCCGCTGTCGATCGGAACGTCGATGCGCGAATAGGTGCCCTTGTATTCGAGGAAGGTCGACCAGCGCTCGGTCACCTTGAAGTCGACGCCGGCCTGGGCCTGCAGCGTCACGCCGCCGAATTCATAAGCCCAGGTCTTGCCCTCGGGGCGAATCACTTCGACATGCGGAATGTTCACGCCGATACCGGCGCCGAGATAGGGGGTCCAGCGGCGTGTCGGATCCTGGAAACGGTAGAGACCGTTCACCGTGATGAGGTTCAGGCCGTCGGTGAATTCGAAATGCGACCAGCCGGTCTTGGCCAGCGTATCGTCGTCGGCATAGACCTTGTCATGGGTATAATCGAGCGAGATACCCCAGTTCGGCTTGTTGAAGTTCTCGAGCCACCAGGTGACGCGGCCGCCGTAATAAGGCGGGCTGCCGAAGGACTTGCCTTCCCAGCCGGCGGTGAAGTGCGTGCCGTCGGAAAGATCGACGCCGCTATGCGGCGCGGTCTGGTAGCCGCCGTAGATGGAGAATTGCAGATCTTCCGCCGAGGCGGAAACTGCTGAACAGATTGTGAAAAACGCGATGCCCGCAAGTACGGAAGCGGAGGAACGCAGCGCATATGTCATTGAATAGCCCCGATATTGCAAATGTGTCGACTCTTAGGCAGGTTTGCCAGCTTTCGGCCTGAAAGTCTAAGCAAAATAAAAGGCGCGTCAAAAAGCGCCTTTCGTTTTTTTTGAAAGTGTTGCTCAGCCGCCAAACATCGTGCGCAGCACGTCGATGCCCCGGTCCTCAAACGCCACATTGCCCTGCCGGTTGCCGGGGCCGATGACGATCACCTTGGTGCCGACAGGCGCGCGATCGTAGAGATGCGTCACATCCTCGTTCATCATCCGGATGCAGCCGGAAGACATGTTGAGGCCGATCGTCCAGGGCTGATTGGTGCCGTGAATACGGAAGATCGTGTCGCGGCCACCCTGGTAGAGATACATGGCGCGGGCGCCGAGCGGATTGTCCTCGCCGCCTTCCTGGAAAGCAGGAATCATGTGTCCTTTGGCGGCTTCGCGGCGGCGCATCTCTGCCGGCGGCGTCCAGGCGGGCCATTCAGCCTTGCGGCCGATCTTGACCACCCCCGACCAGCCGAAGCCGTCGCGGCCGACGCCGATGCCATAGCGGGTGGCGCGGTTGTTGCCCTCGACGAGGTAGAGATATTTGTTGTTGGTGTCGATGATGACGGTGCCGGCGGCTTCCGTCGTTACCAGGCGCACTTTTTTGCGCTTGAACTGCGGCTTCACGTATTTCGGCATCTGCGCCACGCGCACGATCTGCGCCGGGCGTCGTGCATTGTCGGACGCGGAGCCCGCGGGTGCAGCAAAGGCGGATGTAGACATCAAGGACAGGACAAGTCCGGCAGCAGCCAGACCCGGCATTAGTTTGATCATGATCGATTCCCCTCAAGCAAATCCGCCCGAAGCTACATGAACTTCTGTCCGATTCAAGATCGGCGTGGCCGGATACAGCAATTTTGGAGAAGGGGAGCAGGATGTTCTTGCGGCCCCTGCTGCATAATTGATCCTCAAATCGGAATCGACTTAAGAAAAAAATATGCAGCAATTTAAAGGGTCACAGCGCCCTTTGCGGCTCTCGAAAAGACGCGCGGCGCTGTAAGTATTGCGCCGCCGTTACATGACGATGACGCGGGTTCCCACACTGACGCGATCGTAGAGGTCGATGACGTCTTCGTTGCGCAGGCGAATGCAGCCGGAGGAGACGGCGCTGCCGATCGACCAGGGCGCGTTGGTGCCGTGGATGCGGTAAAGCGTCGAGCCGAGATACATGGCGCGCGCGCCGAGCGGGTTTTCCGCCCCGCCGTCCATGCGCGCCGGCAGGTAATGACCCTTGGCGGCCTCGCGGCTGATCATCTCGGAAGGCGGCGTCCAGTCCGGCCATTCGGTCTTGCGGGTGATCTTGTGGGCGCCCGCCCATTCGAAGCCCGGCTTGCCGACGCCGACGCCATAGCGGCGCGCCTTGCCGCCTTGCATCACCAGATAGAGGAAGCGGTTGTTGGTATCGATGACGATCGTGCCCGGCTTTTCCTGCGTGTCGTAGTCGACCATCTGCGGCAGGTATTGCGGTTCGATCGGATGGCGGATCGACGGGATGCCGGGGTTGATCGCCGAAACGGTCTGCGGTGCGGCCTGCGGCGCCTGGCGCAGCACGCGACGCTGGAAAAGGCCGCGCTGCTGCTGGCGGACGACCGGCCGCTGATAGACGACGGGACGAACCGTGCCGCCGCCCAGCTGGTTGATCCAGGGCGCGGTCAGATCGGGGCTGAGCACGACGGGCGGGCGAGTGGCGTAGCGGTCGTCTGCAAGGGCGGCCGTGGAGAAAATGCCGAAGAGGGCTGCGGCAAGAACAAGCTGTTTCATCATCGGACGAACTCTCTACAAATGACCGAAAATGCGCTGGCGGGACATGTCCGCCCGGGCGGAGATGTTCCGCCCGGCAAAGACGCTGCCACCCAATCCGCCAGCGAATGGTAAAGATCGATTCATGAAAAGCCGACCGTTGGGATAAACTTTTCGTCAGGGTTACCGTTCGGTTTGGAAAGACGGTTTGCAAATGGTAAAGCCGGAATCAAAGACCGGAGAACGAAGCGGACCCCCGCAGAATGAAGGATCATGAGCGCGACAGGCATCATCATCGGCGAGGACGGCAGGAGCCGCTGCCACTGGCACGCCAATCTGCCCGATTATCTCCGGTATCATGACGAGGAATGGGGCCGCCCCGTCACCGATGACATCCGCCTCTTCGAGAAGATCTGCCTCGAAGGTTTCCAGTCCGGCCTTTCCTGGCTGACGATCCTGCGCAAGCGGGAGAATTTCCGCGCCGCCTTCGCAGGTTTCGATTTCAACAAGGTCGCCCTTTTCGGCGAAGGGGATGTTGCTCGCTGCCTTGCCGATGCCGGCATCATCCGCCATCGCGGCAAGATCGTCTCGACCGTCAACAATGCCAAGCGTGCGATCGAGCTCAGGGACGAATTCGGCTCGCTCGCCCATTATTTCTGGCGCTACGAACCCGGCCATAACGAGCGGCCGGCGGTGATCGACCGTGATCACATCGTTGCCAATCCGACGACGCCGACATCCGTGGTCATTTCGAAGGATTTGAAGAAACGCGGCTGGACCTTTGTCGGCCCGACCACAGTTTATGCTTTCATGCAGGCGATGGGTCTCGTCAACGATCATCTGGAAGGTTGCTTCTGCCGGCCCGAGGTCGAGGCGATGCGCACCGCTCTGGTCCGCCCATGAAAGATCTATCCGTGAGAAGAATCATCGCCGCCGCTGCCCTTTTCCTCCTGACGGCCTCTGCCATGGCGCAGACGCCGCAGCTCGATCCCGGCGAGAAGCTGGAGAAGCTGCAGTTCCCGGCCGTCACCATGCAGTTGAAGGGCTGGACGAAGTTCGGCAATAGCCATGTCTATACGCTGCCGGTGCGCGCCGGCCAGCATATGAAGATCAGTTTTTCCAGTAAGAGCAAATTTGCCTTCCTGGCGATTTTCGATCTGTCGAAACCGGATGACGAGGCCTTCTTCGGCACCGACGAGGACGGCATGAGCTTCGAGACAACGGTCAAGGAGAACGCCACCTGGCTGCTGCGCCCCTATTATTCCAAGGTCTCGCCGCGTCGTGGCCTCGGCGCTCCCTTCAGCATCCTGATCGAGCCGTTGGCGGCTGCCCCGCAGCAGCCGAAACCGGCCGCCGAGCCGGAGCGCCCGTCGCTGTTTCCAAAGGCGCCAGCCAAGCAGTGAGCCAAGAGCTACAAGCGCAGCTTGGCAGCTTATGAGAGCCGGTCGATCAGGTCGCGCAATTCGCCGAGGTGGTCGATCTTGCGGAAACGCGGCGCCTCTTTCGGCTCGTCCACATGTTCCAGCACCCAGGTCAGTTCGTGCGGCACGAAAACGCCGTAGCTGCCGGCGGCAATTGCCGGCACGATGTCCGATTTCAGCGAATTGCCGACCATCATCGCCCGCTCCGGCCCGTCGCCGACCTTGGCGAAGATCCGGCGATAGGTGACGGCCGTCTTGTCGGAGACGATCTCGATGGCGTCGAAGAAGTCGCCGAGCCCGGATTGGGCAAGCTTGCGCTCCTGATCGAAGAGATCGCCCTTGGTGATCATCACGAGCAGGTATTTGCCGGCAAGCGCTTCCAGCGTGTCGCGCACATGCGGCATGGTTTCGACCGGATGAGAGAGGAGCTCGCGGCCGGTATCGAGGATCTTGGCGATCACGCCGGCCGGAATCTTGCCCTCGGTGATTTCGATCGCCGTCTCAATCATCGACAGCGTGAAACCCTTTATGCCGAAGCCGTAGTGGCGAAGGTTCCGTTTCTCGGCTTCCAGCAGCCGTTCGGAAATCTTCGGTCCTTCGGCGAAATCGGCAAGAAGCCCGGTGAAATGCGCTTCCGTCAGTCGGTAATATTGTTCGTTCTGCCAGAGTGTATCATCGGCATCGAAGCCGATCGTGGTCAATGGTCGCGTCGCCATATGCGCACCCTAGAGCATGATGCCGAAAAGTGTGAGCGGTTTTCGGACGACATTAATGCTCTCACTATTTAACTTAGAACAGGATTCAGATTTTAGGCCGACCCGGCCTAAAATCATCCTGTTCTTAAAATATGGCCGGCAATCTATCGGATGCCTGTGTCGAGACAAGGGCATCCGCCTTTACAGCGCCGCGCGTCGGCGTTGAAAAGCGCCGCCGCCGCACTACATGAAAATCGCCTCACCTTGCAGCCAGCCACGGCTGTGCCTGTCATATGCAGGCCAATAATCAAAAAATGAAGTTCAGCAGTTCGCAAGCCCCTCTTGCGGCAGACACAAAGGAATTTTTCGACCATGCGTTACAATCAACTCGGAAATACGGGACTTTTCGTCTCGGAAATCTGCCTGGGCACGATGACCTTCGGCGAAGCCAAACAAGGCAGTATGTGGGGCGCCATCGCCGACGTCGACCAGAATGCCGCCGACCGGATCGTCGAGCGCTCGCTTGCATCAGGCGTCAATTTCATCGACACGGCCGACGTCTATTCATCCGGCGAGTCCGAAAGGCTGCTCGGCCAGGCGCTGAAGAACCTCGACATCCCCCGCAAGGACGTCGTCATCGCCACCAAGGTCTACGGCGTCATGGGCGACAAGCCGAACGACCGCGGCGCCTCGCGCGGCCACATCATGGATTCGGTCGAGGCGAGCCTCAAGCGCCTGCAGACCGATCATATCGACCTCTATCAGATCCACGCGACCGATACGGTGACGCCGATCGAGGAGACGCTGCGCGCTCTTGACGATCTCGTTTCCCGCGGTCTCGTGCGTTATATCGGCGTCTCCAACTGGCAGGCCTGGCGCATTTCCAAAGCGCTCGGCCTGTCGGAACGACGCGGCTTTGCCCGCTTCGAGACGGTGCAGGCCTATTACTCCATCGCCGGCCGCGATCTCGAGCGTGACATCGTGCCGATGATGCAGGAGGAAAAGCTCGGCCTGATGGTCTGGTCGCCGCTCGCCGGCGGTCTGCTCTCCGGCAAATACGGTCCCGGCGCGCCCGGCAACGGCGAAGGCCGCCGCGCCAGTTTCGATTTCCCGCCCGTCGACAAGGACAAGGCCTGGGCCTGCGTCGCCGTCATGCGCGAAGTCGCCGAAAAGCACGGCGTCAGCGTCGCCACCGTGGCGCTCGCCTATATCCTCGCCAAGCCCTTCGTCACCACAGTCATCATCGGCGCCAAGCGGGTCGATCAGCTCGACCAGAACCTTGCCGCCGTCAAGCTGAAGCTCGATGGTGACGATATGAAGAAGCTCGACGAGGTGAGCGCGCTTGCTCCGGAATATCCGGGCTGGATGCTGGCGCGACAGGGCGCCGGCCGCCGCCCGGCCGATTTCGAGCCGAAAGACTGACCTCGCCAACATAAGTCCTGGGGAACGCCTGACATTTCCGGCGTTCCCCATTTCATCAACGATCGATTATTTGCCGTGGGCTTTGAGCCAGGCGTTCATCTCGGCGATCTCGGCTTCCTGCGCCTTGATGACGGCTTCGGCGAGCTTGCGGATATCGGGATCTTTTCCATATTGCAGCTCGATCCTGGCCATATCGATCGCGCCCTGATGGTGCGGGATCATGCCGCGGACGAAATCCGCATCAGCATCGCTGCTATACTCGATCATCATATCCTTGTGCATCTTGGCGTTGGCCTCGCTGAAGGCGTGGCTTGCCGCATCGTGGTTGCCCATCGGCTTGCTCATATCCATCGGTTTGTCTTCGGCAAGGACAGGAGCGGCAATGATGGCGAGCATTGCAGTGAGGGCGATGATTTTCAAAGACATGAGAGTTCCTTCCTCTGTCTGACAATAGGTTTGCCGGGCAGCTGGGCCACCCGATTGGCATGGATTGCTGTGGTGTCAGGACAGTCGGGGAGGCGGCGACTGCGGTGTCGGTTTGTTGTCATCGAGGGCGCGGGCAAGCGCCGGGACGGGATAGCCGAAGATGGACTTTCCGCTGGCCATGACCATCACCGCCGGTGGCAGCAGCAGACAGGCGGCGCAAAGCGGCATATGCGCGGAATTACCGGTGGCGCAAGGGTCTTTCAACGGATCGGCCTTATCAGCCGCCCCAGGCATATTCATGCCTGATATCTCATGGTGCATACTGCCGCTTTCGACGGCGACCGGTGCGTTCATCGACGCACATGTCGGACAGCCCGCCCATGCGGACATGGCGCTGTAGACCAGCCAGCCGAGAAACATCGTGATGAGGGCGAGCATGCGCATGCTGTTTTATAGGCGAAGGCCGGATGCAAGCCAAGCCGACCGGCGATCACATCCTGATCACTACAGCGCCGCGCGTCTTTTCAGACGCGCAAAGGACGCTGTAACACTTTCAATCCTCGCATCGTGCTTTCCGAAAATCGATTCCGATTTTCGGAAAGCACGATGCGCTAGGTGGCAATGACCTTGTGCTCGATCCGGTAATCCTTGCTCTCTTCTCCGAGCGGCGCCACCGGCCATGTCCAGCTAGCTTTTGCCGGTGGCGGCAAAACGCCATGCAGCAGGTCGACCTCCTCATGCGTCCTCTCGTTGCGGTCGATGACGGCATAGGCGATATCGGTCACCAGGCAACTGCGGCAGGAAAGCCCGGAAAGCCCGGCCAGATGTGCCGCGATCAGTCTTTCCACCGTGTCTTCAGGCATTCGCCCGGCGTCAGCTTCATGGCGCCGTTTCACACCGCGACCGATCTGTGACAAGAGGTTGGCAGAAACCACGAAATCCAGATAGGGTACAGCGCGCAGGAAGCCGAGCGGTTCGGGCTCGCGGCTGGCGGCAAGTTCATCGTAGCCGGAGAGATCGCGCTCGATCAGCCGGACATTGCGATAGCCCTTGGCCGACAGCCACAGGCGCACCGAGGCGAGATGAACGAGATCGACCAGCACGACGGTGTCGAAATCTCGCGCCAGCACCCCGATCGGTACATCGCGCAACAGGCCGGAACCGAGCACGACGGCGGTCCGCTTCTGCCTGAGATCGGCGGTCGCCGCCAGGATCGCCTTCCGGCTCATCTCCTCATGTTCGGCCCAATCCCCGGCGCAGCGCCCGGCGCGCGACCAGAGATTGACGGAATAGCGGATGAACTTTCGATGCGTCTTGCCGGTCAGCGGCAAGGTCGTGGCATAGAGAAGCGCCTCAGTGATCATGAGCATATCCGCATTTCTGATGGATGCCTCTTCGTTCAATCGATTCTCGCAGCCACATCAAGACCCTTCGCCCTTGCCGCTCCCCGCCCAATCCGCTAGGAAACCGCCACTGTCACAGTCAGTGGAATTCCCGGAAATGAACGACAAGCAGAAGAAACCACAAAAGCTCAAGGCCCGCCTGCCGCGCGGCTTCGTCGACCGGACGGCCGGTGATATCCGCGCCGTCAACGAGATGACGGCAAAGATCAGGGAAGTCTATGAGCATTATGGTTTCGATCCGCTCGAAACGCCGCTGTTCGAATATACCGATGCGCTCGGCAAGTTCCTGCCTGACAGCGACCGGCCGAACGAGGGCGTGTTCTCGCTGCAGGACGATGACGAACAATGGATGTCGCTGCGTTACGACCTGACGGCGCCGCTCGCCCGTCATGTCGCCGAGAATTTCAACGAGATCCAGCTGCCCTACCGCACCTATCGCGCCGGTTACGTCTTCCGCAACGAGAAGCCCGGCCCCGGCCGCTTCCGTCAGTTCATGCAGTTCGATGCCGATACCGTCGGCGCGCCCGGCGTCCAGGCCGATGCCGAAATGTGCATGATGATGGCCGATACGCTGGAAGCCCTCGGCATCAAGCGCGGCGACTATGTCATCCGCGTCAACAACCGCAAGGTTCTGGACGGCGTGCTCGAGGCGATCGGTCTCGGCGGCGACGACAAGGCCGGCCAGCGGCTGAACGTGCTGCGCGCCATCGACAAGCTCGACAAGTTCGGCCCGGAGGGCGTGGCGCTGCTGCTCGGCCCCGGCCGCAAGGATGAATCCGGCGACTTCACCAAGGGCGCCGGGCTTAACCAGGAGCAGATCGACAAGGTGCTGTTCTTCGTCGGCATCAAGGACTATGCCGAAAGTGCCGCCCGCCTCGCCGAGCTCGTGGCGGGAACCTCGAGGGGTGGCGAAGGCGTCGAGGAGCTGAATTTCATCGCGGCACTCGTCACCAGCGCCGGCTATGGCCCTGACCGCATCAAGATCGACCCCTCCGTAGTCCGCGGCCTCGAATATTATACCGGCCCGGTCTATGAGGCCGAACTGAGCTTCGACGTCACCAACGAAAAGGGCGAAAAGGTCGTCTTCGGTTCGGTCGGCGGCGGCGGCCGTTATGATGGCCTCGTCTCGCGCTTCATGGGTCAGCCGGTTCCGGCGACCGGCTTTTCGATCGGCGTCTCCAGGCTGATGACGGCGCTGAAAAACCTCGGCAAGCTCGGCGCCAATGAGGTCATCGAGCCGGTGCTGGTGACCGTCATGGACGGCGATGTCGAGGCAATGGGCCGCTATCAAAGGATGACGCAGGAACTGCGCGCCGCCGGCATCCGCGCCGAGATGTTCCAGGGCAACTGGAAGAAGTTCGGCAACCAGCTGAAATATGCCGATCGCCGCGGCTGCCCTGTCGCAATCATTCAGGGCGGCGACGAGCGCGCCGAAGGCGTCGTGCAGATCAAGGATCTGATCGAAGGCAAGCGGCTCTCCGGCGAGATCGAAGACAATGCCAGCTGGCGCGAAGCGCGCGTGGCGCAGGAGACGGCGCCGGAAGCCGACCTCGTCGCCAAGGTGCGTGAAATCCTTGCTGCGCAGGCCGAGGATCGGAAGAGGGCGGGCGGCAATGTCTGAGGCATTTCCGACACACTCTTTGCCTATCGTTTGGAGGCCCGCATGCCTCTGATCAACCTCCCCGAATTTGCCAACGACCTGCTTGCCGAATTTGTCGCGCGCAATGCCGAGCGCATCGACACGCCTGTCATTCAGCCGGCCGAACCTTTCCTTGATATCGCCGGCGAGGATCTGCGCCGCCGCATCTTCATGACCGAGAGCGAAACCGGCGCCAGCCTCTGCCTGCGTCCCGAATTCACCATCCCCGTCTGTCTGCGCCACATCGAGACGGCGACCGGCACGCCGAAGCGTTATGCCTATCTCGGCGAGGTTTTCCGCCAGCGCCGCGACGGCGCCAACGAATTCTATCAGGCCGGCATCGAGGATCTTGGCGATATCGACCTGTCAAACGCCGACGCCCGCGCCATCGGCGATGCCACCGGCATTCTCGCCCGCCTGCTGCCGGGCCGCCGCCTGGCGGTGACGCTGGGCGACCAGGCGGTGTTCGAGGCGGTCGTCCAGGCGCTCGGCCTGCCGCTCGGCTGGCAGAAGCGGCTGATCCACGCCTTCGGCAATATGACCCAGCTGGAAGCGCTGCTTGCCAGCCTCGTCAGCCCGCAATTCGTCACCGGGCTGGACGACGATATTGCCAGGCTTGTCGCATCGGGCGACGAGCAGGCGCTGGTCGCCCATCTCGAGCGGGAGATGCAGAAGACTGGCTATTCGACGAATGCGGGCCGTTCGGCCCTGGAGATTGCCCGACGGCTCAAGGAAAAGCTTATCCTGTCCGAAACGCGCCTCGACGACGCGGCCTTCCACGTGCTGGAAGAGTTCCTGTCGCTTGACGTGCCGCTCGTCAATGCGTCCGCGGCCCTTGCCGGTTTCGCCGATGCTGCCGGGCTGAAACTCGGCAATGCGCTCGCCCGCTTCAATGGCCGGGTCGCAGCACTTTCCAATGCCGGCGTCGATCTTTCCTGTCTCGACTATCGCGCCGCCTTCGGACGGCCGCTCGATTATTACACCGGCCTCGTCTTCGAGGTGACGGTGGAAGGCTCGACCGCGGTGCTCGCCGGCGGCGGCCGCTTCGATCGGCTCCTGACTTTCCTCGGCGCAACGGACCGCATTCCGGCCGTCGGCTTCTCCTTCTGGCTCGACCGTATCGAAACCGAAAGGGCAGCCGCATGACCATCACCATCGCGCTTCCCTCCAAGGGCCGGATGAAGGAGGACGCTTCGGCGATCTTCGAACGTGCCGGCATGACGATCTCGGCGGTTGGCAACGATCGCTCCTACCGCGGCCGCGTCGAAGGCTGGGATGATGTGGAGATCGCCTTCCTCTCGGCTTCCGAAATCTCCCGTGAAATCGGCAACGGCACCGTCGATTTCGGTGTCACCGGCGAGGATCTGATGCGGGAAGGTTTTGCCGAGGTCGACAAGCGGGTCGAATTCTGCGCCCGGCTCGGATTCGGCCATGCCGATGTCGTCGTTGCCGTGCCGGAGATCTGGCTCGATGTCGACACCATGGCCGATCTCGTCGATGTCGCCGCCGATTTCCGCGCCCGCCACTCCAGGCGCCTCGCCATCGCCACCAAATACTGGCGGCTGACCCAGCAGTTCTTTTCGAGCCAGCACGGCATCCAGCTTTATCGCATCGTCGAAAGCCTGGGCGCCACCGAGGGGGCCCCCGCGTCCGGCTCGGCCGATATCATCGTCGATATCACCTCCACCGGCTCGACGCTGCGCGCCAACCATCTGAAGGTGCTCCAGGACGGCGTCATCCTGCATTCGCAGGCCTGCCTCGTGCGCGCCCGCAAGGAAAGTCATGCCAGTGAACCGGCTGTGCAGGCAATCATCGAGGCAGTGCGCGACGCCCTCTAGCTAGTGCCATTCGAAAAGCATGCAAAAACCCGCCGTCGGATGACGGCGGGTTCTGTATGTCTGGGGAGTATGTCTGCTGGTGTTACGCAGCCGCATAGGCGCCGCGGCGGGCGTCGAGCGAGTAGGCGCCGGCACCGACGGTGGCGAGTAGTATGTACGCGCCGGCCAGCGTGATATTCTTCATGACCATGATCTGGTTGAGAATGTTCACGAGTTCCGTGCCACTCGCGTAGGGCAGGTGGAAGGCAATGCCCGTGAAGACACAGAAGGCGGCGAGCAGCCAGCCGGCAATGCGGACCTGGAAGCCTGTGAGAACCGCAAGGCCGGCCAGCAGTTCGAAAAGGCCTGCGACATAGGCCAGCAGGGTTGCTGCCGGTAGGCCGGCACCGGCGATCATGCCCGCAGTACCGGCAGGATCGGTGAGCTTCATGAAGCCGGAAAGAATGAACATGAAAGACAGAAGAATGCGGGCAATCAGGATGATGACGTTGGACATGGATGTTGTCTCCGTTTGAAGGACTCTGGAGATCTGGGTGCCCCGGCACCGGATGGACCTCGGATGTCACCTATGTCGCCTTTTTCTTGCTTTATGGAAAGATAAACGGAAGCGGACAGTTCGTTCAATAATATGGAACGATGATCGGCCATCGCTTGCCTTTGTGAAGCCTCGTCTCCTATGGTCGGCTGATAACATGGAGGCTCCGATGGCAGATCTTTCCGCATTTCCGATCACGACGCGCTGGCCGGCTAGAAATTCCGATATCATCCAGCTCTATTCCCTGCAGACGCCGAATGGGGTGAAGGTCTCCGTCGCCCTCGAAGAGCTCGCTCTCGCCTATGAGCCGCATTATATTTCCTTCGCCGCCAACGAGCAGAAGTCGCCGGAATTCGAATCTCTCAATCCGAACGGCCGCATTCCGGCGATCATCGATCCAAACGGTCCCGATGGGAAGCCGATCGGTCTTTTCGAATCCGGCGCCATCCTGCTTTATCTCGCGGAAAAAACCGGCAAGCTCATCCCGGCTGATGCTGCCGGTCGCTACGAAACCATCCAGTGGGTGTTTTTCCAGATGGCGGGTATCGGCCCGATGTTCGGCCAGTTCGGACATTTCCACAAATTCGCTGCCGACAAGGTCGCCAACAACTCCTACCCGGTGGAGCGCTATCGCGATGAATCCAAACGGTTGCTCGGCGTGCTCGAGGGCCGGCTGAAGGGTCGTCAGTGGATCATGGGCGATCAGTATACGATCGCCGACATCACCACCTTCACCTGGGTTCGCGGCGCCGATATCTTCTATGGCGGTCGCGAGGTGCTCGAATATGCGAAATTCCCCGCCGTCTCGGATTGGCTGGAGCGCTGCATCGCCCGTCCGGCCAGTGCCAGGGGCCTCAACATCCCGGTCAAGCCGGAGTAACCAACAGATCGCTGGAAAGTAGAAAGGCCGCCCTCGAAGACGTCGGGAGCGGCCGTCGATTTTGCTCTTCCGGCCTATCGCCAACTCCCGCACAACTCCTTAGATCGGAACAGATTTAAGGGGCTACAGCGTCCTTTGCGCGTCTGAAAGGACGTGCGGCGCTGTCGTGATCTGGCTTGCCCCTTCCAGCTTGAAGCGTGGAAAGATGAAGACGCCGACCATGCTGCCGCTGTATTTCTGCTCAAGCCCGTTCGACTCGCCCATGCAGAACAGCGGCTGGCGGAAGCCGTTCGGCATGATGATCGTCGTCGAAAAACAGAAGGAGGAGCAGAGCGTCGCCGCCTGCTCAAACAGCTCCAATATGTGGCTGCGCTCCTTGGCGTCGTAGCAGCGGATCAGGCTTAAGAGTCCGCATTCCTGTGCGGCAAGACCGTGCAGCATCGCGCTCCATTCGCCGAGACGGAGCATCCCGCTCGAAAAATCTCCGGTCCAGGCTTCGGAAACGGAAAACTGCGCCAACATCTCATGATTTTGATTGGCGTCATCAAGCGAGCCGGGCGTCAAGGGTGCGGCTGCATTGGCTCTGGCGATCTTAAACAAGGCGTTCCCCAGTTCGGATGCGGCTCTTCCGCCGCACGCTCGGCAAACACAAAGAAACAGGATCACGCAGCAGCGGGCATGATGCCCGCGCTTACCTCCGGCGATTATTGCCACGGCCATCGGGCCCCCGTAACCGGAGCCCTTCGAAACCGAACGTTCACGCATCGCCTTCCGCGCTCCGGTCTCGTCTATTGGCGAAAAATTATCGCCGGGCGCGCTTTAATTGCAGCGCGGATTTATAGGGGCTTTTGGACAAACGGCAACGGCTTTTTAAGGGGTATTCGGATCGGCCTCATTTCTTGGGATGCCCGCATCTTCCGCCTATTTCGCCAGAATTGGCATCGGAAGATCATCTTTGAGAGCTTTGCAAGCGTTTTCACTCCACGTCAGGCCGGAAATACTGCAGCAGCACTGCGATTTCTCGCATTTTGGCAGGGTTAGAAATACGCAGGCAGCGCAAGCTTGGCGCAAGCTTCGCGCCCGGGGCCGACAAGAGGGAACTGGGTAAACGTTTCGTCGGCTATGCCAATCAGTGTGCCGCGTGTCGAATCGCTTGGGGGAAAAAGAAAAGGGCGACCCGAGGGCCGCCCTTCCTGTTCCGGATACCGGAATGGTAGTCAGTGATGGCTTTCGCCTATCACATCATGTCCATACCACCCATGCCGCCCATGCCGCCCGGCATGCCAGCAGGGGCATCCTTCTTCGGCAGTTCGGCGATCATGGCTTCGGTGGTGATCAGCAGCGATGCGACAGAAGCAGCGTTCTGCAGCGCCGTGCGAACGACCTTGAGCGGGTCGACGATACCCATGGCGATCATGTCGCCATATTCGGATGTCTGGGCGTTGTAGCCGAAGTTGTCTTCGTTCTTGTCGAGGACCTTGCCGACAACGATCGAGGCTTCGTCGCCTGCGTTTTCAGCGATCTGACGAACGAGCGACTGCAGGGCGCGGCGAACGATGTTGATGCCGGCTTCCTGGTCGTCGTTTGCACCCTTGACGGTGATCTTCGTGGAGGAGCGGAGCAGAGCGATACCGCCGCCGGGGACGATGCCTTCCTGAACAGCAGCGCGGGTCGCGTTGAGCGCGTCGTCGATGCGGTCCTTCTTTTCCTTCACTTCAACTTCCGTCGAGCCGCCGACGCGGATGACGGCAACGCCGCCAGCGAGCTTGGCAAGGCGTTCCTGCAGCTTCTCGCGGTCGTAGTCGGAGGTGGTTTCTTCGATCTGAGCCTTGATCTGGGCAACACGGCCTTCGATGTCGGTCTTGGCGCCCGAACCGTCGACGATCGTGGTGTTTTCCTTGGAGATCGAAACCTTCTTGGCACGGCCGAGCATGTCGAGCGTGACGGATTCGAGCTTGATGCCGAGATCTTCAGAGATGACAGTGCCGCCCGTCAGGATGGCGATGTCTTCGAGCATGGCCTTGCGGCGGTCGCCGAAGCCAGGAGCCTTGACGGCAGCGATCTTGAGGCCACCGCGCAGCTTGTTGACGACGAGCGTTGCGAGGGCTTCGCCTTCGACGTCTTCAGCGACGATGAGGAGTGGCTTGCCGGTCTGGACGACAGCTTCGAGAACCGGGAGCATCGACTGCAGGTTCGAGAGCTTCTTCTCGTGAAGGAGAATGAAGACATCTTCGAGGTCTGCGATCATCTTTTCCGGGTTGGTCACGAAGTAGGGGCTGAGGTAGCCGCGGTCGAACTGCATGCCTTCGACAACTTCGAGTTCGGTTTCGGCGGTCTTGGCTTCTTCAACCGTGATGACGCCTTCGTTGCCGACCTTCTGCATGGCTTCAGCAATGTCGAGACCGACCTGCTTGTCGCCATTGGCCGAAATCGTGCCGACCTGTGCAACTTCTTCCGAGGTGGAGATCTTCTTGGCCTTGGCCTGGAGATCCTTCACGACGTCAGCAACAGCAAGATCGATGCCGCGCTTCAGGTCCATCGGGTTCATGCCGGCGGCAACGGCCTTGTTGCCTTCGCGAACGATCGCCTGGGCAAGAACGGTTGCAGTCGTGGTGCCGTCGCCGGCGATGTCGTTGGTCTTCGAAGCAACTTCGCGGACCATCTGGGCGCCCATGTTT
>Ga0102590_1002861_pt1 | contig 18940 bp, 11 predicted proteins | sample AraplaMF_Col_mMF_FD_76859 | JGI IMG/M metagenome (GOLD analysis project Ga0102590, IMG submission 76859) | Arabidopsis root microbial communities from the University of North Carolina, USA - plate scrape MF_Col_mMF | ecosystem: Host-associated > Plants > Roots > Endosphere | place: USA...
CCGACTCTATCAGACCATTTCGCGATCCGATTTCCTCGGTGCTTTCCAGGTTTACGCTCTCGCGTTTCCCTTTCCGGCGTTGTCGACTCTATCAGATCCCTCAGTTCCCTTCGGGGCCTGACTCCCAGTCAACCGGGTTTGCCCTTGCGGCTGTTGGGCCGTTCGGACTCGCCAAACCCTAGCGGATCTCTCCGGCGATTCCCAATCGAGTGGATCTCGAGTGGTTCTGCGTCGACACACGCCGAAGAAATCGAATTCGGGCGCGCCGAAATCGATCCCATCGGGAGATCTTGCTGAGTGGTTTGACTGCCGCTGTCGCGGCGGGAGTTGCTGCCGGAGAAGCGTTACAGCCTCGTGGCAACTCGGAGAACTTTACGGATCTGGGGTTGGACTGTCAAGCCTGCCCGGGCCGACGCAGCGCCAAACCTCCGCCTGCGTCAGTCCAGGTCGCTGAGGCGTCCACCGGCGTCCGGCTGGGCGTCCTCCACCCGGCGCAACAGGCGGGTCAGCACCTCACCGAGGACCGAACGGTCCTCGGTGGAGAGGTCCTGGAGGAGGTCCTCCTCAAAGCGGGACGCCAGGCGCATCGCTTCGAGCCACTTCTCGCGTCCCTCGGAGGTCAGCTCCACGATCACCCGGACGCGGTTGGCCTCGTCGCGCTCACGGGTGACGAGCCCTTCGCTCACCATGCGGTCGATGCGGTGGGTCATGGCGGCCGGCGTCAGGCCGAGCCGCTTGGCCAGGTCGCTCGGACCCATGCGGTACGGGGCGCCGGACAGCACCAGCGCCTTCAGCACCTCCCACTCGGCGTTGCTGATCCCGAGCTCCGCCGTCTGCCGGCCGTAGGCAACGTTCATACGGCGGTTGAGCCGGGACAGCGCGGAGACGATCTTCTCCACCTGCGGGTCCAGACCCTGGAATTCGCGCTGGTAGGCGGCGATCTGTTCGTCGAGCGTCGGCTCACTGCCGCCGGGGGTGTCACCCATGGCCGCAGTATGGCACGCACCTGCTTGGCATTGAAGTCCTTCACAGTGTAATGTTGAAACAGTCAACTTTAGCTTCTAAGTCTTCAGGGTTAACTGCTTCAGAGGTGAGACCTTCTGGTCGTGCACTCCGGGCGGACCCTCCTTTCCCAAGGCAGGTGAACGTGACCAGAGCGATGGGCGCAGCGATGCGCCGGATCCATGTAGGCAACGCACTCAGCGCGTTCGGCCTCGGCTTCACCGTCCCGTATCTGTACGTGTACGTGGCCCAGGTGCGCGACCTCGGTGCCGCGACGGCGGGCCTCGTGCTCGCCGTGTTCGCCGTGGCCGCCCTTGTCGTCCTGCCCTTCGCCGGGCGGGCCATCGTCCGGCGGGGTCCCCTTCCGGTGCTGCTCACCGCCCTGGTCGTCGCCGCGGCCGGCGCCCTGAGCCTGGGCCTCGCCGCCACCGCCGTGCGCGTACTGGTCTCGGCGGCGCTGCTCGGAGCGGGGCAGGCGGTGATGCAGCCGGCGCTGGCCACGATGATCGTGGACTCCTCGACCACGCGGACGCGGTCGCGTGCCTTCGCCATGCAGTTCTTTCTGCAGAACCTGGGGCTCGGCGTCGGTGGTCTGATTGGGGGGCACCTCGTCGACACCACGCGCGCCTCGTCCTTCACCCTGCTGTTCGCCGTCGAGGCCGCGATCTTCCTGCTGCTCGCGGTGATCATGGCGACGGTCCGGATCCCGCATCTGCCCCAGGCGGAGGCCGACGCGCAGCGAGGCGGCCGGTCGAGCTGGAAACAGTTGCTGGGCAACCGCGCCATGGTGCAGCTGTGTGTACTCGGCTTCGTGCTGTTCTTCGCCTGCTACGGCCAGTTCGAGTCCGGACTGAGTGCGTACGGCGTGGAGGCGGCCGGAGTCTCCACGTCCGCGCTGGGCACGGCGCTGGCGGCGAACACGATGGTGATCGTCGTGGCGCAGTTCGCCGTGCTGAAGTTCGTCGAGCGGCGGCGACGGTCTCGGGTGATCGCGGCCGTCGGGCTCCTCTGGGCCGTCGCCTGGGCGATCGCGGGCTACGCGGGTCTCGGGCACGGCAGCAAGACCATGGCGACCGCCGCCTTCGTCTCGACGTACGCGCTCTTCGGGCTGGGTGAGGCCATGCTGTCGCCGACGCTCGCCCCGCTGGTCGCGGATCTTGCGCCGTCGGGCATGGCGGGCCAGTACAACTCGGCGTTCGCCCTGGTCAAGCAGCTTGCTCTGGCGGTGGGCCCGGCGGTCGGAGGTCCGCTGGCCGCGTCGCTGCCGGCGCCGTACGTCGTGACGTTCCTGCTGTTCTCGCTGGGCATCACGTTCCTGGCGGTCCGGCTCGGGCGCAGCCTCACACCCGCCCAGAACCACCCCTCGAGGAGCCGCGTGGTTGCCCAGGGGGCACCGGGTCGCACGGACGGTCTGGAGGTCAGCCCGTCCTGCGCGTGAGCGACGGGTCCCTGAAGCCCGCCGGGGTGCGAGCGCACGACCACACGGTGCTTCGCACCCCTGGGCGGCTCCGCTCAGCGGTCAGCCGGCTCCCCGGGGCAGCGCGAACTCGCACCACACCGCCTTGCCACCGCCCGGCGTCCGGCGCGAGCCCCAGTTCGAGGCGATCGTCGCCACGATGGCGATGCCCCGTCCCGCCTCGTCCGCCGGCTCCGCGCGACGACGGCGGGGCAGATGGTCGTCGCCGTCCGTCACCTCGATGATCAGCCGACGGTCCGTGCGCCGGAGGCGCAGCCTCATCGGCGGGACTCCGTGCTGAAGGGAGTTCGCGACGAGTTCGCTCGCGGCCAGTACGCCGAGGTCGTGCAGATCCGTCGGGAACCGCCAGCTCGTCAGCACGCCCGAGGCGAACGCACGCGCGCGCGGGGCCGCCTCGACGCCCCCGAGCAGGTCCAGGGCGGCGTTGCGGAACAGATCGCCGTCCGGCCCCGGTCTCGCCGGGTGCTGGAGGACCAGGAGCGCCACGTCGTCGTCGTGTCCCGCGGTGACGCCCGCCGAGCGCAGCAGGCGGTCGCAGATCACCTGCGGCGTGCCCGTGGCCCCCGCGAGTGCGCTCTCCAGCGCCGCGATGCCCTCGTCGAGGTCCGCGTCCCTGCGCTCCACCAGGCCGTCCGTGTACAGGACGGCCGTGGCGCCCGGGCCCAGCGGTACCGAGCCGGACGCGTGGATCCAGCCGCCGGTGCCGAGCGGCGGCCCGGTGGGCTCGTCGGCGCGCAGCACCACTCCGCTTTCGTCCCGCACGAGGATCGGCAGGTGACCCGCCGACGCGTAGACCAGACGTCCCTCGTTCGGGTCATGGATGGCGTACACACAGGTCGCGATCTGGTTGGGGTCGATCTCCTGGGCCAGACCGTCGAGGAGCTGGAGCACCTCGTGCGGAGGGAGGTCCAGACGGGCGTACGCCCGTACGGCCGTGCGCAGTTGGCCCATCACCGCGGCCGCGCGGACCCCTCTGCCCATCACGTCGCCGATCACCAGTGCGGTGCGGCCGCCGCCGAGCGTGATCACGTCGTACCAGTCGCCGCCGACCGCCGCCTCCGTGCCGCCCGGCTGGTAGGTGGCGGCGATGCGCAGGTCGTCGGGCTCTTCGAGTTCCTGCGGCAGCAGGGAGCGCTGGAGGGTCACCGCGGTTCTGCGCTGCTCGCGCTCGCTGGCCCGCAGCCGTTCGGCGGCCTCGGCGTGGTCGGTGACGTCGGCGGCGAAGACGAGCACGCCCCTGGCCCTGTCGCCGGGCACGTCCACCGGAGTGCACGTGAACGTGTACGAACGGCCGCTCGGCGCCTTGCGGGACTTCACCGTGCGCGGCTTGGAGCTGCGCAGGACCTGGTCGAGCAGCGGGAGCAGCCCGAGCTCGTCCAGCTCGGGCAGCGCCTCGCGCGCCGGTTCACCGACGGGGCGCGCGCCGAAGGCCGCCACATAGGCGTCGTTCACATAGGCGATGCGGTGCTCGGGGCCGTGCACGAGGGCGACGAGGGCGGGGATCCGGTCGAGGACCTCTCGGGCCGGCAGCTCGTCGACGGCGGGCACGCCCGGCGGGTCGTCGGTGAGCCGCTCGGCGCGGGCCACAGGCACGGAGCCGTCACCCAGCCGATCCGGGGAGACCGTGTGCTCGGTCCGCGCTGCGGCGCGGCGCTGCGTTCCGGGGAGCCGGGCGCTCCAGCGCGTGAAGTTCACCGATTCCTTGCCTCGTCGTTGTCGTCTCCGGCCCGCTCCGGTTCCGGTCGGGGTCCGGTCCGGAGGCCCGCCCCGGGGGTACGGCCCAGTCGGGGGAAGCCTGGTGGATGCGCCCGGGCGAGGGTCGGCCCGCCCACGGTCGTGGACCAGTCTCCCCGACCGGGCCGACATCCGTCAGACGTCGGCCCTTTCGGCGGAGTTCCTGGATCCGGTCAGGACGACCCCTTCGGGTGCCCAGGAGGCTTTCCACCGGCCGCAAGTTCGAACTCCGCGCGGGGGTGTTCGAGTGAACCGAGAGAGACGACCTCCCGCTTGAAGAGCCCGGCCAGGGTCCATTCGGCCAGCACACGCGCCTTGCGGTTGAAGGTGGGCACCCTGCTGAGGTGGTACACGCGATGCATGAACCACGCAGGGTACCCCTTCAGCTTGCGCCCGTAGACGTGGGCGACACCCTTGTGCAGTCCCAGGGAGGCGACCGAGCCCACGTATTTGTGCGCGTACGTCTCCAGCGCCCGGTCGCGCAGCGAGCGCACGATGTTGTCGGCGAGCACCCGTGCCTGGCGCACCGCGTGCTGGGCGTTGGGCGCGGTCTCCTGGCCCGGTTCGGCGGCGGTGACGTCCGGGACGGCCGCAGCGTCGCCCGCGGCCCAGGCGTGCCGGACGCCGTCCACGGCGAGTTCGGGGGTGCACTTCAGGCGACCGCGGCCGTTCAGCGGAAGGTCCGTGGCGGCCAGCACGGGGTGCGGTTTCACTCCGGCGGTCCACACGACCGTGCGCGCGGGGAAGCGCGCGCCGTCGGAGAGGACGGCGACCCGGTCGACGCAGGACTCGAGCCGGGTCTTCAGGCGTACGTCGATGTTGCGGCGGCGCAGTTCACTGACCGTGTAGCGGCCCATCTCCTCGCCGACCTCCGGCAGGATGCGGTCGGAGGCCTCCACGAGGATCCACTTCATGTCCTCGGGCTTGACGTTGTGGTAGTAGCGCGCGGCGTAACGGGCCATGTCCTCGAGCTCGCCGAGCGCCTCCACGCCGGCGAACCCGCCCCCCACGAAGACGAAGGTGAGGGCCGCGTCGCGGATCTCGGGATCGCGCGTGGAGGAGGCGATGTCCATCTGCTCGATGACGTGGTTGCGCAGCCCGATGGCCTCCTCGACCGTCTTGAAGCCGATGCCGTGCTCGGCCAGACCGGGAATCGGCAGCGTGCGCGAGACGGAGCCCGGGGCGAGGACGAGTTCGTCGTACGACAGCTGCTCCGTCTGCCCGGTCTCCTCGGTGGCGAGCGTGTCGAGCGTGGCGGTGCGCTTGGCGTGGTCGATGGAGGTGACCTCGCCGACGACGACCCGGCAGCCTTCCAGGACCCGCCGGAGCGGGACGACCACATGGCGCGGCGAGATGGCGCCGGCGGCCGCCTCCGGCAGGAAGGGCTGGTACGTCATGTACGGATCGGGCGACACCACCACGATCTCGGCCTCGCCGCACGCGAGTTCCGCCTTGAGTCTGCGTTGCAGACGCAGGGCCGTGTACAGGCCGACGTAGCCGCCGCCGACGATGAGGATGCGCACACACTTCGGGGGGTCGGGGGGCGTGCCCCGATGGGTTGCAGCCGTCACCATCCCATGACGCATCGGACTCTGGAGTTTGTCCACAGCCCCGGCAAATTGTGTGACCGGACAACGGCACGAGGCAGAGTTGGCCGAATTGCCGGACTGTGTGAAAGGACCGCAGGTCAGCAGGTGCGTGCGAGGTGTCGTTCGGGGGATCAATCGGGACGTAACCGCCCCGTACTCCGATCGGGGGGCGCTCTGTGCGGAACCTGCCCCTTCTGAATTGACCCCTGCTCAACTATGTTCGTGTGTCGACGGGGTGTAAGGGGTTGCGCTCGACCGGCCCGCGACGGGCGGACCTGGTCGCATACGGCGCTGGTTCCGTGCACACCGGCTTCCAATGGCGGGAAGTCTCCGGGGGGAGACGTCATTACCGGGGGATCGCTTATGCACATTCAGGACTCTCATTGGCCGTCCACGTCTGCCGTCGGACCGGCGGGCGCGATGAGCGCGGCCACGGGGAACGGACGCGGGGACGGTGCTCGGTCGACACCGCTGCGCGTGGACGCACAGCGCAACCTGGAACATGTACTGCGGGCGGCCCGCGAGGTCTTCGGCGAGCTGGGCTACGGCGCGCCGATGGAGGACGTGGCGCGCCGTGCCAGGGTCGGCGTCGGCACGGTGTACCGGCGCTTCCCGAGCAAGGACGTCCTGGTGCGGCGGATAGCCGAGGAGGAGACCTCCCGGCTGACCGATCAGGCCAGGGCGGCGCTCGGCCAGGAGGACGAGCCGTGGTCGGCGCTCTCGCGCTTCCTGCGGACGTCGGTGGCGTCGGGCGCGGGTCGGCTGCTGCCGCCGCATGTGCTGCGGGTGGGAGTGGCCGAGGACGGTCCGCAGGGGCCGGACTCCCTGCTGGTGGACGAGGCGCGGGTGCCGCAGCAGCGCTACCCGTCGGCCACCGAGCTCCGGCTCGTCGAGCAGCGGACCGCCGCGGAGCAGGACGACGCCGGTGCGGCCACGCTCCTCGAGGTCGTCGGTCAGCTCGTCGAGCGGGCTCGTGGCGCGGGTGAACTGCGGCCCGACGTCACCGTCGCCGACGTGCTGCTGGTGATCGCGACGGCGGCGCCGTCGCTGCCGGACCCGGCCCAGCAGGCGGCGGCCTCGGCCCGGTTGCTCGACATCCTGCTGGAGGGCCTGCGCTCCCGCCCGGCCTGAGCCGGTCGGCGCTCCGTCCGGGTTGCTCGTCGGCTCTCCCCGGGCGCGGATCCTGTGCGGTCCGCGCCCGGGACACCGACCGCGTATCACCCGTCCCGGCGAGCCGTCCCATGAACTCGGACGGTGCTCCACGAACGGGGTCACCGGCAGGGGCCGTCCCGGGCTCCCACGACCCGGTTCACCCGCACATGGACGACGGGGCCCGGCTCATCGGACGGGATGGCGCGCGGATGCCTCCGCCAGGTCCGCCAGTACGTCCTCCGCCGTGAACGCGGAGCCCTTGGCCTGTTCGGCGTCGAAGCGTGCAGGGCCGAGGGCGTCCCGGGCCGCTTCCCGTGTCCGCTCGACCTCCGTGGACTCCGGTGCGGGCCGCACCGACGGACCGCGCCAGCTGTCCGCGGCGGCGAGCAGCCGGACCGCGTCGGCGTGCGCGCCCAGGCTTCCCAGGACGTTGGCCGCGGTGTCCACGAGTCCCGCCGTCACCGCCTCCGCGCACTGGCCCGACACCGCCTGGCGCAGTGCCTCGGACAGCTTGGGCAGACCGGACTCCGGTCCCGACTCGGCGACGGTGACGAGTGCGTCGACACCGTTCAGCGCGGCGACGAACTGCGGGGGCGGTGTGCCGCTCCACATCTCCACCCGCGCCCGTTCCCACCACTCCCGCGCCACGGCGGTCTCCCCGTCGTCCAGCGCCATGTGGGCGCGCAACAGCGACACGTACGCGCGGGCGTCCTGCACTGCGTACCGATCGGCGGCATCGCTCGCCTCGTCCAGCGCCGCCCGCGCGTCCTCCCGCTTCCCCTCGCGGTACGTGATCTCACCGAGCCGTGCGATGAGGAACGGGGTCTCCGCGTATGCCCCCACCTCGTGGGCGAGCCGCAGCGCCTCCTCGTACTCGCCCTGCGCCTCGCGGAAGTCACCCCGCCCCATCGCCGCCTCGCCCGCCGCGCTGCACACCTGCGCACGCATCCAGCGGTCGCCCACACGGCGGCTGATCAGGCGGAGTTCGGCGAGGTCGCCGTCCACGTCGTGCAGACCACCCTGCGAGTCGACGAGGACGTGCGTGCGGAGCATGAGGGTGACGCCGATCTCCCAGTCCTCGCCGTGCCTGCGGCAGTTGGCGAGCGCCGCGTCCATGGCGAGCCGGATGTCGTGCGGTTCGCCCAGGTAGTAGGCGGTCATCGGCCAGATGATGCCGGGCAGCCGGGCCGCGTCCCGGCCTCCCCGCGAGAAGTGCTCGTGCACCAGGGCGACGTACCGCTGCGATCGCTCGTTCCGCATCGATTCCGCCGGCCGCGACTCGGCGAGCAGAAACATGTGCAGGATCCGCAGTTTCATCCGCAGCGCATGGAGGGGGTGCCCCCGCTCGGCGTCCTCATGGGCGAGGAACGTGTCGACGGGGTCGACCGCCTCGAGCTCCTCGAAGGCGTCGACGGCGGGGCGCCCCGCGGAGGCGGTGCAGGACTCCGCGTCCCCGGTCCCGACCCGGCGCGGGACCGCCGTCGGCGCGGGAGCGCCCGGGTCATGGCCGGCGCGGGCGTCCAGGACCGCTCCGAGGCGCAGCAGGCGGTCCACCCACTCGGCGCCCTCACGGCGGAAGTTGCGCAGCCACCAGAACCAGCCCGTCGCGAGGGCGACGGCCGCCGCCTCCTCCTCGGCGCCCGCCACGATCGCCCGGTGCAGCCCGGTCCGGATGTTGTCCAGCTCGGTCTCCAGCCTCTGGATCCACGGGAGTTGATCGGCGGAGCGCAGCCTCGGCTCGGCCTTCTCGACAAGCGCCCGCACCCATCGGCGGTGCCGGCGCTCCGCCGCCGCACGCAGTTCGGGGACCTCGGTGGCCCGCTCGGCGGCGTACTCGTGGATCGTCTCCAGCATGCGGTAGCGCATACCGGCGCCGTCCGCGTCGTACGGGGCCGCGACGATCAGGGACTTGTCCACGAGCGCCCCGACGAGGTCGGCGGCGGGTCCGGTGCACACGGCCTCCGCGGCGGCCAGGTCCCAGCCGCCGGCGAAGACGGAGACCTCGCGCAGCACCGTGCGCTCCCGCTCGTCGAGCAGATCCCAGGACCAGTCGACGACCGCACGCAGGGTCTGCTGGCGGGGCAGCACCGTACGGCTGCCGGAGGTGAGAAGCCGGAACCGGTCGTCGAGGCGGTCGGCGATCTGCCGTGGGGTCAGCAACCGGAGCCGGGCCGCCGCGAGTTCGATGGCGAGGGGCAGACCGTCCAGGCGGCGGCAGATCTCGTCGACGGCCTCCGGGTCGCGGGCCGCGGGGGCGTCGGGGCGCACGGCCGCCGCGCGCTCCATGAAGAGCCGGTGCGCGGGGTCGGGCGGCAGGGGTTCGACCGGGCGGACCGACTCGCCGGGCACGCCGAGGGGCTCGCGGCTGGTGGCGAGGATCGTGAGCCCGGGGCAGTGGGTCAGAAGGGTCTCCGCGAGCTCCGCCGCGGCGCCGATCACATGTTCGCAGTTGTCGAGGACGAGGAGTTCGCTGCGAGGTGCGCAGTACTCGACCAGCAGGGCGACCGGATCGTCGTGGGGGACCGCCATGTCGTTGGTGATCAGCGTGGTCTCACGCAGACCGAGCGCGCTCACCACCGCGGCCGGCACCGCCTCGGGCCGGTCCAGCGGGGCCAGTTCGGCAAGCCACGCCTGCGGCAGCCCGGCGGCGGCCTCCTCGGCGAGCCGGGTCTTGCCCGAGCCTCCCGGGCCGGTGAGGGTGACCAGGCGCGACCTGCGCAAGTCCGAGCGGATGGCGTCGAGTTCGGGCTCCCGGCCCACGAAGGAGTTCAGGCGCGGGCGGAGGTTGCCCGTGCGGGCGGCGCGGGAGGCCGCCGGGGCGAGGGTGGGGCGTACGGGCGGCGACGGTACGGGCGCGGAGGGCTCGGGGGAGAGCAGCTCGGCGTGCAGCGACTGCAGTTCCGCACCCGGGTCGGCGCCCAGCCCGTCCGCCAGCGCACGACGCACGACCTCGTACGCGGCGAGCGCGTCCGCTGCACGCCCCGTGGCGCGCAGGGCGCGGATGAGGAGGGCGTGCAACGGCTCGTCGTAGGGACGGGACGAGGTCAGCTCCGTCAGCTCGGGTACGACGTCGTCGGCGCGGCCCAGGCGCAGATCGGCCTCGATGCGGGTCCGCTTCGCCGCGAGGCGCAGTGCCTCGGGACGTGCGGCGGCACCACGGTCCGGGAGGTCGGCGAGGGCGGGACCGCGCCACAGGGCCAGGGCCTCGCGCAGATCACCGGCGGCCGTCAGGGCGTCGCCCTCGGCGAGGGCCGCGGTGCCGCGCTGCACGAGGTCCTCGAAGAGGAAGAGGTCGACGGCGTCGCGGGAGGCCACGAGGCGGTAGCCGCCGGGCTCGGAGGTGACGGCGTCACGTCCGACGACCCTGCGGAGCCGTCCGACCAGGGCCTGGAGCGCGGCCGGGGCGTCCAGCGGCGGATCGTCGGCCCACACCTCGTCGATCAGGTCGGAGAGCGTGGCGGTACGGCCGGCGCGCAGGGCGAGCGCGGTGAGCAGGCCGCGCACGCGGGGGCCGCCGAGGGGGACTGGGGTTCCCCGGTCGTCCTCTGCTTGGGCGACGCCCAGGATCCTGTACCGCATCGGGCCATTCTGGCCGGGGAGGTGCGGTACGGCCACGTGGTTCGGCGTGGTGGAGCCCCGATGCACCGGGGGATGCCTACGCGCCCGCGCCGAGGGCGCGTCCCTGGGGGGCGATGCCCGCCGGCACGGCGCGCGCCCGGGCCGGGGTGCCCGTCCAGCAGGTGCCTCTTCGGGCCAGCAGGCGCCGCAGCCACAGTTCCAGGGCGACGAGGTCGGCGATCCCGTCCAGCGGGAGGGCGACGCCGTCCGCCGCGTCCCGCACCGCCTCGCGGACCACCCGGGCCTCGACCAGGCCCGCCTCGGCGAGGAGCGGTGTGTCGAACAGCGCCGTCAGGGAGTCCGCCGCCACCCGCAGACCGGTACGGGCGGCCACGGCGGAGGACGCGTGCGTGGGTGCGCCCCAGCCGGGGGGCAGGCCGCCCACTCCCGCGCCCTCCAGCACGCTGCGCAGGATCGCCGCCCGCGCTCCCGGCTGCACACGGAGCGCCTCGGGGAGGGCCCGGCACGCGCGGACGACCTGGTTGTCCAGGAAGGGAGCGTGCAGGCGCTGGGAGCGGATCTCGGCCGCCTGTTCGAGCACCCGCAGATCCGCCGCGTGTCTCGCCAGCGCCGCCCGGGCGCGGAAGTCGCCCGGCCGCTGTCCAGGACCCACTCCCGTCCGGCCGGCGGCTCCTTGGAGGCGAACCGATACTTCAGCGAGTGCCTCACCGGTGAGCCAGCGCGCCGCGGGCCCCGGTCTGGCCCAGGTGAGCGCCGCGAGCGACGCGCCCACGGCGCCTCCGGGCTCCTCGAACCGCCGCTGCATCAGCCGGTCGGAGAGCGCGTCGACCCCGGCACGGTACGACGTACGGGCCAGCCGTCGCGCCGCGCTGTACACCCGCGCGGGGACCATCACCGAGCCGTCCGCCTTCGCGAGCGCGGCCACCGGGCGCACCAGATGGCGCCGCTTGCGGTCCATCAGCAGGTCCGCCAGACGGGCCGGGTGCGCGTCGAGGACCTGGCGAGCGCCGTAGCCCGTGAAGTGGTCGGCGCTGCCCGCGGCCAGTCGTGCGCGATGCCGGGCCGCCGTCACCAGGGACGGGCCCGGTTCGTCGGTCAGCGGGCCCTCCAGGTCGGCGTACGGCAGCACCTCTTCGCCGCCGGCCACCACCACGTGGTGCAGACGGGGGTTCGCCGCCAGCGTGCCCGCCCGCTCCAGCTCCGCCTCGCGCCCTCCGACGGCCAGGTCGTTGAACGTGACGGCCAGCAGACGCTCACCCGCTCCGGTGCCGTGCCCGAGCACCGTCCCGGGCATCCCGGGCAGACCCGCGGCGAGCAACGCCAGCGTGCCGGAGGCCGGCCCGCCGGAGAGGTCGGAGCCGATGCCGGGCACGGGCATCCCGCGCGCGGCGCGGCGTTCGGCCGGCCCCATCCCGGGAACGGGCCCGGGGTCGATGTCGGTGCCCGGGACATGCCGGGGCGCCGCCAGACGTGCGCGGACGGCGTCCACGAGGGCGTCGCGCACCGCGTCCACCGCCGCTCCCGGGTCCGCCGGGGGTGCCGCGACCGCGAGCGAGGCGACCGGCTCGTATCCGGCGATCTCGCGCGATCCCGCCCGCAGGATGAGCGCGTGGCCCGGCGGGATGCGCCGCACGCCGTCGTACGGGGTCGAGTCGTGCACCGCGGCCGGTACGTCGGGTGCGGCGAGGAGGGCCGCCAGGTGCCCGAAGTCCAGATTGGCCTCGATGAGGTCGGCGAGGGGGAGAGCGGCGGTCGCGTAGGCCGTGCCGCCCGCCCAGGGCGTGTAGAACACCGGCCGCGTGCCCGCGAGATCGCCGCACACCGTGATCCTGCGTCCGACCTGGACGACGGCGGTATAGCTGCCGGGCCAGGCGGTCAGATGGCGAAGTGCCCCTCCCCGGGCGGCGAACAGGCCGACGCGCAGTTCCTCGTCGGACGCCCCGCACATGCCGAGGACCGCGATCCGGTTCTGGGCGTCGGCCTTCACCACGCGCACCTCGTCCGGGCGCCAGTCGCCCACCGCCCACAGGGGGTCCGGGTCGCCCCACAGGAGTTGGGAGCCCACCGGGTGCACGGTCTCGCCGTCGTATCCGGTGGCCCCGGCCGACCCGGGCACTGCGGCTCCAGCGGCGGTGCTGCTCCAACCCACCAACCACCGCATCGACGCCTCCACAGGCTGGGGACAACCAGTGCACCGTACGAACGGCTCCCATGCTGCCACGAAGAGTGCCCGTGGGAGGGTGTGTGCACTGCTTGCGCGCCGTGGAATGCGCCCGTGCACGAACCGTCACGAGCCGGTGGACTCCCGTTCGGGAAGCGGCCGCCGGGCGGAAGTCATGAGCGAACAGCGACGTGAATGCGCCCCCGAAATGCTCCCCGAAAACGCCCTTCGCGCCCTGAAGAGTGGTGGTAGGAGCCTTGATCGCCACTGAGGACCACCGTCGGATTTCGGCCAAATCGGTGGTGAGCGGGCAGGATTGGGCACGCTCCGTACAGGCCCTCGCGCAACGCACAGTCCGGGAGGTGGAGTTCACCTCCCGGACCGGTCCGCCGCCCGCGGGGATGAAGGCGGCGGTGTCCCCCAGCCCACTGGATCCAGTACAGCGGGCCGACCCACGCAAGGCCCATGGAACCGCTCCCCCGGTGGCCGGAGAAGAGCGCACGGACGGGCGCACGGCCACACGCCGGTAGCACGCCGCAACCGTCCGTGCCGAGGTACGGACCACAATCCCGCCATCCGGATTTAAGCCCCTTAACGCTTGGGATGCGGCGAACTACGCTGGGTTTACGAATGCCGCGCGGTTATGCCACCGCTGCGGCAGCCGTCTGTGTCGAGGGGTGACGCATGTCCAGGGAGCAACGCGGGCCGAACGAAAAACTCGGCGCCGTTCTCGCCCTCGCGGGAATCAGCAACGCAGGACTCGCCCGGCGCGTCAACGACCTTGGCGCCCAGCGCGGGTTGACTCTTCGCTACGACAAGACGTCGGTGGCGCGCTGGGTGTCGAAGGGGATGGTGCCGCAGGGCGCCGCTCCCCACCTCATCGCCGCGGCCATCGGCCAGAAGCTCGGCCGCCCCGTACCGCTCCACGAGATCGGTCTGGCGGACGCGGATCCCGCCCCGGAAGTGGGCCTCGCCTTCCCCCGGGACGTAGGACAGGCGGTGAAGTCGGCGACGGAGCTCTACCGCCTCGACCTCGCCGGGCGCCGGACCGGCGGCGGCATCTGGCAGTCGCTGGCCGGATCGTTCGCGGTGAGTGCCTATGCGACCCCTGCTTCCCGCTGGCTGATCACACCGGCCGACAGCTCGGTGGCACGTGACCCGAGCCCCGGCGAAGGGGCGGGAGCGCCGCTGAAGGTCGGCCACAGCGATGTCCAGAAGCTCCGCGAGGCCGCGGAGGACGCACGGCGCTGGGACTCCAAGTACGGCGGTGGCGACTGGCGTTCGTCGATGGTGCCCGAATGCCTGCGCGTGGAGGCGGCGCCGCTGCTGCTCGGTTCGTACTCGGACGAGGTGGGCAGGGCGTTGTTCGGAGCCAGTGCCGAACTGACGCGTCTGGCCGGCTGGATGGCGTTCGACACGGGACAGCAGGAGGCCGCCCAGCGCTACTACATCCAGGCCCTGCGCCTGGCGCGCGCGGCCGCCGACGTGCCTCTCGGGGGCTATGTCCTCGCCTCCATGTCGCTGCAGGCGACGTACCGCGGCTTCGGCGACGAGGGCGTCGACCTCGCCCAGGCCGCCCTGGAGCGCAACCGCGGCCTGGCCACGGCCCGCACCATGAGCTTCTTCCGTCTCGTCGAGGCGCGCGCACACGCACGCGCGGGCGACGCCCAGGCGGCCGGCGCGGCGCTGAAGGCCGCCGAGGGCTGGCTGGAGCGGGCTCGCGACGGCGACAACGACCCGTCCTGGCTCGGCTTCTACTCCTACGACCGCTTCGCGGCCGACGCCGCCGAGTGCTACCGCGACCTCAAGGCACCCCGCCAGGTCCGCCGCTTCACCGAGCAGGCCCTGTCACGGCCGACGGAGGAGTTCGTCCGTTCCCACGGACTGCGCCTGGTGGTCTCGGCGGTCGCCGAGCTGGAGTCCGGCAATCTGGACGCGGCGTGCGAGCAGGGCGTACGGGCCGTGGAGGTCGCCGGACGCATATCGTCGGCGCGCACCACCGAATACGTGCGGGACCTTCTGCACCGTCTGGAGCCGTACGGCGACGAGCCGCGTGTGGTGGAGCTGCGGGAGCGGGCACGGCCGCTGCTGATGGCTCCCGCGTAGGCGCTCCGCCCGGCGGGTCCTGCGAGCGGCCGCCCGGCCGCCGCGCTTCGGGGCGGCGGGCCGTCGGGGGCGCTCCGGACCACGCAAGGAACCGCATATCGGCACAGCACCGCGCCGTCACGGGGCGCGGCCCGGTTTGAAGGCATTGTCGGTGGCGCAGTGCACTATCGAAGCCGGGAGGTGAAGCAGGTGCGGGAGAGCGCCTACGACTGCGACGTGCTGGTGATCGGGGGCGGGATCGTCGGCTTGTCGACGGCGTACGCGATCAGCCGTGCCTCTCCGGGCACACGGGTGACGGTCCTCGAGAAGGAGCCCGGCCCGGCCCGCCACCAGACGGGGCGCAACAGCGGGGTCATCCACAGCGGGATCTACTACCGTCCCGGATCCCTCAAGGCCCGGTACGCGGTGCGGGGCGCCGCGGAGATGGTCGAGTTCTGCTCCGAGTACGGCATCGCCCATGCCGTCACGGGCAAGCTGATCGTCGCGACCGAGCGGGACGAGCTCCCCCGCCTGCACGCGCTCGTCCAGCGCGGCAGGGAGAACGGCATTCCCGTGCGCGAGCTCGGCCCGGCCCAGATCGCGGAGTACGAGCCGCAGGTGCGGGGACTGGCGGCCATCCATGTGGGCACGACCGGGATCTGCGACTTCGTTTCGGTCGCCCGGCGGCTGGGTGAGGCCTCCGGCGCGCAGATCCGGTACGGCGCGGAAGTGGTCCGGATCGATCGGCGTCCGTCCCTGGGCGCCGCCGTGCGCACCGACGACGGCACGATCCTGCGCGCCCGTGTGCTGGTGAACTGCGCCGGGCTGCACTGCGACGAGGTGGCCCTGATGACCGGCGACGACCCGGGGATGCGGATCGTGCCCTTCCGCGGCGAGTACTACGCACTGGCCAGGCCCGAGCTGGTGCGGGGGCTGGTGTATCCGGTGCCGGACCCGGCGTTCCCGTTCCTCGGGGCCCATCTGACGCGGGGGATCGACGCGGAGGTCCACGTCGGGCCGAACGCGGTTCCCGCGCTGGCCCGCGAGGGATACGGCTGGGGGATCGTACGGCCGCGCGAGCTGGGTGGGACGGTGGCATGGCCGGGTGCGTGGCGGATGGCGCGGCAGCACTGGCGGTACGGAACCGGGGAGCTGCTGCGGTCGGTGTCGAAGCGGGCGTTCACCCGGGCGGTGCGCCGGCTGCTGCCGGAGATCGACGAGGACGACCTGGTGCGGACCCTGCCCGGGGTGCGGGCGCAGGCCGTGCTGCGGGACGGGACGCTGGTGGACGACTTCCTGATCCACGAGGGCGCACGCGCGGTCCATGTGCTGAACGCGCCGTCACCCGCCGCCACGGCTTCGCTGCCGATCGGCAGGGAGGTGGCGCGGAGGGCACTGGCCGTACTGGCCCGGGACTGAAGGGCCCACGTCACGTCGGTACGGCGGCCGACCCCGGCCGTGCAGGCCCTAAAATTGGTCCCACTGTGTCTGACTCCCTCAACTTCGCTCCCGAAGATCACCAGATCGCCGTCGGCGGTCCGGGCGGCGGCCATGCCCCCGGCGTGTCCGTGCATCACAGCCGCGCCAAGGGGGAGCCCCGGTTCCCCGACGGGCCGCAGGCCGATCCCGCCGGCTCGCACTTCGAGCGCCGGATCCGGAGCTTCCAGCCGCGGCGCAGCCGGGTGACGGCCGGGCAGGCCGACGCCCTGCAGCGGCTGTGGCCCCATTGGGGGCTGGACATCGACGGGCAGCGGATCGTCGACCTGGCCGAGTTGTTCGGGAACACCCGTCCGGTCGTCCTGGAGATCGGGTTCGGAATGGGCGAGGCCACCGCACGGATGGCGGCGCAGGACCCCGGCACCAACATCCTCGCGGTCGACGTGCACACGCCCGGGCAGGGCAACCTGCTCAATCTCGCCGACCGGAGCGGACTGACCAATGTCCGGGTCGGGAACGGCGACGCCATCATCCTGCTCCGCGAGATGCTCCGGCCGGACTCCCTCGACGGACTGCGGGTCTATTTCCCCGACCCCTGGCCCAAGAAGCGCCACCACAAACGCCGGCTCATCCAGCCCGAGTTCCTCACGCTCGCCGCCGCCCGCCTGAGGCCCGGCGCGCTGGTGCACTGCGCGACGGACTGGGAGCCGTACGCCCAGCAGATGCTCGAGGTACTGTCCGCACACCCGGACTTCGACAACACGCAGCCCGACGGCGGTTACGCGCCACGTCCCGACTTCAGGCCGCTGACCCGTTTCGAAGGCCAGGGACTGGACAAGGGTCATGTCGTGAACGATCTGCTGTTCCGCCGCGCAGAGCACCGAGACCAGCCCTCCGCCGACGACTGAGCGCCTGTCGCGCGCCGTCGCGAGCGGTTCCCCTCCTCGTTAGGGTCGATGCCGTGGCCACCTTCCCCCCGCATCCGATGCCACCCGGCGGCGACGCCGGCCGGGGCCGTGCCGGGCACCCGCACTGGTGGCAGAAGCGGTGGGTGCGCTACTGCGGGCTGACCACCCTGCTCACGCTCTCGGGACTCGTCATCCTCGCCCTCGTACGCCAACAGACCGGCACCGAGGGCTTTCTGGTCGGCCTCGGCCTCGCCGTGCTGCCCGTGCCGCTGCTCGTCGCCGCCTTCCGCTGGCTGGACCGGGTCGAGCCGGGACCCTGGCGAAATCTGATCTTCGCGTTCGCCTGGGGTGCCTGCGCGGCCGCACTGATCGCGATCGTCGCGAACAGTTTCGCGACCCGGTGGATAGCTACCGCGATCGCCGATCCCCACAGCGCCGACACGCTCGGCGCGACCGTCATAGCACCCGTCGTGGAGGAGTCCGCGAAGGCCGCGGCCGTACTGCTGGTCTTCCTCTTCCGCAGACGCGACTTCACGGGAATTCTCGACGGCGTGGTGATTGCGGGGGTCACCGCGACCGGCTTCGCCTTCACCGAGAACATCCTCTATCTCGGCACGGCCTTCGGCACGGACCGGTTGAGCGGCGGGCACGGGCTCACCTCCGTGACGGCCGCGACCTTCTTCGTGCGCGTGGTGATGTCCCCGTTCGCGCACCCGCTGTTCACCGTGCTCACCGGCATCGGCTTCGGTGTCGCCGCGCTCTCGTCGGAGCGCCGGCGCGTACGCCGTGTGCTGATCCCCCTGGGCGGGCTGCTGCTCGCGATGGGCATGCACGCCATGTGGAACGGCTCGTCGACATTCGGCGACTACGGGTTCTTCGCGGTCTACGCGTCGTTCATGGCACCCGCGTTCGCCCTGCTGACCTGGCTGGTCGTCTGGACCCGGCAGAGGGAGCTGCGCACCGTGCGCGAGGAGCTGCCTGCCTACATGATCGCCGGCTGGCTGGGGCCCGTGGAGCCGCTCGTGCTCGGCTCGATGCGGGCGCGACGACTGGCCCGGGAGTACGCGGGGCACCACTTCGGCCGAGCGGGGGCGCGCTCCGTCGCGGAGTACGAGGCCTACGCGACATCGCTGGCGTTCCTGCGCCGCCGGGGGCGCCTCGGCCGGGCAGGCGCCGATTTTGTCCCCCGGGAGCGGGAACTGCTCTGCGAGCTGTGGGCACGCCGTGCGGTGGCGCGGCCGGCGCTGGCGGAGGCCGCGCGGTCCATGACACCGGCCATGCCACCGGTGACGGCGCCACCGGTCCTGCCGATGTACGGAGCCGCGCCGGCGTACTGGTCACCGCCCTACGGCTCGACGGCACCACCTCCCGCGTACAACCCGTACCGCTCGTAGGGGTCGCCGCAAGGGTCCGGCGCCCGCCGGACCGGGCAGCGGTGACCGCTCGGCGAGGCGGCGGGACGGACCGGTCCGTGCCCTTACGCCGACGCGGCCGTCAGCTTCGCGGACTCCTCGTCCGTCAGCGACAGATCCGCCACCGCCAGCAGGGCCGGCAGCTGCTCCGGGGTGCGCGCGGAGGCGATCGGGGCCGCCACAGTCGGCCGGTCCGCCAGCCATGCGAGGGCCACGGTGGCGATCTCCGCTCCCCGCGCCTGCGCGATCTCGTCCAGGGCCGCCAGGACGCGTGCCGCCCGCTCCGACTTCAGGTATTCGCCGGCCCGCCCGGCCCTAGCCGAGTCCACCGTGGTCCCCGGACGGTACTTGCCCGTGAGGAAGCCGGCCGCCAGCGAGAAGTAGGGAACGGCCGCGAGACCCGC